>Ga0256404_1000426_pt1 | contig 110522 bp, 91 predicted proteins | sample RumenRJG_01DNA_FD_185990 | JGI IMG/M metagenome (GOLD analysis project Ga0256404, IMG submission 185990) | Bovine rumen microbial communities from Lethbridge, Alberta, Canada - RJG_01 | ecosystem: Host-associated > Mammals > Digestive system > Stomach > Rumen | place: Canada: Alberta...
AATTTTGCCCATATGAGGAGTTTTTGTAATTGGACACTACAAATTTAACGCTTTTCCCTTTGATAGCCAAAGGGATAGCGTTAAATTCCTCACACTTTTTATTATCATCGTGAAATATTCAGGTTAATGCAACAACAGGTACCAGGAAAAAGAATTATTGTAAAATATCTAGATTGGGCTGGTTTCCAAGAAAGGAATAAGTTCTATGATGCTATGCAAAGAGTGAAATGGAAAACTCATAACAATATGGCATTACCAGAGTCGAAAGACTAATTTGTTGATTAAACTTGAACTTGGGTGCTTTGTTGTTATTTACCAATTTTCAGAATGGAGTCTCTTGTTCCTTTAACGTTATAAGAATGATACTGATGAAAAGGAATACCGTATTTTATAAGGTTCTCGTTATGATACTGCTTTTCCACCTGCAGTGTGGATATCTTGCAGCCCAAACCAAAAATAAAACAGGAAAAACAATAGAAGGAAAGCAACTTCCAGAGGTGGTTGTCAGCCCCGACAAAATTGTGCAGCGGGGCGACACACTTATTTATTCTGTGGAAGGATTTCGTGAGGCTCACGACCGCACGATAGAGGATGTGATTAAAAACCTACCGGGTGTGAAGGTAAGTGAGGAAGGCCGCATCTACTATAATGGCATCCCCATCAGCCATTTGTATGTTGACGGTAAGGACTTGATGGGCGGAGGTTATGCGATGGTGACGAAAAACCTTGCCGCGAGTAAAGTAAGAATCGTGAAGGCTTGGAAACAGAAAATAAGGTTGCAGTCGCTGCGTAAAGTGAATTTTGACGAAGAGGTGAGTCTCAATCTCGTCCTGAAAGACGAAGCCCGCAACAGGTGGACAGGTGCTTTTGAGGGCGGTCTTGGAACTTCCCTGCAACGCAATGATGGCTTGTTGCGATCGGTGAAAGCCGTAGAAATGTTTTTCGGGCGAAAGAAACAATCCATCTCCATATACAAGCACGATAATTCTGGACAAAATGTACAAGGCGAGATGAGCAATCTGGTGCCGTTGGATGTCATGAACGAAGAGCGCAGCCTGTTGTTAGCTCCCGAGCCGGGCAGCCTGTTGTTTGGAGGTCGTAACCAGTTTAATAACACACATATAGTTGCTTCCAATTGGCTGTTGGATTCGAAGAAGAACAACACATTGCGGCTACAGCTGTCGTATCTTTTTGACCGATCGTTGAGTGAAAGCTCGTCAGAGACGGTCTATACCGATTTGGGTGACAGTCTGAAACAAGTGCAGACATCGCTGCTTACGGGCTACAGAAGTGAGGTAAAAGGGGAGTTGTCGTTTTCAACCAGAATAAAAGGCTTCCATGTCAGCAACGCTTTCTCTGGATACGCGAACTTTAACCATAGTGAGGGTGAATTTGTACTGAATGGAAAAGAAAGCCGCCTGCACTACCGTCCCCACCGAAGAGGGGTGCACCATCATCTGTCGATAGATAAAATGGGTAGGGGTATGATGGTGAGCGGGGCTTCTGACTTCTACTATGTGGTGATACCAGCTCGGTCGTTGCTGGCCAACGGCACAGAACAAAGTGTTGATATGAACTCGCTCCGCTGGCAGACGAGAGTTGGCGGACTACGTACTTTGGGGCCTTTCTCTCTGATGGTGGATATGGGCACGAGGTTGATTCATCAGGAACTAATGGTTGCCAATACCGATACCACAGGTACCCAGCACTATAGGGAGTGCCAATTGTATGTCAGACCGTCAGTGGGTTACGAGAAAGGAATCTTTAGTACGAATGTGGGTGTCGATTTGTATCATCAGTATCAGCGACTTGAACAATTGAGCGAGCATTTCTTTACGGCGTCACCTAGTTTGAAGATAGAGCTGAAACCATTCAAATGGCTGAACTGGGTTAACTCGTGGAGCCGTAGTACATCACTAGCGCAGAGTATTCATGGGCTGACCACACTTTCCATTTACGCCAACAACGCTACTAAGACAAAGAACTCAGGAAAGATGGATAAGTTCTGCTCAGATATCATCCGTTCAGAATTCAGCTGTTCACTACCACTGCAGATGTTATATGGCTCTGGAGGCTTTTCTGCTATGGGACAGGAGGTGCTGCTGATGGGAAGTACAATGGAAGAGGGTGTCTATGGCCTTATACAGGCACCGGAGAAAACGCATCGGTGGACTTATCAGTTGAGTGGTAGCATGCAGAAACGTTTTAACTGGCAAAAGCTTTCGATAGGGATGAATGCAAGCTATTCGTGGATGAATAGCGAACTGTTGGTTGAGAAAGCGAAAAAACCTTATGGACTGAAAAATTGCAATCTGGGGGTGAGTTGTTCTTTAAGTCCCTTGTCGTTGCTTTCACTTAGCGGGAACTGCAACTATAACCGTTCTGTGCAGGACAGTCCGCTATCGGGTAATGAGAGGATTACGTCGTGGCTGAACGGTAAACTTGAGTTGAAAGTGAGCGTTGGGCAATGGTATGGCTCACTGAAAAATGAGTGGCAGTATTCATCGGAGAATAATGTGGACATGCGCTGGTATGCAGACATGCAGATGGGTTACCGCACCAAACTGCTGGAGGTGACAGTCGATGTGTGCAACCTGCTGGGATATGACAAATATGAAAGCTACACGCTGCTGGGTAATATGCAAACATATAGCGTCAGTCGTCTGCGTCCGCGCGAGCTGATGGTGCGGGTGGCATTTAATCTTTGACTACGTCTAGAGGCAATTGCATGGTGCAACAGTGTATGCTGCCGTGCTGCCTGATGATGCTGCGGCTGTCGATGCCCACCATTTTCCTGTCGGGGAAAGCCCTTGCGATGGTGCTGATGGCCTGCCGGTCGTTCTCCTCTTGTCCGTAGGTGGGCACCAGCACTTTCTCGTTGGTGACGAGGAAGTTGGCGTAGGTGGCAGGCAGCCGGCTGCCGTCGTCGTCGCAGATGGCGTCGGGCATGGGCAGCGCCAGCAGGCGGTAGGGCTGTCCGTCGGCGGTGCGCAGGCTTCTGAGCTGCTCCTCCAGCGCCATGAAGTCGTCGTGCTGCTCGTCGTCAGGACTGACATTCCTTATATATAATAAGGTGTCGTCGGGAGCCAGGCGCACAATGGTGTCGATGTGCCCGTCGGTATCGTCGCCGATGAGGTTGCCGTGGTCGAGCCACACGATGCGGCTGGCACAGAGCGCGTCCTTCAGCCGCTGTTCTATCTGCTGCTGCGTGAGCGGCTGGTTGCGGTGGGGCGCCAGCAGGCATTGGCTGGTGGTGAACACCGTTCCGCGTCCGTCGCTCTCGATAGAGCCGCCCTCGAGCACGAAGTCCAGCTCGCTCCGGTAGGTGCCTCTCACCGTTCCGCTGTCGTAGAGGCTGCGGTTGATGGCATTGTCCTTGTCCGACTCAAACTTCCTGCCCCATCCGTTGAAGCAGAAGTCGAGCAGCAGGCGCTCGTCGCCCTCGCCGTCGAGGTTTTTCAGCGTGATGAACCCATAGTCGCGCGCCCATGTGTCGTTGGTGGGACACTCGTGATAGACGATGTTGGCGGCCGACGATGCCGGCAGGGCACTGTCCAGCAGCCCCTTCACCTCGTCGGTGCGGGGCGCCACAATCAGCAGCCGCTCATGGTCGGCTATCTCGCGGGCCATCTCCACATAGGTCGCCGTGATGTCGCCCAGCATGTAGTTCCAGTCCGTCTGGGCGTGGGGCCAGGTCAGCTGGATGGCGCTTTGCGGCTCCCATTCTGCGGGTAATATGAATTTCTTGCTCTTCATTAATAATAATTAATGGGACAAAGTTACAAAATAATTCATAAAATTATGTACTTTTGCAATCAAAAAGTGAGCATCATGGTGTTGGAAATCAAAAATGGCCGTCTGGCCGTCAACGACGCATTGCTTTTCGCCGACCTGAACTTCACGGTGAGAGGCGGCCAGCTGGTCTGTCTGAGTGGTCCGGCAGGCAGTGGCAAGAGCACGGTGGCCAAGTCGCTGCTGGGCCTTCGGTGGCTCGATGCCGGTTATGTGAGCATCGACGGCACCCTGGTCACCCCCTCGTCGGCGCCCACCTTCCGCCGCATGGCCGTCTATGTGCCCCAGCATTTCAGCCGGTTGGGCGGCCTGGCCCATCCCGCTGAGTGCCTGCTGCCTGAGCCTGCCGACGAGCCGCTGTTCTCTCCCCGGCTGCCGGTGGTCAGTGAGAAAGGGCTGCCGCCCGTCCCCTCGCTGACGGCCGACGAGACCGCCGACCTCATCTGTAAGACGCTCTCTGCCGGCGCCGCCAGGCAGTTCGTCATTGCCGACGAGCCCACCGAGGGTCTCTCCGACCAGCATACCGACCGCATCCTCTCTCTTCTGCGCCAGCAGACCGCCGCCGGCAAGCCCGTGCTCGTGGTGAGCAACGACAGCAGGGTGGTGTCGCTGGCCGACCGACGCATCTATTTGAATCCATCTTAAAACGCGCAATCATATCTATGGAACTGACATATCTCGGCATAGTGCTATGCCTCTTGTTGCTGGCCATTCCGGCCTGCCTGTTGTTTTTCTACGACGAGCAGCTGCTCGCCCGGGGCACCGTGGCCGTGGTCCGTATGCTGGCCCAGGTGGCGGTGGGCGGACTCATCACCTATTTCGTCATCGTCCGCGACGACTATCGCATCAGCCTCCTGTGGGTGCTCCTGCTGGCAGCATGGGCAGCCTTCGGAGCCGTTCGCCGTGGCCGTCTGCCCGCCATCCACTATGTGCCCGTACTGCTCGGACTGCTGCTGGCAGCCTTGGCCGTGGGCTTCTATCTGCTCATGGCGGTGGCCCGCGTGCATAACCCCTTGCAGGCCACCCTGCTGGTGCCCGTCATGGCACTCCTCATCGGTCATGCCGCCGCCGTCGAGGCCAGTGGCATGAGCGCATGGCTGCAGGCCCGCAACGACTATCGCGAGCAGTATGAGTTCCGGCGTGGCAACGGCGCCTCCCACCTCAAGGCCCTGGCACCCGCCATCCGCAGCGCCCTGCAGCAGGGACTGGCGCCCACGCTGGGCAATGCCAGAGGCGTCGGCCTGTTTGCCCTACCGTTGCTCTTCTGTGCCCTGCTGCTGGCAGGCATCGCCCCCCTGCAGGCCCTGGCATGGACCGTCAGTCTCCTGGTGGGCAGTCTCGCCGCCTCGGTGCTCGCCATCGTGGTCAGCTTGTGGGTCAGCGACCGCCTGCTGTCATCATCTAAGCCATCACAGAAATGAGGAAAACCATCCATCTGCTCCTGCTCCTGCTGACCGTCACCACGCTCAGCTCCTGTTTCTATCGCGGCACCCACAAACCGCTCATCGGCGGCATCAGGGAGTATAAGGAGGCTCCACTCCACGCCGACGACCGTCCCTCGGCACAGCCTGCCGACGACCCATCGTTCACGCGAAACAGTTACGATGACGATGACCTCCCGCCGTCGGCCGACCCGTCGCCATCCGCCGACGAGCCGCTGTCCGCCTACGACCCCGAGACCTCCCCAGCAACCTCCCTTCCGGCGGCCGACCGCGACGCCCGGCTGGAGATTCCCGTACTGAAAATCAACCTGAGCGAGCAGATTCTCCATCGCAAGGGATATACCACCTCCTACAATGCCGACCACCGCATCCCCAACTGGACCGCCTGGCATCTGCTCGGCAGCCACGTCACAGGCCCCTACAAGCGCAAGGGCATCAGCTATCGCGAGGACGAGGAAGTGCCCCTGCCGCGAGCCACCACCTTCGACTACCAGCAGTCGGGCTACGACCGAGGCCACATGTGCCCCTCCGGCGACAACAAATGGGATGCACAGGCACAGCAAGACTGCTTCCTGCTCACCAATATGTGCCCGCAGAACCACAACCTCAACGGCGGCGACTGGAACGAGCTCGAGATGAAATGCCGCAAGTGGGCCGAGCACTACGGCGACATCTACATCGTCTGCGGCCCCATCCTCTACCGCCAGAAGCACAAGGCCATCGGCCGCTCGCGCATCGTCGTCCCCGAGGCCTTCTATAAGGTCGTGCTCCGACTCTCGCCCCAGCCCGCCGCCATCGGCTTCATCTATAAGAACGAAGACGGCAACCGCCCCATGGGCGACTATATCAACACCGTCAGACAGGTGGAGCGCATCACCGGCATCGACTTCTTCCCCCAGCTGCCCGACGAGCTGGAGAACCGTGTGGAAAAGCAGGCCAGCCTCGACGACTGGCGCTAAACAGCCCCTGCCCATGCTCAATTTCGCCGCCATCGACTTCGAGACCGCCAACAACGAGCGCACCAGCGTGTGCAGCGTCGGCATCGTCGTCGTGCGCAACGGTGAGTTCGTCGACTCCTTCTATTCCCTCATCCAGCCCGAGCCTAACTACTATCTCTATTGGAACACCCGCGTGCACGGCCTCACCCGTGCCGACACCGACGAAGCCCCCGTCTTCCCCGAGGTGTGGCGGCAGGTAGAGCCCCTGATAGAAGGCCTGCCCCTCGTCGCCCACAACAAGACATTCGACGAAGGCTGCCTGCGGGCCGTCATGCGCTGCTATCAGATGGACGATCCCGGCTACCGTTTCTACTGCACCTGCCAGGCCGCCCGCCGCGTCTTCCCCCATGCACCCAACCACCAGCTGCACACCGTCGCCGCCCTCTGCGGCTATCACTTGGAGCACCACCACCACGCCCTCGCCGACGCCGAAGCCTGCGCCTGGATCGCCCGCAAAATCATTCCAGAAGAGCCCAGTAAGAGTGAATAGTTAATAGTTAAAAGTGAATAGTGAAAAGTTAAAAGTGAGAAGTGAAAAGGGAATAGTTAAAAGTGAAAAGTGACAAGTGAAAAGTGACAAGTGAATAGTGAATTATTTTTGCCAATTTTTGCCAATTTGTGTTTAATATTTCACACAGATCGCACTGATGCCACAGATATGAATCGGTCGCCGACCGATAAGTTGTTCCTGTTGTTCCTGTTGTCGTCAAAAAAAAATCTGTGTAAATCCGTGTGATCTGTGTGACTTTGTAAATTGAGAATTAAGAAAAAATCTGAGAAAATCTGTGTAATCTGTGGGCAAAACAAAAACAATTATTCCCAAAAATCTTCCTTATCTGACAGAAAGTTTGTATTTTTGCAGCATGATGAAAAAACTAATCCTCTTCGCAATGGCCCTTTGCGTGCTCACAGCCTGCAAGGATGCCCCGAAAAACGGAGCCGACGGACCAGCCGCCGCGCCCGACACGTTCTATCGTTCCACAGTAACTACCAACAAGGCCGATGCCCGCCAGCAGCCCGCCACCGCCGACAGCCAGAACGCTGCCGACCGGAAGCCCGCCATCAAGATGATGGAACTGCCCGCACCCCTCAACGACCGGCCCGAGAGAATACTGCGACGCAAGGCCTACACCACCTCCTACAACTCCACCACCAAGAACCCCAACTGGGTGGCGTGGCACCTCACCAAGAGCCACACCTACGGCTCCCACCAGCGCTCCAAGGAAGTGTTCCACGAGGATGAGCAGGTCGCCGCACCGCGCGCCACCGACTGGGACTACTACAACTCGCGCTACGACCGCGGCCACATGTGCCCCGCCGGAGACAACAAATGGGACGAGCAGGCCATGAACCAGACCTTCCTCTTCACCAATATCTGTCCGCAGAACCACGGGCTGAACAAATACGAGTGGAACGACCTCGAGATCATGTGCCGCGACTGGGCCCGTCAGTACGGAGCCGTCGACATCGTCTGCGGTCCCATCTACTATGGCCAGGGCGAGCAGAAGACCGTCGGCAAGAACCGCGTATGGGTGCCCGATGCCTTCTTCAAGGTCGTGCTCTGCCGCCAGGGACAGCCCAAGGCCATCGGCTTCATCTACCGCAATGAGGGGAGAAAGCAGCATCTGGCCGACGCCGTGCATACGGTCGACGAGATAGAGCGCCTCACTGGCATCGATTTCTTCCCAGCCCTCGACGACGACATCGAGAACAGGGTAGAGGCCAAGGCCGAACTCAGCAAGTGGTAGGAGAGAGCTGCGGAGAATAGCACAGCCCCACCCCGATAAGGCCCGCCCCACGGTGGGCTGCCTAGTGGCAGCTGCTGTGGCATAGAAACGAACATGATGGGCTTCATAACCCGTAAAAATGCATAAAAAGAAGGGATTTTCGGCAGGATGTTTGGCTAATTGGCTGAAAATGATTACCTTTGCAGTTCAAAAACATTTTAGCGTGAAAATAAAAGAGGTAATTGCTGCCCTTGAACGATTCGCGCCTCTGCCCTTGCAGGAGGGTTTTGACAATGCCGGCCTGCAATTGGGACTGACAGATGCGTGGGAGTGCTCAGGGGCATTGTTGTGTCTTGACGTGACGGAAAGGATCGTCGACGAGGCCGTGGAGAAGGGCTGCAACCTGATTGTGAGCCACCACCCGCTGATTTTCCATAAGCTCGCTCACATCACGGACGAGAACTTCGTGCAACGCATCGTGTTCAAAGCCATTGAACAGCATGTGGCTATCGTGTCGATGCATACGAACATGGATAACGCGCGGGGCGGCGTGAACTTCAAGATGGCGGAGAAGATGGGGCTGCGCGACGTGGACTTCCTGGTGGAAACGAGGACGGTGGACGGCGTGGACGGCGCCAGCGGCGTGATGGGCTCGCTGCCCGTGCCGATGGCGGCGGAAGACTTCATTGGGATGCTTAAAAGGGTGTTCGGCGTGGTGTGTGTGCAGACGAACGAACTGCTGCGCAGACCGGTAGGCAAGGTGGCACTCTGCGGCGGCGCGGGCTCGTTCCTGCTCGCCGATGCCGTGAGGGCGGGCGCCGATGCCTTCGTGACGGGCGAGATGCACTATCATGAGTTCTTCGACCAGGAGCAGAGGATTCAGATATGTGTCATCGGACACTACCAGAGTGAGCAGTTTACGGGCGAGATATTCCGCGAGATTATCGAACGGGAGTGCCCGGGCGTGCGCTGCTGCATGACCGAGATCTGCACGAACCCGATAAGGTGTTGGTAAAGACCCCTCCTAACCTCCCCTTAGGGGAGGAACCGGTTACCTCTGAAGATGGAGAACAGGCTGGAGTGGTAATCACACTTATCACTTATCACTTGTCACTTATCACTTGGACTAGCTCCCAAAACGAGTTGAGAACTGAGAGCTGAGAACGGAGAGGTATGATTACCTTTCGAGTTGAGAACTGAGAGCTGAGAACGGAGAGGTATGATTACCTTTGGTATTGTCTACACTCCTACACTCCCACACTCCTAAAAAATCTACACTCCTACAGAATACAACATCCATTAATAATAACCAAATAAACGAAAGATTATGGCAAAGAAAGATCCTACCGATTTATCAGTAGAAGAGAAGCTGAAAACGCTTTATCAGTTGCAGACTACTCTCTCGGGCATCGACGAGAAACGCGCACTGCGCGGCGAACTGCCCCTGGAGGTGCAGGACCTGGAAGACGAGATTGCGGGCCTGATGACTCGTGTGGAGAAAATCCAAAACGAGATTGCTGAGTTCCAGGATGCTGTCGTGATGAAAAAGGGCGAGATTGAGAAGGCTAAGGCCAGCGTGGAGCGCTATAAGGTGCAGCTGGACGAGGTGAAGAACAACCGCGAGTACGACACGCTGACCAAGGAGATTGAGTTCCAGGAGCTGGAAATTGAACTGTGCAACAAGAAGATTCGTGAGGCTCAGGTGAGAATGGAGGAGAGAAACCACGACATGGAGCAGACGAAAGCCTTGATTGAGGACCGCCGGGTGGCCCTGAACGAGAAAAAGGAGGAGCTGGACGAGATCATGGACGAGACTCGCACCGAGGAGGAGAAGCTGAAGGAGCGCGCCAGGGAACTGGAGGTGAAGATTGAACCTCGACTGCTGGCCTCGTTTAAGCGCATCCGCAAGAATGCCCGCAACGGTCTGGGCATCGTCTACGTGCAGCGCGACGCCTGCGGTGGCTGCTTCAACAAGATTCCGCCTCAGCGTCAGCTGGACATCAAGATGCACAAGAAGATTATCGTCTGCGAGTATTGCGGCCGTATCATGATCGACCCCGAGCTGGCCGGCGTGAAGATTGAAGCTCCCACGGACGACAAACCTAAGCGCAAGCGTTCCATCCGCAGAAAGAAGGATGAGGACGACGACGTGATGGAGGCCTAGTTTTTTGACAATTCACTTGAAGATTTGATTATATTGGAAAAAAGACGAATCTGCAACTTGCAGATTCGCTTTTTTTTGTGTATATTTGCCATCAAACCATCTATTATTCACATAAAAACGAAACAACTATGAAAGATCTGAAGATGTACATCAACGGCAAATTCTGTGAAAGCCGTTCGGGAAAGTGGATTGACGTGTTGAACCCATCGACGGAGGAGGTGATCAGCCGCCAGCCCGAGGGAACCATTGAGGATGTGAACGAGGCTCTGGACGCTGCCAGGGCTGCCCAGAAGGCTTGGGCGAAGACGCCTGCCATCGAGCGCGCCGGCTATCTGCTGAAGATTGCCGCCGGCATTAAAGCCCGCGAGAACGAGTTCACCGAGATTATTATGCGCGAGCAGGGTAAGACCCGCAACTGGGCCAGCATTGAGGTGGGTGCTACCATCAGCTATTTCGAATATATGGCTACGTTCGCCCGCCACATCGAGGGCGAGATTATTCCCAGCGACCGTCCCAACGAGACCATCCTGCTGACGAAGAAACCCATCGGCGTGGTGGCTGGCATCCTGCCCTGGAACTTCCCGTTCTTCCTCATCGCCCGTAAGGCCGGTGCTGCCCTGATAGCCGGATGTACCATCGTGATCAAGCCCAGCCAGATAACGCCTGAGAACTGCACCGAGTTTGCCAAGGTGGTGGACGAGTGCGGTCTGCCCGCCGGTGTGATTAACATCGTGACGGGTCGCGGCTCGGTAATCGGCAACGAGATGGCTGGCAGTCCGAAGATCGACATCGTGAGCGTGACGGGTAGCGTGGGCGCCGGTGAGAGCATCATGGCTGCCGCTGCGAAGAACATCACCAAAGTGAGCCTCGAGCTGGGCGGTAAGGCGCCTGCCATCGTCTGCAAGGACGCCGACCTGGAGAAGGCTGCACAGTGGATTGTAGACTCGCGTATCGGCAACAACGGACAGATTTGCAACAACGCCGAGCGCGTGTACGTGCAGAAGGAGGTGAAAGAGGCATTCACGAAGATACTGGTCGACAAGATGGCTGCCGTGAAGGTGGGCGACCCGTGTGCCGACGAGACCGTAGACATGGGTCCGCTGGTGGAGGCTCGCGCCCTGGAGAGCGTCACCGAGAAGGTGGAGCGCGCCATCAAGCAGGGTGCCAAACTGCTGTGCGGCGGACACCGCGTGGGCGAGAAGGGCTACTTCTATGCCGCCACCGTGCTGGACAACTGCACACAGGACATGGATATCATTCACGAGGAGACCTTCGGTCCGGTGATTCCGCTTGTGGAGTTTGAGACCATCGACCAGGTGATTGCCTATGCCAACGACTGTGAGTACGGACTGGCTTCGTCGATCTTCACGAAGGACCTGAACATTGCCACCAAGGCCTGCCGCGAGCTGGAGTTTGGCGAGACTTATATCAACCGCGAGCACTTCGAGGCCATCCAGGGATTCCACGCCGGTGTGAAGAAGAGTGGTATCGGCGGTGCCGACGGTAAGCATGGCGTCGAGGAGTATCTCGTGACGCACGTGACCTATCTGGACACTTACGATGAGTAAATGAGAATAGAAAACGCAAGAAAGGAACAAGCCGCGCAGATTGCGCGGCTTATTATGTTGGCCATGAACCACGACTGCTGCCAGTATTTCGCGGGGCCCGACCACACGCTGGACGATTTCCACAGGGTGATGACGGAGCTCGTGGAGCGCGACGACTCGCAGTACAGCTACCGGAATACGGAGGTGGCCGTGGACGACGACGGAAGGCTGATGGGCATCTGCGTGACCTACGACGGGGGGCGCCTGCACGAGTTGCGGCGGGCCTTCGTGGAGGCCGCACGGGTGGCCTTCGGCATCGACTACAGCGGCATGGACGACGAGACACAGGCCGGCGAGCTGTATGCCGACAGCCTGGCGGTGGAGGAGCGTGACAGGCTGCAGGGCGTGGCCAGCGCATTGCTGCTGAGTGCGGCAGCCAAGGCCAAGCGGATGGGACTGCCTGCCGTGGGCTTGCTGGTGGATGCCGGCAATCCGGATGCTGAACGGCTGTACCGCCGCGTGGGCTTTGAGTATGTGAACGATGCAGAGTGGGGCAGCCATCCGATGCATCATCTGCAACGGAAGGTGGAATGAGCGGAGGCTGCGGGGTGGGGGATCAGCCGAGCCGGTCAATCTCCTGCTGCAGCTGTTCGAAGAAGAGGCCGACGTGATAGCCGTCGATGAAACGATGGTTGGCGGTGAGGGTGACATTGAGCATCCAACGGCCGTCGCGCAGCACGTATTTGCCCCAGTTGATGCGGGGAATGGCGTCGTCGGGGTCGTCGATGCCCGGATTGGTGATGCAGGTGGCATCTACATGGGGCGCACACGAGAGGTAGGCGACATTGGGGATGGGATCCATGCCGCCGAAGAAGGTGGTCTGAGAGGCCATGCCCTCGGCGGTGCACCGCACGTATTCGGGTAGGGTGCCGATGAACGGCGAGGTGTAGAAGCGGAAGAGGCCTTCGTCGGGGCGCTTGTGGGTGAAATTGGTGTGGATGCGGTCGCAGAGCACTACCTGGGCGCCGATGATGCGGTAGCGGAAATTCTCGATGTCGTTGAGGCACTTGGTGGCCAGATAGATGAGCGAGAGATAGAACGAGAGGTGGTGCTTGCGCTTGTAGGCGAGCAGCGGGGTGACATCGATGTTGCCGGCTACGGCATAGTGGGGTGTCTTCATGCGCGAGAAATGCTGGTAGATTTCGCGGCGCTCCCAGGTGTTGATATCGATAGGTTGATGCATAGTGGAAGGGTTTTTGAGGGGTTACTCTCCGTCTGCCGGGCTCCACAGGAAGAGTCCTTCGGCCTGGGCCAGTTGGCTGGCGAGGCGTTGCAGAGAGGGGGAGGGGTTGTAGAGAGTCATATAGGTATCTTCTTGACAGATGGAAAACATCGACTCGGTCTCGGGAATGAGCACAAAGAGTGTCTGGATGGCTGAATGACGGGCCGACAGACAGTCGGAAAGCCATGCCCGGAGCTGTGCTGGAGGGGGATTGGTGACGCTGGTCTCCCCGGGAAACTGTACGACATCCATCTGCAGATAGCAGTTCAGCCGGAGCAGCATGTGGGCGAACTTCTGGCTGAGAACGGCCGTCTGAGTGGGTTGCAGGAAGTATTGTTCCACCTCGAAATACTGGCCTTTGCTGTCGGCAGGCACGCGGTAGGGCAGGATGTCGACGAGGCAGTAAGGTTGGCCGAGCAGCCGCTCAATGGTTTCTTGTTGTTGGGTGTTCATAGAAATGGATTTGGTTGAAGTTTGAAAGGGAGACCCCCCACCAACTCCCCCGAGGGGGAGAGACCTGCCTTGCCCCATTTGGGAGTTTGGGAGTTTAGGAGTTTGGGAGTTTGGACAATACCAAAGGTAATCATACCTCTCCGTTCTCAGCTCTCCGTTCTCCGCTTTCTTCGCTGCCGGTCAGCGACAGATAGCTGAAGAAGCGCTCGGGCCAGTAGTTCATCACCAGTTCGTCGGGGAAGTCGATCTCGTCGAGCAGCGGCAGGATGCGGCTGTAGTCGGCTATCTGGAACGAGATGTGGGCGTCGCTGCCCAGGATGAGCGGCACATGGTGTTGTTTGCAGAGCCGCAGCAGCAGGCGGCTGTTGTCCCAGGCTATCTGCTTCTTGCGCTCGGGAGCCAGCGAGTGGTTGTTGATCTCGAGCAGCGTGTGGGTCTCTTTCGATGCCAGCACCAGCTGTTCGAAGTCGAGGTCGGCAGTGCCGTCGCCGGGATGGCTGATGATGTGGATCTTGGGATGGTGCATCACCCGGAGCATGCCGCGCGTGTTCTCTTCTCTTGTGCCGCCCTTCCAGCATTTGATGTGGATGCCGGCGATGCCGATGTCGAGGCGGTCGAGATAGTCGTCGGTGAGGTCGAGATGGCCCTCGGTGTCGAGGATGTTCACCTCGCAGCCCATCAGCAGGTGCACGCCATACATCTGACGGGGAACGACAAACATGTTTTTGAAATAGAGCAGGGGGCAGGTGCCCTCGATGCTCGGACCGTGTTCGGTGATGCCCAGGTACTTCACGTTCTTTTCAGCGGCGGCCTGGGCCATTTCCTGCAGGCTGCTGTAGGCATGGCCCGAGGCAATGGTGTGGGTGTGGGCGTCGATATATACTTGTCTTTTCATATTCTTTTGTTCAACGGTGTCTTTTCGTCGTGTTCTGTTCAACGGTGGGTGCTTTATTCGTTTGCCGGACTCTGAGTGGCTACATTCCACGGGATTTGTAGATGCGTTTGGGTTACATTCCTCGTGCTTTGTAGATGCGCTCTTTGGCCTCGTTGATCTCCTTGAATTTCTTCTCAGCGGCTTTCTTCACGTCGTCGCCCAAGGTGGCCACGCGGTCGGGGTGGTGCTTGAGAGCCATCTTCCGGTAGGCGGCTTTCACCTCATCGTCGGTGGCATCTTTGCTGATGCCCAACACCTTGTAGGCATCTTCGAGCGAGCCCTTGGAGGCGTTGCGCAGGTTGAGCATCGACTCAAGGTCTTCTTGCGACATCTGCAGGTACTGGGTGACCTCCTTCAGCGCGTTGATTTCCTCGGTGGCCACATGGCCGTCGGCCTGGGCGATGAGCACCAGGAAATTGAGTAGCTGCAGGCGCTGGCTGTAGTCCATGTTCTGGGCTATCTGCTCGCAGCTCTGCCGGATGGTGTTCCTGAAAGCATAGGGGTTCTGGGCGTTCTGGCGCTTCTGCTCGTCGAAGAGCTTGCGCAGGATCTGCTCGCCCTCCAAGGCGCCTTCCTCACCGAAATTGGTACGCAAGAACTGGCGCACGAGTTCCATTTCCGAGTGCATGATCTTGCCGTCGGCGCGAATGATGTAGGACGCCAGTACGAGCAGCGAGAAAATGAAGGAGTTGCGTTGCCCCTCATATTGCCGCTGGCGGTACTGCTCGTATTGGGAACGGGCGTTCCGGCGCTCTGAATGCGTCTCTTCGTAGTTGTCCTCCCATCGGCGAGACTCGGGCGTATTGACGACATCGGCTAGTGAGTCGAATAAAGAACCGAAAATAACCCCTGCCAGCGCACCAAGTGGTCCGCCGGTGATAAATCCGAGAAAGCCTCCGATGAGTTTGCCTGCTATTGCCATAATCTAAAAAAGTTCTTTATCAACTGAATATGCAAATGGTATGCCAAGTTGGAAATGTGAAAGACGTAAAGGGTATGCCACGTTTGAAATGTTAAATATTTTGATAGTCTGGGATGTCCTCAAGAAATAAATATTTTTGATGGTCGTAGTCCATCTTGCAACAGTAGTGCTGCATGCCATTGCTCACCACCAGATAGTCGACATGCAGCAGGAGGTTGTAAGCGCTGATTTGGTCGAAGACTCGCTGGGTGAGGACAACGGTAGGGGCTTTATACTCTATGATCATGCGGGGTTGCACCACCTTATTATATAATATACTGTCGCAGCGCAGTCGCTTGTCGCCAGCTTTCAACTCCACCTCGTTGGCCAGCAGGGCCATGGGGTAGCCCTTGTGCTCGATGAGGTAGTGGACAAAGTGCTGCCTGACCCACTCCTCGGGCGTCAAGGTGACGTACTTTCGGCGCAGGATGTCGAATATTTTCGGCTTTTCAGGCGTTCCCGAAAGTTTTATTTCGAAAGATGGTAGGTTTAATCGATTCATTTTTGTATCTTTGCAATCTCAATGCAAAGATAATGCAATTTGGCCGGAGAACAAAATGAACGCATCACTTTTTTCCTGTCGGCATTGCTTGTCTCTGTGGAGAAAGTGAGATACAGACCATGGCAGAAAAGAAAACCGTCTCTTACGACAGCGTCATGCGCGACTTGAAAGCACGCCAATTTGCACCTGTTTATTTTTTAATGGGTGAGGAGGCATACTATATAGACCAGATTTCGGGCTATATTGCCGAGCATGCGCTCAAACCGGAAGAGCAGGATTTCAACCAAACGGTAGTCTACGGTGCTGATACGAATGCTGCACAACTGGCTGACATGGCCCGCCGGTATCCGATGATGGCCGAATTCCAGGTGATCATCGTCAAGGAGGCCCAGAACATTCGCAACTGGGATGCGCTGGAGAAATATGTCGAGAAACCGGTGAAATCTACCATCCTGGTGATTTGCCACAAGAACGGCACCATCGACCGGCGCAAAAAACTGGTTTCGAAGGCTGAGGCCGTGGGCGTGGTGTTCGAGAGCAAAAAGAAACGCGACTACGAACTGCCTGCGTTCATCGACGGTTATCTGAAGATGAGAGGAGCAACCATCGACAACAAGGCGGCACAGATGATGGCCGACCATATCGGCGCAGACCTGAGCCGACTGACGAGTGAGATGGATAAGGTGCTGCTGTCTCTGCCCGAAAACGACAAACGGGTGACACCCGAAGTGGTGGAGGAGCAGATAGGGGTGAGCAAGGACTTCAATGCCTTTGAACTCAGAAATGCCATCATCACACGGAATGTTTTTAAGGCAAATCAGATAATCAAATATTTTGACAAGAATCCAAAGTCGGGTTCCATCTACACGCTTCTCCCGTTGCTCTTCAATTATTTTCAAAATCTGATGATCGCCTATTATTGCCCAAATAGAGGCAACGAAAATGAGCTCGCAAAATTCTTAGATTTGAAATCAAACTGGGGCGTGAAGGATTATACGGCCGGAATGAGAAACTATTCTGGCGTGAAAGTGATGCAGATTATTTCGAAGATGAGAGAGATTGATGCCAAAAGTAAGGGCCTGGATAACCCAAATACTGGTGCCGGAGAGCTGATGAAAGAGCTTATTTTTTTCATTTTGCATTAAAAAAACGCCTTTTTCCATCTTATTTTTTTTTCTAGAATTCGGGTTTCTTAAAACCCTGTTTTTGACCGTAAACCCCGTCAATAAAGCGGTTTCCGCGATTTCTGACGGCTCAAAATTCGCGTATTTCCAGACGCCTGAACCCTCGGTTGTGACGATTCGAAAAATGCGTTTTTTTCGAAGTTTTGAGTCATAGACTTTTTATCGTTCACACTTATTAATATTTACGGTTATCAATTTTTGGTTTTATGATAATAAACTTTCGATGATTTTTTCAATAATTAAAAGCTAATAGGCGATATTTTGTGATATTTTATTGATATGAAATTTATATTTCAAAACAATAAAACAAGGTTTCAAAGGTTTGCACTTTATATATATACAACTTTTGAATATCTGATTAAACCGCTAAAACTCAGTGTTTTATGATGAAAAGTGCAAGTAAATCTATTAAATATTGAGAAGATGGGATTGAAATTCTTGCATAAATCGGTCAGGCATGATAGTTTTTTGTTAAATAACGCAATTACAACCAATTAGTTGTGTTTGCAGCGCTCTAAAAATACTTTGTCACGTATTTTGACCATATTTTTCGTTTTATGAAAATAAAATTGCAGCCATTGAAAAGCGTTCTGCTCTTTTATATTTTTATATTTATATATATTAATATTTAAAACATAAAATTTTTCGTTCAACATTTGCATGTTGCCATTTTTTGTTTTATCTTTGTAAAATCTTAGCAAATGGGGTCTCTTACCCCTCAAAACGTAGTTAGCATGGAGTTTAAAGATAGAATTGAGTTGCTGATGAAGACCCAACACATGAACAGACAGGTGTTCGGTCAGCTGACTGGAATGTCTCAATCGACATTGAGTAATATCTTCAATGGTAAGACCCAACCCACCCTGAAGATCGTCTATGACATTAAGGACAAGATGCCGTCGGTCAATACGGACTGGTTGCTCTTCGGTGTCGGCCGGATGTTTAATGACCAGCCGGATCCTATCGACCAATCCATTCAAAGCGAGACTGTTGAGCCTGCCCTCGACTTTTCATCCTCTTCTAATCCCCCACTTCAGGCCAGTCAACCTGTGCAGAATCAGCAGCGTGTAACAAATACACCCAATATTTACCCAAATTTCGATGCGAAATATCTTGACAAACCTAGACGCCAGATCACAGAGATTCGCATTTTCTATGACGACCAGACTTGGGAGACTTTCGTCCCTAAGAAATAAGTCTTTCACTCCTTCGATATGGATTCTTTGCTCCCATGGGAATGATTCTTATGTTCCCATGGGAATGATTTTTCTGCTCCCATGTGAGTGGGTCCTTTGATTCCATTACATTGAGTTTTCTTCCCATTGCATTGAGTTTTTGCTCCCATCGGTATGAGTTTTGTTCCTAATGGATGGCCTTTTTTGTTTCTCTGCATCTTCGTTCGGGGTGCCCTGTTCCTATAAGATGAAAAAATGCGGATGGCAGAATGAAGATTATTCGTGTTTATTTCGTATCTTTGCATCGTCATTTGTTTCTGCCTGATGCCCGGTGTTGATTTGGGCATTTGGGTGGCGGCAATCAAGATACGAATCCATAAACCCGAATCAATGAAGAAGTATATTCTTGACCTTACCGTCTCAGCCATTGAGGCCATCCACGAGAAATACGTCCTGATCAAGTTAACCCAGGAGGCTCCACTCCCTCCTATGTTGCCAGGACAATTTGTGGAAGTAAGAGTGGACGACTCCCCGTCGACGTTCCTCCGCCGGCCTATTTCCATTAATTTTGTTGATGAGTCTGCCAATGAGTTATGGCTGTTGGTAGCAGCTGTTGGTGATGGCACCCGCCGTCTGGCCCGTTTACATGTTGGCGACACCGTCAACTGTGTGCTCCCGCTGGGCAATTCTTTCACCTTACCAACCCGTGCTGACCAGAAGATTCTTTTGGTGGGTGGCGGTGTAGGTGTGGCGCCACTCCTCTATTTTGGCAAAAAGATTCGTGAGATGGGTGCAGAACCCACGTTCTTGCTGGGTGCACGGTCGGCCCACGACCTGCTGTTGCTTGATGAGTTTAAAAAGTACGGGCGCGTGTACGTGACCACCGAGGATGCCACCGCTGGTGAGAAGGGGTTTGTCACCAATCATTCTCTGTTGCAGAATGAGCATTTTGACCAGATTTCCACCTGTGGTCCTAAACCCATGATGATGGCTGTGGCCCGATATGCCCAACAGGCCGACATCGATTGCGAGGTGTCGCTTGAGAATAAGATGGCCTGTGGCCTGGGAGCCTGCCTGTGTTGCGTGGAGAAGACAACAGAGGGCAATGTGTGTGTATGTACAGAAGGTCCAGTGTTAAATATTAAGAAGTTATTATGGCAAGTCTAAATGTAAAGATAAATGATTTATCACTCAAGAACCCGGTGATGACAGCTTCGGGCACATTCGGCTATGGACTGGAGTTTGCCGATTTTGTGCCGCTCGAGGAGATTGGTGGTATCATCGTCAAAGGAACAACCCTTCATCCCCGTCAGGGCAACGACTATCCGCGTATGGCCGAGACGCCTTCTGGAATGCTCAACTGTGTGGGACTTCAGAACAAGGGCATTGATTATTTCTGCGAGCATATTTATCCGCAAATCAAGGATATTAATACTAATATGATTGTTAATGTCAGCGGCTCTTCTCCCGACGACTATGCGGAGTGTGCGGCCCGTATTGATGCCTTAGAAGGTATTCCTGCTATCGAACTGAATATCTCGTGCCCGAATGTGAAGCAGGGCGGCATGGCCTTTGGCGTCACCTGCGAGGGTGCAGCCAGTGTGGTGCGTGCTGTTCGTGCCCGTTATCATAAGACCTTGATTGTGAAGTTGTCGCCCAATGTGACCAGTGTGAGTGAGATTGCCCGTGCCGTCGAGGCTGAGGGTGCCGACAGTGTCTCGCTCATCAATACACTGATGGGCATGGCCATCGACATAGAGCGTCGCAAGCCCTTGCTCAGCATCAATACTGGCGGGCTGAGCGGACCTGCCGTGAAGCCTGTGGCCTTGCGCATGGTGTGGCAGGTAGCCAAAGCCGTCAAGATTCCGGTGGTGGGTTTAGGCGGTATTTGTACGGCCACCGATGCCATCGAGTTTCTCATGGCAGGTGCTACGGCCATTGAGATAGGAACAGCCAATTTCATCGATCCTGCAGTGACTATCAAGGTGCGCGATGGCATCAACGACTGGCTCGACAGCCATGGCTGTCATTCCGTGCAGGAGATTATCGGTACACTTGACGCATAGCGCTTAAACGGTATTTACCTTATGCTTAAGAAGACAATCCCCGTGGTGGGCATGGCATGTTCTGCCTGCTCGGCCCATGTGGAGAAGAAACTCAATTCCTTGCCTGGCATCTCGTCGGCGGCTGTGTCGCTGGCTGGGCGGTCAGCATTGGTAGAATACGATCCCGAGCAGATTACGCTCGAGCAGATGAAAGAGGCCGTCAACGGTATCGGTTTCGATCTGGTGATAGAGGAAGACCGAAGTGCTGTTGAGATTGAACGACAGGCATTCCGTCTGTTGCGGCGCAAGATGTTGGTGTCGTGGGTGCTAGCCCTCCTGGTGATGGCCATCTCCATGGGATGGCTCCAGCTCACTCCTGGCGCCGACAGTGTGACTGCCCGTAGTTTTGCCAATCAGGTGGCTCTGCTGCTGTCGTTGGCCAACATGCTGTATTGCGGGCGCCAGTTCTACATCAGTGCGTGGCGCCAGCTGCGTAATCGCACCGCCTCTATGGACACGCTGGTGGCCATGTCCACCCTTATTGCTTTCCTCTTCAGCGCATTCAATACGTTCTTTGGTGATGCAGTATGGGGCTCCCGCGGCATCGCCTGGCATACCTATTTCGATGCATCGGTGATGATTATCACCTTCGTGCTGACAGGCCGTGTGCTCGAGGAGCGCGCCAAGAATGCCACTGCCGACAGCATCCGCACACTCATGGGCATGCAGCCGAAGACAGCCCGACTGGTTACCAACGACACGGGCGGTGCCCATGGTGACAGTGGGAAACGTCTCGACGATGTACCCATCTCAACCATTTCCTATGGCGACTTGCTGGAGGTAAGAGCCGGCGAGCGCCTGCCTGTTGATGGCGAGGTGTGGGAGGCTACCAGTTTCATGACAGCCGACGGAGCCTATGTCGACGAGAGTATGATTTCGGGTGAGCCTACCCCTGTGCTGAAACAACGTGGTTCGAAGGTGCTGGCCGGAACGGTGCTCCAGCAGGGAGTCTTGCGCTTCAGGGCCCGGCAGACCGGCGAGCAAACAGCCATTGCGCGCATCATCCGTATGGTGCAAGAGGCACAAGGCTCAAAGGCTCCTGTGCAGCGGGTCGTCGACCGCATCGCCATGATTTTTGTGCCTTGTGTACTGGGATTGTCGTTGTTGACGTTTCTTGTTTGGTGGATTGTTGGTGGCAATGCCATGTTGCCGCAGGCCATCCTCTCGGCCGTTGCCGTATTGGTCATCGCATGTCCGTGTGCCATGGGTCTCGCCACTCCCACGGCCCTGATGGTGGGCATCGGTAAGGCAGCAGAAAAGAATATCCTCATCAAAGACGCCGCGGCGCTTGAGAATATGCGGTCGGTAGATGCTATAGTGGTCGACAAAACCGGTACCCTGACCATCCCTAATCGCGATATCGACTTCACCCGTGCCAGTCAACTGCCCCTTGAGGAGCGTGAGGCACTGAAACCCTATGCCCGTGAGGCTATGCTGCAACTGCAAGAGAGTGGGATAGAGGTCTACATGATGAGTGGCGACAACGACGAAGCTGCCCGCTATTGGGCGGAGAAGGCGGGTATCAGTCACTACCAGAGCAATGTAAAACCGCAGGACAAAGAAGACCTGGTGCGCCGTTTGCAGCACGAAGGTCATCGGGTGGCGATGGTGGGCGATGGCATCAACGACTCGCAGGCTCTGGCAGCCGCTGATGTGAGCATTGCCATGGGACAAGGAACCGATGTGGCCATGGACGTGGCACAAGTCACGTTGATGGGTACCGATCTCCGCCGCATTCCCGAGTCCATCCATCTGTCGCGTCAGACCGTGAGTATGATTCGCCAGAATCTCTTCTGGGCATTCATCTACAATATTGTTTGTATACCCTTGGCTGCCGGTGCCTTGCGTCTTTTCGGCATCGATTTTCAGATAACACCCATGTGGGCTAGTGCTCTCATGGCCTGCTCGAGCGTCAGTGTGGTGCTCAACAGTTTGCGGCTGAAGTGGATGAGTTGAAATGAGTCATTACGCTTTTTTAACGCCATTGAGCCTAGCTTGATGGCGTTATTTTTTGACCTATAGAACAACATACGGCTTTTGCCAGCCTGCAAAAAGACCAATACGCCTTATTTTTTTGCAAGACATGGGTGCGTTTTTGGAAGAGTGTTCGACGATTCTAGGGCATGCCAAAATCGTTGAAAGAATTGAAAACGTTGCGGCCGAAAGCGCCGAAGGGATGCATCCAGTCAGGGCCTTTTCGGCTCTCAACAGATACCTGGATGCTGAACGATGGTGAGAAATTGTAACGTACGGCGGCTCCAATACGGTCGCCAATGGCGCTCATGTCGTAGAGTGGGAGGGGCATTGCCTTGTTAACCAGCGACTTCTGCGCATAGAGATAGGCCTCCCAGTGGTCGTCAAATCTATAACCGAGCACAGCATTCACGCCGGCATCGCGCCAAGAGTCGTGAGCCCACGAGATGTTGTTAAAATAACCGCCTACAGCCAACGAGAGATGGTCTGTGATGGGCTGGGCATACATCAGCGAGATGTTTTGCTGGAATCCTGCTCCTTTGTGCCAGGCATTTTTGCCGAACTGGGCAAATACGGAGGCACCGAGGTTGACATTCAGGCCTTTGTGCAGCTGCCAGTCGTACCATCCGCCCCACCATAGCGGGTAGATGCCGATAGATCGTGTCTGACCGAAGCGGTTGAGCAGGGGCAGATGCAGCGAGTCTTGCGCCATAGGCATGGCACCTTGGGGGGCTAGGAGTGGCGACTGAGTGGGCTGAGAGCGCAGGTCGGCTGGTTTGATGTCGGTACGCAGCTGGGTGGCTGGAATCGTGTCGATGGTCGATTTCAGCGGCTGTCTAACCTCTTGTGCTTGAGCCAGCGAGGCAAACATGACGGCTATGATGAGAATCAGTTTGCGCTTCATTACGAGGACAAAATTAAACGAATGATGCGTAATTGCAAAATATTTAACGCTCTTTTTTCTTTATTTAACCACTCTTTCACGCTGTTTTACACCAATTAATGATATCTTTGCAGCGGACGATGACAAGTCTCTCGGGGGAAGGATGCAAGCTGACATTCCACCAGAACTTGCGAAGTTGAATTTAAAGAAGGATAATTATGAAAGTAAAAAGATTTGTTTTAGTGCTCATGGCTGGCCTGTTGCTGGCCGGTCCTGCCAACGCTCAGAGCGAGAAGGCACGGAAGATGGGTAAGGATATTCAGAATGCCGTCACCGACTTCTGGAAAAAGGCGAAAAAAGGCGTGAACAATACGGTGGAGGCCATCAGTGACGAGTTGAGCTCCGACACGGTAGGGGTGAAGTTTATTGATGGAAATAGGTACATGCGCGTGTACGATACAAACCTCTATAAGGAGAGCGACGCGAAGGAACTGCAGGATTTGTGTCGCAAGCAGTTTGCTGCAAGCTATCCACAAGCAAAGATTCTCTCGTGTGTCATTCCCCAACAGAAGTGGGAGAACATTCCAGTGCGCCGCAACGGCGACATCGTCTCTTACAAGTATCGTCTGTATTGCTATGTGCTGGCGAAAGATGGCGACGATGGTTATATCAACGTGCGCTACCGCTTCGAGAAGACCAAACAGATAGGCCATGCAGTGCAGAAGAACACCGAACGCTGGCCGGAAGAGGTGCGTGTGAATGCGCTGACGAATGATGTGTATGAACGGTTGGTGAAGTAGGGCGAAACAGTAAAAATTAGTGTTTTGAAAGGAAAAATGAAACTTTTCTTCCAAAATGTTTGCGTAGTTCGGAGAAAAGTTTTACATTTGCAACCGGTTTTATAAAAATGAACAGAATTATGAGTTATCTGAACGCATCCTTTTATCGCTATTACTTTTACTTTGCAGTGAGCTGTGAAGCGGGAAGTTGCGTGTAGATCAACTTATAGACAAGAACTATCTGAGAGAGAAGATACATCAAGTCCCGCTTCAATAGATGAGGCGGGACTTCCTTTTTTCTTTCAGTGAGGAGCAGAAACGAAGAAAAAACAACAGGTATGAAAAGAATTGCAATACAAGGACTCCTGGGGTCGTTTCACGACATTGCGGCCCGGCAGTATTTCGAAGGCGACCAGCTGCAGCTCATCTGCTGTTCCACTTTTGAGCAGGTGTTTGAGAACATCAAGCGCGACCCGACAGTCATTGGCATGACAGCCATCGAGAATACCATTGCCGGTAGCCTGCTGCACAACTACGAACTGCTGCGCGACTCGGGCACTGCCGTGGTGGGTGAACACAAACTGCACATCTCTCATTGCATTTGCTGTCTGCCAGAAGACTCTTGGGACACCATCAGCGAGGTGCATTCGCATCCTGTTGCCCTGATGCAGTGCCGCCAGTTTTTGGCCAATCATCCCAATTTAAAGAATGTGGAGACCGACGATACCGCAGGTGCGGCCAAGTACATCGCCGACTACCAGTGCCGCGGATGGGCTGCTATCTGTAGTGCAGAGGCCGCAGAGATGTACGGGCTGAAAGTGCTGGAAAACCATATTGAGGACAATAAGCACAACTTCACGCGATTCCTGGTGGTGTGCAACCCGATGAAGGCCGACTTCATGCGCCCTCTGACCGAGGCCAATAAGTCGAGCATCGTGTTCTCACTGCCTCATGAGGAAGGCTCGTTGAGCCATGTGCTGGCCATCCTGTCGTTCTATAAAATGAACCTCACGAAAATTCAGTCGCTGCCAATCATCGGGCATGAGTGGGAATATCTCTTCTATGTCGACCTGATGTACAACGACCTGACTCGCTACCGGCAGTCGATTGATGCCATCACTCCGCTGACAAAAGACTTGAAGATACTTGGTGAGTATAAAGATGGTAGACAGACGAATTGAAAATTGAGGATTGAGAATTGAATATTGAGGATTGAGAACTGAGAGGTATGATATGTCTCAGGACTGGAGCCGAGATGACAGACAGAAATGCAAATCACACCTCTCAATTATCTGCTCTCAACTCTCATCTAAATAAAATATAAAGATGATACAACCAGCAGAAAGACTATCGCTTGTGAGCGAGTATTATTTCAGTCGTAAACTGAAAGAGGTGGCCCGCCTGAACGCTGAAGGCCACGACATTATCAGTCTGGCCATTGGCAGTCCCGACATGCCTCCATCGGAGAAAACAGTGGAGAAACTGTGCGAGGTGGCCCGTCAGGCCGATGCCCACGGCTACCAGCCCACCATGGGAACACCTGAATTGCGCGAGGCCATGGCTGACTTCTACAAGCGCTGGTATGGGGTGGACCTCGACCCGGCGACCGAGATACAGCCCCTCATCGGCTCGAAGGAAGGCATTCTGCACGTGACGCTGGCATTTGTCAATCCCGGCGACGAGGTGCTGGTGCCCAACCCGGGTTATCCCACCTACACCTCGCTGAGCCGCCTGCTCGGTGCGAAGGTGGTGAACTACGATCTCAGCGCTGACAACGACTGGCAACCCGACTTCGATGCTTTGGAAAAGATGGACCTGAGCCGTGTGAAACTGATGTGGACCAACTATCCCAACATGCCGACAGGCGCCAATGCACAGAGGCAGACCTACGAGCGGCTGGTGCAGTTTGCCCGTGAGAAAGGCATCGTGGTGGTCAACGACAATCCCTACTCCTTCATCCTGAACGAAGAGCCATTGTCGCTCTTGCAGGTGCCGGGAGCGAAGGAATGCTGCATAGAGTTCAACTCGATGTCGAAAAGCCATAACATGCCGGGCTGGCGTGTCGGACTGTGTGCCACCAATGCTACTTTCATCTCGTGGATACTCAAGGTGAAGAGCAACATCGACAGCGGCACCTTCCGTGGTTTGCAACTGGCTGCTGCTGAGGCATATCGTAATACGCCCGAGTGGCACCGGCAGGCCAATATCACCACCTATGCCGCGCGTCGCCGCTATGCCGAGCAAATCATGCAGGCTTTGGGATGTGCGTACGATCCGAAGCAGGTGGGCATGTTCCTGTGGGGACGTATTCCAGGCAGTTATGCCAATGCCGAACAACTCACAGAGCGTGTGCTGCACGAGGCACGTGTGTTCATCACCCCGGGCTTTATCTTCGGTTCGAATGGTGAGCGCTACATCCGCATCTCACTCTGTGCGAAGGAAGAGAAACTGGAAGCTGCCTTGAGGAGAATAGAGAGAATGAAATAGATAATTAAGTATAAGACAGATCAATTATGGAACTAGATTTGCAACCCTTGAAATTGCCCAGCGACAACGAGCGTCCGTTCGTTATTGCCGGTCCTTGCTCGGCCGAGACCGAGGAACAAGTGATGACCACCGCTCGCCAACTCGCCTCGAAAGGCTGTCATAATTTCCGTGCAGGTGTGTGGAAACCCCGTACTAAGCCCGGTGGCTTTGAGGGCAATGGTGAGAAGGCGCTGCCATGGATGAAGCGCGTGAAAGAAGAAACAGGTATGCTGGTTGCCACCGAGGTGGCCACGCCGCAGCATGTGGAACTGGCATTGAAATACGGTATCGACATTCTTTGGATTGGTGCCCGTACGTCGGCCAATCCCTTTGCCATGCAGGCACTGGCCGATGCGCTGAAAGGAGTCGACATGCCCGTATTCGTGAAGAATCCCGTGAACCCCGACCTCGAATTGTGGATTGGCGCCTTAGAACGTCTCAATCAGGCTGGTGTGAAACGTCTGGGAGCCGTACACCGTGGTTTCTCGAGCTACGACAAGAAAATGTACCGCAACCTTCCCATGTGGCAGATTCCCATTGAGTTGCGCCGCAGAATACCCGCTCTGCCCATCATCACCGACCCCAGCCACATTGGCGGACGGCGTGAGCTGATTGCCCCGCTTTGTCAGCAGGCCATGGACCTTGGCTTCGACGGTCTGATAGTAGAGAGCCACTGCTCGCCCGACGATGCATGGAGCGATGCCCGCCAACAGGTGACACCCGATGTGCTCGACTACATTCTTTCGCTGCTTGTGATTCGCGACGAAAAAGTGACAACGGAGGGCATTCACGAGTTGCGTAAGCAGATTGACGAGCTGGACAACCAGCTGATGGAACTGCTGGCCAAGCGGATGCGTGTCTGCCGTGAGATAGGTACCTATAAAAAGGAACACAACATGACCGTGCTGCAGCCCACGCGCTACAACGAAATCCTCGACAAGCGTGGTGCCCAGGGAGCGCTCTTCCAGATGGACAGCAGCTTCGTGAAGACAGTGTTTGAGGCCGTCCACCAGGAGTCGGTGCGCCAGCAGATAGAGATTATTAATCAATAGAAAGCATGAGAATATTAGTTTTAGGAGCAGGCAAAATGGGGAGTTTCTTCCTCGACCTGCTGAGCTTTGAGCACGAGACCGCCGTCTACGAGAAAGACCCCAAGCGCATGCGGTTTACATATAATTGTCAGCGGTTTACCAAGTTGGAGGAAATCAAGGCGTTCCGTCCCGACCTGGTCATCAATGCCGTGACCCTGAAGCATACCATTTCGGCCTTCAAAGAGGTGATTCCCTTCATTCCGGAGGACTGTATCATCAGCGATATAGCCAGTGTGAAGACCAATCTGCGCGAGTTCTACGAGCAGGCAGGCCATCCCTATGTCAGCAGTCACCCTATGTTTGGACCTACGTTTGCCAACCTGAATCAGCTGTCCGAGGAGAATGCTATCATCATCAGCGAGGGCGACTATATGGGGCGCATCTTCTTCAAGGACCTCTATCAGCGGCTCGACCTGAATATCTATGAGTACACTTTCGAGGAGCACGACAAAACGGTGGCCTACTCACTGTCCATCCCCTTTGTCTCTACCTTTGTGTTTGCAGCCGTCATGAAGCATCAGGATGCACCCGGAACGACTTTCAAGCGTCACATGCGCATTGCTAAGGGTGTGCTCAACGAAGATGATTTCTTATTGCAGGAGATTCTTTTCAATCCTTACACACCCGGACAGGTGTCGAAGATTCGTACCGAACTGAAAGAGCTGCTCGACATCATCGACGCGAAAGATGCCAAAGCCATGCAGGCTTATCTGCGCAAGATTCGCAACAACGTCAGGCGTGACATTGAGGTTAGGCAATAACCGACCATCCTGAGAACTACAAAAAACAGAGCGGACAGACAAGGGTAGGGTGCCACGTGGGCTTTCCTTGTCTGTCCGCTGATGTGTTTTGAGCCGCTAAATGGCGTTTCCATTTTCGTAGAGAGCAACTCTGAAGTCGCAGAGCAGCTTGTTATTTTCTTCTTGTTCTAGAAAGCTTCTTTTTCTTTTTGCTCTTGCTTCTTCTTGTTCTAGCAAGTTACTTTTTCTTTTAGCTCTTGCATGAATCTTTTTACTCTTGCTCTTTCCGGTCGTCCACATTGTTGCCCTCTGTGGGAGCCATGACCTCTTCGAAGTTGGTAATGCCGGCCTTCACCAGGATGTTATACCAAGAGAAGAGTTTTTTGATGTCGCTGTCGTGTACACGGTCGCGGTCGAAATCGGGCAGCACCTGTCCGAAATACTCGCGCAGTTCCTTGCTGCTGCATTTCTTGAAGTTGATGGAGCACTCCTTGCCTTCCTCCTTGTCGCGGATGTTGGCCAGCACCTTCATCAAGGGAATATCCTCCGATTCGGTATACATGGCAATATCTGCCAGGCTAGTCACGCGGTCGGTAGCGAAAGCGGGCATGCGCTTATGTGTTTCGTCGAGTGCTTCGACAATAAGATTCATTTTACCTCTCGACACGAGTTTGTAGAGTCCCGGTTTCCCGGCAATAGAGAGAATTGTCTGTTGCATGTTTGTTCTGTTGTTTTTGATTTGGTTAAATATATAATCTAATTGTTTGTCAATATCTTTTTCACCGTCGTTGACGATTTCGAATTGGCTGCGGCTGCGCACCTGCTCTTGGGGTAGCTGGCGGTTAATCCACTCGAGTGTCTTCTCGCGGCTGATGCCGTCGCGCGCCATGACTCGGCTGATGCGCACTTCCAGCGGGGCAGTGACACACACCACGTAGTCGAAGGCGATGCGGCAGTCGAAACCGCTGTCGAAGAGGATGGCGCTCTCTATCCACTCCAGGCCAGAGTTTAGATAGTCTGCGGCAACAGCTGGATGCACCACAGCATTGACAGCCTGTTTGTTGGCTTCCGACTGCAGCAAAAATTGCGCGAGCACGGGCTTGCACAACTCGTTGCCGTGATAGACCTCCGGGCCGACCAGCTTTGTCAGTCCCTCACGGATGGCCATTGACGAGCGCATGAGCCGTTTGGCCGCATCGTCGCAGTCGTAAACCGTGATGCCGCGGGCATTGAGCCTGCGGCACACATAGCTTTTGCCACTGCCTATTCCACCGGTGATAGCTATCCTCATTGCTGTTCTATCAGATAGTCCACCTGCTTCAACTCGGTTTTTGCCTTGTTGACACCGCTTGGAGTAGCACGCAAATAGATGTTGCACTTGTCCGACGGATGGTCAGCCACATCGTTGTAGTCAGCCACCACGCTGAAACTCTCGGGACGGATAGACCGGAAGAGGCTTGCGCCGGTGACAAACGACACTTTCACCCGCGATGGGAATGTGCGCAGCACTTTGTTGGCCGGCACGTTGATGGGGGTGATGGGCACCTCGATGCTTTCCTCTGTCAGCACGTCAGGATAGATACTCACGTCGACAACAGCCGGCAGGCATTTCACGCCGAGCATCTTGCGAATGTTGACATTCTCGGTGATGGTGTCGGTGACGTCGCTCAGCTGCAGTGGCTCTGTAAAGACATACTTGATGCTGTCGAGGATGCTCTCGCTGGCATAGATGGTGATGCTGTCGGGCGAGAATTTGGTCTTGGCGATGTAATAGCTCTCGCCTGGGGTGATCTTACCCAGCAGTTTGATGGGTACACGCTTGTTGAGGCCGTAGTTGAAGAAGAACTCAAAGCGCTCGGGCTTGATGGCAGTTACTTTCGAACCGCCGTAGAGCCGTTGCTCCAGTTGCTTCTTCATGTCGGCCGACGGAAACGAACCGCGGCCCTCGGTCTTGGCGTAGTTCTTGAAGTTCACCTCGATGGGGCGCAGCATGTCGCTGAACATATAGGTGGCCAGTGCATATCCCTTGTCGCGGATAGTGACGCGTATGGTGTCTTCACCGTCGCCGGTAATGACCACATTCTTAGGCACATCCACCAGCCTGACAGGTATCAGGAACTCGCGCTCATAGGTCTCGTTGAGCGTCAGCACCAGCCAGAATGTTCCACTGAGCATCAGGAAGAACAAAAAAATCAGAAACTCCTTGTTGAATGAACTGAAAAAGAAGTTCCCGACAAGTCTGAGTGTGCGCTTCAACCGAGAGTCACTCATCGCGTGTACTTATTTAATCTGTGCGTTCGTAGCAGTAACATCGGCAAAGACATAGTTGCGGTCAACGCGAATCACCACGCCTTTGGCAATCTCGAGCTCGATAATATTGTTAGCCACGTCGATGCGCTTCACGGTGCCGTAGACACCGCCGCCGGTGACCACTCTGGCACCCTCTTGCAGCGAGTTCTGGAAATTACGGATTTCCTTTTGCTTTTTCTGCTGAGGGCGAATCATGAAGAACCACATGATAGCGAAGATTGCCACCATCATCAGAAGCATGGGCATAGCGCTACCCTGTTGCTGCGCCTGGGCAGCCAGAAAGATAGATGTCGTCATAATTTAATTACTTGTTTTTAATGTTGATGATTGTTATTCTTTTATTTCTTCATCGGATATGCCTTATCCCTCGTCCTGCATATCGTCGTATCTTCTGCGTGGATGCAGGTCGTCGGTGCTCTTCATCAGCTTGCCTGTTCTCACCAGATGGCGGGCAATCGAGTCGAGCATGCCATTGATGTAGCCTCCGCTCTTGGGGGTGCTGTAGGTCTTGGCCAGCTCCACATACTCGTTGATGGTGACGCTGATGGGGATATTGGGGAAGGTGAGCATTTCGGCGAGGGCAATCTGCATGATGACCACGTCCATGTAAGCCAGGCGCGAGAAGTCCCAGTTGCGGCTGGCATCGCTCATGTAGCGTTGGTACTGGTCGGCATTGAGGATGGTCGAGCGGAACAACTTGCGGGCAAAGTCCTTGTCCTCGATATCCTTATACTCCGGAAGCAACTCCTGGTGCTTGCCGTTTTTGGGGTCGAAGCGCTTGATGGTCTTAATGACGAATGTGTCGACAATCTCCTTGTCGTCGTTCCAGTAGAGGCTTTTCTCCTCGAGCAGACTATCCATCTCCTCGTTATCCTGAATAAGGGCCTTGTAGAGTTTGCGCCATAGCTCGCGGTCGGCCTCGTAGCTGTCGTCGTCGGTCTCCATGTATTCCTGGTAAATCTGGCTCTGCTCAATCTGTCCGTAGAGCTTTCTCACGAACTCGACGTCGTTTTCCCAGACTTGCTTCTGGTTACCGATGAAATCGTTCAGCTGCTTGTTCTCTTCCAGCTGAATGGCGAACTTGTTGTAGGCAAATTTCTGCGAAGGCATGGCCGTGCCTTCACGCTTGGCTCTTTGCTCGGCAATCTCAACGTGGCGCCGGGCCTCCTTGGTGACCGCAACGATAAGGGCCAGCAGCATGTTATACAAATCGTATGCTTTTGAGAGGCTGAATATCAGCTCCTTCTCAGCATTGTCCATGTTCTTGTTCCCGTTTTGATAGTATGCGTAGGTTAACTGAACTACCTTAATACGAATTAATTCCCTGTTGATCATTTCTCTAAATGTATACTATTCGTTGCCAATTCTTATTAATTATGGATGCAAAGATACTCTAAATTCGGTTCATTTGCAAGAAACTACATGTTTTTTTACTATTTTTTTTTGCAAACCTTGTGAGTTTCGAGAAAAAGAAGTACCTTTGCACCGCTTTTTTGAGCACATCGAAGAATATATGTTCTCGTGTGATGGCGAATTAAGCGCATTTTTAGTTATTAAAAAACTTAATTTAGAGTAACACATTATGAAAGAGATTAATGTAACAGGTCAGAAGAGAAGCGACCTTGGCAAGAAAGCTTCCAAAATTGCAAGAAAAGAAGGACTCATTCCCTGCAACCTTTATGGTGAGGCAAAAGATGAGAACGGTCTGCCTAAGGCACTGTCGTTTGTTGTTCCTATGACAGAGCTCCGCAAGGCTGTTTACACTCCCCATGTTTATGTTGTCAACCTCAATATCGACGGCGAGGAGCACAAGGCTATCATGAAAGAGCTGCAGTTCCACCCCACAACCGATGCTGTGCTGCATGTTGATTTCTACGAGGTGAACGAGGAGAAGCCCATCGTGATTGGTATTCCCGTGAAGCTCAACGGTCTGGCACAGGGTGTGCGCGACGGTGGCCGTATGAACCTCTCTGTTCGCAAGGTCAACGTGAAGGCTCCTTACAAGAACATTCCTGAGGTGCTTGATATCGATGTCACCAATCTGACCATCGGTAAGAGCATCAAGGTGGGCCAGCTCAACTTCGAGGGTCTGGAGATGGCTACCAGCAAGGAGGTTGTTGTTTGCTCTATCAAGGCTACACGTAAGTCTAACGCTGCTGCTCAGGCTGCTGAGGAGGCATAACCACCGGATGGACAAATACTTGATTGTTGGCTTGGGGAATCCCGGTAGTGAATACGAGCTGACCCGCCACAACACAGGATTCATGGTATTGGACGCCTTCGCCAAGGCGTCCAATATTGTTTTTGAGGACCGTCGCTATGGCTTTGTGGCCGAGACGTCCTTGAAAGGGAGGAAAGTGTTTCTGCTGAAGCCCACTACCTATATGAATCTCAGCGGCAATGCCGTGCGCTACTGGCTCAACAAAGAGAATATCGACCAGACCCGCCTGCTCGTCATCTCCGACGATGTGGCCCTGCCGCTGGGCCAGTTCCGGTTGAAAGGCGCCGGCAGCAATGGCGGTCATAACGGACTGGGGCATATCCAGCAGCTCATCGGTCAGAACTATGCCCGTCTGCGCATGGGCATCGGCAGCGACTTCCCCCGTGGCATGCAGGTCGACTGGGTGCTGGGCCGCTATAGCGATGAGGAACTGAAAACGCTGCAACCCAGCATCGATCTTTGTGTAAATATCATTAAAAGCTTTGTCCTGGCAGGCATCGACATCACCATGAACCAGTATAACAAACTGGGGAAAGGCACTAAGACGCTCAACCTGAAACCTGAGGGACAAACCCCTGAAACACAGAAATAATGGCAGATACCGCACGCATAGACAAATGGCTGTGGGCCTCGCGCATCTTCAAGACCCGCTCCATTGCCGCCGACGCCTGTAAGAACGGGCGCGTCTCTATTAGTGGCATGAATGTCAAGCCCAGCCGCCCGCTGAAGGTCGGCGAGGTGGTCGATGTGAAGAAACCGCCCATCACCTATTCCTTTCGTGTGCTGAAGTGCATCGAGATGCGCGTGGGAGCCAAGCTCGTGCCCGAGATCTACGAGAATGTCACCGACCCCAAGCAATACGAGTTGCTGGAGATGAGCCGCATCAGCGGATTCATCGACCGCGCCCGCGGCACTGGCCGTCCCACGAAGAAAGAGCGGCGTGCCCTCGACTCGTTTGCCGAACCCGCCCTCTTTGGCTTCGACGACGACGATATGTTCGACGACGACGATGACCTGTAACGATGAACTAATAAATCCTAACCATAACACTCACATGAATATAGCTATTTTCGTATCAGGCAGCGGAACCAACTGCGAGAATATCATCCGCCATTTTGCCGACCATTCTGATGTCAACATCGCGCTCGTACTGAGCAACCGTGCCGACGCTTACGCCTTGGTGCGCGCCAAGAAATATAATGTGCCCACCGTCGTGATGCCCAAGGCTGAGTTCAATCAGGAGGATAAGCTCATGCCACTCATGCAGCAGTACCATATCGACTTCATTGTGCTGGCAGGCTTCCTGCTCATGGTTCCTGGCTTCCTTATCGATGCCTACGACCACCGTATGCTGAACATCCATCCCGCCTTGCTGCCCAAATATGGTGGAAAGGGCATGTATGGCATGCATGTTCACGAGGCAGTGAAGGCTGCCGGGGAGAAAGAGACCGGCATGACCGTCCATTGGGTGAGCCGTGTGTGCGACGGTGGAGAGATTATCGCGCAGTTCAGCACGCCTCTTTCGCCCGACGATACGCCCGACGACATTGCCGCCAAGGAGCATATCCTCGAGCAGCAGCACTTCCCCAAGGTGATTGAAGAAGTGATTAGCAACTTGTAATTGAGATGCTCATTCACATGATGTAGGCATTTGTCCACTATAAGTCCGGGACGAATGCCTACATCTTTATTTGTCAATGATTTTGTTTTGATGACCGCGACACTCCGTTTTTGTGCCTGAAACCAGTTTCACTTGCCAACTAGTTAAAGCATCTTACGGTGTGACAACAGCACAGAGCCATAGAGCAACTCCAGCAAGCTATAGGGCAACTCCAGTGAGCTGAAGGGCAACTCCAGTGAGCTGAAGAGCAACTCCAGTGAGCTGAAGAGCAACTCCAGCCAACTGTAGTGCAACTCCATGTGGTTGTTCGTCTTAGTTTTTAGTCGTATGAGGTACCCGACGGATGCTTGGTGTCGCGCACACAGACTTCCCACACCTTACAGCAGCGGGCTGTGCCCTTCGGACCTGTCACGGTGAGGGTGACCACATAATGCGCAAAGTCGCGGGCGTAGGTATGTACCGGATTCTGCTCGTTGGAGGTGGTGCCGTCGCCGAAGTCCCAATGCCATGAGTCCACGGGGCCGTAGCTCTGGTCTCGGAAGCAGACGGTGCGCGTGTCGGGCACCACCGTGTAGGTCCATTCGCACTCTACGGGTTTGCGGAACTGTGGTTCCAGGGGCATGAGCGTAAACAGCCGTTGCATGTGGGCGTTGCCGTACATCTGGTGATGCTTTGAGAGATTCCAAAAACCATTGTTCTCCCGCTCTCCGTCGTAGTCGATGACTGCCCACGAGAGACCTATCTTCTTGTTCTCGCGCAGACGGCTCTCTGTCGACTTCTCAGGGCCTTCCGGACTGGCATAGTCGAAGGGTGTGATGTAGAACTCCATGCGCAGACGGCCGCTCTGTCCGTGGCTGAAGTGATAGTCGTAGGCATAGTTGGCGTAGGGCAGGTACTTCAACCACTGCTGCGGTCCCCACACCATGGTCCACGACTTGCCTTCGGTGGGCGGGGTCATGATGTGATAGTTTTGGGCATGCTGGTTCTGGAACTCAAAGAAGCCGTCTATGCGGCTCATCACCTCGGAGTTGATTCTGAACTCGTCGGTGTGCGGACCGCCAGAGAGGTCGGCATCGACCACTACTTCATAGGTGTCGTTGTGCAGGCTCAGCTGATTGAAATCCCAATAGTCGTCGTAAGCCTCATAGAGGAAGTAGAGGCGGTTCAATCCGTTGACCCAGCCCACTTTCACCTTGACGTCGAGCGTCTTGCGGTCGGTGGTGGGATGCTTGCCCGTGTCGTCCCACATGTCGTCGATGGTGACGGCATAGCTGTCGGGCACCATGTCCCAATCCGTGAAGTCGCCATCGATGCGGGGAATCTGCGTACGCGGAAACTGAAACACTTTGAATCCAGGTTCAGTCACCTGTATGTGGGCGTTTTGCGCTTGGATGACCGATGCCGGGAGCATAGCCAACCAGAGAAGTATCAGCGTTTTTTTCATACGATTAATAGTTGAAGAGTTCCACTTTCTGGAATGCCGGTTCTGGTTTCCCGAAGTTCAGGCCTTGTCCGGAGAATCCTTCGTCAACGGCATAGAGCAGGTCGTAGCGCAGCTGTATCTCATCGCCGTTCAGCCAGCGGCCTTCCACCCAGTTGCCCTGTTGGTCGAAGTCGCCCTCTGTCACCTTGGCCAGTCCGACGATGCCCTTGCCGTCGGCAGGCAGGAAGGTGACGCGCACGTTAGAGCCCAGGAACAACAGGCTGCCGTCCTCCTGTTGGATGACGATGACATAGCCGATGGCCTCGGGGTCGTAGGTGCCGCCGGTCAGTTGCGGGGCACCGCCATTGCGCATGCCGCTCGACACCAGTTCGCACATGATGCGGACGTTGCCCAGCCGAATCTCGTCCTTCACCCGCATGGGGTTGTCGCCCTTCAGCCATGCGCCGCCGATGCGCCCTTCGGCCTGGGCTGAGAGTATCAGCGGTGCTATGTTGCCGGCTTTGTTGTAGAAATCTCGGAACGTGGCATTCACCTCATCGCTGCAGTTGCGCTCGAAACCGAATGGCGAGTAGCCGATGGCTCCCATGGCGCCGATGGCATAGGCGGCATTGGCAGCACCGTTTTGACCTGATCGCGACTCAGGAATGAACACGGGGTTGGCAGCCCGTGCATAGAGTGCCAGCTGCTGGGGGAAGTCGTCGAGGTATATGTCGGGCGAGAGGATGTCGATATGGGGTGCTGCCGCACGCCAGATGTCATGGTTCTGTGCCTGCGGTCCTCCCGACGGATAGTTGCCGGGGCGTCGGTCTTCGGGCTGCACAATCCAGGCATTCACAAAGGTGGGCAGGTTGTACTCGGCCTTGCCGGCAGCCGTGATACGGTCCATGTAGGCGGCATAATGCCAAGCCATGAATATCTCTGCGGCGCGGTCGTCGGGTCCGAACACCTCGCCCCAAGTGCCCTCGGTCTTGCAACCTTTGGCTTGCCATGCGCTCATGGTCTCGGGCTGCAGACTGTCGCGATGCTCGGTGAGCCACTTGGTGAGTGCAGGAGGCACAGGCTCGTGGAAGGCCTTTTCGGCCATCGGACAGTAGTCGCGTGGATGTCCGTGCAGGCCTACCTCGTTCTCCATCTGAATCATGACGACGGTCTGCTGCTGGGCATCCACCTCTTTCAAGTGTTTCATCATGGCGGCGAAAGCCTTGGCGTCAGCCTGACAGGTTTCGTTGCCCAGGGTGGTCAGGATAGGCAGCGGCTTCCCGTCGGGTGTTTGTGCCAAGGGGAACCGCTTGGTGTCGCGTTTCACCCATGTCGGAGTGTAGCTTGTGATGCCGTTTTTCCATGAGCCAAACCACAGCAGCGCCAGTTTCATGTCGTTGGCCCGGGCGTCGGCCAGCAGGTTGTCGACCACAGTGAAGTCGAACTGTCCCTCCTGAGGTTCAGTCTGCTCCCACGACACCACTGCCAGCACGGTGTTCACACCACTTTCCTTCAGTTTCTGCCAATAGGGTGCCAGATACTCGCGGCTCGATGAGGTAGAGTTGCCCAGTTCGCAACCCAGTATGAGCCACGGCTTCCCCTCAACGATGAGTTGTGTGACTGAGCCCCGCTTCTCCAGGTGGGGCGCCTCTGCTGCTGTGTTCTTACTTGTCTCATGCTTGCAGCTGCTCACCATCAGCATCATGGCCAGCAGAAAGAATAACATCGGTTTTTTCATAGGTCTTATTCCTTTTATAATTTCATCTTCATGTGATTCTCTTTCTCTTTCCTTTCTTTCATTCTCTTCCTTTCATTATTTCTTCTGATACCTGTCGATGAGCTCCTGGGGCAGACGTACGATGCAGATGTTCATCGAGCGTCCGTCGTCAGAGAGCATGGCCGACTGTATTTCGATTTCTGTTCCGTCGGGTTTGAAGGTGGGGTGCACATGGTCGCGGGCTGTTGTCTTATGTCCGGCCGTAAGTAGAATGCGCTCTTTGGTATGGCGGTCGATGAGCCACAGTTCACGTGCGAAGTCATCGCCAGCCACCCAGTGTCCGTCCTGCGATCCAGCCACATGCCAGAAATTGTCGCCGTCCACCTGTCCCTCCATGGTCAGTTCCCGGGTGCGCATGTTCACTACGGCGATGCCCGTGGGATATTCTTTCGTGCCCGATGGTCCCCAGTCGTCAGAGAAAGCAAACGACTCCAGTCCCTCGGCTGCACCACCCTTGAGGTTGATGGGGCGGTGGCCCAGCAGCGCAATCACCAGTTCGTCGGCACTGATGACGGCCTCGTGGGTCACCCAGTCGTGCTCTGTCTCGCGGTAGATGGGGCGCAGGTTGGTGCCGTCAGCATTCACCATCCATGTGCGCTGAGGTGCCTTACCTCCAGTCTCCCAGCAGAAGATGACCTCGCCCGGATGCCACGGGTTGCCCTGTATGTGGCCCACCTTGAAATGCACGGCGACCACCGGCTCAGCCTTGCCTGTAGTGAGGTCCATCTTACCGATGCCGCCCGGACCGGCTCCCATGTTGCGCGGCCCGAAGTTGGGGGCTATCTGTTCGGCAATGGGGTATTTGCGGGCAAACTCCTTGTCGAGTCTGAAATACACAAATGTCTCGCTGCCGTCGAGAGCCATGTCGCCTTCGCTGCACATCTCGGTGGGAATCACACCGCAGATGCGCTCATAAGCCGTCTTTTTCTTCAGTTTGCCTGCCTCCGAGTCGGCGAAAAGCCGCTCCAGGTTCACCTCGACCACCTCCATGCCGGTGCGCCGTCCGGCCTTGTCGGTCTGAATGCGCATGTGATAGAGGTTCATCGACTTGCGGGCCACGCAGAGCATGCCCGTATATCCGCCCTCGGTCACCTGCACGATGTCGCCCGTCTCTTCATTGACGGCCATGGCTTCGCCTTTCACTCGGTCGCTGCGGAAGACCACCCACCGTCCGTCGGCAGTCCACTGGTTGTGTGTCTGATAGATTTTCGAGTCGCCCATGCCGCTTTTGCTGGTGAGGAACACCAGTTCGACGCCCGTCTTCGGGTCGTTGATGACCTTACGCTCCGAAGGAAAGCGGCACCCCATCTGGGCCCAAGTCGGTGCAGTACACAGTACTACCAGGGAAATAATAATAAGTTTTTTCATGTCTGTGTCGGATCTCATTTTGTTTTAGTATGGGGCAAAGATACAAAATTTTTGATAACATGCAAGACGCAGACATGATTTTTTTGTTTGGGCTATGAACCTGAAACTCATTTTAAGGAGTTTAGGAGTTTGGACTGTAGCTTTACCTCTTGAGAAGTCAAGCCGGCAGGTAATTATCCATTATCAATTGTCCATTATTATGAAACCCTCTCCGGGTCCCCCAATGGGGAAAGGTCTGCCGGATGGTTGCTCAAACTTTGCTCAATAGCAAGGGTAATCATACCTCTCAGTTCACCGTTCTCCGTTCTCAACTCTTAAGGTAATCATACCTCTCAGTTCTTAGTCTTCAGCTTAATTACATCAGCAGGCGCTTCCTTCTCCATCGAAGAAAGCGCCTGCCAATGCTTGATATAAAAATACTCTTGCTATTTGTCGTTAACTACTATAAGCTCAGAATCGGCGTCCGCCGCCGAATCCACCGCCTGGTCGGCCACCGCCCCAACCACCAGGACGGCCTCCGCCCCAGCCGCCACGGCCACCGCGGCCAAACTGACCGGGACCGCCCTCGCCCTGCTTGTGGCGGCCTCCGAAGGCATTGAAGCGGTAGATGACGTGCAGCATGGCATACGAGTTGATGTTGTTATACTGCGTGTCGCTACGCATGTCGGCAGTCACCGAGCGGCTGAAGTTGCTGCGGTTTTGCAGGATGTCGTAGAACTGAAGGCTCAGCGTGAGAGCATTGCCCTTGAGGAACGACTGGCTTACCTGTGCGTTCCACACCAGCTCGTTGGTGTTCATGCTGCTGTCGTTGTATCCGCGCCGGCTCATGTTGTGCATGTCGGTTGAGAGGGTAGTGCCCCAGGGTGCATAGATATTGATGCTTCCACCATAGGAGAACGACCAAGTGTCGAGGTTGCTGACCGACTGAAGCAGGTTTTTCGAATGGCTGTAGTTGAACATACCGTCGAGGGCCACTTCCAGCCAGTCTTTGCGGTAGCTGGCCTGCAGGCGGTCCATGATCATGTCAGAGCGGGTGGTGTTTTTCACCGACTCCATGTTTTGGGCCAGGTAGTTCACGTTGTTGGCGTGGTTCATCATGGCGAAGTTGTTGACGTTCCACACACCGGCCGAGTCGATAGAGAAGTTGTACATCACTCCGATATTGGCATTCCAGTTGCCGTTGATGTTCTCTGGCTGAGTGGTGCGCACACCGGTCTCCTTATTGTAATATGTTTTGTTGCTGATGCTGTTGCGTGTGTTGCTGTAGTTGATAAATGTCATGATGCCCTGCTGGTGGCTCTGAATGTAGTTGTTGTAGCGCAGTTCGAAGCGATTGTTAAACGACGGTTTCAGTCCCGGGTTACCCTTGCGGATGTTCATGGGGTTGCTGTCGTCGGTGATGTCGAGCAGGTCGCTCATCGAGGGCTGCGAGGTGGACCCTCTGTATTCGGCGCGCAGTTCGCTCACGGGCGAGAACTTATAGCGGAAGTCGAGGGTTGGGGTGAGGTTCACCACGTTGCGCGTGGTGTCGGTGTGTAGCCCCTGGTAGTCTTGCACGAAGTTGGTCTTTTGTGGCTGGATCATGGCGCCCACGTTCAGGTTGTAGGCTTTGTTGATGAGGCGGAAAGTGATGTTGGCCTCATGAATGTAGTTCCTGTACTCCGAGAAGCGGCTCAGGTCGTCGTCCAGATAGTAGTCCAACGGGTTGGTCAGCAGTCTCAGGTAGTCGTCCCATCCGCGGTAGTGGTAGCCCAGTTCGCTGAAAGTACCCACATTGCCGAAGTCGTAAGTTGAGCGGTCGCTCTTGCTGTAGCTGTATTGGAAGCGGTATCGGAACTGCAGGAATCCACCCCTGAAGATAGGCTCGCTGTAGGTAGCCTGCAACGAGTAGCTCCAGCTCTTGCTGGGCGTTAGGTTGTAGCGGTTGGTGTAGAACGTCGAGTCGTTACCGTAGAGGTCCTGCAGCTGGTAGAGCGAGGTGCGCGATGTCGAGATACTCTTGTTGTCGTTGTCGCTGTAGTTGATGTTTCCCCTCAGCGTGATGTTACGTCCCGGCTTGGCCAGTTTGCGGTTATACTGCAGCATGGCGCTGGTTGACAGTCCGTCGCCATAGGTGATGGAGCCGTTGTTCGATCCGTTCACCAGCACGTTGTTGCCTTTCAGGATGTCCAGCTGGTTCAGCGGGTCGGTCACATATTTGTAGGGGTCGTCGTTGAAGGTGGCCGAGTTCGAGTAGCTGATGCCGTCGCTGTTGTTCCAACGGAAGTTGGGTCGGAACATGATGTTGGTCATCGTATCGGGTTTCCATTCCAGGCGGATGCGTGCGTCCACATTGTTGTTGCGGCTGTAGCTCTGGTTGATGCTGTTCTCATACGACTGGTTGTCCAGGTTGAAGCGTCCCACCGACGAGATGCTCCTCTGGTCACCGTCACGGTGGTTCCAACGCACGCTACCGTCCACCTCCAGCTTGTCGCTTTTGAAGTTGTAGTTCGTGGCAGCCATCTTACTGGCGTTCAATCCTCTCGGACCGCCCCAGCGTCCGCCGCCACCGCCGCCGGGGAATCCCTGATCACCCGTGTTGTTGGCATTGAGGAATCCCATCAGTCGCGTCTTGTCGGTGAAGTGTGCCCCCATCAGTCGGGCCGAGTAACGGTCTTTGGTGCCGATGCCCAGGTCGTCGTTGGTGAAGTAGCCCTTGTTCATGCCCGGCTTGATGCCAAAGTCGAGCACCGTCTCCTCCTCGCCGTCGTCGATGCCCGTCACGCGGGCCAGGTCGCTCTTCTCCTGATAGGCCTTGATGTTGTTCACGATGTCCACTGGCAGGTTCTTCAGCGCCGTCTCGGTGTCGCCCGTCATGAACTCACGTCCGTCCACCTTGATTTTCTTCACCTCGCGACCGTTGATGGTAATCTTACCGTCGTCGTCAATCTGGGCGCCGGGCAGTTTCTTCACCAGTTCCTCAATCACAGAGCCTTCTGGCGTGCGGTAGGCTGCCGCATTATACACAAAGGTGTCTTCCTTCACCGTCACCTTCGAGGCCTGGCCGGTGGCCGTCACGCCCTTCAGCATGATGGCGTCGGGACTCATCGACATCTTGCCCAGCAGCACGTCCTTGCCGCCTGAGATGGTGATGTTCTTGACAATATGCTTATAACCTATGCTGTTGATTCTCAGAATATATTTGCCGTTCGACGGAGCCGTCAGCTCAAACGCGCCTCCCATGTTCGAGAGCGTTCCCTTTACAAACGAACTGTCGGTCTTCAGCAGCTGGACCGTGGCCTGTATCACCGCCTCGCCGGTCTCCTTATCAAACAGCTGGCCGGAGATCATCCGGCTCTGTGCGAATGTCAGTGCCGAGGCAAACGTGGCCATCAGCACCAGCAGAATCAGTTTCTTCATTTACTCTTCAGTTGTGATTGATTGATGTGTTTTAGACGCTTCTGGGCACCGAACGTTTAAAGCAGAAAACCAAAAAATGTGTTAAACTTACACTTTCCTTTCCTCTTTTCCCCGCTTATCCGTATCTTTGCAACCGAGATAACGTTTTTTATACAACCCTGTGGAGCGACGGCCGCAAGGCAGTTTTTCCACATTCCCGTTGATAACAACCCTTAGCAAAAAAGTATGATGATGAAAGAGCAGAGAATTATTTTTTCAGGAAACCTTCAGCAAGAACTGGCCATTGCCATTTCAGAGTGCGAGCACGACCGCTTGTTCGTCCTCGTCGACGACACCACCCGTCAGACATGCTGGCCCCTCGTGGCCTCCTATCCCTGTCTGCGTGGCGCCAGCCTTGTCTGCATCCCCGCCAACGACACCCATAAGACGCTCAAGTCGCTCACCCATGTGTGGCAGTCGCTACAGTCAGGCGGTGCCACCCGTCATTCGTGCCTCGTCAACCTAGGCGGCGGCATGGTTACCGACCTAGGCGGCTTTGCCGCCAGCACCTTCAAGCGGGGCATTAACTTCATCAATATCCCCACCACGCTGCTCGCCATGGTCGATGCCAGCGTCGGCGGCAAGACCGGCATCAATTTCGGCGGACTGAAAAACGAGATCGGTGTGTTCAGCCAGGCCGAGGCCGTCATCCTCGACACCCGTTTCCTGCAGACCCTCGATGCTGGCAACATACGCTCCGGCTATGCCGAGATGCTCAAGCACGCCCTCATTGCCGACGAGCCCATGTGGGCCGACATTCTCCGTTTCCCGCTAGCATCCCTGCCCGACGCAACCCTCCTGCCGCACCTTCAGCAGATGCTGCAGGCCAGCGTGGCCGTCAAGCAGCGCATCGTCGACCTAGACCCCCGCGAGCAGGGGCTCCGAAAGGCTCTGAACCTCGGCCATACCTTCGGCCACGCCTTCGAGAGCTGGAGCCTCCGACAGACTGCCGCTGACGGACAGCAGACCCTGCTGCATGGCTATGCCGTGGCCTACGGACTCATCTGCGAGCTCTATCTGAGTGCTGTCAAGACAGGATTCCCCGTCGATAAGATGCGCCAGACCGTGCGTTTCATCCGCGAGCACTACGGGCTGATGGCTATTACCTGCGACGACTATCCCGCCCTCATCGAACTCATGACCCACGACAAGAAAAACACCTCTGCCGCTATCAATTTCACCCTCCTGGGCGGCATTGGCGACATCCGCATCAACCAAACCGCCAGCGAGGAGGAAATCAAAGAGGCGCTCGACTTCTATCGCGAGGGGTAGACAGCCCCGCTAGCGTCGGAAAGACTTGTCTCTGGATTTTTATGTTTTAAAAAACGCCCATACGGGCGGCTGCCTTGTGCTGGCTGCTGTAGCATTACCCAAAATATCATAAAACAATGTAAGATTTTTTTCTTGTTATTCATTTTTTTTGTATCTTCGCAGCATGTATGGCAATCTAATGAGTGCCAATGAACTGTCATGAGCATGGAGAGTGCAGATATAAAGACTTTCGAGCGGTTCTTCAAGGAGAACTATTCGTTGTACTATTTCACGGCCTATCATCTTCTCGGCGACGAGGAGCTGAGCCGCGACATGGTGGGCGAGAGCGTGGAGCTGCTCTGGAGAAACTGCCGGGACGGCAGTGTGGCGGAGTGGCGGTCGTTTTTGTACACGACGCTCCGCAATAAATGCATCGATTATCTGCGCCATCAGGAGGTGAGGAAGAAGTATGTGACTTTCTACCTGGCCATGACGCCCGAGGAGGTGGAGGAGAATGACGAGGAGGAAGAGCGGATGGAGGTGCTCATACACCGTCTCGATGCCTTGCCGCCGCTGCCTCGCAGGGTGCTCGACATGTGTTACTTCGAGCGGAAACGCTATCAGGAGGTGGCTGTGGAACTGGGCATCAGCAGCAGTTATGTGAAGAAACTGATGATGAAAGCGCTGAAATTGTTGAGGGAAGGATGATTTTTTCTTCTGGAGCAGTGCCCTTTTCGGCATCGATTTCGTACTATTAGAGTAAGTATAGCACAATGAATCAGAACGACGAACTCACCAACAAGACATTCGACCAGGCGTTGACGCTGCTGGAGCAATCGGATGAGTTGACCGAGCAGGATGTTACCCGGTTGACGGCCGATGGTGCTGTAATGGGCGACGCCCGCGAGTTGTGGGCGGTGAAGAAAGGTGTTGAGCGCAGCCGTGTGGCCGTGCCCGATGCTGACGGTGAGTGGCAGCGGGTAAGTGAGCGTCTCGACGGCATAAAGGGTGGTTCGCATGTGGTGGTTCGTAACCGATGGATGGGTCGGCACAAGAAGCTTTGTGCCTCGCTGCTGGCTGCCGCCGCCGTGCTGCTGTTGATAGCCATGGTGTGGAGAGGCCGCACCGCTGAAAAGATGGATGCTGGCGAGCTGGTCTACGAGGCAACCGATGCTCCTCGCGAGATTGTCATCTCGACCGGGAAGGGCCGTGAGGTGGTGCTGGGACGGCAGACGGTGAGTGGCGTCGAGGTGGATGGAGAAAGCTCCGACAAACTGGTGGTGGCCTATCAGCAACCGATGACGAGCCATATCGTAGAGTCGCATGCGGTAACCATCCCCCAGGGGAAGATGCTCAAGGTGGTACTCAGCGACGGTTCGGAGGTATGGGTCAATGCGGGCAGCCGCTTGGTCTATCCCACCTGCTTCGTGGGAAGCCAGCGTTGTGTGGATCTGGAGGGTGAGGCCTACTTCAAGGTGGCGCCTGACGCGGCGCATCCGTTTGTGGTGAAGACGCCAGGTAGCCAGACGTGCGTGCTGGGCACCGAGTTCAATATAAAGAGTTATCGTAACCAGACAGAGCAAATTACATTGGTGAGGGGCAGCGTAGAGGTGACTGTGGGCAAGCATGGCGAGAGCAGCTATGAGGGCGCTCACCAGTCGATGGTGCTCAAGCCCGGCCAGCAACTGTCGGTGCACAACCGTCAGCTGTCGGTGCAGGAGGTAGACACGGATATCTATACCTACTGGAAAGACGGCTTTTTCTTTTATGATGACGAGCGGCTGGACGAGATTATGCGGCAGATAGGCAGCTGGTATAATGTGAGTGTGGTGTTCCGCAACCCGCGGCCACGCAGCTATAAGATACACTTTTTCTGCGACCGCAGCAGTACAGTGGAGCAGGTGGTGGAGCAATTGAACATGCTGCACAAAGGCTACCTGAAACTGACTGAGGGTGTGATTTACGTAGACTAACAACAAGAGAAAGCAGCAAGCTGTTGGTTAAAGGTTCAAAGACCCTACCTAGCCTCCCCAAACGAGTTGAGAACTGAGAGTTGAGAACGGAAAGGTATGATTACCTTTGTCATTGTCCAAACTTTTAAACTCTCAAACTCTCCAAAACAATTGTCAGCACTCCCACACTCCAAAAAGACTTCTCAATCTTCAATCTTCTATCCTCAACCCTCCATTTCCTCCTTTTTTCTTATTTTTTATGGTTTTTTAGTGCCCGATTGTAAGGTCTTCTCGTCAAATAAGTGAGAGAAGAATTATTCACATTATATTATTAACAACACAAACATGCAAAAAACCGGAAAAAAACACAGGCTTCTGCAAGTACTTATTCTACTGTTATGTCTCATAGCGGGACAGGAAGCCAATGCGCAAGGAAAGGCCATAGTGGTTGACGTGAAGAACGAGCCACTGCCGAAGGTGCTGCGCATGATCGAGAAGAGTTCCGACTACAAGTTCATGTTCTCGAACGACGACTTGAACCAGTATCGGGTGACGAAACGTATCCAGTCGGCTGACATCAACGTGGTGATGAAAGACTTATTGAACGGATTGCCGCTGAGCTACTCTGTGAAGGAGAAATTCGTTTACATTGTCAACAGCGGGACGATGCCGGCCGCCCGCGTGTCGGCAGGGGCGCAGACGGGCAGTCGCATGATACGCGGTCGCGTGACCGACAGTAACGGTGAGCCGCTGCCGGGTGTGACCATTAAAACCGACGACCCTACGGTGCTGGGTGTGACCGACGAGAATGGTAGTTACACTATCTTGATTCCCGGCAACAAACAGGTGAAGCGCGTCACTTATTCAATGCTGGGTATGGCCGAGCAGACACTGCCCTTCAACGGCAAGACGATGGACGTGACGATGCACGACAATGCCGAGCAGCTGGGCGAGGTGGTGGTCACGGGTCTGTTCAACTATCGTTCGGCCAGTTTTACGGGTTCGGCCCAGACTTACTCGAACGAGGAACTGAAATCGGTGGGCAACGCAAACCTGCTGAAAAGCCTGGCCACGCTAGACCCCGCCTTCGTTATTGCCGATAATACCCTGAACGGTAGCAACCCCAATGCCTTCAACGAGATTACCATCCATGGTAACTCTAGCTTTGCTGGCCTGCAGGGAGAATATACAGGCAACCCCAATGAGCCGCTGTTCATCATCGACGGTTTCGAGTCGTCGCGCCAGCAGGTGTTCGACTTGGATATGAACCGCGTTAAGTCGGTGACCATCCTGAAGGATGCCGCCGCAAAGGCTATCTACGGTTCGAAAGCTGCCAACGGCGTTGTCGTCGTGGAGACCATTGAACCGGAGAGCGGCCGACTGAGAGTGACCTATACAGGTGACCTGAACCTTGAGACCCCCGACTTGACCACTTACGACCTCTGTAACGCTGAGGAGAAACTGGCCGTGGAGCTGGCCTCCGGACGTTACAACGGCACTTCGCCCTACTATCAGCAGATGCTGCGCGAGCAGTATAACGAGGTACAGAAAGAGATTGCACGAGGCGTCGACACCTACTGGCTGGCCAAGCCGCTGCGTACGGGAGTGGGACAGAAGCACACTCTCTATTTCGAAGGAGGTGACGACCGCATGCGCTACTCGGCCACTGCTGCCTACAACGGCATCGCCGGTGTCATGAAGGGCAGTGACCGCCGCACCTTCTCAGGCAACGTAAAACTGCAGTACCGCTACAAGAACCTGCTGTTCCGCAACTCGCTGTCTATCACCTCGAACAAAGCCGATGACTCACCTTACGGATCGTTCTCTAGCTATGCATCGGCCAACCCCTATTTCTCGCCGACCGACGAGAACGGCAACATGCGCAAGATACTGGGTTCATACACGGCTGCCGGCTATGGAGCCACACCACTGGTCTACTACAACCCGCTCTACAATGCGGAGATAGGCACCAAGAATTTCTCAAAGTATACCGAGTATACCGAGAACTTCTATATCGAGTGGCGTCCGCTGGACTATTTGCGTTTCACGGGACGTTTGGGATATACTTATCAAACCAACAAGCGCGAGGACTTCTATCCTGGTGACCACTCGCGCTTCTCCGACTGGACGGGCGACAACTTCTTCAAGCGCGGAGAGTACTCTATCACCGATGGTGAGTCGAGCACTATCTCTACCGACCTGACCGCCAACTTCTCGAAGCAGTGGGACAAGCATATGTTGCTGGCCAACGCCGCATGGAGCTTGAACTCGACTACCAGCGACACCCACGGAATGACGGCCTGGGGATTCACCAACAGCCATGTTGACCACATCGCATTTGCCAAGCAGTATGCCGACAACGGACGTCCGTCGGGCAGTGAGGCTAAGACTCGTTCGCTGGGTATTACGGGAGCACTGAACTACTCATACGACGACCGCTACCTTGCCGACTTCTCTTTGCGCTACAACGGCTCGTCAGTGTTCGGTTCGAACAACCGCTGGGGAACCTTCTGGTCGGCCGGACTGGGATGGAACGTCCACAACGAGGCTTTCATGAAGAATCAAAAAGTGATCACCCTGCTGAAAATCCGCGGAAGCTACGGACTGACGGGTAGCCAGAACTTCAGCCCGTATCAGGCACTGGCTACTTATAAATACTACGACGACATTGTGTATGATAATATCACGGGCGCCTATCTCATGGCCCTGGCCAATCCCGACCTGAAATGGCAACAGACCGCCGACCTGAACTACGGTTTCGACCTGCAGATGTTCCGCCGCCTGAACGTGCGTCTGGATGTCTACAATAGCATCACGAAGAATGCGCTTCTTGCCATGACCGTTCCCACGTCGACTGGATTCTCGTCGTATCAGGAGAACCTGGGTGAGGTGCAGAACCGCGGTTTCGACCTGAGCCTTAACTACCGTATATGGCAGAAGAAAGACAATTTCTTCTCGGTGTTTGCCAGCGTGAGCCACAACAAGAATAAGGTGCGCAAGATCAACGACGCGCTGAAGGCCTTCAACGACACCCAGGACGCCGAGGCATCGACACTGCCTATCATCCGCTACGAGGAAGGACAGTCGATGACCGCCATCTGGGCAGTACAGTCGCTGGGCATCGACCCCGCAACAGGTACAGAGCTGTTCCTGAAGAAAGACGGTGTGACCAAGACTTATAACTACACCACCGACGATTATATCATCGCTGGCGACAGTAACCCCAAATATCGCGGCAACTTCGGTTTTAACGGGGAGTATAGGGGCTTCGGACTGAGCTGCACATTCACCTACCGCACGGGTGCAGACTACTACAACCAGACACTGGTGAACCGTGTGGAGAACGTGAACATCGCCCACAACGTAGACCGCCGTGTGTTCAGTGAGACATGGCAGCAGGTGGGTGATGTGGCCAAGTATAAGCACATCAGCAGCTATCCATCGACGACCTATGCCACCACCCGTTTCGTGGAGCGTGAGCATGTGCTCGATTTCGCCTCGCTGTCGGCCTACTATGACTTTAAGCATTGCCACTGGCTCAGGAAACTCAAGATGGAGCGTCTGCGCCTGCAGTTCTACATGAACGATGTGTTCCATGCCTCTACCATCAAGGCAGAGCGTGGTCTCGACTATCCCTATGCCCACACATTTGCGTTCTCTCTGTCGGCAACATTCTAATGAACAATCGAATAACGATAACAGACAATTATGATGAAAAAGAATATATATAAGAAAGGCGGCTGGCTGCTCAGCGCAGCACTGCTCACTTTTCACTCATTGCTTTTCACGTCGTGCAACGACTGGCTTTCGGTTCAGCCCAACTCGCAGGTGGAGTCCGACGAACTGTTCAGCGATGAGCGGGGATATAAAGAGTCATTGGCAGGTGTCTACTCGTCGATGGTCTCTTCCGCTACTTATGCCAAGGAGATGACCTTCGGGGCCATGGGCGTGCTGGCTCATGAGTGGGTGAACTACCCCTCGGCGAGCTACGGCGACATGCCCGAATACGACTATTCCGGCACCGTGCCCACCAATATCACGGCAGCTATCTGGCAGAACAACTACAATGCCATTGCCAATGCCAACAACATTCTGGCACATATCGATGCCGACAAGCAGGTGTTCACCGCCAACAACTACAACATCATCAAGGGCGAGGCCTTGGCCCTGCGTGCTTTCCTGCACTTCGACCTGCTGCGCTGCTTCGGCGTGAGCTGTGAGGTGAATGCGTCGATGCCTGCCATCCCCTATGTCACGGTGATGAGCTACGAGGTGTCGCCCCAGCTGACGGTCAGAGAAGTGGCACAGAAAGTCATCGACGACCTCAATGCTGCTGAGGAACTGCTGAGGGTCGACCCCATCCTGACAGGTGAGGAAATCTCTGAGATGACAGACAACGGCTATCTGATGAACCGTCAGATGCACCTGAATTACTATGCCGTGAAGGGCCTGCAGGCACGTGTGTACATGTGGACGAAAGAGTACGACAAGGCTCTGGCTGCCGCCAATGTGGTCATCAACTCCGAAGCCTTCCCCTGGGCCGACTATAGTATGATGATGAATGGCGAGGACAACTCGCTGGCCACAGAGCAGCTCTTTGCGCTTAACAACGTGAACCTGCAGACACTGGCCGACACTTACTTCAATGTGGAGTACAGCTCGAGCAACTTCTCGCTTGACCAGCAGAACCTGCAGGAATACTATGACAATCAGACGGCCGACTACCGCTATCTCTACCTCTTCAGGAACAGCACCTATGCTGACCAGATTGATTACCGCTATCTGCAGAAGTTCACACCCTCGGGCGGTGATTCCTACTACACCAACAAGATGCCGCTGTTGCGCGTGGCCGAGATGTATCTCATCAAAGCCGAATGCGACTTCCGTAGCACAGGTAGCGGACTGGCCGCCCTGAATGCGCTGCGTGCCGCGCGTAACGTGCCCGCCCTCGATGCCAACCCCGACGACTTCTATTCCGAGCTCGTTCGCGAGTACCGTCGTGAGCTCATTGGCGAGGGACAACTCTTCTTCCTCTATAAGCGCCTCAACCGCGAGAGCATTATCGGCACCGATGCCGATGTGGTCGCCCTGAAAGGCTATACGTTCCCACTGCCGCAAAGCGAGACTACTGCCGCACAAAGACAGGCCAATCGATGAGGGGTGGAGAGACATACATTCCGTGTGAATCATTCAAAAGAATACTAACATGAAAATGACATTCTATTCTATATTCAGTGATAAGAAAAACGCCCTGGCGTGCTTGTGCCTGGCTCTTCTTCTTCCGCTGCTGGCATCGTGCAGCAAAGAAGAGGTATCTGTCTACGACACCGACACCACGGCGCTGAACATCTGGGTGGGTACGGCATCCATCGCTGCCGACAGCACCATCTACAACTACTCCTACTCGGTCGACAAGGGATTCCTTGTGTTCCATGCCCGTGTGGCTGGCATGCCCGTTGACTTCGACCGTCCCTTCGAGCTGGAGGCTTTCGAGGGAGACCTCCAGTTGGCCGAGGGCAGCTACTCACTGCGCAACTATGTGATTCCCGCCGGGGCCGTGCAGATTTCCGACACCATCGACTTCGACACGTCGAAGCTCCGTGATGCCAGCGCCTTCTCAGTCAACGACGGGCGCATCCGCTTCCGTGTGAAAGAGAATAACACGTTCCAGACGGGGGCCGGCGAGCTCAGTGCGCTCACCATCGTGCTGAAAAACTATCTGGCCAAACCCGCCGAGTGGGATGCCGCCGTATATCCTAGAATGGCCTATGCAGGCATCTTCGGGGTGTACAGCAGGGTGAAGTATCAGTTCATGATACAGATTCTGGGCATGATGGATTTCCACATCGACTATCGTGCCACGGTGCCCTACGATGAGGCTGCCAATACCGTATCCTACAACTATGCTTTGTTCCTGGCCGACAAGATGCGTCAGGCTCTCGACGACTATAACGCCACCCATGCCACGCCATTGACCGACGAGACGGGAACTGTTGTTACATTCTAAAGAAAAGGAGGACATGATATGAAGAAAATATTTTTTGCTGCCACAATGGCCTTGGCCCTCACCTGTGTGTCGTGCTATGACGATAAGGGCAACTACGACTATACCGATCTCGAGGTGGTAGAGGTGGAGAAGCCCGGCGACAATATTCTCGAGAAATACATCATCTCGCGCTTCGACACCCTCACTATTGACCCCAAGGTCACTTATCAGGGTAAGCAGGTCGTGGGTGACGAGGCTCCATTGGATTATCTGTGGACTCTCTACACGACACATACCGGTGTGGGTGTCGATTACACCATCGATACCTTGTCGACCTCACGCAAGCTCGACGCGCAGATTACCCGCGGCGGTGGCGACTACGCCCTGCATCTGACGGTGAGAAACCGCAACGACGGTGTGGAGTATTATATGCAGACACAGCTGACCATCGAAGAGTCTATCAGTGCTGGATGGCTGTTGCTCTACGAGTGTGCCGACGCACCTGGACAGTCTGACGTTGGGTTGGTGGTCAACGAGTGGACCAAGAACAACATCATCAAGAACCGTGAGTTCTGGGACCTCTACAAAGCTTCTAACAACCGCCACCTCAACGGTGAGCCCCGTTGTATCCATCACACCGTGGCCAACCTGGCGCAGGGCGACATTGTGATGATTTTCACTAATAAGGAGTATGCAGGTGTCAGCCATAACACCTTCGAGAAGAACACCGCCTTCGGCAACCTCTTCTACGAGGAGCCTGCCAACTACGACTTCAACTATTACGGTCCTGCAGGAGCAGCAGCACTTGGCGAGACTCTTGTCAACGACAATAAGGTGTATGTCACCTCGTTCATGGGCAGCCGCAACAACTTCTTTGGCGTGGCCAAAAGCGGCGACTATGGCAAGTTGGCTAACTGGGCCAGTGCCACACGTGCAGCCAGCTATGACGCAGTCGTCTACGACCAGACCAACCAGCGTTTCCTTGTGGCACCGCGCAGTGGTGTCAGCTTCACGTCATTTGCAGCACAGGCACCCACCGCAGCCTTCGATGTCAACAATGTCGGTATGGAACTGTGGATGGGCGATTTCGGCGGTGCTATGTTCAACGATTTTCTGTTCTTTAAGAAAGGCAGCGAATATTATCTTGCCGAGGCTAACTTCGGCCTGACGTCGAACATCAATCTTCCTAATCTGGGAACAGGCCTTTACAACATCACCGCCTCGCCCGGCATTGCCAACGCCACCACGATGGCAGCCGCCATGCAGGGACAGTATGTGCTCTATGGCTCAGGCAACAAAGTCTATAACCTTGCCTACAACCAGTCAACCACTGCCACCACTCTCTGGACGGCACCCGACAGCGGCGAGGAGGTCACATGCATTGCCCTGCAGAAGTTCTACTACCGTGTGATAGCCATGGCAGGCATCCTGCCTTATGCCAACCGCATTCTGCACATCGCCACATGGAACGAGAGCAAGAAGGAGGGTAAGTTCTACGAGTACGAGATCAATCCTGCCAGTGGTGCACTCTTGGGCGAGCCGAAGGTCTACACGGTTCCCGGTAAGGTGAAGAGCATGTGCTGGAAGTATGCTATGGAGCGTTAATGCCAGTGCGTATGATTACCTTCCCAATGTTTACATTATTATAATTAGAACCATGAGAAGATCAACAATGCTGATGGTGTCCCTGCTGTTCTGCCTCTGTGCTCCGATGCAAACGGCAGGGCAGGGCATCGTCTTCGAGCCTGCGGGAACCCAGTTCCGCCAGGCTGTTCAGAAAGCCCTCTCCTCCAACAAGTTCATTTTCGTTGACTGCTACACCTCGTGGTGCGGTCCTTGCAAGATGATGGCCCGCGAGGTGTTCCCCCAGCCGAAGGTAGGCTCGTTCATGAACCCCTCTTACGTCAGTCTGCAAATTGACATGGAGAAAGGCGAGGGTCCAGAGCTGGGCAAGAAATGGGAGGTCTCTGCCTATCCCACCTTCATCGTTTTCAATAGCCGTGGGCAGGAGCTGGGCCGCTTCCTTGGAGGCAGCGATGCCGACCAGTTCATTCAGCGGGTCAAGGATGCCAGCGTCGACAAGGGCGTCGATGCCTATACAAAGCGCTGGGAAGCCGGTGAGCGTAGCGAGGCCTTTCTCTTCGAGTATCTGGGCGTAGTGTCGAAATCGAATAAGCGCGAGCAGTGCAACCTCATTGCCGAGGAACTGCTGCGCGACAAGGCAGAGACCTTTGTCAGCGACGAGCAGTTGCGCCGGGTGTTTATGAGCCATCTCAGCAATCCCCTTCATCCTGCCGCCCTCTATGTCACCCGCCATCCCGAGGCTCTCAGGCAGGTTATGGGCGATGTGCCCGTCGACATGAAACTGCGCAATATGTGGAGCTACTATGGTCGCGACCTCATCAACGAGCACGATGGAGTGGTCACCCTCGACGAGGCACGGTTTCAACAGTGGGTCGATGCCATGCGCGACTGTCAGGTGGCCCATGCCGACGAGTACCGCCTCAATGTCTTGATAGAGTTGGCCAAACGCCAGAAAGACTGGACTGCCTATGTCAGCCGTTGCGAGGAGTTCTTCCACCATCCGTCGCTCGATGTGACCGACATAGAGCTCTGCAAGTGGATGAATCCCCTGATGCAGTGTCAGGATATGGCCGTCCGCGAGCGGGCAGCTGCCCTGCTGCAGCAGCGCTACGACGATCTGCAGAGTGGCCGTCGCGAGCGCCAGACCCGTGCTGGCAACATGATGCTGTCGGGCAACTTGACGGCTGTGATGCCCAAGCTCATCCGCTCACTCAAGGGCGAGCAAGTAGATTTTAGCAAACCGTAACCCCCACAAACTAGACGTACAATGAGAAAACTATTATTCACTCTTATCGCCTGTGCGCTGTCCACAGGCCTGCAGGCCGCCGATCATGGGGTGCTGCGCATCAAGGGAAAACTGCAGGGCTTTGGCGATGCCGTGGTGGTCACTATGATGACCGACATGCGCACGGGAACGACTGACACCATTGCCCTGAAAAAAGGGAAAATCAATTGTTCCATCCCTCTCAGCCAACCAGTCACCCTCTATCTCAGAGCCTTGAAGGCAGGCGGTTCTCCAGGACGGCCGGCAGCACCCCAAAGACCAGGAGGTCCTCGTGCCAGCATCAAACTCATTGGTGTGCCTGGCGAGACCCTCCAGTTGAACGGCTCTCTAACGGACTATAGCATAGGCGGTAGTCAGTTCTATCAGCAGTATGCAGAGATGGAAGCACTCCTGAAGCCCTTCGGGGGCAGGGAGGGCAGGGCACAGCGCGAGGAAGCCCTGATGGCTTTTGCCAAGAACCATCCTGACTACGAGCCTACGGTGGCCTATCTCGAGAGCATCAATCCCCAGCAGTGGGACAACTATCTCGACATGCTCTCCGCTGAGGTGCGCGAAGGCCGCATGAAACCCCTCTACCAGCCTCTCTACGATATGATCAAGGCTCAGATGGAGCGTCAGCAGCGCGCCGCACAACTGCAGGCACCCGGCTTGGAGGTAAAGGACTTCACCCTCGAGGATATCAACGGCCAGCCTCTCTCGTTGTCGTCACTGCGCGGCAAGTACGTGGTGCTCGACTTCTGGGGCTCATGGTGCGGATGGTGCATCAAGGGGCTGCCCGAAATGAAGAAGTACTACGAGAAATACAAAGACCGCATGGAGATACTCGGCGTAGACTGTAACGACACAAAGGAGAAGTGGAAAGATGCAGTGGCCAAGCATCAGATACCCTGGCTGCACGTTTACAACAAGAAAGACGAAAACGATGTGACCCGTCAGTTTGGCATTACCGGCTATCCCACCAAGATTATCATCGACCCGCAAGGGCGCATCGCCCGTTCAGTCATTGGTGAGAGCCCAGCCTTCTACACCTATCTCGACGAGTTGTTCAGCCAGCCCTAGCGGCATGTGACAGTTCTCTGGAATAAGTGGGAGAGGAGTGAGAATGCTCATTCCTCTCCCTATTTTATTACCGAAATGGGCGAAGAACAATAGGTTTAAGCTATTGATTAAAATAGTTTAAACATGTTTGTTTTCTTTTCTTTCTCTCCTTTTTTTTGTATCTTCGCGGCCATGTATAGCAATAAAGAGAATGTGAATATCCTGACGGCCCTGCTTGTGCGTCATGGCGTGCGTCATGCGGTGGTATGTCCGGGCAGTAGGAATGCCCCCATCGTGCATAACCTGAACGAGTGCCCTGATATCTGTTGCTACGCCGTCACCGACGAGCGTTCGGCGGGGTTCTATGCACTAGGCATGGCTCAGTCGACAGGGCAGCCTGTGGTGGTTTGTGTGACGAGCGGGACGGCATTGCTCAATGTGGCTCCTGCCGTGGCCGAAGCCTTTTATCAGCAGGTGCCCATGGTGGTGGTATCAGCCGACAGGCCCCCACAATGGATTGACCAGCTGGACGGGCAGACGCTGCCTCAGGGTGATGCGCTGGGCCGCTTCGTCAGAAAGGCGGTGAGCCTGCCTGAACCGGCTGACGACGAGAGCCGGTGGTACTGCAACCGGCTGGTGAACGAGGCTTTGCTCGAGACAGCTCATGGTGGGTGCGGTCCGGTGCACATCAATGTGCCCATCAGTGAGCCACTGTTCGAGTTTACGGTGGAACAGTTGCCCGACGAGCGGAAGATAGAATTGATAGCGTCTGACATGTCGGCAGGTACGCTGACCCATCTGGTGAGGTCGGTGATGTATGCGCGCCGCCCGATGCTGATGGCGGGTCAGCCGATGAACAGCGGACTGGATGAGGCTGTATGGCTGGTGGGCGACGATGAGCGCTACGTGCCCGACCTTGTGGTTTACGTGGGCGGCTCTATTGTGAGCAAACGTGTGAAGCGCTATTTGCGCAAGGCCAGGGAAACCTGGGTGGTGAATGGCAGCGGAGCGGTGACCGACACGTTTATGAACTTGACGAAGGTGATAGAAGGCGATGCCGCTGTGGCCGTCGACCAGGTGCGGTTTGCGATGGAGCAACAGCCCCACCCGTTTGTGCAGCTGTGGGATGAGCTGTTGCAGCGTATCCGGCGGTACGCCGATGGTTTTGAGCCGGGCTACTCGCAGATGGCTGCGGTGAAGTATTTCGAGCAGCACGTGGGCGAGAGTAGTGTTCACTACGCCAACAGCACTGCCATCCGTCTTGCTAATATGTTTGCGCATCATAGAGTGTGGTGCAACAGGGGAGTAAACGGCATCGAGGGTTCATTGTCGACGGCTGCGGGCTTTTCCGTGGTTGCCGACGAGCGCGTGTATTGTGTGACGGGCGACTTGAGCTTCTTCTACGACCAGAACGCCCTGTGGAACACCAACCTGCGGGGCAACCTGCGTATTCTGCTGTTGAACAATGGCAAGGGCGGCATTTTCCATTTGTTGCGCGGACTGGAGCAGAGTGGTGCCCGCGACAGCTATGTGGCTGCCAGCCACCATGCCACAGCCGAGGGTATTTGTCGGCAGAACGATGTGGTCTACCTCAGCGCCAGGACAATGGAAGAGATGCGGCAGGCTACTGACCAGTTGCTGACGATGGAGAGCCAACGCCCTGTGGTATTGGAAGTGCTGACCGACGCAGAGGCCGACGCAAAAGAATATAGAAGATACTATTCGGAATTGAGAAATCTAAAGAAATGACAAAAGAAGCAGGTGGTTGCCTGCTTCTTTTGTTATGGGAACTATGAGAATAATTTGGGAACTATGGGAATAATTTGGGTGCTATGGGAGTGATGAGGGAACTAATACTTAAAGCTGGAGCCACCGACAAACTCTCGCATGATGCTCGTGGGCGGTATCTCTTTGTCGCTCACGGGGATGAAGTAATGGATGAACTTCAGCAGGCGGTGGGCCTCAGAATACTCGGGACAGTTCTTGGGCACCGACGAGAGAATGACTTCGGCATGTGTGCGCAGCACGGCAAACTCGATGTTCAGCGCGGAGTTGAACATCACGTCGGCAGTCTCCTGGAAGGGGAATATCCATTGCTCCTCAGCCTCGCAGACGTTCTTCCATTGACTGATGGTCTGCTGTGCGGTAAAGGCACCTTTGTTGTAGTCACGGATGATGCGCCGCAGCAGTCGGTTGTCGCGTGTGGGAATCCAGTTGTGGTCGTCGAGAGAGATGCTGGTCAGCGCTGAGATATAGATTTTAAACTTAGCCGCGTCGGGGATGTGCTGGGTGAGGATGGGGTTGAGTGCATGGATGCCCTCGATGATGAGTACGCTGTCGTTGGTCAGTTTCAGTTTCTTGCCGTTGAACTCGCGTTTCCCTGTGACGAAGTTATACTCAGGAATCTCCACCCGTTCGCCATTCATGAGGCGCATGAGGTGGTTTTCGAGCAGTTCGCAGTCGACGGTCTTGATGTTGTCGAAGTCGTAGTCGCCATTGGGCAGCTTCGGTGTGTCGACGCGGTTGACGAAATAGTCGTCGGTGGAGAACGAGTAGGGGCGCAGGCCGCAAGCCAGCAGCTGCACGGAGAGCCGTTTGCAGAAAGTGCTCTTGCCCGAGCTGGAGGGGCCGGTGATGAGCACGATGCGGATGGGGTCTTTGTCAGCGCGGAAGCGCCGGTCGATTTCCTCGGCAATCTGAACAATCTTTTTCTCCTGCAGGGCCTCGCTCACCTGTATGAGTTCGGAGGCATAGCCCTTGAGCACGGCTTTGTTGACGTCGCCCGCATTCGACAGGCGCATAATGATGTCCCACTTCACTTTCTCGGCAAACATCGCGAAGGTCTTGGGCATGTCGACCTTCTCGGCCAGCTTCAACGGGTTGTTCTTGTCGGGAACGCGCAGCAGCAGTCCGTCTTTATAATGCTCGAGTCCCCACACCTTCAAGTAGCCTGCAGTAGGCAGCAGCGGCCCGTAGTAATAGTCGACGGTCTCGCCCAGGGTGTAGTAGTCGCTGTAGATTTGTCCGCTGGTCTCGAGCAGTTTCACCTTGTCGGAGAAACCACGCTCGGCAAAGATGCGCACGGCCTCTTCTGTGGTGGCCTCGTTGCGGCGGAAAGGCATGTTGAGGTCGATAATCTCCTGCATGCGCTGGCAGATGCGCTGCACATCATCGTCGGTGAGGCCCTCACCGTTTTTCTTCTTGAAGTTGCAATAGTAGCCTCTCGAGAGAGGGTGCTCGATGAAGAGCTTGCTGCCGGGGAAGAGGTCGCTGGTGGCTTTGTAGAGCACGAAGCAGAGAGAGCGCACGTAGACACGCCGTCCGGACCCCTCGCGGGCATCGAGAAACTCAACATCGCGGTTCTGGTAGAGCCGGAACTTAAGTCCCTGGGAGGTGTTGTTCACTTTGGCTGAAACCACGGGGTAGGGCATCTGCAGCTCATCGGCATACGCTTGGTAAACGTCGAGCAATGAGGTTCCCTCGGGGAAGCTCTTCGTGATATGATTGTTCTTGCAACGGACTTGAAGCATAGGAGAAAAAGGTTAATGAGTGATTTCTGGTTGCAAAGATACGAAATTATTCTCAATTTTTTGTATCTTTGCACCTGTCAAATTGCAAAACACATCATAATTATGGATAAAAGAGTATGGAAAAAGATTCGGGATTTCGAGGAAATCCTGTTCGAAGAGTATCATGGTATCGCCAAGATCACCATCAACCGTCCGCGCTACCGCAACGCTTTCACTCCCAGGACCACACTGGAGCTGAGTCAGGCTTTCAGCATGTGTCGCGAGATGGCGAGTATCAATGTGGTGCTGCTCACGGGTGCCATGTCGGAAGTGCCGGAGGGCAAGCGGCTGGAAGACGTGAAACACGCTTTCTGCTCGGGCGGCGACATGCACGTGAAAGGCCGTGGCGGCTATGTGGACGAGGATGGCGTGCCCCGTCTGAGCGTGCTCGATGTGCAGATGCAGATACGGCGGCTGCCCAAGCCCGTGATAGCGATGGTCAATGGCTATGCCATCGGCGGCGGCCATGTGCTCCACCTGGTTTGCGACCTGACCATCTGTAGCGAGAATGCCATTTTCGGACAGACAGGCCCCAAGGTGGGTTCGTTCGATGCCGGTTTCGGCAGCAGCTACCTCGCCCGTATCGTGGGACAGAAGAAGGCGCGTGAGATATGGTTCCTCTGCCGCCAGTACAACGCTCAGGAGGCCGAGCGTATGGGACTCGTGAACAAGGTGGTGCCCCTCGAGCGACTCGAGGACGAATGCGTGGAGTGGGCTGAGGTGATGATGGAACGCTCGCCGTTGGCTTTGCGCATGATCAAGGCGGGTCTGAACGCCGAACTGGACGGACAGGCCGGTATTCAGGAACTGGCGGGCGACTGCACCATGCTCTACTACTTCCTCGATGAGGCCCAGGAGGGCGGAAAGGCTTTCTTGGAAAAGCGCAAGCCCGACTTCTCGAAATACCCGAAATTGCCCTAGTGGCATGAAAGAGCCTTCCAGCGCTCTGGAGTAGCCCTCTGGCTTTCCAGAGTAGCCCTCCAGCATTCTAGAGCAGCCCTCTGGAGTCGTGGAGCAGCTTTCCCGGCGGAGCGATGGAAGGCATATACCTATTTATATATCCTCGCAGACAGCGTTGACATCAGTACATACAAAGCAACAGAACAGCATGGCGTATCAGATAGACATCAAGGAGCGGACGTTCCACTTCAAGCAGCCCGCAGGCACTTCGCGTGGCATTTACACCACCCGCAAGAGTTGGATGGTGGAGATTAGTGACGGACAACATACGGGCATCGGCGAGTGTGCCCCTCTGCCCAAGTTGAGTTGCGACGATATACCCGACTACGAGCAGGTGCTTAGGAGGTTTTGCGATGAATTAGAACGCACGGGAACACTCTGTGATGAGGAACTTCGCCATTATCCGTCGATGTGCTTCGGTTTGGAGACCGCCCTGTTGAGCCTGCGGGCAGGAGGGAGCCATGTGCTCTTCGAAAATGCCTTCAGCCGCGGCGAGGAGGGCATCCCCATGAACGGACTGGTGTGGATGGGCACCCACGACGAGATGCTGGCCCGTTTGGAGGAGAAGTTGCGCCAGGGCTTCCATTGCATTAAAATCAAGATAGGAGCCATCGACTTTGACCAGGAGATGGATTTGATTCGCCACATACGTAGCAGATATAGCGAGGATGACGTGGAGATACGTGTCGACGCCAACGGCGGATTCACCTTCGATGAGGCGTTCGACAGACTCGTGCAACTCTCGCAGTTAGACCTACACAGCATCGAGCAACCTATTCGTGCCGGCGAGTGGGGCGATATGGCGGAGCTCTGCCGTGAGACCCCGCTGCCTATAGCGCTCGATGAGGAACTGATAGGTGTGAACCAGACGGAGCAGAAGATACAGTTGCTCGACATCATCAAACCCCACTATATCATTCTGAAGCCTTCGTTGCACGGAGGAATGCAAGGCTGCCGCGAGTGGATCAGACTGGCTGGCGAGCGGGGCATCAAGAGCTGGATGACGAGCGCCCTGGAGAGTAATGTGGGACTGAATGCCATCGCCCAGTTTTCCGCCGATGTCTATGGCAGTCATATCACCATGCCACAAGGGCTTGGCACCGGACAGTTGTTCACCGACAATATCGCCATGCCGCTGGAGGTGCGGGGCGAGCAATTGTGGGTGACCAAAGCGGAATGAAGGGGAAGGACAGCGAAGCGTTAGAAGTGTTGGCTAACATCAGAGAAACGGCAGATGACGGCAGAAGAGTTTATCAGCGAGTGGAATAACGACAGCGAATATGTGTCGGTGCATACCAGTGGCTCCACAGGTGTGCCGAAACAGATGTGGGTGGAGAAGCGGAGAATGGAGGCCAGCGCCCGCATCACTTGCGATTTCCTGGGCTTGACGCCGGGCGACACAACCCTGTTGTGCATGTCGCCCGACTTTATTGCGGGCAAGATGATGATTGTCCGCTCGCTCATTCGTAGCCTTCGTCTTACGGTCGTCGAACCCACTGGTCATCCGCTGGCATCTGTGCCCCATGTCTCAACTCAGGATTCGCTCGCAGCGGTTGATTCCCCTTTCTCATACGATTTTGTCGCCATGGTGCCCATGCAGGTCTACAATTCGCTGCAGGTGCCTGCCGAGCGTGAGCGGCTGATGGCCATTCGCCACCTGATTATTGGAGGCGGTGCCATCGACGATGGGCTGGCTCAGGAGCTGAAACGCTTCCCCCATGCCGTTTGGAGCACCTATGGAATGACCGAAACGCTTTCCCACATTGCCATGCGCCGGCTCAGTGGAAACGGTGCGAGTGAGTGGTATACGCCTCTTGACCACGTGGAGGTGAGTCTGGATGCAGACCATTGCCTGGTGATAGATGCCCCGTTGGTGACTGCCGGCCGCCTGACCACTCACGACATTGCAGAGTTGTCGGCCGACGGACGGCACTTCCGCATCATCGGCCGGCGCGATAACGTGATTTGCTCCGGTGGCATCAAGATACAGATAGAAGAGGTGGAGCGGCTGCTGCGCCCGCACATCCGAGCGCCCTTTGTCATCACCAAGTGCCGCGACACTAAGTTTGGCGAGACAGTGGTACTGCTCACCCAGGCAGCCGACCCTGTGGCATTGCGTACGGTATGCGAGCAGCATCTGCCAGCCTACTGGCGCCCCCGGCACTATGTGCATACCGACCGCATACCATTTACTGCCACGGGAAAACCAGCCCGTGCTGACATTGAGCGACTCGTTGAAGCCTTGCTGACGGATAACCCATCATGAGCTTGTGCTTTTTTGCGCTATCCGGACATTTTTACGTGTTTTTTGTATGAAAATAACAGTTCTCAAAGACGTTTCCAGGCTATCTTTGTGGCGTTAATACCAAGTAGAATAGAGATATGAGAAAGTTACAATTGCTTTTGCTGCTTCTGTGTTCGATGGCAGCCACGGCACAAGATGTCTCCAGCCAGCTGGACCGTCACAATTTCTTTTATGCCGGGCAGAGTAAGCGCATGCGAATGTTTATGGTCAAAGACGGACAAGTGCAATGGGCTTACGAAAACAAACAAGGGCGTGGAGAAATCAGCGATGCTGTGCTGATGAACGATGGCCATATACTCATCGCCCATCAATATGGTGTGGCAGAGGTGACACAAGACTACCAGACAGTATGGAGCTATGCTGCTCCAGAAGGTACAGAGATACATACCGTGCAGCCCATAGGGCGCACTCATGTGGTATTTGTGCAGAATGGCAAGCCCGCCAAGGCTGTGGTCATGGAGATTCCGTCGACACGTATCGTCCGCGAGTTCGAGTTGCCCATATCGGAGAAAGGCTCTGTGCATGGCCAGTTCCGCAATGCTCGTCTTTCCTCGCGTGGTACGCTGCTCGTGGCCAACATGGCAATGGGCTGCATCCACGAGTACACAAGCGAGGGCAAAGAGGTAGACCGATGGACGGGTTTCCTGCCCTGGTCGGTTCAGGAAATGCCTAAGACGGGTAATCTGCTGATTACGGGCCGCAAAGGAAAGATACAGGAAATCACCCGTCAGGGAAAGACGGTGTGGGAGTTGAATACGGTCGACTATGGCGTGACCCAGCCCCAGAAGACGGTTCGTCTGAAGAACGGCGGACACCTGATCAATAACTGGTATAACGAGTGGAACAAAGTACCGATGGACACAGCCAACGCTCCGGTGCAGGCTATTGAGGTGGACAAAGACGGCAAGTTGGTGTGGCAGCTCCGGTCGTGGAAGAATCCCGACCTTGGGCCCTCTACCACCATCCAGCTGCTCGATGAACCCGTCAACCGCAACCGTATGTTCTTCGGAGAGTTCAATGCCCAGGCTCCCCATTTGTTTGTCGGCCCCAATCAACCTATCGGAACAGGCCGCGGCATTCATCCGGGACGTGTGGCATGGGTGCATTCGCCTGGTGTGGCCCAGTGGGACGGCCATACAGGACTGTGGGTGGAAGACCGGTGGAACGACCAGACGAAGGCTGACGCGATGATACCCGAGGCTGTGAGACAGTTGACTGGCGAGACAACCGCAAAGAAGGCTTGGCGTGCGCTCTTCAGGCATTTCAACAAAACCCACGGGCGTGGCGGCAGAGGCTACAAGAAAGGTGAGATGATTGTCATCAAACTGAACATGAATAATGCCATCACCCACCACGACACGATAGAGCTGAACTCGTCGCCCTATACAACACTGGCGCTGGTACGTTCGTTGGTGCGCGACGGGGGCGTCAGAGAGCAGGATATCGTGCTCTGCGAACCCAGCCGGGCCATCACCGACAGCATATATAATAAGGTGCACCGTGCGTTCCCTGGCGTTCGCTTCATCGATAATATCGGTGGCGACGGACGGGAGAAATGCGAGTATTATCCCGAGCAGATTGTCTATTCCGTGGATAATGGCAAAATGGCCCGCGGACTGGCTAAGTGCGTTGTAGATGCCGATTATCTCATTAATACAGCCCTGCTGAAGACCCATTCCGGTCCTGGTGTGACGCTCACAAGTAAAAACTGGTATGGAGCTACTGACATCAATCTGCTGTGGCGGCAGAATGCTCACAACAATGTGAGTCAGGATAAACGGCATGGCAAACCCGGCTACAAGACATTCGTCGACTGGATGGCCCATAAGGACATGGGACAGAAAGCATTGCTCTTCCTCATTGACGGCACTTACGGCTCGCGCGATGTGAACGGTGCCCCCAATCCGAAGTGGATGAAGGAACCTTTCTGTGGCGACTGGGCTTGTTCGCTGATTGTCTCGCAGGACGAGGTGGCATGCGACGCGGTGGCCATGGACATCATCATTGGTGAGTGGCCTGAGTTTGGCAGTCTGAACTACTGCGATGAGTACCTGCGCGAGGCTGCCAGCATCCCCAACACGCCTAGTGGCACTGTCTACAAGCAGAACGGCACTCCACTGACCCGTCCGCTGGGACTGATGGAGCATTGGAACAATGCGAAGGAGCGGAAATACACGAAAATAGATTTGATTTACAAAAAGCTTTAGTATGAGAAGAACTGTTGTTGCCTTGTGCCTGGTCTTGACAACCCTTTGTGCTAGGGCTGGAGTAACCGACGCCTTCAGCGGAGTGTGGCCTGTGACCGACGCCTCGATGAAGAAAAGTCTCAACGGGACGTGGAACCTGAAAGTAGTGGAAGGCATCACCGCCGACTTGACTGTTCCGCCAGTCGACAGTTCCTGGCGCACCATTCCGGTGCCTGGCTGCTGGGAGGCTTACGGTTTCAGCAAGCCACATTACGATCATGCTGCGCCATTGACAGGATACTATCAGACAACATTCACCGTGCCAAAACGGTGGAAGGGCAACAGAGTGATATTGAGATTCGACGGCGTGCTCTATGCTTACGATGTGTGGGTGAACGGACAGAAGGCTGGCTCGTGGGCTTCGGCCTACAATACCGCCCAATTTGATATTACACCCTTCTTGAATCGCAAAACAGAACAACAACAGCTGACGATGCGCGTGGTGACTCAGGCTAAAGGCTCGGACTTCGACTACAACGACGACTGGGCTCCCTGCGGCATCTTCCGTGACGTGACCCTTTTTGCAGTGCCCAACATCCACTTGTCAGACCTCTCTATCCGAACTACGATGCATGGCGAGGTGACCATCGACACGAAGGTGGAGAATGCCGACCGGCATACCGTCGTAGAGCATGCAATTACGGACGCAGAGGGCTGCTTGGTGGGCACAGGAGCGCATGCTACGGTCAGTAAACCGCATCTTTGGACGGCTGAGACTCCTTATCTGTATCAGCTGAAGACTCGAGTGGTGAGAAAAGGTAAGACTTTGCAGACCTTTGTCCATCGTTTTGGCATTCGCGAACTAACCATCGACGGCCATATGCTCAAGCTGAATGGCAGTCCCATCAAACTGAGAGGCGTCACTTGCCATGCTACCGACCCAGAGCATGTGAAGGTGGTCAGCGAGTCGCTGACGCTCAAGGATATGCGCCTGATGAAAGAGGCCTCGGTGAACTATATCCGCACGTCGCACTATCCCCGTGAGCCGCGTTTCTGCGAGCTGGCTGACTCGCTGGGCTTCTATGTCATCGACGAGGTGCCCTTCGGTTATGGAGATAAGCATCTCAGCGACTCTACCTACTACGACATTCTCTGCCAGCGTGCCCAGGCAACCATCCGTCGTGACAAGAACCATGCATCGGTACTCATTTGGAGTCTGGGCAATGAGAATCCGCTGACAGCGATGTGCCAGCAGCTGGGAACTTACGTCAAGGAGCATCTCGACGCTTCGCGCCCCATCTGCTATCCGCAAGTGGGCTCTTATTTCCGTCGCTTCAATTACGATTTCCCCGTTGTTGCCGATATCTATGCACCTCATTATCCCACAACCAGTCAGATTGCTACCTTCTATCAGCGCGCCGACCGGCCAGTCATCTTCACTGAGTATTGCCATACGCTCGGCATCTCGCTCGAGGACCACGACCGGCAATGGGAGATCATCGAACGGACTCCATGCATTGCCGGCGGCAGTGTGTGGGAATGGGTTGACCAGGGAATGCCTTTCAAGGCGGAAGAAGGGGAAGTGCCGAATGGCGGGTTTTATGGCTACGAGGAAAAAGTATATACTTCCAAAACTGGCGGATTCGAGATGTTTGGCAACAAAGGCACAGACGGTTTGTTGTATGCCAACCGCGTACCGCTGCCCAACTATTATGAGTTGCGCCACAATTATGCGCGTGCTGCGGTGACAGACTCCGTGCTCACAGTTGTGCTGGGCGACGCCGATAGTGTAAAGGTCGGGCTGAATATACGCAACCGCTACGACTTTCTCAATCTGAAAGGCAACGTGAATTTCCATTGGGCGCTGACGGCCGATCGCGATACCGTCGCTCAAGGATCCTTTTCGCCCGACTGCAGGCAGCGTTCAACGGCTGTTCACCAGCTCGTGCTGCCGCTGACCAAACGGGAGCAGTCGAAAGTATGTCTGCTGCATTTTGATATTGCCGATGCGCAAGGGCTCGTGTTCCATCAGCAGTCGGTTCGCCTGAATCCGGTCAGTCTCGTCGATCGGCTGCTCAGCGAACTGCAAGTGTCTACTGCCCATCCGACGGAAATGATTCAAGAAGGATTCTTAGTGCGAGCTGGAAGAAAAGCCACCATGGGCGAAAGGTTGAAAGTGGGTGACAAACGGTTGGAAAAATACCTGCTGAGACTGACCCCCGAAGGCAGAGGAAAGCTTGCTGGAGGTAAAGCCGCATTTTTTGCAGGAGGTGATACCACATTTCATGTTTCTGCAGAAATCAATCAGCAGCAAGAGGGTAATGCCACCCACGTTCGTTTTATTCTGCATCCCGACAGCACAGATACCTTCCTCTCGGAGTTTGGTTTAGCCATGCTGCTCGACCCCCGCATCGACCGTGTGCAATGGGTAGGGCAGGGCATGATGCCCACTTATCCTGGCCGCTATCGTGCCGGTCGTTACGGATTCTGGGCATTGCAAAAGGATGATTTGTATTTCGAGGGTAACCGTATGGGTGTCGATGCTGCCATGTTGACCGACGCCAAAGGCGATGGATTGCTTTTGTTTTGCAGGCAGGGCTGCGTCAGCTTCGAGCAGACAGACCGCGGTATCGTGCTCAGCTACAATGCTGCCGTTGCCGGTCAGGGACCGAAGTTCGCACGAACAGCCTTCCCTGTAGTGGCCTCTCAGCTGGGTTCGGTGTCGGGCGATTTCTATCTTTATCGAGTAGACAGCCGGCAGTGGCCCTCCATCTTGGAGAGCTTGTTTGTGCGACCCTCGGAAGTTCCTTCACCGTTCCATCCTTTCCTGACGCAATACGATACCTATCTGATGCGTTACGGGGATATTGTCAGCGAATCACCGCTGAAATAACTTTCTCATTGTTTGCATCTTAGCTTCGGTCTCTTCCCACTCCTGTTGTTCTACGCTGTCACGCAGCAATCCGCCGCCGGCGTAGAGCAGACAGTGGTCTTGCAAAATCTCCATGCAGCGCAGCGACACATAGAGATGAGTGTCGCCCGTGGGTTGCAGCATGCCTGCAAATCCGCTGTAGTATCGGCGTGGAGCATACTCGTTGCGCAGGATGAACTGCCAGGTCTCGCGCTTGGGCAGTCCGCAGACAGCCGGGGTGGGGTGGAGAGCCTGTAGCAGACTACCCAGATGGTTGGTGTCGGGCAGGGTGAAGTTGAAGTCGCTGCGTAGATGCACCAGATGGCCGGCTCTGACAGTACGGGGGCCCTCCTCATCGATTCTGCTGGCAAATTGCTCTAGAGTTTCGATGACGTAGGTAGCCACATACCGCTGTTCCTGAATGTTTTTCGAGTTCCAGGCAATGTGGGCTTGTTCCTCTTGAGCCTCGCTGGCACTGCGAAGCGGAGTATCGAAGGCCAGTTGCTCATCGTGCAGTTGCATAGTGCCTGCCAGCGCAATGGTGCGCCATGCGCTGTCGCTGCCTTCAAGCAATATCTCTGGTGTAGCCATCAGCCATGTGCCGCTGAATGGCGTAGAGACCAATGCAACGAAAAGGCGCGGGTAGAGACGGCAAGCACGAAGAAACAGTTGTTCTGCATCGAGAGAGGGGCAGCCACTTACCTTGTCGCGGCGGGCAAGCACCAGCTTGCGGAAGTTGCCGTCGGCAATCTGTGCGTGAAAGTTAGAAAAGTCGATGTGGTAACTAAGCGTCGGCGAACCAATCCCATCATGCGCAGCACCATCTGCATTCACCGCCTCAAGGTTTCCGTCCTCTTCTGTTCCCACTTCAATTCCCTCAGTAATCTCATCGGGTTGCAGCAACAGCAGTGGGCATTCCTCTGTGATGGAGAAAGGAGCAAACACAAACCCCTCTTGTCCGTCGAGCTGTGCATAAGAGAGCAGGCGCAGTGGCTCGCCGTTGCGCTGTATCAGCCGGGTGTAAGTGTTGGCGTAAGGAAGACGATAGTATGCGTAACTGCTCATTCTGTTTTCTCCTTTTTGGGACTGATGATGTAATTGGTGACATGTACGACGCTGATGATGTCGCCGGTAGAGTCGGTAATCTCAACATTCCATACGTGCAGTTTGCGGCCTTTCTGCACCAGATGGGCCATGGCTGTGACGGTGTCGCCCTCGGCAACGGCCTTCACATGACTGCCACTGACGCTGATGCCCACGCATATCTTCCCCGGGCAGAGCGACGAAGAGCCAACTCCGGCAACATTCTCTGCCAGAGCCAGCGAAGCACCGCCACTCAAGAAGCCAAACGGTTGACGGTTGCGCTCATCCACCTTCATGGTGGCCATGCACAAATCATCGTCGGGAGTGGAGATGAAATTCATGCCGAGCGCCGTTGAAAGATTGGGCTGTCTTTCTATGATTTCTTTAATACGGTCTACATTCATTTTTCCATAGTTTTGTGCAAAAATAAGCAAAAAGCCGCAGAATAAAAAAGTTTTCAGCTAAAAGATGTTAACTCATGTCACATATCGACTAGTTCTGTGTATTTTTGTAAGAGAAATCCCAAAATGGCATGGTTGACATGCCTCGGAACCACTCTCTCGGCAGCTCTGCCTGCAAAGCTTTAGCTTGCCCAAACAATGGTGCCTCTGGGGCCTTCTTATAATTATATAATGTATACCACCATCGTAACAATGAAATACCGCAGAATTCCCCTACTGCTTCTGCTCCTTGTTTTCTCAGTCGTCATCTGGGCGCAAGGACCGCAACGAAAGGTAAGGTTTGCAGTCATCGATGCGCAAGACAAAGTGTCTATCTGGAATTACACAGCCACATTGATGACCGCCGACAGTACTGTCGTCAAGACTGTCGTTGCCCAGGAAGATACTACGATGATGATTCAAGCATGGGGAACCACCATTCCATTCACGGGAAAAGGAAAGTTCATTCTGCGTCTTACGTCGGTAGGATACGAGACGCTCGACACCCCTTTTGAGATCAAGCAGAACCGGCAAACCGAAGTGAACCTGGGCATGCTGAAGATGAATCCTGACTCGAAGCTGCTGAACGAGGTGGTGGTCACGGGCACAAAGATCAAGATGGTGATGCGCGGCGACACAGTGGTGTTCAACGCCGACGCCTTCAAACTGGCCGAAGGGTCGATGCTCGATGCGCTGATAGCTCAGTTTCCTGGTGCGGAGATGAGCAGCGATGGCGAGATCAAGGTGAACGGACGTAAGATTGAAAGCCTGTTGGTGGATGGAAGAGATTTCTTTGCCGGCAATCCGAAGGCAGCGCTGAAGAACCTGCCCGCCTATACCGTGAATAAAGTAAAGGTGTTCGACCGCGACGGAAAAGACACCGAGATGATGGGCCGCGACATGGGCGACCGGCAATACGTGATGGATGTGAGGCTGAAGAAGCAATACCAGCGCAGCGTCATGGGCAACTTCCGTTTAGGAGGAGGCACCGACAACCGTTTCCTGGCCGATGGCATGCTGCGGGCAGCGCGCGGGAAATCTACGCTGGGCATCACGGCACGTGCCAACAACGTGAATGATATAGGAGATATGCCTATGGGCGTTCCTATAACGAGTGACATGATCATGGCCATGCAGAATCCAACGGGTGTGAATACCAACCGCAGTTACGGACTTTCGTATGGCTATGGCGAGTACACCGATCCCTTATACGTGAGCGCCAGTTCTACTTACTCGCACAACAATGCGGCCAACGAAAATTGGACCTCCTCGCAGACTTATCTGACCGGCGGCGATACCTATGGCCGCAGTTCCAACAACTCGCGCAACCGCAACATCAGCTGGAGCAACAATATCTTCTTCGTCGCCTCTCCCAAAGGGCTGCATGCCAACGGAAACATCAGCTACAATTACAATAGCGGGAAAACCTACAGCAATAGTCTCTCAGCCAGTTTCGACCAAGACCCCAGCACGTATACTGACATCCTGCACGACGTCTTCAACCATCCCGAGCGCTATCATGACCTGACGCTGAATATGATGAAGAGTGCCAGCGAGTCGGAAACGTCGTCAAACAATGCCATGGCCAACATCATGGCCAACTTCAAGGTGGGCAGCGACATGCTCAAGACAAGCCTGACCTTCAACCACAGCCACCAAAAGAACGACCGATTCTCGCTGAACGACCTCAGATATCCCAAAAACGACATGCGCGACTTCCGCCATGAATACAATCCGGCTCCCTCAAACAGCACCAACGTCAATGTGTCGGCCGGCTACGACTATGCGTTGGGCAGGCATGGCATAGGTCTCAACTATAGTTTTGGATACCAATATAACAGCAATGAAAGCATGCTCTACCGACTGGACCGGCTGGCCGGGAATGACAGTACAACGCTCCACATGCTGCCCTCGGCTCGCGACGTGATGCGCGACATCATCGACGATGCCAACAGCTACAACTACGATAGCCGCAGCTTCATCCACATGGTGTCGGCCGACCTTAGATGGAAGCCCATTGAGAACAAAAAAGAAGTTACACAAGGTATGTTTCTCCCTACATCGGGCGACCTGTTGTTTGCACTTACGCTGCCATTGGCCTGGGTGAAAAGAGACATGAACTACTTCCGTCAGCGCGAGTCGAGAGTAGACCAAAACAACTTGTTTTTCAATCCTTCTTTGCGTGTTAACTATCGTAAGTCCGACAAAGATGGACTGTTGTTTATCGGATTGAATGCAGATATCAACACAACGGCTCCCGACATGTTGTCGCTCATCGACTACCGTGACGACAGTAACCCGCTGAATGTCAGACTGGGCAATCCCAACTTGAAAAACAGCCGTAACTATCATCTGAATGCCGTATGGAACAACAACTGGAACAAAAGCATGGGTATGCTCAACTTCAGCTTCAACTATACACGTATGGACAACCAAGTGGCATATAGCATGGTGTACGACAAGGAAACCGGTGTGCAGACAACTCAACCTACCAACGTGAACGGCAACTGGAATACCAATGTCAGCATGACGGTTGGTCGCGGAATCGGATGGATGGCAAATAATAAAAAAACATTGTCGTTTGAGAATCAAACCAGTTTCAATTACCAGCACAGTGTCGACCTGGCTACGATTGCCGGACAGAACGAGAGTCAGCGTAACACGGTGAACAACAGTAGCTTGAGCGACCGTCTTACCGTCAGATGGAGGGTGGGAGCCAATAGCGAGCTCACATTCAACGGCTCGGGTACCTATAATTATACGAAGGGCGACCGTGCAGACTTCAAGACCATTCACGCAGGCGATTTCAGCTATGGCGTGAATGCACTCCTGGCGTTGCCCTGGAAGCTACAGCTCTCGACCGACCTCACCAACTTCTCTCATCGCGGCTATAGTGCCAGCGAAATGAATACCGACGAGCTGATTTGGAATGCCAGTCTCTCGAAGACATTCTTGAAGGGTAATCTCATCTTCACGCTGAAAGGCACCGACCTGCTGGGCAACCTCAAGAACCGCCAGTTCAACATCAATGAGCAAGGCCGCACCGAGACATTCAATAATGTCATTCCCCGCTATGCCATGCTCAGCGTCAGCTACCGTTTCAACACGATGCCAAAACAACGGAAAAGCAGAGCAGGTATCATGGTTTGGCAGTAGGAGGCTGTTCCTGCATGCTGGAGAGTAGCTTTAGCTTTCCAGAGGGCAACTCCAGCTTTCCAGAGAGCAACTCTAGCTTTCCAGAGAGCAACTCCAGCTTCCTAGAGGGCAACTCCAGCGAGCTAGAAGGCTGCTCCAGCTTCCTAAAGGACGATTCTATTTTCGTGACCTTGATTTTTCGGCTGTTCTCACAACCGAATTCTCCGAATACTCAGAATCCTCCGAATATTCAGAATACTCAGAATTATCTTAATCATGATTTCGCGGCTGTTCTTACAACAGGAAGAACAGCGAGACGCCTATGCACGAGATGACGGCACCCACTACACCTTTCGCCGTGATGGGCTGGTGGAAGAGCCAGCGCGACGGCAGCAATATCAGAATGGGCGTCATGGCCATGATGGTGCTGGCGATGCCCGCAGCCGTGTATTGCACGGCCATCAGCGAGAATCCCACGCCGATGAACGGTCCGGAGAAGACGGCGACAAGCATGGCCAGCATGCCCCGGTGCTCGTGAATGCTGGTTTTCATCTGCTTGGCCTCGCCACGCATCAACAGCCAGAGTCCGAAGCAAGCCAGACCAGCCACACAACGGATGAGGTTGGAGCCAAAGGGCAGATAGTCAACGACAGCAGGCAGCACCTGGGCAGGCACATCGCTGGTGTAGTGGTCCAGTCCGATCTTGCTCAGCACCAGTCCTACACCTTGTCCCATTCCGGCGCCAATGCCGTAGAGAATACCTTTGGTTGGCAGTTGCAAAGACACCTTATGGCCGCTGCTTCTGCCGAGAATAGAGATGGCAATACCGGCAAGCGTCACCGCCATGGCCAACAGGGCTTTCCACGAGAGTGTCTGCCCTAGCATCACCCAGGCCGAGAGGGCTGCAAACATAGGCGCCAGCGTCATGAACAGTTGTCCGAAGCGCGAGCCGATGGTCAGGTAGCTGTTGAACAGGCACCAGTCGCCGAAGAAATAGCCCACCACACCCGACAACAGCAGCCACATCCACGTCTCGTGGCCGGCATAGACGGGGTAGGGCTGCCCCAGCGTGAGCCACATCAGCAGCATCGAGAACAACAATGCCAGGGCCATGCGCCACACGTTCATCACGAAGACGCCCAGCCTCTTGCTGCCTATCTCGCTTGCCAGCGCGGCTATCGTCCACGAAAAGGCCACGCCCAAAGATATCAATTCGCCTAAGTATTTCATTTTCCGCTGCAAAATTACAAATATTTGTCAATTCTCAGTTGCCTATTGTCAATTAATTCGTATCTTTGCAGAAAATTCATTTGAATCATGAAGCACTTTTTTACTTTTCTATTCTCTCTGTTGATACTCAGCGCATCGGCAACGCCCATCGACCAACTCTTGGAGCGTATCGACCGCGGTGCATCCAAGAAATTCAAGGTGGAGATTGTGAAAAACACTTCCCGGCAAGATTTCTTTGAGATTGGCCAGGCTGGCAACCGCGTCGCCATCAAGGCCAATACGTGGGTCAACGCAGCCGTAGGCATCAACTGGTATCTGAAATACTATTGCGGCATTCATCTCTCGTGGAACCAGATGCAGGCCCACTTGCCCGCCACGCTGCCACGGGTGGAGAAAACGGAGCGCCATGAGACCAACCTCACCTTGCGCTACGATTTCAATTATTGCACATTCTCTTACTCAATGGCCTTCTGGGACTGGGCACGCTGGGAGCGCGAGATCGACTGGATGGCGCTTCACGGGGTGAATCTTCCGCTGGCCATCGTGGGTGAAGAGTGCGTGTGGCGCAACATGCTGCTCAAGCTGGGTTACAGCGAGGAGGAAATCGGACGCTTCATTGCCGGTCCGGCATTTCTCGCCTGGTGGGAAATGAACAACCTCGAAGGGTGGGGCGGGCCACTTCCGCTCTCCTGGTATGCCCGTCAGGAGAAGCTGCAGAAGCAGATACTTAAGCGAATGAAAGAGTACGGCATGCATCCTGTCCTTCCAGGCTATTGCGGCATGATGCCCCACGATGCCAAGGAGCGTTTGAACCTGAATGTGACCGACGGAGGCTTGTGGAACGGTTATCAGCGGCCTGCCAACCTGCTGCCTACCGACCCGCGCTTCAACGAGATTGCCACCTTATATTATCAGGAGCTCACACGGCTTTACGGCAAGTCGGACTACTATTCGATGGATCCCTTCCATGAGAGCAACGATGACGCCAGCATCGACTATGCCGAAGCCGGACGCCAGCTGATGAGGGCCATGAAAGCGGTCAATCCCAAGGCCACGTGGGTGGTTCAGGGATGGACCGAGAATCCGCGTCCGCAGATGGTCGACGACATGAAGGCGGGCGACCTGCTGGTGCTAGACCTCTTCTCGGAGTGTCGCCCCATGTTCGGCGCGCCCAGCATCTGGCAGCGCAAGGAGGGCTACAAGCAGCATTCGTGGCTCTTCTGCCTGTTGGAGAATTTCGGAGCCAATGTCGGATTGCACGGACGCATGGACCAGTTGCTTGCCAATTTCCATCTGGCTTCCAGCCAGTTTGCCGAGCATCTCAAAGGCATCGGCTTCACGATGGAAGGCTCTGAAAACAACCCCATCATGTTCGAACTGATGAGCGAACTGCCTTGGCGTCAAGGGCAAGTGAAGAAAGAAGACTGGGTGAAGGCCTATGTGAAAGCCCGCTATGGTGCAGACCATCCTGCCGTTCAGCAGGCCTGGCAGATATTGGCCAACAGCATCTACAACTGTCCGGTGGGCAACAACCAGCAGGGGCCTCACGAGAGCATCTTCTGCGGGCGGCCCACGCTTAATAATTTCCAGGCCAGCAGCTGGTCGAAAATGCGCAACTATTATGACCCCGACGACACCCGGAAGGCCGCGCAGCTGATGGCCAGTGTAGCCACTGAGTACAATGGAAACAACAATTTTGAGTACGATTTGGTGGACATTGTCCGTCAGGCTCTGGCCGACCAGGCTCGCATCCAGTATCATCGTGTGATAGCCGCCTACAAGGCCTTCTCGCGCAAGCAGTTCGACAAAGAGGCCAAGCGGTTTATGGATATGCTGCATTTGCAAGACCGCCTGCTCGGTACGCGCAGCGAGTTCCGACTGGGTCACTGGATTGAGGCTGCTCGCCAATGTGGCAGCAACTCGGAGGAAAGCAATTTGTACGAATGGAACGCCCGGGTGCAAATCACCACTTGGGGCAACCGTACCTGTGCCGATGAAGGCGGACTGCGCGACTATGCCCACAAAGAATGGCAGGGCCTGCTGAGTGATTTTTATGCCAAGCGATGGGAGGCTTACTTCAAAGCGCTGGCCGAACAAATGGAAAAGGCCACACAGCCGCAGCCCGAGATGCTCGGCACGGGTGTGAACAGCAATAAGACTGCCTCGGAGCTCTTTGCCATGGCCCTGCCGCAGGAAGTGAAACTCGACTATTATGCCCTTGAGGAGCCGTGGACACTCCAGCACAATCCTTACACGGCCCGTCCTGAGGGCGATGTGATAGCTATTGTCAACGACATCATCAAATTCATTAGCCATGAGTAACAAGCGTCTTCTTTCGCTCGATGTACTGCGCGGAATCACCGTGGCAGGCATGATATTGGTCAACGACGGTTACGGCGACACCTTTGTCACACTCCAGCATGCGAAGTGGAACGGCATGACACCCTGCGACCTGGTGTTCCCCTTTTTCCTCTTCATCATGGGTATTTCTACCTACCTGTCGTTGCGCAAGTATCAGTTTCAGTGGTCGGCTGCCGCCGCCCGTAAGATTCTGAAGCGCACCATCGTGATTTTCGCCATCGGACTGGGCATCAACTGGCTCGCAATAGCGTTAGGTGGCGACTGGGGGTGGAGCCATTTGCGCATCATGGGTGTCATGCAGCGCATAGCCATCTGCTATGGTGTCGTATCGCTACTGGCCTTGTCGATGAACCATAAGTACACGCTGCATGTGTGCTTCGGACTGCTGGTTGTCTATACCATTATCCTGCTGACGGGTAACGGCTATGCCTACGATGCCACCAATATTGCCGCCCGCATTGATGATGCTGTGCTGGGCTACGACCATCTGTATCACAAGAGTCCTGTTGACCCCGAAGGACTGCTCGGCACCATATCGGCCATTGCCCATACGCTGATAGGTTTCTGGTGCGGCCGAGCCATGATGAAGGCGAAGACCACCAACGAACGTGTGCTCCGTTTCCTGTTGGCTGGAGGAATCCTCGTCATTGGCGGCTGGTTGCTCTCGTTCGGTCTTCCTCTCAACAAGCGCATCTGGAGTCCCAGCTATGTGCTCATGACGTGCGGATTGGCCTCGTTGTTACAGGGCATTCTGATGTATGTGATTGATATTCAGGGTTATCAGCGCTGGTCAACGTTTTTCATGGTCTTTGGCGTGAATCCCCTGTTCCTCTATGTGCTGAGCGAGGTGATGGCCATCGTCTTCGGGCAGTATGGAGTAAACGACGCGCTCTACAACATGATTCATACCGTGGTGCTCAACACCTATTGGGCCTCTCTCTGCTATGCCCTCACTTATGTACTTATCTGCTGGGCTGTGGGATGGTGGCTCTATAAGCGCAAAGTCTTCATTAAGATATAAGTAACGACATCTGTTCTGCTCAATAGAAGGCTTTCAGATGAGCCCCAAAATGTTCCTCCATACGCAACCATTTCCAATTAATGCCTGGAAGGGTTGTAAGTAGTTAACAAATTAGACTCTAATTAGGCATTTATTGCCATGCAATTGATGCTTAATTGCAACGTAATTAATGCCTAACTAGAGTCTAATTGATGATGAATTGGAAATATCCCCAAATCTGACTTGAACTCTGCGACCAAAATCCTAACAGCTGTTTGGGTTTTATCCTAACGACCGTTTTGGTTTTATTCCACTTATTTCACAACGAACTTCTTGCCGCCGCGAATGTAGATGCCCTTTGGCAAATGGCCTTTCACCCGCTGGCCGGAGATGGTGTAGATATCAGCAGTGTTTTTGACGCTGACAGGAATGGTGGCGATGCCTGTGGCGTAATTGTCGTACGAGAATGCCACATCCTTTTTGTCACCCCAGATATACTCCTCAAGTCCCGGATAATCGATAAAGGGATTGCGATTCTCCTGTATGTCGTAAACGGCATTGTTTCGGTTGATTTCCTTCTCACTGACAGGATCGTTCTTCGCCCATTTCATCAGCATGGACAATTGCCAGGATGACAGCCCGGGATAGGTTTTGCCATCGAGGGTGGCCATCACAGCATCTTTCGTAACCTTTTTATTCTTATCATTATTGTTAATCCCATAATTATTATACCAGTCAACTATTTTCTCCTCATAGCAGGTCACCATATAAAAATAGGTACGCGCAAAATCGCCTTTGTATTCATCGTTGGGTTCGAAAACAGTGCCGGTATAGCCGGGATAAGTACAACTGCCTAATTTGCTGAAGCCATTATTTGACTCATAGCTCCCTTTTGTCTCGCCAAAAGGATGATTATCACGTTTGTTGTTCACCAATTTATCAGTGGGATACACGTGGAAAAGATCGGTATACATGGGTTGTACCTTACCTCCGAACCAACTGTTAGGCCATGAGTGCTCACGATTGTAATACTCACCTTCTGTCGTACCGCCACTTCCACGATCCTGATGCGTGTCGAACACAAAATTAGTGGAATTGGAATACATATCCCACACCTTACCGTCAGCCCGCTTGTCGGTTTTTTGAAAATCAGTCCAAAGATCGTTATAACTGCGTTCTGTCCGGTCAAAGATAATCCCGCACAACGCCGTCTTCAACGCTGCGCCTTTTTTCCCGTCGGCACTCTTATAATAGGTGCCCGATTTGTTGGGTCCTTGCGCCAATGCACCCAGCAATGGCAGCAGCGACAGTAAACAAATAGTAAATGTTCTTCTCATAGGCTAACTAATATGGGGGTTACAAAAAAATGCAACTGGCCTGAGCATGTTTGCTGCCAGGCCAATTGCAATGATTCGCTTTCAATTATTTATGCTTCTTGTAGTACTCCAGACCGCGCTTCACATTTTCCTTCACAGCATCGGAAGACATCGTGGCACCCGTCACACCATCTACCTTTGCCGTTGCGGCCTTCGACACCTTCATGCCGTCCCAAGCCTTCATCATGTGAGCCTTCACCTTGGCAAAATACTTAGGCGACTCGGTATTCTTCAGAGCTACCACCTTCACCACCTTGTTCTTCTGGATATGAATCTCCACGGGAGTAGTACTTTTGTATCCTTTCACGTCCTTGGCAAGTGTGGTAGTATTCACGACGTAGGTGCCGTCGCTTTGCTTCTTCATTACATCCTGAGCAGTAACGCCCATTGTGGCCATGACCAGCACAGCCATCATGACAATCTTTTTCATTTTCTTCTTCTGTTTTTAAATATTTCTGTTTGTATCGATTAGTATCTGTACGATGCGCTCAGCACTGCGTCCGTCCCAACGGTCGGGCAAACCGCATTTCTTCCATTGTCCGCCTACCATGTCGGTTACTGCAGCTGCCAGTCTGTCTGCATCCTCACCCACGAGTACGTTTGAGCCCGTTTTCACCGTCTCTATATGCTCAGTATAGCTGTTCAGCGTGATGCAGGGAACTCCGTTGAACGTAGCTTCTTCGGCAACATTTCCTGAGTCGGTGATGATGCCTTTGGCATGGGCTGTAAGCCAGCCGAACTCTAGGTAGTTCAGCGGGTCGATGATCAGGAGCGAGTTGAGCGAGGTATCAGGATTCGTGCCGTTTTCGGCTTTGCACTCTTCATCTGTCATAGCTAGCACGGCCTCACGGGCATTGCCGCGCAGCGGAGCCACGATGGGTGTTCCTTGGGCAGCCTTGATGGCGGCATGAAGCATGCTCGAGAGATTTTCGCGGTCGGCGATGAGTGCCTTGCGGTTGAGGGTAAACACGATGTAGTTGCCTTCCTTCAGCTGTAGCTTGTCGACAACTGCTGGGCGCACCAGACGCGTGTGGTTGAAGCGAAGTGTGTCCATCAGGATGTTTCCAACCATATAGACTTGCGACAACTCAGCTCCCTCACGACTGACAATGCTGTTGCTGCCCATGCCGGCGGTGAAAAGCAGGTCGCTAAGGCCATCGATAACCAGGCGGTTGATTTCCTTGGGCATCTTGATGTCGAACGAGCGGGTTCCAGCCACCAGGTGAGCCAGACGAATGCCCTGCTTCTTGGTGACGATGGCGGCAGCCATGGTCGAGGCCAGATCGTCGACAACAATCACCACATCGGTCTCATTCTCCTGCAGGTAGTGCTCAAACTCGCTCATCACACGCCCTGTCAGCTCGTTCAGATTCACGCAGTCGACACCTAGATAGACATCAGGTGCGGGCATCTGTAAGTCGCTGAAGAGCGTCGGCTCGAGTGTCGGGTCGTCTTTGCGCCCGGCATACACCAACTGGTAGTCGATGTTTTTACCCTCGTTCTTAGCCCTGATGATGGCTCGCACGATGGGTGCCACCTTGATGAAGTTCGGGCGTGCGCCCGCTACAATGCAAATGTTCATATACTTATTAGATGAAAGGACTGGCAGAAAAGATTAATTGCCAGTCCAGTCTATTTCTGTTTTTTAACGTTTTTTGTGTGCGCCTATTTTGGGAGTCAGCAAAGCCTTACTCGGCCTTGAACATCTCCTTGATGCCTGCAATTGAGCCCATCATGTTGGTGGCCTCGAAGGGCAGGTAGACAGTCTTGGTCTGGTTGTTCTGAGCCAATTCCTCCATCATCTGGATGTACTTCTGCGCCAGCAGGTAGTTGGCCGGGTTGGTTGTCTTGCCCACAGCCTCGGTCACCAGTTCGATGGCTCTGGCCTCGGCCTCGGCCTTGCGGATACGGGCCTGAGCCTCACCCTCGGCCTGCAGAATCTCCTGCTGCTTCTGAGCCTCGGCACGGTTGATGGTAGCGGCTTTCTGTCCCTCAGACTGCAGAATCTCACTTTGCTTCTGACCCTCACTCGTCAAGATGGCAGCACGCTTGTTACGTTCGGCCTGCATCTGTTTCTCCATGGCCGACAGCACGCTCTCGGGTGGAATGATGTCTTGCAGCTCCACGCGGTTCACCTTGATGCCCCACTTGTTGGTGGCATCGTCGAGCACGGCGCGCAACTTGGTGTTGATGGTGTCGCGCGAGGTCAGCGTCTGGTCGAGTTCCAGTTCACCGATGATGTTACGCAGAGTAGTCTGTGTCAGTTTCTCGATGGCGTTGGGCAGGTTGTTGATTTCGTAGACAGCCTTGAACGGGTCGACAATCTGGAAATACAACAGAGCGTTGATCTGCATCTGGATGTTATCCTTGGTGATAACGTTCTGTCGGTCGAAGTCGTACACTTGCTCGCGCAGGTCAATAGAAGTTGAGTAAACATAACGGCCACGGTTGAGTGTGACAAACTCTTTGCCCCGGTCGATGAACGGAATGATGATATTGATACCAGGCTTCAGGGTAGCGTAATACTTACCCAGACGCTCAATGATTTTGGTTTCCGACTGGGGGATAATCACGAGGCTCTGCTTGATGAAGATCAGGGCCAGCACCACGATGGCTATTAAAACGTATGTTCCGATACTCATAATTCTTTGATGTTTTTTGTTTTTACTTGCTTCTCAATTCTCACTTTCGCCACTAGCTAATGGCTTCTTATGCCGGTTCTACAGTGATGATGATACTGTCGCGTCCCACCACTTTCACGTTGGCTCCTTTCTCAATGCGGCCGCCATTAGCCGAAACGGCTTTCCAGTCGTCACCGTCGATGGCCACTCGTCCGTATCCCTCAGCCTCGATGGTCTCGCTGACACGACCGATGCGTCCCATCAGGGCGTCGGCATTGCTGACCCGCTCGTCGGCATTTTTGTGCAAATACTTCAGCGCCGTGGGCCTGACGAGCCACAGGCTAAGTACCGAACATATAGCAAACACCAGCAGACCGCCATAGAATCCTACACCCAATGCCGACGCGATGGCAGCACATACACCGCCGATAGCAAAGCACATGATGAAGAAATCGCCATTAGTAAGTTCTAGAATCAGGCAGATGAAGCTCACCAGAGCCCATAACTGCCACAAATGTGATGCAAAATAATCAATCATAGTCGTAACAGATTTTTATTTCATGGCAAAGATACGAACTATTTTTCATATTCGCAAATTTCTGTCAACATATTTTGGTATACGTTAGTGCGGCAATTGGCTGTTGACAGAAAATAAAAAAACAATCGTTTTCTCCTCTCTTGTTATTCCTGTTTGAAACTTACCCTCCACGCTCATTCCATCACACAATCCCCAAACGGCGGATGTGCTCAAGTCGTTCGCTGAGCGGCATGCGGGCATAGTAGCGCCATCCTTGGGCACCTTCCTCACGGCAGTCGTCTAGATAGTGCAGGTCGTGCATCATGGTATACGCCTCTATCTCAAAGGGATTGAGGAAGTAGACGGCGTTGCGCAGGCGCCGGCAATAGCGGCCGGCGAGCATGCTGTACCAGAAATAGCGCAGATAGAAGAGCACCCACGAGTTGTGGGTGCTCTGAGCTTGTCGCAGATGAATCATCTCGTGGTTTTTCAGCGCGTCGTAACGGGTGTTCAGGTGGTTGGCATCGCATTGCCGGCTGGTGAATATATAGCCGAAAACAGTCATGGCTACATATCCCTTACGGCTCCACAGACGGCTCACCAGTGCCGGCATGTCGTCGAGTGCGGCAGGACTGGGATGACGGATGATGAGCAGCAGATGGTTCATTTATCTCTTGGTGGTTGTGGCCTTCTTGGCCGCCGTACGGGTTGTCGTGGCTTTCTTGGCCGTAGTGGTTGTGGTGGCAGGCTTATAGTACCTCAGTGCCTCCGGCATCCAGGCCTGTATCTTCTTGATACGGTTGGCGTCGCTCGGGTGGTCGCTCATGAACTCAGAGGTCTGGTTCTGCGAGCTGGCTGCCATGCGCTGCCAGAAGGTAACGGCCACCTGTGGGTCGTAGCCAGCCATGGCTGCGAAGATAAGTCCCATGTGGTCGGCCTCATACTCATGGTCGCGCGAGTAGGAGAGATTCTTGAACTGGAATCCCTGCTGGGCGATGGCCTGCAGGATGCTGGTGGTATTGCTTCCCATACCCAGGGCTCCCAGTACGGCACCTCCGATCTGCGTGCCGTATTGTTGTTTGATTTTCTTACTCATCTGCTCAGCTGAGTGGCGGGCAACGGCATGGGCAATCTCATGGCCCAACACGATGGCCAGCGAGGCCTCATTCTGAGTGACGGGCAGCAGGCCCTCGTAGACTACAATCTTTCCACCGGGCATGCAGAAGGCGTTGACCTGGTTGTCTTGTACGAGGTTGAACACCCACGAGTAGTTCTGCACATCCTCGGTCATGCCGTTATTGCGGAGATATGTCTCCACGGCCGTGGCCAGCTTTTGTCCCACACGCTTCACCATGGCTGTGTTGGTGGCATTGGTAGAGGCTTTGGCTGTTTTCATATACTCAGCATACTGTTGGTTGCTCAGACTCAGCACTTCTGCGTCGCTGACCATCAGGTTCTGCTTACGACCGGTGAGGGGCACCGTGCGTGTTGTGCCGCATGATGCGAAGAGCACCACGGCAATCAATGATAATAGATAATGTTTTGTCTTCATTGTATAAATATGTTTAAATATGACCTTCATATCAAGCGAAATACAGCTTGGCTTATGCTGCAAAGATAGTTAAATATCTCGAAAACCAACACAAAACGAAGAAAAAACATTATATTTGCGGCTGAAAAAATATTTAAATGACAAAAAATCATGGGCAACGATATTATTTTAGACAAATATTTGAATGAAATTGGTAACACTCAACTGCTGACCGATGAGGAGGAGCAGCAATTGGCTCTTCGTATTGACGCGGGTGACGATAAGGCCATCGACCAACTGGTAGGAGCCAACCTGAGGTATGTGGTCACTATCGCCCGGCAGTATGAGCGGCAGGGACTGAGCAATGAAGACCTTATCAGCGAGGGAAACATGGGTCTGATGAAGGCTGCTGCCAGGTTCTCATCGTCGGTGAAGAAAAGGTTTGTGGTGTTTGCCGCTCCCTACATCCGCCAGGCCATTGAACAGGCCATTGAGCAGCAGGTGGGACTTTACCGCATTCCGAAGGCCGAGCGTAATGCTGCCGAGCTGAAGCGCAGCCAGGCCGTGTCGGTCGACGAGTCGATTCCCGTGGGTAGTCGCAACAACTATACGTTGCTGAATGTGCTGGAGGATAAGGATGCCGAGCATGCCGACCTGCAGACGGAACAGAAAGGACTGGCTCAGGATCTGATTGGGGTAATTGGCGTGCTCAATGAGCGTGAGCAGCAGGTCATCAGAAGCGTCTATGGCGTTGATGGCGTGCCTCTTACGATGGCTGAGGTAGGTCAGCAGATGGGACTGACGCGAGAGCGCGTGAGACAGATTCGCGACAAAGCCCTGCGCAAGTTGAACAGGGCCGGTAAACAATTGAAAGAGTAGTATCAGGTTCGTTCGCCATGCTTGCTCATTAGCTTGGCGTTTGGACGTTGGACATCATAAAGGGCTATCCTCGCGGACAGCCCTTTTATGTTACAAAAACATTATGAATTTTATTAGCGAACAAGATTCAAAAGAATATCATTTGTTATCGGTGCAAAGGTAGCTGCATTCCACGATATTCGCAATACCTAAAAATGGGGTATTTGCCAATTACCTAGAAATGGGGAGAGTAAGCAGGTGTGAGTTCGTCGCTCTTCATAGGGACAATACATCCCTTCGAAAGGATTTCAAACCGAAAGAACAGACCTCTCTGCGAACTTATTCTCATTGGAATTGTTTACAAGCGGATGAGTGTGGAGCCTTCGAAAACAGACTGATTGCTGCGCAATTGCACAACATACACGCCGTGAGGCAGGCCACTCAGGTGGAGTGGGGCATTGTCGCTGCTGAGCAGGCATACGCCCGTTGTGGAATACAGATGAAGTGAATAATGGGGCGCCTCGGAGGTATCGAAGACAACTTGCAGCTCACGGTCGGCAGTCAGACAAAAACGGGCGCGCTGGGGCTGATGGTCGCTGATGCCCTCAATCCCATCTGCATTCAGCACATCGAGCAAACCTTTGTAGACGTCAATCTCGCCATAGCCGAAATAATTGTTGGGATAGTCCATGGTGGTATCGGGCTTGCGACAGGTGCGGGCCATCACCGCCTTCACCTCGTCGGGAGTCAGTGTGGGGCGTGCCTGCAGCCACAAGGCAATGGCGCCAGCCACGGCAGGTGTCGACATCGACGTGCCCGAGCTGGCGTTCCAGCCATAGGTGCGGCCGTTGAAGTCGAAATGTGCCACATCGTTGCCCACATCCCATGAACCAGGGTTCTGCTCGATGTAGTAGCTGCTGTAAGAAGAGATGACATTCACCGCATTGGCGGTGACGTCGGGCTTGATCTGGTGGTCGAACGTTGGTCCTACGGAGGCGGCATGATAGCGCTCGCTTTCCTCATGGCCATAGCGCCCGTCGTACTCGCGCACCTCGCCCCGATAGTTGACTACCGACGAGCGGTAGGCCATGCCTCCCACACAGACGGCACAGGCAGCACAGCCGGGTGAGAGAATGCTGTGGGTGCTCACGGCATCGTCGAGCGAAGTGTTGCAGGCATTGCCCGTCATCGTACCTGACGATTTGAACATCTCTGCATGTGCCTCAGTGCCAGCCATCTCCACCGAAACGGGGCAGGTGGTGCCGAAACGGCTGTCGTCGGTCGTTATATACAGTTCGTAGGCTGTGATTTGCTGGTCGTAGAATGTGGGATAGGCAACCACGGTGAAGCTATAGTTGTGCGAGCCCAGTTTGACGGTGTCGACAAGCATCGAGTCGGTTTGCTGGCAGACGTCAGCCGTCGGGATCTCGTGCACAAAGGGCTGTCCGTCCTCGTAGGCTGTTGCGCGGATGGTGAACGGGGCGTCGGAGCGCAGGTTGACAAACACACTGTTGCCGCTGTTCTCAAGGAATGTGCCGCGCGAGTCTATCCCCGTAGGTTTGTCAACATACGTCTTCAGGTGTCCCTCGTTGCCCGCCGAACTGACAAAGATGCGGCCCTGCCCCGTCATGCGGGCGATGGCCTCGTGCAGCAGCTGGTCCTCGTGCCAGAAACACTGGTGTGAGCCCTCGCTGAACGAGACGACACAAGGCTTGCCCACGCTGGCGGCATAGTCGAAGATGTATTGGAATCCCAGTGCGTCGGTAGCCGACGTGTACTTATAATAATTCTGCTTGTCGATAAGCACCGTGTCGGTGGTCACAACATTGCTGACTAGGCAGAGGTCGCTTTCCCATGCCATGCCCCGGTAGGGAGTGTCGTAGCCCGAACCGGCGGCGATACCGGCGGTATGGGTGCCATGGCTGATGATGGAGGCATCGCGCGAGTGGGCATAGCCCAGGATATCGGCTTCGTTCTGGTAGTCGGCGCCCACATAGAGGCTGCTCGTCAGCGTGTCGGTCGACAGCTGGTCCCAGAAGCGCTTGATGCGATAGTCGGTCAGACTATTATTATAAAAGGTGGGATGCGTCAGGTCGAATCCCACATCCTGCACGCCCACCACCACGCCACGGCCGGTGAATGCCTGGGGCAGTTGCCTGCCTTCCCATACGGGCGCCACATTCATCAGCACGGCCGTCGTGTCGAGTGTGGGCCGCCGGCTCTCTTGTGCCTCGATGCGCACAACTGCTGGCTCTTCCGACAGTGCAGCAAGGTTGGTGAGCGGTATGTCGGCCACACAAATGTCGCCCCACTGGGCCAGTTTGCGGCAGTCGTTCCGGCTGAGCACGGCTTCGGCATCGCCGTTGATGCGTACAAAGGCGCACAACCGAGGCGTAGCCTTTGGCTTTACCTTGTGCAAACGACTGCTGCTTTGTTCGATGACGGCACTACGCACCAGGGCCGACATCTTCCGGAAGTCGGCGCGTTGGGCGCTGGCTGACAGCAGCACAGCGGTCGTGCATAAGAATAGCAACAAACGCTTCACGCTGCAAAATAAATAAAAAAAAACGAGGCTGCCAAGGATTAGCAGAAAGAAAAAAGGCCGCAACCCTGAAAAAGACAGGGATGCAGCCTCTGCAGTATGAAAAACCTCTCTCTGTTTACTTGTTCAGACCACGGTTGTTCAGCGTCACGTTGAGCAGCATCAGATACTTGCGGTACTGTTTCTTGTCAAGGATGTAACGCATGTATTTCAGGTCCTTCTTGATGGCATTGTCCATCATCACCTTCTGCTCGTCCTTGTCGGCGTAGGCCGCATTGAGCATTTCGGCACAGAAAGCCTTGTGTACATCCTGGAGTGACTCCAGCTGGTCGTTGTTGAGATTGAGTGCTTCGCCGAGCTTGTTGTAATTGACGCTCATGTCAAACAGTTGGGCGTTGTTAGCCTTATTGTCTTCTGCGAATGTTGCGGTCATGCTGAGCAATGCTACAACTACTAAAATCATTTTCTTCATCTCTTTTACCTTTCTTTTTTAATTCTACATTGGGCTGTGTTCTTTTTGCCCGTTATCCTGAAAACTTTTACTTGTGTTTTTGTCTTTTCGACGGTGCAAAGGTAAGGCGTTTTTTCGTTCCGGCAAGTATTTTTTAGCCACTGTTTGCGCAAACAGCCCCAAATCTTGACGTACATCAAAATAAACAGCAACATTCAGAAAATTAACAAAAAAAGAGGAAAAAGTAACGTTTTGTATGCTATTATCAAGATTATTTATTATTTTTGCACACGCAAAATATAAAATAGGAAATGGAACAAAAAACAAACAAGTACATTGCCGTGGCTTATCAGCTGTACACCCTTGAGAACGGCAAATCAGAATTAGTGGAAGAGGCTACCGAAGAGCAGCCGTTCCTGTTCATCACCGGATTTGGCTTCGCCCTCGAGGATTTCGAGAAACAGATAGAAGGACTGGAGCAGGGTGGAGAGTTCGACTTTACCCTCACCAAGAGTCAGGCTTATGGCGACTACGACGCTGAGCGCGTGGTAGACCTGGAGCGCGAGATCTTTACCATCAATGGCCACTTCGACCATGAGAATGTGTTCACGGGTGCCGTGCTGCCCCTACAGAACGAAGAGGGCCAGCGCTTCTATGGCAAGGTGCTCGAGATTGCCGACGACCACGTGAAAATCGATCTCAACCACCCGCTGGCTGGCAAAGACCTGAACTTCAAAGGCCATGTGGTGGAGAACCGTGAGGCCACCAACGACGAGATTCAGAGCCTGCTCAACCACATGAGCGGCGGTGGCTGCGGTTGTGGCTGCCACGACTGTGGTGACGACTGCGGCGATGGTTGCGGTGACGGCTGCGGACATTGTCATTAAGAGGGGAATCAGCGAATAGTGACTGAGGAAGATGCGAAACACTTTTGGACATATATTTACGCTGACCACCTTTGGCGAAAGCCATGGCGAGGCTGTGGGAGGTGTGGTCGACGGCATGCCGCCAGGCATAGATATCGACATCGATTTCATACAGCATGAGCTCGACCGGCGGCGCCCGGGACAGAGTCATATCACCACCGGCCGCGATGAGGCCGACCGGGTGGAATTGCTCAGCGGCGTGTTCGAGGGAAAGTCGACGGGCTGTCCCATCGGCTTCATCGTGCGTAACAAAAACCACCATTCGCAAGACTATGAGTCGCTGCGCTGTCTCTACCGTCCCTCGCATGCCGACTATACCTATGCCACCAAATACGGCATTCGCGACCATCGAGGAGGAGGACGCTCGTCGGCCCGCATCACCATCAGCCGCTGTGTGGCCGGCGCACTGGCCAAGTTGGCCCTCCGTCCATTGGGCATCACCATTCAGGCCTACACATCGCAGGTGGGCGACATCGCCTTGGAGCGCGACTACCGGCTCTACGACCTCAGCAAGACCGAGACCAATGTGGTGCGCTGTCCCGACATGGAGAAGGCGCAGGCCATGGAGCGCCTCATTGCCGAGGTGAAAGCACAGGGCGACACCATCGGAGGCATCGTCACCTGTGTCATCAAAGGCTGTCCTCCCGGCATCGGCGAGCCTGAGTTTGGCAAACTGCATGCCGCACTGGGCGGGGCCATGCTGAGCATCAATGCCGTGAAAGGCTTCGAGTATGGCAGCGGTTTCGATGGCGTGACGGCCCGTGGTAGCGAGCAAAACGACGTGTTTGTCAGTTCTGCGTCGCGCATCACCACTCAGACCAACCATAGCGGAGGCATTCAAGGTGGCATTAGCAATGGCGAGGACATCTATTTCCGCGTTGCCTTCAAGCCTGTGGCCACCATCATGCAAGAGCAGCAGACCGTCGACCTCGAGGGCAATCCTGTGACCCTGAAAGCACATGGTCGCCACGACCCATGTGTGCTTCCCAGGGCTGTTCCCATCGTCGAGGCGATGGCTGCGATTACGGTTTTCGACTATTTCTTGGCCTCAAAGACCGGAAAATTGTGATATTTTTAACCAATGCGAAAAAAGATGGTGAAAATGCATGTTTTTAACGGAAAAAGTTGTATATTTGCAAACGACAAATCAAGGGTTTGTGAAAATCCTTATTTAGTTTAGTTAAGTCTAGTTTAGTTTTTGTGTTGGTTGAGAGCGGTCAATTGATCGCTCTCAAATTTTTATGGCTATTGCACGTGTGAAGTAGCGTCGCATGCCGGCTTTGAAAACTGTCTGGAACAGCCCTCTGTGATGCCAGAGAGCGTGATTACAATCGTAGAGTAGCCCTCTGTGATGCCAGAGAGCGTGATTACATCCGTAGAGTAGCCCTCTGGGTTGGCTCATGGGGCCTTCCAAAGACAATTTTGGCGCAGATGAGACGGTTTCTGATGGCTGTTATTGTGCTCAGTGCCATGCAGAATGCCCCCACTAGGCACATGAAATCGTAAAAAAAGAAAGAAACGTCGCCAATTCTTTCTCACTTCTCTTTTTTTTTCGTATCTTTGCCGAAATATTTGACGTAAAAGAGTAAAAATATAAAGTATGAATGTACTAGAACTGAGTGAACAGGAAATCGGCAGGCGCGAGAGCCTGCAGCAACTGCGTGCGATGGGCATCGACCCATATCCTGCAGCCGAGTATGCCACAAATGCTTTCAGCACAGATATCCGTGCCGAATTTGTCGACGATGCTGAGCCGCGTCAGGTATGCATTGCCGGTCGTATGATGAGCCGCCGCGTGATGGGCAAGGCCTCGTTTGTGGAATTGCAGGACTCGAAGGGCCGTATTCAGGTGTATGTGACACGTGATGACATCTGCCCGGGTGAGAATAAGGATATGTATAATGTGGTGTTCAAGAAGCTGATGGACATCGGCGACTTCATCGGAATCCGCGGTTTCGTGTTCCGTACACAGACGGGCGAGATTTCGGTGCATGCACAGGAACTGACCCTGCTCTCGAAATCGCTCAAACCGCTTCCTATCGTGAAATATAAGGATGGCGTGGCTTACGACAAGTTCGACGACCCCGAGCTGCGCTACCGCCAGCGCTATGTCGACCTGGTGGTGAACGAGGGTGTGAAAGATACCTTCCTGCAGCGTGCCACCGTGCTGCGCACCATGCGCCGCGTGCTCGATGAGGCCGGCTATACCGAGGTGGAGACTCCGACCCTGCAGATGATTGCCGGCGGTGCCTCTGCCCGTCCGTTCATCACCCACTTCAATGCGCTCGATCAGGATATGTACATGCGTATCGCCACCGAGCTCTACCTGAAGCGCCTCATCGTGGGCGGCTTCGAGGGTGTTTACGAGATAGGCAAGAACTTCCGCAACGAGGGAATGGACCGCAACCACAACCCCGAGTTCACTTGCATGGAACTGTATGTGCAATATAAGGACTACAACTGGATGATGTCGTTCACCGAGAAGTTGCTTGAGACCATCTGTGTTGCCGTCAACGGCAAGCCTGAGCGCGAGATCGACGGTCAAGTGATTTCGTTCAAGGCTCCCTACCGCCGTCTGCCCATCCTCGACGCCATCAAGGAGAAGACAGGCTTCGACTGCGAAGGTAAGACCGAGGAGCAGATACGTGCTTTCTGTCTGGAGAAAGGCATGGATGTCGACGAGACCATGGGTAAGGGCAAACTGATTGACGAGCTCTTCGGCGAGTTCTGCGAGGGCACGTTCATCCAGCCGACGTTCATCACCGACTATCCCGTTGAGATGTCGCCGCTGACGAAGATGCACCGCTCGAAGCCCGGACTGACCGAGCGTTTCGAGCTGATGGTCAACGGCAAGGAGCTGGCCAACGCCTACTCTGAGCTGAACGACCCAATCGACCAGGAGGAGCGCTTCCAGGAGCAGATGCGACTGGCCGACAAAGGCGACGATGAGGCCATGATCATCGACCAGGACTTCCTGCGCGCTCTTCAGTACGGTATGCCTCCCACCTCGGGCATCGGCATCGGCATCGACCGTCTGGTGATGCTCATGACAGGCAAGACATTCATCCAGGAGGTGCTGTTCTTCCCGCAGATGAAACCCGAGAAGAAGATTCCGCAGAGCACCAACGAGGAATGGGCCGCCATTGGTGTGACCGCCGAGTGGGTGCCCGTATTGCGCAAGGCTGGCTTCAACCTCGTGCAGAACATTCGCGAGGAGAAGGCACAAGGCCTGCAGCAGAAAATCGGCGACATCGTGAAGAAATATAAACTCGAGATGCAGAAGCCCAGCGTCGCTGAAGTGCAGGGCTGGATAGACAGCGTTTCAGATTAACGAATATGTACGATTGTGGTAAAATAGCCATTATTGGCGGTGGTAGTTGGGCGACGGCCATAGCCAAGATCGTGGTGGGGCATACGCACCACATCGGGTGGTATATGCGCCGCGACGACCGTATAGAGGACTTCAGGCGCATGGGTCACAACCCTGCCTACCTGACGAGTGTCCGCTTCGACATCGACGAGATCAGCTTCTCGAGCGATATCAACAAGATAGTTGACGCTTACGACACGCTGGTGTTTGTCACCCCCTCGCCCTATCTGAAAAACCATCTTCGCAAGCTGAAGACACGCCTGCGCGACAAGTTTGTGGTGACGGCCATCAAAGGCATCGTGCCCGATGAGAATCTCTCATGCTCGGAGTATTTCCATCAGGTGTACGATGTGCCCTACGACAACCTGGCGTGCATCGGCGGTCCCAGCCATGCCGAGGAGGTGGCGCTCGAGCGGTTGAGCTATCTCACCGTGGGCTGCTCGGACCAGGAGAAGGCCAAGGCTTTCACTGAGGTGCTCTCGAGCGAGTATATCAAGACAAAGACCAGCCTCGACGTCATCGGCATTGAGTACTCGAGTGTGCTGAAGAACGTCTACGCCATCGCCGCCGGCATCTGCTCGGGCTTGAAGTATGGCGACAACTTCCAGGCGGTGCTCATGTCAAATGCCGTGCAAGAGATGTCGCGCTTCCTGACAGCCATCCATCCCATCGAGCGCAGCGTCTACGACAGCGTGTATATCGGCGACCTGCTGGTGACCGGCTACTCGAACTTCTCGCGCAACCGCACCTTTGGCACGATGATCGGAAAGGGCTATTCGGTGAAGTCGGCGCAGATAGAGATGGAAATGATTGCCGAGGGATATTTCGGTACGAAGTGCATGAAGGAAATCAACCGCCACATGCATGTGAACATGCCCATTCTCGACGCCGTCTACAACATTCTCTACGAGCGTATCTCGCCGCAGATAGAAATCAAACTGCTCACCGACTCTTTCAGATAGAGCGACTCTTAAAGATAGAGCCAAATCCTTCAGATAGAGCGACTCTTAAAGATAGTACCCATTCTTTCAGTTAGAACCAAATCTTTCAGTTAGAACCAAATCTTTCAGTTAGAACCAAATCTTTCAGATAGAGCGGTGAAATGAACAGAAACTAATATCAACGACCTAAACAAATATTTTACAATTATGAAAAAGACAGAACAATACGTAATTACCATCAACCGTGAACTCGGTTCAGGTGGACGTACGGTAGGTGAGAAACTGGCCGAGCGTTTGGGTGTGCCATTCTACGACAAGGCTGTGATTAAGGCGCTTACCGCCGAGTATCACCTCACGACTCAAGAGATTGAGAAGTTGAAAGGCAACAAAGGCAACTGGTGGTCGGACTTCCAGCGGAAGATAGTTCCTTACTACGACACCGCCAAGGCCCAGTATTATAAGGTGAACACACAGGATGAGCCCGAGCTCATCACCACCGACGACGTGTTCAACACCGAGGCCCACGTGCTCCGCGAGATTGGCTACGGCGAGTCGTGCGTCATTGCAGGCCGCAGCGCATTCTTCGTGCTGAAAGCCCATCCCAACCACATCAGCATCCTGATTCAGGCTCCGATGAGAAAGCGCATCGAGCGCGTCATGGAGAAGCAGGGCATCACCCGCGAACAGGCCGAGGCCGACATCCACAAGGTGGACAAGTGGCGTGAGAACTATGTGAAGAAGTATGCCGGCACATCGCGCTACGACACCCGCAACTACGACCTCGTCATCAACATGGCCGAGCTGGATGAGGACGACGCTGTGGAGATTATCCTCGACTACATCAACAAAAGCAAATAAAACAACATCAATACTTAAAAACATTATTCCTGTACATTGACAATGAAGAATATTAGTCTTGACATTACAAAGGCCGCTTGTTTCCTGGGCGAGGGAGCAGTTAAGGCATATGAGCCGAAGGTGAAAGAAGCTCAAGAGATGCTTGAAGCCGGCACATGCCCGGGTAACGATTTCCTTGGATGGCTGCACCTGCCCACATCCATCAGCGAGGCTTTCCTCGATGAGATTCAGGCTTGTGCCGACGTGCTGCGTGCCAACTGCGAAGTGGTGGTCGTTGCCGGTATCGGTGGCAGCTATCTGGGTGCGCGTGCCGTCATCGAGGCCTTGGGCAACTCATTTGCCTGGCTGGTGCAAGATAAGAAGAACCCCACCATCCTGTTTGCCGGCAACAACATCGGCGAGGATTACCTCTCAGAGATGACTACCTACCTGAAAGACAAGAAGTTTGGTGTCATCAACATCTCGAAGTCGGGTACGACCACTGAGACAGCCCTGACCTTCCGTCTGCTCAAGAAGCAGTGCGAGGCCCAGCGCGGCAAGGAAGAGGCCAAGAAGGTGATTGTGGCTGTGACCGATGCCAAGAAGGGCGCTGCCCGCACCTGTGCCGACAAGGAGGGTTACACCTCGTTCATCATCCCCGACAATGTGGGTGGCCGTTTCTCGGTGCTCACTCCCGTAGGCCTGCTGCCCATTGCCTGTGCCGGTTTCGACATCAAGCAGCTGGTGGCCGGTGCCCAGGAGATGGAGAAGGCATGTGGCAAGGACGTCACTTTCGAGCAGAACATCGCCGCTCAGTATGCCGCCGTGCGCAACGCACTCTACAATGAGGGTGGCAAGAAGATTGAGATCATGGTCAACTACCAGCCGAAGCTCCACTTCATGAGCGAGTGGTGGAAGCAGCTCTATGGCGAGAGCGAGGGTAAGGACAAGAAGGGTATCTTCCCCGCATCGTGCGACTTCACCACCGACCTGCACTCCATGGGACAGTGGATTCAGGATGGCGAGCGCACCATCTTCGAGACCGTCATCAGCGTGGAGGAGCCCAACCAGCAGCTGCTCTTCCCCGAGGACGAGGAGAATCTCGACGGACTGAACTTCCTGGCTGGCAAGCGTGTTGACGAGGTGAACAAGATGGCTGAGCTGGGCACTCGTCTGGCTCATGTCGACGGCGGTGTGCCCAACATCCGCATCTGCATGCCCAAGCTCAACGAGTATTATCTCGGACAGCTCATCTATTTCTTCGAGATCGGATGCGGCATCAGCGGTAATGTGCTGGGTGTGAACCCGTTCAACCAGCCCGGTGTGGAGGCTTACAAGAAGAATATGTTTGCCCTGCTCGACAAGCCCGGCTATGAGGCCGACTCGAAAGCCATCAAGGAGCGCCTGGCCAAAGAGGCGTAAGCTCTGCCGATGGACTATGCGTTGAGCATCAGACAATATCAGGAGAAGCACGGTCTTGAGACCTTCCGTCCCAAGGCTGTGCTCTTCGACATGGATGGCGTCTTATTCGACAGTATGCCCGGTCATGCCGTCTCGTGGCATGAGTCGATGCAGCAATGCGGACTAGAGATGACGCCAGCCGAAGCCTATCAGTACGAGGGCATGCGCGGCACCGAGACCATCAGGCTGCTGGCCCGCCGGCAGTGGGGCAGAGAGCTCACCGAGAGCGAGGCGCAACGCATCTATCAGGCCAAGGTGGAGCGCTTTGCACAGTGCCCGCCAGCCAAGAAGATGGAAGGTGTTGAGCAGCTGATGCACATGATGAAAGACAGCGGGCTGACCATCGGCGTGGTGACAGGCAGCGGACAGCACACCTTGCTCGACCGGCTGGAGAGTGCTTTCCCGCAGCTGTTGGACCGCGACAAGATTGTCACCGCCTTCGATGTAAAGAAAGGGAAACCCAGTCCGGAGCCCTATCTGGCAGGACTGCGCAAATGTCAGGTAAAGCCCTGCGAGGCCATTGTGGTGGAGAACGCTCCGTTGGGAGTACGTGCGGCCGTCGCTGCCGGCATCTTCACGGTGGCTGTCAATACCGGACCCCTGCCTGATGCCATGCTGGCCGACGAAGGAGCCAGCCTGGTGTACGACAGAATGACCGCGTTCAGAGACGAATGGAACAAACTAAAACGATTTTTTACATAAACACTACTTATTATTATGAGTAACAACGAAAGATGGGAAGCCATGTATCTGCAGATTGTTGGCTACCTGTACACTTACAAACGCCGTCCCTCGAAATACGACGAAGGGGACTTGCGCATGGTGAATTGGCTGAAGTACAACCGGAAGCTGATGGTGCGCGGCGAGCTGCAGCCCGAGAGGCTGGAGAAATACAATACGCTGATGGCTCTTTGCGAGAAATATCAGCGTATCAATCAGAATGCCTATGTCAATCCGGATGCTGTTTAGGCATTGCAAGTGTAGGAGTTTAGGAGTGTAGGTTTTTAGGAGTGTAGGTTTTTAGGAGTGTAGGAGTGTAGGAGTGTAGACAATACTCCGCCTCTAGCTAATCCAACTCCAGTTCTAGCGAATCCAACTCCGGCTTTAGCTAATTCGACTCTGCCTCTAGCTAATCCAACTCCAGTTCTAGCTAATCAGACTCTGCCTCTAGCTAATCCAACTCCGGCTCTAGCTAATCCAACTCCGTCAGGCGCTCTCCTACTTGGGAGAGTGGGGCAGGGCTTTGAACCTTGCTGAATAGCCTGCCGGCAAGGTGAACGATATTAAGGAATGAAAATCTCGCCACTGCCATAGCAACGGTGGTGCTCTTCGTCGTAGACCACGCAGAACTGGCCTGGTGCTACACCGTGAATCTTATTGTCTGCACAAACGGCATAGCGGCCGTCGCCCATGTCTTTCAGGGTGGCAGGCAGATAGTCGGGCGTGTGGCGTATCTTGAATGTGATTCGCTCGGGCGGCATCACTCCGTTCAGGCTGTGGAAGTCGTGCACAAAAACCTCCTGCTTGTAGGCCGTCGACGGGTCGTAGCCGTGGGCTACATAGAGGATGTTGTGTTCCACATCTTTCTTCACCACAAACCAGGGTCCGCCGCCAAAGCCCAGTCCCTTGCGCTGGCCGATGGTGTGGAACCACAATCCGCGGTGCTCGCCGATGCGCTTGCCCGTTTCCAGTTCAATCACGTCGCCCGGCTGTTCGCCCAGGAAGCGGCGGATATAGTCGTTGTAGTTGATTTTCCCCAGGAAGCAGATGCCCTGTGAGTCTTTGCGACGTGCGTTCACCAGATGCTCGCGCTCGGCAATCTGTCGCACCTCGTCTTTCTGGTAATGGCCGATGGGGAAGAGCGCCTTTTTCAGCTGCCAGTCGTAGATCTGCGCCAGGAAGTCGGTCTGGTCTTTCACCGGGTCGGGACTGGTAGTGAGCCATTTCAGTCCGTCAATCATCTCAGTCTGCGCATAGTGGCCCGTGGCTATCAGGTCGTAGTCGTGGCCCATCTTCTCGTCGAAGGCCCCGAACTTAATCAGTCGGTTGCACATCACGTCGGGGTTGGGGGTCAGTCCTGCGCGTACCTTATCCATGGTGTAGCGCGTCACCTCATCCCAATACTCGCGGTGGCAGTCGACCACCTGCAGGCGGCAGCCGTACTTGGCTGCCACGGCAGTAGCCATCTCGAGGTCCTCCTCGCTCGAGCAGTCCCATTCGGTCTCTTCCTCGGGACCGATTTTGATGTAGAAACAATCGGGATGTAGTCCGAGGCGTGCAAACTCATAGACGACCACCGAACTGTCTACGCCGCCCGAGAGCAGCACCGCAATGCGCTTGTCTGTTAATTCTTCCAAAACCATGTTGCAAAGTTTTCTGTGTGCAAAGATAATACAAAACCAGCGAAAGAGCAAATAAAAATGATTTTTTGGCCTTGCCGGTGTGGTTGTCAGAGCCGATGTCAGCGAAATGTCAGACAAATGTCAGCATTGTTTTTCAGTCGTTTCGCCCGTGTTGCGCTATCTTTGCAGGCATGATAGCAACCAACCAACAAAATTACCGTCGAGTGGACAATGCCGTGGGGTGGCTGGTGTTTGCCATTGCCGCCACCGTCTATGGTCTGACCATCGAGCCCAGCGCCTCGTTTTGGGATTGTCCGGAGTTCATCCTCTCAGCCTACAAGCTGGAAATCGGCCATCCGCCCGGTGCTCCTTTCTTCATGCTCATGGCCAATCTGTTTGCCCAGCTGGCAGGCAGTCCCGACCGTGTGGCGTGGTGTATCAACCTGCTGAACGCCGGTCTGAGCGCCTTGTGCGTGATGTTCCTCTTCTGGACCATCACCCATCTGGTGCGCCGTCTGCTCATCACCTCGTGGCAGGAGCTGACTCCGCGCCGGTGGACGATGATTGTCCTGTCGGGCTTGGTGGGAGCGCTCATCTACACCTTCAGCGACACGTTCTGGTATTCGGCTGTCGAGGGCGAGGTCTATGCCTGCTCGTCGCTCTTCACGGCCGTGGTGTTCTGGCTCATCCTGAAGTGGGACGACGAGGCCGACATGCCCCACAGCGACCGCTGGCTGGTGCTCATTGCCTACATGACCGGCATCAGCATCGGTGTGCATCTGCTCAACCTGCTGTGTCTCTCGGCGCTCGTGCTCGTATTCTACTATCGCAAATACCGTGAGCCCGGTGTGCTGGGCTCGCTGGTGGCGCTGCTGGTGTCGTTCGTGCTCATCGGCGTCATTCTCTATGTGGTCATCCCTGGCATCACGACGGTGGCCGGATGGTTTGAGCTGCTGTTCGTCAACGTGCTGCATGCCCGCTACAACACGGGTGTGATGGTCTATCTCGTCTGTCTGGCGGCAGTCATGTCGTGGGCGCTGTGGTTCACCTACCAGCGGCGTCAGCGGGTGGCCCACACCTCGCTGCTCTGCCTGCTCATGCTCATCATCGGCTACTGCAGCTATGCCGTCATCATGATTCGCAGCACGGCCAACACGCCCATGGACCAGAACTCGCCCGAGGATGTGTTCACGCTGCGCAAATACCTGGCGCGCGACCAGTACGGCCAGTACCCGCTGCTCTACGGCCAGGCCTACACCTCGCAGGTGAAACTCGAGCGGCAGGGCGACTATTGTGTTCCGGTGCACAAGGAAGGACGGGCGCAATGGCGGCGCAAAACCAAGAAAGATGCCACCGAGCGCGACGAGTATGTGTCGGCGCCCCGTGACATCAGCTATGTCTACGAGCAGCAGATGCTCTTTCCGCGCATGTGGGACAGCAAGCATGCCCACGACTACGAGGCATGGATGGGAGGCGTCGAGGGGCGCCAGACCGCCAGCGACCGTTGCGGCGAGTATGTGACGGTGAAGATGCCCACGGCCTGGGAGAACCTGCGCTTCTTTCTCTCTTACCAGTGCCACTTCATGTATTGGCGCTACCTGATGTGGAACTTTGCGGGCCGTCAGAACGATGTGCAGGGCGAGGGCTCGCCCATTCACGGCAACTGGCTCACGGGCATTGCGCCCATCGACAACTGGCGGCTGGGCGACCAAAGCCTGCTGCCCGACGAGCTGCGCCAGAACAAGGGCCACAATGTCTACTACTGTCTGCCGCTTCTGCTTGGCATCATCGGTCTGTTGTGGCAGGCACTCCGTCGGGGCGAGCGCGGCATACGCCAGTTCTGGGTGGTGTTCTTCCTGTTTTTCATGACCGGCCTGGCCATCGTCATCTACATCAATCAGACACCCGTGCAGCCCCGCGAGCGCGACTACTCCTACGCCGGCTCGTTCTATGCCTTTGCCGTCTGGTGCGGCATGGGTGTGGCGGCTCTGTGCGACCTGCTGCCGGCGCTCTTCTGCAGTTGCTTCAGACGCCTCGCCGGACCCGGTCGGCCGGCCTCATGCTGCCCTGTCTGGTGGCCTGTGGGCGTGGGACTGGCGTGCCTGCTCATCCCCCTGCAGATGGCCTTTCAGAACTGGGACGACCACGACCGCTCGCATCGCTACATCTGCCGCGACGCCGGTGCCAACTATCTGAACTCAGCGCAGGCCGACGGCCATCCCATCATCCTCTCCAACGGCGACAACGACACGTTTCCGCTCTGGTACTGTCAGGAGGTGGAGGGCATCCGCACCGACATGCGCGTCTGCAACATGATGTATGCCACCACCGACTGGTATATCGACCAGCTGCGCCGCCCTGCCTACGAGGCGCCTGGAGTGCCCTTCAGCTGGCATCGCAGCGAGTATGCCAGCGGAACGAACGACTATATAGAGGTGGTGCCCGAGGCGCGCCAGCAGCTCATGCGCTACTACGACGAGCATCCCGACGAGGCGCGGCGGCAGTTTGGCGACGAGCCCTTCGAGCTCTCCAACATCATCAGCCACTGGGTGCGCGCCACCGATGCCGACATGCACATCATCCCCACCGATACCATCTACATGCATATCGACCCCGAGACCGTCAGAAAGAGTGGCATGGCCCTGCCCGACAGCATCCCCAGCCGCATGGTCATCTCGCTGAAGGGGCGGCGGGCACTCTACAAGAGCGACCTTGCCCTGCTCGAGATGCTCAACCAGAGCCAGTGGGAACGGCCCATCTACATCTGCAACTCGGTGGGCGCCGAAAGCTATCTCAACCTCGCGGGCTACCTCGTCACCGAGGGGCTGGCCGACCGACTCACGCCCTTCTGCCATCCCGCCGACGGCACCAAGCCCACCGACACGCGCCGCACGTACGACAACCTGATGCAGCGGTTCCGCTTCACCGACACCGCCCGGCCGGGGCTCTACCTCGACGAGGCCAACCGCAACATGCTCTACCGCTACCGGCGCCTGTTTGCCCAGCTGGCCCTCGCCCTGATTGCCGAGCAGCGGACCGACAAGGCGAAAGCCGTGCTGCGGAAGGCCGCCAGGGTGGTGCCCTACAGCATCCTGCCCGCCGACTATCTCTATGGCAGCGACAACGACATCGCGCAGGCCTACTGCCTGCTGGACATGCCGAAAGAGGGCAGGAGAGTGGTGAGCCTGCTGTGGACGAAGTCGGCCCAATACCTGCGCTACAGCCTCTCGCTGGCGCCCCGCAACTTCTCACTGATGCGGCAGGAATGTGAGCGTCATTTCCTGCTGATGCAGCAGATGGTGCAGACCGCCAGCATGATCGACCGGGCGTGGGCAGAGCAGCTCACGCAAGAGCTGGCAGGCTATTACCAGCAATATACGGGCAGGCAGCAAGGGCTGAACGATCAGCCCATGTAATCTCTCTCTCATGATACGTATTTGCATCAATCCAAAATAGGATTCTTGTACTCACCCCTCTCACTCATGATATGTTTTTGCATCAGCTCAAAATTGAGCCCATGCACTCTTTTGTCGTTGGTTGGTTTCTATCTATTACAGCAACATGTCAAAGATCGCTCGGTGTGTCGCACCCTCTCATGAGGTAACGTTTCGTTACTCCATCGGCATCGATATAGACCCCAATATATGTATTTAAGTAGATTGTTTTGAGACATAAACGGACGCTTCCGTTTACCCTACAAAGATACGAAAAATCTTTAAAACGACCAAATAATTAGGGCAAAAACCTGCCCATTTTCCGCTCGTTTTCAGCCAGTATTTTTGTCTGTGGCAGTTGCGAGGGGAATCAGAGGGCAGAGACCGCTCTCGCTGACGACGAACGTATTTTGCCCCTCCCCAGACTGTCGGTGACCGTACATTTCATACGGTCATCTTTATCCGTATGTCTCATGATGGCCTGCTCGAACAGATGATGACCATGTTTTGCGGACCGGAGCCCTGAATCAGGGCCCCCCTCCAAATTTGGTGACCAGAATCATGTTGATGATGGTAGTCTTCTGCGTTCCACAAGGGGGGAACGAATCGTTCACTCCTTTATCTTCATCTACGTGTTTTCTCAGAGCTGGCCATCAGCGGACGGACCATGGCGTTTCTTAGATTTTCTTGGTGCATTCCACCGTAGCCTTATAAGGGAAAATCAGAGCTGTTATGAAGACCTTACAAACTCATAGAAAATGCAACTAGCTGATAAGCAATCATTTGGCGCGAAAACCTTACAATCTTACAACCTTACAACCTTACATTTAGCCTATAAAAAACTAAATTTTAAGTCTATATATATTATATATTAATATATTATAATATATTAATATGTAAATGGATTTTTTAAACCTAATTGTAAGGTTGTAAGGTTAAGGTTGTAAGGTTCTTCTTCTTATGACGACTCTTCTCCCCGATGCGACGGTGAACAAATCGTTCACTGCCTTATCATCATCGGCCACATCGTTGGCATTTCTCACACTTTCACGGTAGATTCCACTGTGGCTTATAAGAGGAAAAATCAGAGGTGTTATGAAGACCTTACAAACTCATAGAAAATGCAACTAGCTGATAAGCAATCATTTAGCACAAACAAATCTTAAATCTTAAATCTTACAATCTTACATTTAGCCTATAAAAAAGCATTTTTAAGTATATATAATTATATATTAAATATTATTATAATAATATATAATATATAAAAGAAAAAATAAAACCTAAATGTAAGAATGTAAGATTTAAGAATGTAAGATTCTGCTCCTATGGGCTTATTTCTGAGTGTGTGTCTTTCCCTGTATAGTGTTGACTCCTTTTGAGCCTTGATTTGTTGTTGTTTTGTTAATTACTGTTTGTTGTACTGATTCTGTTGACTTGTCTCTCTGATCAGGCTGACTGCTTTCCTGCTTTTCTTGTCCCTTTTCCCGGGTTTGTGGACGGTTTGCCGATGTCAGCTCAGATTGAGCCCACATACCCCTAAGTCTGCTCAAATATGCCTCCGGTGGCTTAACCGGCTCAAAACTGAGCCCGTCGCTTTCCCCGCGCGCACAACGATGCCGTCTGGAAAACTCTGAACACCCTCTGAGTTTCCCGAGGGCTGCTCGGCGCATTTAGAGTTGAGAAGACCCTACCCAGCCTCCCCTATAGGGGAGGAGCGGTTACCTTTGAAGCTGGAGAAAAATCTGTGAAAATCCGTGGCATCTGTGTGACTTTGTGAATTGAGAATTATATAAATCGGTGTAAATCTGTGTAACCTGTGGGCAAATGTCAAGAAAAACGAAAACTTTTTTGCGACCCCCGAAATAATGCGGAAAACACTTGCATAACACTGGAAAAATGAGTAACTTTGTAGTAGGAAAAGACCCCTCCTAACCTCCCCTAAGGGGAGGGACAAATTACCCCTGAAGCTCAAAATTGAAGAACAAACTGGCATCGCAAGAGACGGAGTATTGTCCAAAATCCTAAACTCCCAAACTCCTATAGGGGTTCCCAATTCCTACACTCCCGCTTTGGTTCAAACCACCGCGCAGACGATGAACCAAAGTATGGGCACGAGCAGGGCAGGCAGCAAGTTGAGCACCTTGCAGTCTTTCAGGTTGAGCAGCGACAGACCTGAACCGGTGATCATCAGTCCGCCCACGATGAGCAGCTCGGCCATGAGTGCCTCGCTGAGCGCCGTGCTCGACAGTTGTGCCACGAGGTAGAACATGCCTTGCCAGCAGAACAGGACGGGCGCTGCCAGGATCATGCCCATGCCGTAGGTGGAGGCGAAGATGGTGGACGAGACGAAGTCGAGCGTGGCATTGGTGAAGAGAAAGGTGTGGTCGCCCTTGAGCGCGCTGATGACAGGACCGAGCATCGACAGCGGTCCGATGCAATAGAGCAGGATGGCGGTGGCCAGTCCGTCGGCCAGCGAGCCTCGTCGCCCGTTGACTTGCCCGTTGCTATGTTGTTCGTTGGCTCGCCCGTTGACTTGTTCTCCGTTGCCGGCATCGCCTGGCTCTCCGTCAGCTGCCCGTTGCTTGCGGTCGACGAGCCGGTGGAAGCGGCCGTCGATGTCGAGGCGCGTGCCGATGACTCCGCCCACGGCCAGGGCGACGATGAAGAGCACGGGATACTGGCTCTTGGGGAAGTGGGTGATGGTGGCGTTCAGGCCGATGGCCAGCGAGGCCAGTCCCAGTGCGTCGTAAAGGGTGGTCTTGTATTTCTGCTTGATGCCCCTATGGAGCATGGAGCCTGCGATGGTGCCTACGATGATAGCTGTTGTGTTGACAATGGTTCCAATCATAATTTCCGACTTAATTCGTGCAAAATTAATATTTTTCCGCTGATTATGGGCAGATTGTGGAAGAAAAATAGTAATTTTGCAACCCAAATCACAGAACAGAAAGAAAAAATAGAACAATGGGAAAAGTAATATTGACAGGCGACCGTCCTACCGGTAAGTTGCATCTGGGTCACTATATTGGTTCGTTGCGCCGTCGTGTGGAGCTGCAGGAAGCAGGCGACTACGACCGTATGTTTGTGTTTATGGCCGATGTGCAGGCATTGACCGACAATGCCGAGAATCCTGAGAAAATCAGGCAGAACATAGTGAATGTGGCGCTCGACTATCTGGCTGCCGGCCTGAATCCCGAGAAGTGTGTGCTCTTCATCCAGAGCATGATTCCCGAGCTGGCCGAGCTGACCACCTATCTGATGAACCTCATCAGCGTGAGCCGTGTGCAGCGCAACCCGACGGTGAAGACCGAGATCAAGATGCGCAACTTCGAGGCCAACATACCGCTGGGCTTCTTCTGCTATCCCGTGAGCCAGGCTGCCGACATCACGCTGTTCAAGGCCACCACGGTGCCTGCCGGCGAGGACCAGGAGCCGATGCTCGAGGTGACGCGCGAGCTGGTGCGCCGTTTCAACAACACCTATGCCGAGGTGCTGGTAGAGCCGTTCATCATGCTGCCCGAGAACCAGACCGCCCGTCGTCTGCCCGGTACCGACGGCAAGGAGAAGATGTCGAAGAGCCTGGGCAACTGCATCTATCTGAGCGACTCGGCCGACGAGGTGTGGCAGAAGGTGCGCTCGATGTATACCGACCCCACGCATGTCAACCTGAACGACCCCGGCCATGTGGAGGGCAACGCCGTGTTCACCTATCTCGATGCCTTTGCCACCGATGCCGACTTTGCCACGTTCTGGCCCGAGTACCAGAATCTTGACGAGCTGAAGGAGCACTATCAGCGTGGCGGACTGGGCGACATGAAGTGCAAGAAATTTCTCAATCAGGTCATCAACCAGTTCCTCGAGCCCATGCGCGTGCGCCGTCATGAGTTCGAGCAGGACATTCCCGAGATTTACAACATTCTGCGCAAAGGCACCGAGCAGGCTCGCGAGGTGGCCGCACAGACCATGAGCGAGGTGCGCCACGCCATGCGCATCGACTACTTCGACGATGCTGAGCTCATTCGCCAGCAGGCCGAGTACTTCAGGAATAAGTAATCTGATAGAACGGATATTTCACGCATAGAGACCATTCTCAGGCCGATAGGAAAAGCTCTTTTCTATTCAACCGGGAATGGTCTCTATGTTTGTTTTTGCGCGAAACGTCTCTTGCTTAGAGCTCAAACTGGTAGCCCAGGGTGAAGGTAACCACGCTGCTGTGCATATTCTTTTCCACTTTCGACAGGTTGGCCAGTCCCAGATGGTAGCGTAGGTCGAGCACAAAGTGCATATACTCGTAGGAGGCGCCCATGGGGATGGACAGGTCGAAGCGGCGATAGATGTCGGTGTTCTTCGCTGACTGTCTTTTCGTGGTCTTCACCACATAGTTGTTGTCGCTGTCGATGATGCCATCGGTCATCACGCTCTGCGCCTTCGAATGGAGCAGGTAGCCCATCTCGACGCCCGCCTTGAGCGCCAGTCCGTCGGCCACATAGAGATTGAGCATCACCGGCACCTGCAGATAGTGCATGGTGACCTTGCTGTCCTCGCAGTTCCAGAAGGTCTTCGCGTTCTTGTCGTCTACTCCGTAGTCGGGGTATTTGTGTCCTTGGTTGGTGTACATCACGCCTGCCGACACGCTGAGAGGCGCGCTGATGAAGCGCTCAGCCTCGACGCCGACGGTGAGCCCGGCCTTCGCCTTCGAGTCCAGCTCTTTGCTGTCCATGTTGTAGTAGATGTTGTTGTTGGTCAGGTTGGTGATGGCGAAGCCGATGCGCGGATAGACGAACATGTCGCCGGCCTGGTATTGGGCGTGGGCTGTGAGCGAGGCTGCCAGCAGAAGGATGGATGTGAGGAGATGTCTCATGTTTGTATCGGTGTTTTTTTTTTTTAACGTGCCGTCGCCCGATTTATTGTTTCAGCACGCTGTATAATTCGGCCTTGCGCTCCAGTTTCATGGGATAGGCGCGCGAGCTGCTGGGCATGCGGTAGAGGCGCATGGCGCGTCCCTCGAAGGTGAACTCTACGTAGCCGCCCACCTTGGGCTGGCTCTCGATATGGAACAGCGTGGTCAGCAGGTCGGTGGCTTTCTGTCCGGTGGTCACCACGGCCGTGCATTCAGGCAGCTGGCGCAGCAGGGCGGCCACGTCGGTCTGCTCGACCACCAGCAGGTCTTTGTCGCTGGCGGTGTTGGTGGTGCGGACCACGGCCGTGGCGGTGTCGAAGAGCGCAATTCCCTCGTGCTCTAGAAACTGGATGATCTGCTCGCGGCGGAAGCATTTGTGCTGCTCGTCGACGAAATGCTGCTTGTCGCCGAAGCACACCAGTCCCCAGATGCGCCACATGTCGTTGATAAAGTTAGGATAGAAGAAGTCCATGCACCATCGTTTGCGGGCGGGAGGAAAACTGCCCAGCATCAGCATGCGGGCATGGGGAGGCAGGAAAGGCTGCAGCGGATGGCGCTCTACAGGGTCGTGGGTCATGGGTTGATTCATGTTGTTTTCTGCGTGCAAAAATACACTTTTTCCGACAAATAGATGGCCTGCTTCCAACATTTTTCGGGCAAATAGACGGGTGTTTTCTGAAATTTTCCGACAAATAGATGGTCGGTTTCCAATATTTTCCGTATATTTGCCTCTGAAATCTTTTTAACCTTTATAGCTGCTATGATGTCGTTATCTGTTTTTCTGGTCAGTATGTTTACGATGGTCGAGTTGAACTGCGAGAACCTGTTCGACTACCGGCACGACTCGCTGAAAAACGACTATGAGTATCTGCCCGATGCCACTCGCCATTGGAACCAGGGCAGGTATTGGAAGAAACTGAACAATATCGGGCGCACCATCATTGCCTGCGGCCGGCAGGAGAATGGCTGGCAGGTGCCCGACCTGGTGGCGCTCTGCGAGGTGGAGAACGACTCGGTGCTGACCGACCTGACGCGCCGCTCGCTGTTGCGCAATGCCCGCTACGACTATCTGGTCACCCGTTCGCCCGACCTGCGCGGCATCGATGTGGCCCTGCTCTATTCGCCTTATTCGTTTGCCCTGCTCCGTCACTACTCGCTGGGCATCGAACCCTATGGCAACCGCCGACCTACGCGCGACATTCTCTATGCCTCGGGGGTGGTGGCCTCGGGCGACACCCTGCATGTGTTTGTCGTTCATGCGCCCAGCCGCTATGGTGGCGAGCGGGCTTCCAGGCCTTACCGTCTGAGGGTGGCCGACCGGTTGTGCGCTGCCGTCGACTCCATCCGTCGGCTGTCGCCCCATGCCCATATCGTGATGGCCGGCGACTTTAACGACTACAGCTCCGATGCCGCCATCCAGCGCATTGAGAGCCATCAGATGACCGATGTCTCACGTGGGGCAAAGGGCACGCACGGAGCCCGCGGCACCTATCGTTATAAGGGAGAGTGGGGGAGCATCGACCATATCCTGGCCAGTCAGCCGTTGGCGGCCATGCTGGTGGACTGCCGTATCAACGACGAGTCATTCCTGCTAGAAGCCGACGAGCGATATGGCGGCGTACAGCCCAAGCGCAACTACAAAGGTCTCAAATATCATCACGGCTATAGCGACCATCTGCCGCTCGTGGCGCGTTTCAGGCTGGATGCCTATCAGAAGTCAACTATCCCATATTAGAAGTCAGCTATCCCATATTTGGAAGTCAGCTATCCCATATTTAGAAGTCAGCTATCCCATGTTATAAGTATGTACGCTGGAGCCTTGAGCTGCTGGCAGGTAATTGATGCCCCACCAACACATCTGCAACAGGATGAAGGCAACGATGAGCATCCAGAGGGCATTTCTGGTCTTCGTGGGATAGCCCAGCCGGTAGTGGATATAGGCCAGATAGGCAAACCAGGTGATGGCCGCCCAGGTCTCTTTCGGGTCCCATGCCCAGTAGTGGCCCCATGCCTCTTTTGCCCACAAGGCTCCGAAGAGCATGCCCACGGTCATGAAGGCCAGTCCCACATAGACCAGGTTGTCGCAAATGTCCATCTCGGAGCGTTGTACGCGGAATGCTGCACCGGGGGCAATCTCCTCTGCGTTACGGGTGTTGCCGGCTGAGGGCCGTGCATTCTCCCTATTGTTTTTGATCAGCAGATAGAGCGCCATGACGGCAGCTGCGCCGAGCAGGGCATAGCAGAACATGTAGACGATGACGTGGGGGGCAAACCACGGACTCTGCAGGGCGGGCATGAGCGTCTTGTTGTGTATCTCTGGCTTGAAGAGGTTGACGCAGATGAACACGAAGGCCAGCAGGGTGCTGAACGAGAGTATCCATTTGTAGTGCCAACGGCTGTAGACGATGATGCCGGCCAGCGGGAGGAAGAACGAGTACCACAGGCGGGTCTCACCCATGGTGCGCAGGGGCGGCCGCTCGAGCGACAGCCACATGGCAAGGATGAACGCGAAGAAAACCACCAGGCCGATGGCGGTGGCTGCATAGGCCGTGCGGCTCTTGTCGCGCCAGGCGGCGTAAGCACCGAGAGCCCAGAGCAGGACGGCGCTGAGGGCAAAATAGACAAAATGGCTCCAGGTCATGGCTGTTCCTCCTTTCTGCGTTGTGCAAGTATAAACATGAGAATGGCACCGAGCAGCATCATGTAGATGCCGGTGTAGACAAAGGGCAGCCACGGGTCGCTGACCAGCTCAAGAATGCTGATCTCGCTCCAGCGGCCACGCTCCGTGTCGTAGTTCAACTGATAGATCTTCCAGCCGTCGATGCTGTAGGGCTTGTTCACCAGGATATCGGTCTCGATGTCCTTACCGCTCTTGGTGAGAATCTCCACGCGTGAGACGTAGCGCTGGGGCTCGCGAGGCATCATGGCCAGGCTCTGGCGGTCGTCCAGTTTCAGCATCTGATAGGGGAACATATAACTGCCGCAGGTGATCCAGCCGCTCTGCTTCGTGCCAGTGCGATGGGCATCCGTTGCGGGAATCCTCTCTGCATCGATATTCACCGCCGTGACGGCACCTGTATGCATCCAAGGCTCGAAGTTGGTGGTGTCTTCCTTCATGACGGGTGTGGCCAGGTCTAAATGCTGGTTCAGCCGGATGCGCCAGTTGCCCAGCTGTCCCTCTGAGAAGGTGCTGTCGAGCAAGAGCGTCTCAGCCTGTTGTCCGCCGACAGGCTCACCGGTACTGTTGTCGATGAGTGTCAGCTTAGGAGGATATTCGTCGATGCGGAATTCTTTCAGTTGGATGGCAATGGGCAGCTCGTGCATCTCGCCACGGTCGTCGGTGGCGCGCCATTCGGGGCCTTCCTGGGTGACCATCATCTTCAGGCGTTGCATGTCGGCATTGCCCAGCGTGGCGGTGATGATGGTGATGAACAGTCCCAGGTGGTTGACGATGAACGGAAGGTCGCGGGTCCATAACTGACGGCCTTTACGCAGGTGCAACAGACGATGGATGACCACCTCGCCGAGCAAGAGGGTCAGCCAGACATATATCAGCACGAACGGCCAGAAGGAGAGCATTCGCGTCAGGCCGACGGTATCGGCAAGGGAGGGCTCCGACAGCATGAGCGGTCCGGAGGGCAACTGCTTGGTGAGGCCCATGACCGCCGTCAGCACAACGGTGTAGATGAGGGCGGGCACGGCGGCCGTCGTGGTGGTCATGTAGCGGCAAGCATACACCCGTGGGCGCATGGCATAGGTCAGTATGATGATGGCGAGGAGCAGGGCCAATACGATGACGTTGACCGGATAGGCGAAGGACTGCCAGTCAATGGGGCCGATGCTCAGCTGAAGCATCAGGCCGGTGACAAGCAGTCCTGCTCCTATCACAAACCCCTCTCTCAGTCTCCAAGGTTTTGTCCACATAGATTTAGAGTGTGTTGGATGAAACGTAGTTTCTCAATTGGGTGATGATCATTTCTTACTAGAACTCATTCCGTCAGTCGCATAAAGAATCGCGGATGCTCGGAAAACGGCTCCATCTCATCCGCGATTCGTGGGTATGAAGAGTGATAGACTAAATCTCGATGAGTTTGCCATTCTTCTTGGCGTCCTCAATCCACTTGGGAACGATGGTCTCGAGGAACTTCTGCTTCTTGGCTTTCAGCGTGGGCATGTCGAGTCCGATGGCCATCTGAGCCTTGGCCTTTGTCGAATAGTCGGGCACGGGGATGTCGCCAGTATGTCCGTGGCGGGCTGCCACCTTAGCAATAAGGAGGCGGGCCTGTTGGGCATAGTCAACGGCATTGGCGAGCAGACGGGTCACCTCTTGCGGGGCATGGAAGGTGGCACCGTGGGAAGCGATGGCATAGTCCCAGCGCCACTGGCTCTTACGGAGCAGCGCCTGAATGGGCTTCATCTCGGCCTCGCTGGCACCCTTGTCGATGATGAACTTAGCCTCGAAGTGGGCACGGGCCAGCTCTTGCTCGGCGCGGTTGCGCACCTCGGTGCACTTCTCCTGACGCTCGTAGACGTTCTGGCGCAGCACCTCGGCATCCTGGCGGTGGCAGGTCTGGCAGGTGCGGTCGATATTGGCCAGCGGCGACATGATGTGGTGGTCGGTGAATTTCACACCACCCTCGCTCTTGTAAGGCATGTGGCAGTCGGCACAGCTCACGCCGCGCTGGGCATGGATGCCCTGCTTGGCAATCTCATAGCCCGGGTGCTGAGCCTTCAGGATAGGCGTCTTCGACAGTGGGTGGATATAGTCGTAGAAACCAATCTCGTCGTACCATTTCTCAGCATCCTCGCAGGTAAGGCCGTAGTTCTGAGGGAAGTTCAGGTAGTCGGTCTCCTTGTCGAAGTAATACTCGGTGTGGCACTGTGCGCAGACCAGCGAGCGCATCTCCTGGTGGCCGGCTTTCTTCACGTCCTTGCCGGCGCGGGCCCATGCCTCGTAGAGGGCGGGGCGTGCAGGCTTGAGGTCCATGGTGCGGGCGTCGTGGCAGTCGGAGCATCCGATGGTGTTGTGGATCTCGTGTCCCAGCTCGCTCCAACGCTTGTGGTAGAACTCACCAGTGCCCAGCTCGCGCATCATGCGGGGCACATCGGGACCCTTACAAGTCCAGCAGGTGGCAGGCTGCATGTCCTTGTCGCCGTCGATGCCCGGATTGCCGGTACGCAGAATCTTGCGCATGTCGTCGAGGGCGTGCTTGTGGCCACGGGGTGTGTTATAGTGGCGCGAGAAAGCATAGCCAGCCCAGAGAACAACCATCTCGGGACGCTGCTCCAGCACGTCGACTTCCTGCGAGCTGTTGTACTTGCTGACAAACGAAGTGTCCTCGGTCATCGACCAAGTCTCGTACTCACGCGGATAGTCGGCCTTGAACTTTTCGTTTTGGGCGATAATAGAATCGGTAAACTGCGTGCGCTTGTTGTTGAACACACTTGCTACTTCTGCGCGGCGCTCCATCAGCGATGAGACGAGCAGACCCAGCAGAAAGACGACGACCATTGCTCCTCCGAACAATGTCCATCCTTGCCATTTCTTCAGTTGTTTTGCCATAATATATTTGTTTTTTTAATTTCCTTAATATATAACCTGTTGGCGGAATTAATTTAGTGCATACTTAATTCTGCCAATGGGCTTGTCGTTAATGAAGTTTACGTATTGCAGAATGGTAAGTGCACTAATTTTGCCAATGATCCTGGCAAACAAACCATT
>Ga0256404_1000427_pt1 | contig 110438 bp, 97 predicted proteins | sample RumenRJG_01DNA_FD_185990 | JGI IMG/M metagenome (GOLD analysis project Ga0256404, IMG submission 185990) | Bovine rumen microbial communities from Lethbridge, Alberta, Canada - RJG_01 | ecosystem: Host-associated > Mammals > Digestive system > Stomach > Rumen | place: Canada: Alberta...
ACTTCCGCTCGTCTTCATTTAGTAGCGCAAAATTTGAGGACTCTTTATTTCCTTATTCGGTATAGCGGAGGCGGCTGTCAATTCGACATAATTTTCTTGTGATACTTTACCGTACATGAGCATTTATAAAGGATATGAAACAGTTTGAGCATAAAGAAGGCAAAAAAGCTGAATTAGTCCCGTTTATGCAATACTATCCAACATACAGCAGTATGGACAAGCAGCAGAAAGAATGGTACTTTTATTGGAGAAGTCAAGTTCGAAAAGGGATATATTTAGACACAGACCTATCGTATATATTTGTTCATGTATATGAACTATTAAGCGGATATGGTATGAACAATGCTGATGACGGCTATAAACAATTACTTGAACTGTGGAAAAATTACAGAAAGGAATATCCCAAGCTGGACGGATATTTATTTGAGTGGATATTTGATTTTTGCCAACTTTACAACCTTGACTTTGAAATGCCCGGGTGGACGGATTTATCATTACCGTATCAACCCGAGATAAAAAATGTTATTATAAGCAAACATAGCGGCGAGATACCTTTAAAGCTGACATTTGCTCTGATAGATTCACTGTGCGATTATTCATTAGTAAGAAGCAAATTTTATAACGACGGGCATCAAATGCTTATGAATGAGGCTATTCCGAGAGTTGTTGCATTGGCTGATGCAGCATTATATAAAAAAGAGGGCAAAGGAATACTTGATAAATACGGACCAAATCGCCCGAGGAAACAAACTTATTATGCTTTTCGAGGTGCAAATTGCAAAAATTCAAATCAAAGGGCGGATATTACGGTCAAGGACTACATAAACAGTGCAAAATTGCGTGCATATATAAATGAATTGGTAAGATATGCAGAAAATGTGTTAAGGGAATTATATAACTGCCGAGGACGGTTAAGAGGTGTTTCATTAGATGATGAAACTGCAAAATTCGTAAAAGCATTTTTGCATAAAGAATATTCACCAATTAAGCATGAGTCTGTTCCCGAAAAGAAAGCCGAGATAAATCTTAATTTTGATAACATAAAAGAGTTAAGAACACAATCGGATGCGGTCAGAGATGCTCTTGAGGTAGAGGAAGCTTCTTCTGAAACAAAAGAATTATTGACTGATTTGAAAGAGGCAAAAGAAATATTTATAGCTATGCCGCAGTATTGCAGAAATTTGATTGATGAATTACAAAAACATTCATGGGAAATTGCTTATAATTCATCATGTCAGGCATCAGTTGACACAATTAATGGAATGTCCGGCAAGCTATTAGCGTGTGACTTGCTGGTTGTTGAAGGAAATCATTTGATACTTGAAGATGATTACAGAGATGAGTTTGACTATTTATACGAACATCTTGAAGAAATTGAAACATCAAAGCCGGATGTAACAGCAGAAAAGCATACTGCATTTGATTTGGTGCTTCTTTCGGAAGAAATGAAAGAGTTTTTTGACAGCCTTTCTCCGTATCAGGAAGAGATAATTTGTATTATACTATCCCGAACTGATGTAAAGAATCGCATAGACAAAATTGCTGATGCTCAAATGTCTATGCCTGAAATTCTTGTAGATGAGATTAACGATATTGCTTCCCAGTATATTGGGGATATTCTAATAGATACTTTTGGAGATGAAATGTGCATATTGGAGCAATATGAAGATGAACTTAAAAAAGCCGTAAAATAGGAGGAATTAAAATGGCGGTAACGATAAATCGCCGCGAAGGAGCGGCACTGATTAATTCTTTGACAGCCGGAGTTGTTCCGAGAATAGGACTCAGACATATTGCGGTAGGCAGACAGGGTGAAATAAACGCTTTTCTTAATGATTTGGCAACCATTGAAGATGGCGGTGCAGCGTTTAGATTTATATGCGGACAATACGGAAGCGGAAAGAGCTTTTTATTGCAGACAATTCGTAATAATGCTATGGAACGCTCATTTGTGGTTATGGATGCAGATCTTTCGCCGGAACGCAGGCTTGTTGGGACAAACGGACAGGGGCTTGCTACATATAGGGAATTGATACAACATACCTCTATACGTACACGCCCGGAAGGCAGTGCGTTGGAATCAGTTATTCAAAAGTGGATTGCATCATTACAGGCTATTACCGCAAAGGAAGAAAATTTACAGGTAAATGATCCGGCTCTTATTGATGCGGTGAGCGAAAAAATTTCCGATGTTTTATCGGAACTCTCCGAAATGGCTTACGGATTTGCATTTGCAAATGTTATAAATTCATATTGGAAAGGTATGAAAACAGGAGATGATGTTCTGAAAACATCTGCCCTGCGTTGGCTTCGCGGAGAATATGCAAACAAAACCGAAGCAAAAAAAGAACTTCCGGTTGATAGTATCATTGATGATCAGAATTGGTACGAGTTCTTGAAACTTTTTGCTCTATTCGTAAAAAAAGCGGGATATAAAGGACTGCTTGTTTTTATTGATGAAGGCGTCAATCTGTATAAAATAAATCATAAGCAGGCACGCGACAGTAACTACGAAAAAGTTTTAACCATATTTAATGATACAATGCAAGGCAAAGCTGAATATATAGGTGTATTTATGAGCGGAACACCGCAATTTATTTATGATGAACGCCGAGGCTTGTTCAGCTATGAGGCCCTTCGGTCAAGACTTGCGGATAACCGCTTTGCAACACAAGGTTTTGTTGATTTTACAAGTCCGGTAATAAAGCTTAATCAGCTTTCATCGGAAGAAATTTATCTGTTGCTTGAACGTCTGTGTGAATTGCATAGCAGCTATTATTCTTATGAAAACAAATTGGGTTCAAAAGAACTTACGGCATTTTTAAATACGGTTCTCGGAAGGCTGGGAGCCGATCAGCTGCTCACACCAAGAGAGGTAACACGAGATTTTCTCGGACTTTTAAACATACTTTATCAAAATCCTGATGCAACATTTGATTCGTTGATAAACGAACAAGGCTTTGCCGTAAAGAGTGCGGAAAAAGATCCCGAGCAAATTGACGAAGAAACCGATGATTTATTTGCGGAGTTTGACATATGAGTAAAAGTGCATTTGAGCGTTATGCTCCTTTTATACAAGAATACATATATAGTAAAAAATGGACTGATTTGCGTGAAGTACAGGTTGAAGCGTGCGATGCTATTTTGGACACCGATAAACATGTTATAATCGCCTCCGGTACCGCTTCCGGAAAGACCGAGGCGGCATTCTTCCCTATACTTACTTTACTTGAACAAAAACCGTCAGACTCTGTTGGCATTATGTATATCGGTCCATTAAAAGCCTTGATAAATGACCAGTTTGATAGGCTGAGTGAATTGTTGGAAGATGCTCAAATACCTGTTTGGTCTTGGCACGGAGATGTTTCGCAAGCACATAAGAAAAAAGCTTTGAAAGTCTCAAAAGGTGTTTTACAGATAACACCCGAATCGTTAGAGGCTCTTGTTATGCGTCATCCGGGTGATGCCTGCAGACTTTTTTCAGATTTGCGTTTTATTGTAATTGATGAAATTCATGCTTTGATGGGTGAAGATCGAGGACTTCAAGTTCTTTGCTTGATTGACAGATTAGAGAAAATGACAGGTTGCGTTCCGAGAAGGGTCGGGCTCTCTGCAACTCTGAATGATTACGCTCCTGCAATGGACTTTTTGACTTCCGGGAGTGATAAAGGCGCAATCGCTGTTGGCATACAAAGCCACAAACGAACGATATCACTATGCGTGGAAAGTTTTATTTTGCCTGATGATGAATCAAAAGCAGTAAGTGTGCTGAATCAATACAATAAATTTTTGTATGATAATTGCCATAATAAGAAGTGCCTAATTTTCACAAATAGCAGACAAAATGCAGAAAAAACTATCGGAGATATGAAAAAGGAAGCCGAGAAACGCAACGAAAGTGATGTTTTTTATGTTCATCACGGAAGTGTGTCCGCCGAATTGAGAAAAGAGGCTGAAACTGCTTTAAAAGAAAATGAGGGACCTACTGTTGCTGCGGCTACGCTGACATTAGAGTTGGGAATTGATATAGGTGATTTAGACTCCACTATTCAATTAGGAGCACCGTTTTCGTGTTCCAGTTTTGTTCAAAGACTTGGGCGTTCCGGGCGAAGAACCGGCAAATCTCAAATGATGTTTTTGAATTTGTATTATGATTCACATAAAAACCCGTTAGAGGCGATGCCGTGGAGCCTGCTTTGTTCAATTGCAATTATTCAGCTATATTTGGAAGAAAGATGGGTTGAGCCTTTTGAGCAAAAGAAAAAACCTTTTAGTCTGCTTGCTCATCAAACACTGAGTACGCTTATGTCTTGCGGTGAGCTTACACCATCTGAACTTGCAAGAAAAGTTTTGTTACTTCCGGCGTTTAAGGGTATTGTTTCTGCTGATGAATACCGAGAATTGCTAAAGTATATGCTTGAAAAAGAATATTTACAGCGTATGGAAAGTGGCGGTGTAATAGTAGGATTGCTTGGAGAAAAGATATGTAATTATTTTACATTCTATGCCGTTTTTCAAGATGAAGAAACATACAAGGTGTTAAGTAAGACCGGTGAAATCGGAACATTAGATAATTGCCCGGCATTAGGAGAGGTATTTGTTCTTGCGGGGCGTTCTTGGGTTGTAATATCAGTTGATGAAGAACGGAAAAGTATTTATGTAAATCCAACAAAGAGCAGCAGAATTCCGATATGGAATGGCAGCGGAGGAAATATTCACGAAAAAATATTTAAACGAATAAAGAAAGTATTGCAGGAAGATATAATATATACATATTTGCGTCCTAATGCAATACAACTTTTGACGGACTCCAGAAAAGCTGCGAGAGAAAGCGGAATATTGGAACATGATATAATACAGTTTTCCGAAAATACTTACCATATTTGTCCGTGGACGGGAACAAAAGAATTAGCGACAATATCGAATTTGTTTTCGTATGGATTAAAAGAACAGCTCGATATTCGTTCTGTCGAGGGAGGATTCGGTTATCTGACATTCAGAAGCGGATTGGAGAAAAAAGAACTTATCAACTGCTTAATGAATTTAAAAATAGACCAAAACAATCCGGATATGGTTCTTGCAAAAGATGCGGCTCCTAAAAAAGATAAGTACGATTATATGGTTCCGGGCAATCTTTTGCGAAGTGCATATTTGTATAATCAAGTTGATGTAAAATCCGCAAATAATATATTGAATAACCTCGTTTGGTAAATACGGAGGTAAGAGTGTTGATATGGAGAAACCGAGTGAAACATTAGATTTATTAGATAAAATTAAGGAACTGCGTAACTGCTATGTTGATGAGCAAAAGCATGCTATTTCAAGCGAAATAAAATGGATTTGCGAAAATGCCGATAATGTTGATATTTTACGTAAATACCTATCTCAATTTTTAAAGAATGGCAAGGAAATGCAACTTTCGAATGATAGCATTAAGGAGTTAGCACAAATACGAGCAAATCACCTGTATTCTGATTTAAACGGTTTGGGTACAAAAATAGATAATTTCCCACTAAAGGTTATTGTTCAATATTTGAAAGACTGTGGTTTATAATTATTTGGCAACAATATGGCAACAAAAAGTTATGAAGTCTGAAAAATTAGTATAATACAAATATTATAAAGACTACGGCAGATATTGCATTAACTAATGTGTTTGAGGTTACAAATGCCTTGCCGAGTGGGAATAATGAAATACAGTCTTAAAACCCGCTTGTATCAAGGACTTTCGGCTTTGAATATTCCTTTTTAATAACAATTTGATAACACCCGATACATTGTGAATTATTCTTTATTGCGAACGGTTTCGGAGTACAGAGTAATCGCAAAACGGTTTTCGGGCAAGAAAATGTACATATTAAAAGACCTTACTGATGGTAAAACATCGGTGAGGTCTTTTTGCGTTTATTGCTTACTAAAATACCACAGAAATTCAATATCACTAAATGGAATGAGCTCTGAAATGTCATCATAAACGGCAATTCCGTCAATAATAACTGTCCATTTATAAAGTTTCCCCACAACAAATTTTCCGTTAGGCGGTATATGATGGCATTTGCATAACAAATCAAAAGATTCCATTTTACTTCTCCTGTTCTGTTTGTTTCAACTCGTCAACAAGCGTATCGGACAGACTTTGTGACAGAGAGTGAACATAACCCTGAATGTTTTCATATTGGGGAAAGTTATAACGCCATTTATCGTAATCCTCTTTGGAAATTTCTCCAGCTTTAAACCTTTTATACTGTTCAATCCATGTATGAAGCATATCGGCAAGATGCGGTTCTAAGGCACGCGGATTTGTAAAGTCAAGAGAAATTTTCTCATCGCTTTCGGAAGGCTCTAATCCGAAGATGTCTTCAAGAGCAAAAAGTGTATGCATAAAACCAAGGTCGGAATCTATGTCCGGAACGGAGAGTGCATTTGGAGAAACTTCGAGTACATTTGAAATGGAATTAAGAATCTCCTGTTTTGGTGTTCTCACTCCTGTTTCATACTGTACGATCCGTATATCGGCAGACTTTTCCGGAAATCCGATCTCCATACCTAACATTTTTTGTGTAAGACCGCGCAAACGACGTAAAAACCGTATTCTTTCACCTGTTGCCATAGCGTTATCAACTCCTTCAAGGATTATTATATATCCAGTATAGCATAAATGTTTAGTGTTGTCAAGAAAATGTAAACAAAAAAGTTTAATATTTTTTCAAAAAAGACTTGACATGAACAGAAATGTTTAGTATAATGATAAAAAGTTAAACGGATATGTTTAACTTTTAAATAGAATTATTAAAGGAGGACATTCATATGAGTAACACAACATTCATGAACGTTGACGAGGTAGCGGAGGCATTGGGAACATCCGTTGCTTTTGCCTACAAAGTCATCAAGCAGTTCAACAACGAACTGGAAGCCAAGGGATATTTTACCGTGGCGGGTAAGGTCAACAGGCAGTATTTCTACGAGAGAATCTGCTACAAGAGTAATTCTGCGGAAGGAGATGAGGATAATGCCGATTTATAAGGATGAGAAAAAGGGTACATGGTATGTTATGACAAGGTATACCGACTGGCAAGGTGTGCGCAAGCAGAAATGTAAGCGCGGCTTCAGTACAAAGCGTGAGGCGCAGAATTGGGAACGGCAGTTCAGTATGCAAAGCTCCGGAAATACCGACATGACATTTGAAGCTTTTCTGGAGCTTTATGAAAACGATATGCGCCAAAGGCTTAAAGAAAGCACATGGGACACCAAGAAGAACATTATTGACACCAAAATACTTCCCTATTTCAAAGATAAGCGGATGAATGAAATTACAACAAAAGATGTTATCGCATGGCAGAACGAAATGCTTGCATACCGGAATGAAAAACAGGAGCCGTATTCGCCGGTATATCTAAAAACGCTTCATAATCAGCTCAGCGCAATACTGAATCATGCGGTCAGGTTTTATGACCTAAGGTGTAATCCTGCTGCAAAAGCCGGAAATATGGGTTCGGAGAAGCACAAAGAGATGCTTATTTGGACTACGGAGGAGTATAAAAAATTTGCTGAGGTAGTTATGGACAAGCCTCTGTTATACTATGCTTTCGAGATACTCTACTGGGGCGGACTTCGTGAGGGCGAAATGCTTGCTCTTACCCCTTCGGACCTTGATTTTGAGAAAGGAACGATACGGGTTAACAAAACATATAAGCGAAGAAACCGTCAGGATGTTGTAACATCTCCGAAAACTGACAAAAGCAACCGGATAATCAGTATGCCGCAGTTTCTTTCAGAAGAATTGCAGGACTGCCTGAAAATGCTCTACGGAATAAAAAGGACAGACCGCATATTTTCAGGAATATCAGTACACCGTCTGTACAGTGAAATGAAACGCGGCGCAAAAGAAGCGGGAGTTAAACGCATCAGAATTCATGATCTCAGACATTCTCACGCATCACTTTTGATAAATCTTGGTTTTTCAGCAGTTGCAATTGCAGACAGAATGGGACACGAAAACGTCGAGGTAACTTATATGTACGCGCATTTGTTTCCATCAAAGCAAGGTGAAATAGCAAATCAGCTTCACGATTTGGGGAAAGGAGATTTTTAATAATGTCAGCAAAGAATTTAGATAAGCATAACCGTTTCAGAAGCGTAACCGTTAGCTTTCGGGTATCGCCCGAAGAACAGGAGGAAATCAACAGAGCCGTGTATCTTTCAGGACTTTCCAAACAGGAATACTGCTATCGCAAATGCATGAACCGTGACATAGTTGTACAGGGCAATCCAAGAGTGTATAAAGCGCTTAAAACCAATATGGAGCAAATTTATACGGAACTGAAACGCATAACAGATGCAATAGAAATATCACCGGAAACGCTTGAAACACTCAATCTGATATCAATAACGTTGGAGGGACTAAAAGATAATTCGGATAAGGTCTGATGCGCCGCTCCGGAGCATCAGACCGCATACCTGACCAAAGAGAGAAGGTGGTGAAATGAATGGATATTTCTGCAAGGACACAAAGGAAAGCTTTTCTTATATAAGGATTCCGAGAGCATTTTTTACGGATGTGAATTACAAGAAGCTTTCATCCGACGCCAAATTCCTGTACAGTATATTGCTTGACAGAATGTGCCTGTCACGGCAAAACGGCTGGTTTGACGGTGACGGCAGAGCGTATATCATTTTCACAGTCAAAGAGCTTATGGATACTATGGGCTGTGCTGACAGAAAGGTAAAACGCATAATGGACGAACTTGAAAAATTCGATTTACTTGAAAGAAAACGGCTCGGACAAGGTAAACCGAACATCATTTACGTTAAAATCTTTGAATCGTCAGAACAACGATTCAAGAATCTTCAAAATGACGATTCTGAAACCGTCATATTAACGAATCAAGAATCGTTAAAACAACGATGTAGTAATACTGATATTAATAATACTGATTCTAATAAGACTGATATTAGTAATCCTATCTTTTCTATCAAGGATAAGAATGGATATGACCGTGGAACATACGAAAAAATCATCAAGGAAAACATTGAATATGATATTCTTTTGAAAAAGGACTACATCAACCCAAATGACCTTGACGAAATCGTAGAGCTTATGGTTGACACGGTATGCTCCAAAAAAGAATATATCCGTGTCGGAGGTGACAACAAGCCCCGTGAGGTAGTTAAAGGACAGCTTTTGAAGCTTGACAGCGAGCATATCGAATACTGTATGGAATGCCTTCAAAACAACACTACCGATGTTCGCAATGTGCGTCAGTATATTTTGACAACGCTGTACAATGCTCCGATGACAATATCTCATCATTATGCCTTGATGGTACATCATGATATGGCATACGGATAAGGAGGTGAGAGATGTGAAGACAAGAAGATTTGAAATGAGACTTTCTGACAAAGAATATGAAATGATTCGGGAGAAAATGAGACTTTCAACAATGCAGAACATGAGCGCGTTTATGAGGAAAATATTACTTGACGGTATGGTCATAAATCTGGAAATCAAGGAGCTGAAAGAGATCAACTCTCTCTTGAAATATATCGGGAACAATATGAATCAGATTGCAAAAAGGCTGAATGAATCAAAAAATATATATCCCGAGGATTTTAAAACAATAGAGGAAAGACAAGACAAAATCCTTAAAATATTGAACAAGCTTTATCTGAAACTTGCACGAATTTGAAAATAAGCGTTGGGGCTCGTCCCCGACGCAATACATAAATAACACGGTGAGAGGAGGCTTGAAAATGGCAGCAACAAGAGTAATAACGATGCACCGTAACAAAGGAAAAACGGTGGCACAGTGTATTTCAGACAGAACGGATTATGCAAAAAATCCGGAAAAGACCGACCATGGACAACTGGTGTCAACATACGAGTGCAATGCCGCTACGGTTGATTCGGAGTTCACGCTGTCAAAACGCGAATATTTGCAGATAACAGGCAGAGAGTACAAAGGAGATATTTTAGCATATCAGGTGCGTCAGTCATTCAAGCCCGGCGAAATATCACCTGAAGAAGCAAACGCAATCGGCTATGAATTTGCAAAACGGTTCACCAAGGGAAATCACGCTTTTATAGTTTGTACCCATATTGACCGACAACACGTTCATAATCATATAATTTGGAACTCGACAACACTTGACTGTACACGCAAGTTCAAAGACTTCTGGGGAATGGCTGCCGCTGTGAGAATTTTAAGTGATGTAATATGCGTTAAGCACGGTCTTTCAATAATTGAGAAACCACAGAAACACGGAAAAGCATATAACAGTTGGCAAGGCGAATTTGAACGAAAAAGCAACAGAGATTTTCTTGCAGAAGCAATTGACAAAGCTTTGGAACAAAAGCCGAAAAGCTTTGAAGATTTCTTCCTCCTTCTTCAACAAGACGGTTACAGTCCGGTATTGGGTAAACACATTGCTTTCTCACATCCGAGGCAAAAGAAAAACATCCGATTACGCTCACTTGGCGATAAGTATTCTGAGGAAAACATCAGAGCCGCAATTCTTGGCAACAAGGTACATTCTTCAAAGCCCAAACGACCGGAGAAAACAAATCTTTTATCCGATATTGAAAGAATGATAAACTCTGGAAAAGGAACGGCATATCAAAACTGGGCTAAGAAATTCGGCGCAAAACAAATTGCTAAAAGTATAATGTTTTTGCAGGAACACAATTATGACAGCATTGAAGATTTTGAAAAAGAGCTGAAAGTGAAACAGGACACAAATGCGAAATTATCCCAAATCATAAAAACGACGGACAAAAGGCTTTCCGAAATTACAGAGCTTAAAAAACACATTATTAACTATTCCAAGACAAAAGATATTTACGTCGAATACCGCAAAAGTGGATATTCAAAAAAGTACCTTGCCGAACATGAGGCAGATATCATTATTCATAAATCGGCAAAGAAAGCGTTTGACGAATTAAAGCTTGAAAAGTTACCTTCAATAAAGAAATTGAATGCGGAATACGCTGAGCTTCTTGCAAAGAAAAAAGATACTTACGCCGAATATCAAATCACGCGAAAGGAGGTGCGCGAAATGTTATTGCACAAACAGAATTATGAGTATATCCTGAATGTCGAAAACGAAAGAAACGGCAAAACGGCACGCTCGCATGACATCGAAAAATAGCGCCGCAAGGTACGTGGCTCAAAGATGAAATCTTTGTTCTGAGGGTTTGGGAAACCGTCCCAACAAGCAAAAAATATATAATCCCGTCGCATAACGGGATATATATTTTGAGGTGTTTGTACGTAAGAACACACTGCTTGCCAAAGAATGTAACAAACTATTCAGACAGCATATTTACAGGAAATTTTACGAAAGAGGTGTTATGAATGAAAAAGACAATTTATGAAAACGGTATTGAGTATGTTCTGGTCGGAGATTATTACTTCCCCAACATTGCTCCGCCGGAAAAACACAATATTGGTAAGTATGGTATGCTTCATGAGGAGTATATCAAGCAGCACCGTCCCGGTCTTTATTCACGGTTGATTTTAACCGGAAAGCTAAATGATTATCTGTATGAAATTGATAAAACCTGTCATGAACGAATCGAACATATAATTAAAGATATGGCGAAATCCGAGGGTGTTACAGAGGAGATAAAATCAAAAAATCAGTTGCAATGGATCGGACTTATGAACAATATCAAGGCACGTGCGGAAGAAATCATCTATTCAGAAATCGTATATGCGTGAAAGGAGCGTCACAATGAAAAATTTTGTAGTAACAATTATAATTATATTTCTTATCTCATCAATGACTGCCAGAGCAGACAGTATTCAAATCGCATCATTGCCGTCAAATGCAACGGAGGAACAACTGGAAGTTACAGAAAACCGTGTGGGCAGCATATTTGCAGAAGTGCAAAACGGACTTGGTTACGCCGAAGCAAGAGCAAAATCAAACCACATAATTTTCAACGCTTGGCTTAATAAGCAGGCGAACGGATGCTCATACAGCGAACTGGTAAATATTGCTGACAATTTAATTTGGATATATCGCGATATGTACCTCCGACCGCAGTTTTATACCGAGAGCGAAGAAACAGTAAAATACATAATTTCAGATGTCATTGACGAATACAAAAACGGAATCATCTATTATCCGCAGGCGTGTAAAAACGCAAGAATCAAAATCTATCAGTCGGTCAATCCTTCGTTCGATTACGATGCGGAATATGCGAAAGATAACTGTTACGGAGATGTTCCGGCAGTTGACAGCAGTTTGTCCATCATAGCGAGGAAACTGATTGCAGAGGCAAAATAATAGTCATTTTCTGATTTCCACCGGGTGTCACTATTTCGGTGACACCTTTATCCTCATCATCAACATGATTTTTTATTGCATTTGATAACGATTTACTTCTGCTGTTTCGGTTTACGTAAAGGGGTGTCCATAAAGCGGACACCCCTTTCCCCTGAATCTCCAAGTAATTAAATGTCAAAAAACACGCCCTTTAATTCGTTATAGATTAAGTTAGTGTTTACCGGAAATGTAGAATCACATTGCTGAATATGATAATCTGATCTATACAGTATTTTTGTTGAATTTGTCGAATAAATAAAAAAAACGGTTGAAAAAACGCTATATAAGTGATATAATAAATATAAAGTTATGCAAAGGAGTGTTTTTTCATGCCTTTTCACACTGTAATTAAAAATATACGGCTTAACAGTTTCCTTAATCAAACTGAATTTGCAGAGAAGCTTGGTGTATCTTTTACAACCGTAAACCGATGGGAAAACGGAAAAGCTGTTCCTAATTTAAAAGCAAGAAAAGCAATTGATGATTTTTGTAAGAAAAACAAAATAGATTATGATGTTCGTGAATTGAATAAAGAATAATAATATTATTAGAAACAAGCAGTTTTTATAAAAAACTGAGGTGGAGCAAAATGGACAATTATGTTGAAAATAAACCCACGGCAGATATTTTAATGGTTTCCATGAGAGCGATGGGCTATTCTTTTGAAAGCGCAATAGCTGATATAATAGATAACAGTATTAGCGCTCGTGCCAGAAACATCCAAATAAACTTTCCGGTTGATCCATCAGATTGTTTCATATCAATCGTTGATGATGGGGTTGGTATGGACAGTAACGAATTATTTGATGCTATGAAATATGGCAGTGAACAAAAACGAGATGGACGTGATGCCAATGATCTTGGAAGATTCGGATTGGGTCTCAAAGCTGCTTCTCTTTCTCAATGCAGACGTTTGACTGTAATAAGCAAGAAAAATGACGAGTTATCTGCTTTTATCTGGGATCTTGACGTTATTGAAAAAAAACACGATTGGTATATGGTTGAGTGCAGCGAGGATGAGATTAAATCAATGCGTTTTTCATCGAATCTGAAAAATTATACAACCGGAACAGTAGTAGTGTGGGAAAACTTTGATATTATCGAAAAATCGTCAGGAAGCGTATATGCAGAATTAAGCAAATATCAAGACACAACTTGTAACTATCTGTCTTTGATTTTTCATCGGTTTTTAAATCGTACTGGTGATGAAAAACTTTCGATCAAAATCAACAACTATGAATTGTGCGGATTGGATCCTTTTCTTGAGAATCATAAAAAAACAAATGTCAGGAAAAGCGTTGAAATACCTATTGCTGATGCAAACGGTACAGAGCGTATGATAACGGTTCAACCATATGTACTTCCTTTTCAAAAAGATTTGACAAGTGAAGATAAGAAGCTTTCCGGAGGAATAGAAAATTATCGTTCAAAACAAGGATTTTACATATATCGTAATGAACGATTGATTGTTTGGGGAACATGGTTTGGGCGTCATAGAGATGAATTAACAAAATATGCAAGAATTAAAGTGGATATACCAAATACCCTTGATGAAATATGGGGAATTGACATAAAAAAGCAGAATGCTAAAATACCAGCTGTCATAAAGAATCGATTGACCAGAGCTGTTGATGAAGCAATGGATTTAGCTATAAGAGCGCAGACTTATCGTGGCAGAATTGAAAAAGTCGATGAAAAAGTAGATTATATCTGGGATAGGATAAAAGAACGCGAACAATATTCATATCGTATAAATCGGGATTCAAGGATTTTTGATTTAATCAAAAATAAAGTTGATGATGAAATTTGGGCACACATTGATATGGTGCTTGAAGAGATTGAAAACGCGCTTCCTTATCAACAAATCTATATTGATAAATCACAGAACAAAATAGATGATACAGTTACAGATGAAAGATATGCTGAAATTGAAGTAAAAGCGAGGATTTTAATCAATATGGCTTTGGATATGGGAAATAGCAACCGAGGGGATGTCATCGAAAAAATGTTTACATCAGAGCCTTTCAGTAAATACCCTGATATGAAACAAAAACTTATGGAGGATGAATCATGAGTGTTGATATTGAAAAAGTTGCAAAACTTACTGGATTTGTAGATAAACTTATACAAATAAAAGATATTGAAAACTCACTTAATGATGACATTGTGTCTGAATTAATAGAACAGGCACTCAACATAAGTAATGCTGAATATGAAGACGAAGAAATAGAGGCAGCACGTCGAGACATAACATGGAAATACAGAATTTTCGCTTTGCCGGGCGAAAGTATTCTTTCAGATTATGAACAGGATAACTGGTATGATGATGCAAAATCTGATATCTTGCCTTTATTTTGGACACGTTATAAGGATTATCTTATTGACGAGAAGCATTTCAGTCCTAATGTGGTCAGTACACTAGGCGAGGATACCCTTGATCAGAAACTCATGAATTATATCCTTAATCCAAATGTTAAGTATCAAACCCCAGTATTTAATCGCGGTTTGATTATCGGGGATGTTCAATCAGGAAAAACCTCAACATATATTGGATTTATTTGTAAAGCTGCAGATGCAGGTTATAAAGTATTCATATTGTTGACAGGAACTATAGAATCTTTGAGAAAGCAGACGCAGGAACGTGTTGAAGAAGGATTTATAGGAATAGATATGTCTGCAAACACAACCGGGGGCAAGCGTGTCGGCGTTGGGCTTGATAATCAACCGATAAGAGCTATGGCGTTGACATCAAGAAAAGGTGATTTCGTAGGAGATGCCAATAAAATCGCGGTTGCGCTTTCTGACAAAGATGCTGTTGTGTTTATAATAAAAAAGCAGAAGGATGTTCTTACCAAGTTAAAAAATTGGTTGGTTTCGCTAAATGCAGATCCTGCAACGGGAAAAATAGATAAACCAATGTTGTTGATTGATGACGAGGCTGATAATGCGTCAATAAATACAAGCAAAAGTAAAGAAGATCCGACAACAATAAATAAACTGATACGTGAACTTGCAAGCGTATTTACAGTTGCAAATTATGTTGGATTCACAGCAACACCTTTTGCAAATGTATTTATTGATCCGGAAACAACAGAAAAAATGGAAACTCAGGATTTATTCCCTGAAAACTTTATTGTTGCACTTCCGACACCCAGTAATTATATTGGCCCGAATCATATTTTTGCCAAGGATGGCGAATATCATTCACAATTGATGTATATCACAGATGCAGGGCGTGAAGAAGATGATGGCTATTCATTTTATTTTAAACATAAAAAAGAATGGGAAGGCGAACTGCCTGAAAGCCTGACAGATTCGTTATATACATTTTATCTTGCAAATGCAATGCGTGATTTGAGAGGAGATATCAAGGAACATCGCTCTATGTTGATTAATATTTCACGTTTTGTAAATGTTCAGAAATATATAAAAAGTGAAGTTGAAGACATACATACAAAAGCATATCGTTCCATTAAATACAACTTAAGTCATAATTTTTCTGAATCGATGAAAGACCCTGTAATCAATCGTATTTATAAAAACTGGGAAAAACAATATGCAAAATATGAGTTTGAATGGGACGATATTGTTGATGTGCTTTTTAAATCAATAGAAAACATTCAGATTAAGGTTGTAAACAGTTCAAAAGGCTCTGAACGTCTGGAATATCCAAAAAACGAGTCTTTAAGGGTGATTGCAATAGGCGGTTTGGCACTTTCAAGGGGTCTCACTCTTGAGGGACTTATTATCAGTTATTTTTACAGAAACACCTGTACTTATGATGTGCTGATGCAAATGGGAAGATGGTTTGGTTATAGAAAGAATTATGATGATTTATTCCGTATATGGACACATAAGGCTTCAGCCCGTTGGTATGCTGAAATTGCAGAAGCAACTGAAAAATTAAAAGATGATATGGCAATAATGCGGGAACGCGGTCAGCGCCCTCGTGATTTTGGTATAAGAGTGCGGAATAATTCTGCCGAATTAAATATAACAGCTTATAATAAAATGAGAAACGCCACAGATGAATATGAGTTCTCCAGCTATTATGGAGGAATTGTCGAAACACCATATCTGTATTTTAATGCAAAACACCAAATAAACAACTTTAATACAACGGTTAAACTTGTGGAGAAACTTATAAATAAAGGTTTTGAAATCCATCGACAAGATGTCAAAAGCGGTAAAGGACACTATATTATCCAAAAAGTCCCGAAAGTTGAAATTGTTGAATACATACGTAACTTGAAAATATCAAGATTCAGCTCAGATTTTGATACAAAGCAAATCGCTGATTTTCTTGAGAATACAACAGATAATTCAATCAATTATTTTGATATTGGATTTATGGAAGGAGCGGACACAAGTAAAACTGTAAATATTTGTGGGGTGACAATTCCAAAAGTACAAAGAAACACTTGTATTATTGACAAAGACACAGAACGACTTGGAATCGGGCAACGCGGCAAACTTGGAGGAACAGGAGATGGTCGCACCGGTATAGTTGATTTTGGAGGTGAATCTGCAGAGGATATCATTGAAAACGCTAAAAAAGAATACCGTGAAATTTACAAAATCCGTCACGGTGAAGATTTTAAAAAAACGCAATCATATCCTTCAGATACATGGTTCAGATATGTAGAAAAGAGACGTCCGATTATTTTGCTTTATTTTCTTGATATTGAACTTGATCATGATGAAAACAATCAACAAAAACAACTTGATACTTTTAAAAAGGAGCTTGGCACAGCTTCAATACTTGGTATAGCTATGGGATTACCTAAAAATGATGCAGAATCACATAAAAGTGCAACAAAATTCAAGGCAAATAAAGTATATAACTGGTTTGAGAGAACTGATATACTTGCAGAAGCGGAGGAAGAATAATGGCGACAAAGGAATTGTTTGAAAAATTTATTAATGCAAATTTCTTCTCTCGTATTGATAATTCACACCCACTTGATTTGTATGTAGGACTTGACGAAAAGGGGCGAAAAGCGATAGAACTGCGAGCCCAGTTTTCTCCCAGAAAAGTAACGGGGACTGCGGCAATTGAGGTCAATCAATACAGAAAAAATGAATATAACACAATTCGTTTTTCTCTTGTTGATGACGAAGTGAGTGGTTTGTTTTATACATTTTGTGACGATTTGCTTGAACAAACTTTGAAGATTGAAGAACGCACAGAAGGTTATTCAACTATTGTGGCACGTTTTTTACAGTGGAAGAAAATGTTTGTGTCGTCAAAGAAAGATCTTTTGACCGAACCACAAATCATGGGACTTATTGGTGAAGTTTTATATATGCGAGACGTTCTTTTTCAAAATATAGGTCAAACAGAAGCGTTGCAGGCATGGAGTGGTCAAGAACTAACACACAAAGATTTTTCATTTGACGAAACATGGGCTGAGACTAAAGCAATCAACAGAAGCTCGCAATTTGTAAAAATATCCTCACTTGAACAATTGGATAGTGATAACACTGGTGAGTTGGCGATTTATTCGCTTGAAAAGATGAGTACAGCATACAATGGAATTTCGCTCAACAAGCTGATTTTGAATACAAGAAACAATTTTGTATCAAGCGATGACCAGGATTCCTTTATGGCAAAAGTGGCATTGCAAGGATATGAATATAATAACTATTACGATGAATTTGTATATGAAATCAGTAGCTTTAAAAGATATAAAGTTGATTGCAATTTCCCAAAGCTGACACTAAAAGATGTCCCTGTTGCTGTAAGAAAAGCAACGTATGAGTTGTTATTGGCTGATATACAGGAATTTGAAATTTCCGAATAAATACATAGGAGCTTGTTATGGATTATCAGGAATATAAAAAAGAATTTTTAGAGAACCTCAGAAATGATTCTGCTTTAAATGGTTCAGATACTGGCAATGAGTTTATTGAATATACATTAGATATGTTATCTGATTTTGACGAACTTACAGATCCCGTTTGTGTCGGAATGGGTGACAAAAAAGGTCGCGGAGGCAGATTGATGCGACTTGATGGTTACTGCTTCGACGAAACAGATCATAGCTTGGTTTTGATTATCAGTGATTTCCAGGATTCTTTTGAACCAGATAAACTGACCATGACAAGAGTTGATGAACTGTATTGGCGTTTGTATTATTTTCTTGATGAAGCTTGTAATGGAAATATTAATGATTATTTTGATGACTCTGACGATATTATCAAAATTGCAAGATTAATACGTTATCGCATGAATGCCAACGGCGATGATCCGGCAATGTTGCTTAAAATCAAGATATATATTCTTACAAATAAAGAACTTGATACAAAACTTTTGAATACAAACTTATTAGAAACAACAATTCGTAAAAGAAAAGGCAAATCAAAAACAACCAAAAGTTCAAAAAAAATCAAAAAGGATAATTTTAACGATAAACCAATTGAGATCAATCTTTGGCATTTGGAACGTTTTTTTGAAATGGAAAACTCCAATAACAATGATCCAATAGTGATTGATGTGAAAAATGATTTTCCCGAGCTTGGATATACCGGTATTCCCTGCATAAAGGGTAATATCGGTGATGATTTAGGGTATGAAGCTTATATTGCGATTATTCCCGGAAAATTGCTGGCAAGCATTTATATTGAGTATGGTAGCAAAGTTTTGGAGGGGAATGTTCGTGCCTTTCTTGGAACAAGTGGTTCGAAAAGTGTAAATTATGGAATCAAAAGAACAATCAATACTGATCCAACGAAATTTTTCACATATAATAATGGCATTGCGACAACTGCTGCTGACGTTGAAATTGAGGAAAGTAATGGCATACTTAATATAACTAAAATAGTGGATTTACAAATAATCAACGGAGGTCAAACCACAGCCTCACTTGCAGAAGCAGTTCTTAAAAAAACAAACGAATCTCTTGAAGGAATATATGTTCCGATGAAGCTTACTGTAATCGAAGACAGAGAGACTGAAGATGAAGAAGGTATACGATTTTATGATAAAATGGTGCAGGATATAGCTAAATATGCAAATTCACAAAACAAAGTTACAGCAGCCGATTTGTTTTCAAACGATCCTTTCCATATATGGATGGAAAGAATGTCAAAACGACATTTGGCTCCTCCGGCCATGGCGGCAGTTCCTACTGGATGGTATTATGAAAGATCGCGGAAAAAATATCAGCAAGAGCAAATCAAACTTCGTGGGGATGAATCAAAACGTTTTATGATGAAATTCCCCAAAAAACAGATTATTAACAAGGAGCAGTTGGCAATGTATATTACTACTATCAACTGCAAACCTCACATTGTGTCAAAGGGAAAAAACTGGGTTATGAAGGAATTTGGTACAGCGATTGGAAACGAATATCGGGCGAACAAGGCTGTTTTTAATGAGTTTTACTTTAAAAAATGTGTTTGTGCAGCTATCCTTTTCAGAACAGTAGATAATTACCTTGAAAGCAATAAAGACAGTGCTAAGAGGCCTACTGGATTTTGGTATAAAACAGGCGGATATAAGTTGAATATTGTGCCATACTCAATTGCCAAAATAATCAATAGCATTCCTGCAGGATATTCCATAAATTGGGATAAAATATGGCAAAAACAATCTTTGTCCTCTGCATTTATGCGAGAAATCGAAAAAGTTACAAAAATTACAAATGATTTTATTTGTGATAGTCATGGCATAATTGTTACTGAATATTGCAAGCGCCAAAGCACTTGGGATGAGTACCGTGATAACTACCCATATAAATTATCGGATGAATTTATCCGTGAATTGGTTTCTGCATCCGAAGTAAAACAGCAAGAAAAAGATGCTCAATATAAGCAAAAAGATACAAATGACCTGCAGAATATTATGGATGCTATTGGACTGGGCGTGGATTATTGGGAAAAAATAATTACCGCAGGTGTTAACAGATCTCTTATTTCCTATCAGGAAACCACATCAATTAAACAATTGATAACCATGGCTAAAACTGGCAACATACCAGTTTCGGCTTCCGGTAAAGTTCCCGCGAGAACTATGAAGGTGCTGAACACTGCTTTGGAAGTGAAAAACAAACTGGAATCGGAAGGAATTGTAATATAGGATGGATAAAGAATGTAATATTGTAGAACTTTTCAGTGGTATAGGAAGTCAGGCGAAAGCGTTGAAAAACCTTGGATACAGCATAAACACATTAGGCACTTGTGAGTGGGACATTCATGCTTTTGTCGCCTATGATGCAATTCATAATTCACCTGAAATTCCGGAAAAATATTGTGAGATGGAAAAAGACGCGATTCTTGATTCATTAACGAAATACAGTTTAAGCAATGACGGAAAAACAAAAATGGAATTCAGTATGCTGAAAACATACCGAGTTGATACGTTACGAAGAGTGTTAGCTGCAATTGAGCGAGGAAACAATTATGTGGATGTTACCTCTTTAGATGGAAAATCTCTCCCAGACGGAATTGATATACTTACATATTCTTTTCCGTGTCAGGATTTATCTAATGTCGGGGCATTTCACGGGTACAATAAGGGAATCGACCGCGAATCCGGAAGTCGTTCAAGTCTGTTGTGGCAGGTAGGCAGAATACTCAAAGAAATGAATGTATCAGGAAAAGAAATGCCCAAGTATCTTCTTATGGAAAATGTTCCAACGCTTCTTTCTCAAAGGCATAAAGTAAATTTTGATATGTGGATATCAGAACTGAATGACTTGGGGTATATCAGTAAATATTATCATTTGAATGCAAGTGATTTTGGACTACCTCAAAACAGACCCAGACTCTTAATGATAAGCGTATATGTCGGAATGAATGATGACAAAAAATCATTTGTGGATTTATTCTTGAATAAATCATCAGATGATATAGTAAAAGAGTACAAACAGTCTGAATACTATGAACGGAAAAATGTGTCAGATTTATTGCGTATTGATTATGATAACCATACATCTTGGTTCGAGGAAGCGGTTGAATGTACTCCGAATGATACTGTTTCCAGAAGAACAATATGGGAAGAAAATCCGCAACTGGTTTTAGAAGGCAATATTGTTAATCCAGCGTATCAGGTTATCAGAACAATTACAACCAAACAAGACCGCAACCCCAATTCCGGTAATATTTATATCAATACCGGTATTGAGGGCCGAAGCAGATTCCGTTATTTAACTCCAAGGGAATGCTTCTTGTTTATGGGATTTACAGACGATGATTTTGATAATGTAATAAAATACAATCCTCAAATTCATTCAAACAGCAAGTTGTTTCCAAGGGATAAACTTATCAGAATGGCAGGAAACAGTATTCCTGTGAAATTACTGGAAGGCATTTTCTATCAAATTAAAATGCTTGATAGTAAATTATGTGAGGAAGGTTTTTGATGATGGATGTTCATAGCAAGGAGACCAGAAGCTATAATATGTCTCGCATAAAAAATAAAAATACAAAACCCGAAGAAATTGTGCGAAAATATTTATTTGCTAACGGTTTCCGATATCGAAAGAATGATAAGCGCTTGCCCGGACATCCAGATATTGTTCTCCCCAAATATAGAACTGTAGTTTTTGTAAATGGCTGCTTTTGGCATGGCCATACGGAATGTAAATATTTTGTATGGCCCAAAAACAATGCAGAATTCTGGAAAAACAAAATAGAGACTAATATTAAGCGGGACAAACTTAAGAACGAGCAGTTAGCAGGACTGGGATGGCACGTAATAACTGTGTGGGAATGTGACATCAGACATGGTAATGCAGAAACAACTTTATCTGAACTCACAAAAAAGATCCGAAATCTTCAATAAATAATAATTATCCAAAGGTGCTGGTTATGCTTACAGATGTTAATAGAAAAATATCGATTATTGCATATTATCTTTCAAAGTTCGATAAGGACGCTATTCATTCTCTTGGATATGATACATATTCAAGTGCTTTTGAAGGTATCTCAAAACGTTTTCATAAAAACAATAATTATATGAAATTGCGCCGTGATGAGTTTGACGCCATTGTAAGCAATGTTCGTCAAGGATGGAATAAACGAGCGCCGGCGCGCGCTGTTTTACAGATGCACGAAGACTTGAAAAACTTTTCGTTCGAAGAACTGACAGATATTGTAAAGACGTTGATTTCGGACGATGACCTAATACATGAGCAGATTTTATATACCGAACCTGAAAAGAAAATCGTTACATCATATACCGAAGAAGAATATGAAACATTAATTAATCAAAATGATGTTAATGCTACAATACAAGAGCGTGTTGGAATTCAAAATATAAGAGTTTATGACAGGAGAATTCCCGATGGCTTGAAAAGGCTTTATGGATACCGTTGCCAGATATGCGGTGTAACAGCCACGATAGCGTATCATGTTGATGTGTCCGAAGCACACCATATAGAGTATTTTACAAAATCTATGAATAACAATCCTCAAAATATTGTTATTCTTTGTCCCGATCATCACAGAATTATACATAAGGCTCATGCAATCTTTAACAGAGATTATCATGCGTTTGAATATGAAAACGCAAAAACAGACAAGCTAATGCTTAACTTGCATTTGTAATAGCAATAAGTATAAGAGATAGAGATGGCTCATAGGAAACATCATATAAACAACAGGAGGTAAATACGCCAGTGGATAAAAAGTACACAGATTTTATGGATGAAATATCTTCCGATGAACTTTATGAAGGTCTCCTTGCTTACGGATTCTTCGCCGAAAAGCTTCCACCCGTATTTACCGCCGTTCCCTTTTTCAATTACTGTCAAACAGTATCTTATCCGTTTAAAACGGGCTGGAATGACTACATAACCTTTCGAGTAATGCGTAATATAAAAATACCACGACTTATGGGAATTCCAAATCCATTTAAGTACCAGAGAATGTGTTATGAACTTAGGGATAATTGGGATAATATACGATCTCACTTCCATGTACAGACTGATGGTCAAAGTTATCGTGTCAGCCGAATTCACATTCGTAAAGAGCACAACGAAAAGCGTATATTTGAGATGAATTATAAGAACTGGCGCGTAGATGGTAACCCGGAGTCGGATCTCCTCATACATGAAAAAGGAGCAAATCGCTTTATTGTTCAAGCGGATGTTTCCACATGCTTTCCCAGCATTTACACGCATTCAATACCCTGGGCTTTAGTGGGAAAAGAAAAAGCAAAGCAAACTGTTCACAATGACACTTGGTATAATAGAATTGATCAGGCGTGTTCAGATATGCGAAATGGTGAGACGCATGGACTCCTTATCGGCCCTCATGCTTCAAACCTGCTTTCAGAGATTATTCTGACTGTGGTAGATAAGAAGCTCTATGATAAGGGCTATCGTTATGCCAGAAACATAGATGACTACGATTGCTATGTTGACAGTCATGCTGAGGCGCAACGGTTCCTACGAGATCTTGAAGAAGCTCTTCGTGAATTCGATTTGCCTTTGAATCACAAAAAGACAAAGGTTATTGAGCTCCCTATTGGCATAGAGAAAAACTGGAAGCATCAACTGAGTGATTTGCCCAAAGTAGGTGAGTCAGGAATGGTTGAGTATCCGCAGGTTAACACGTTTATTGACACGGCTTTAAAATTGGCGACGGAAACCGGCGACTTCGCAATTATCAATTATGCTATCAAAAAGCTGAAAGGATCAAATCTATCTGGAAATGGGAAGAAACTGGCAGCAAAACGATTCATGCATATGGCGGTGCTCTATCCTTATCTTTTACATTTGATGGAAGAGTATGTGTTCACACCTTATGGTGTCAATGCGAGTGATATCAAGGCACTTTCAAATACAATTCTTCGGGATGCAATCAAAGTAAATGATTATGAGAGCTTGTGTTATTCGATTTATTTTGCAATTCGATTTGGCTTTGTCCTTGATGCATTTGAAGACGATTATGCCAAAGTGCAAGACTATGTAATCCAAAGCAAGGATTGCTTGTTGCTGATTATGACGTGGATTTACTTCATGAAGCAGAATCATTGGAAACGAGGAGCGACACAGGTAAAGCCTTTGAATAAAGTAGCTAAAGAATTGAAAAGCACAGATATGGACCGTTACTGGTTGTTTTGCTATGAGGCATTAACATGGGGCAGTCTACAGGGTGACTGGCGAACTATGAAGCAAGCGGGTATAAGTTTTATTAGAAAGGAAATAATTGATGGCACTACCAAGACTAACTCCAAATCAAATTGAACAGATAGCACACATTATGGGTGATACCAATTATGGGTTTACAGGCTCTGAAATTGCGCATCACCTTGCTCAGTGCCATATGAATGATCCAAATCCCGGGCTTACAAAATGGAAGCGTCTGTATAATTCCTTTTGCAGTGTTGTTAATGAAAGTGGTTCTACAAATATTGTTTTTCAGTTTGTACAGCATTGTTTGGAGCCGGCTCAAGGGCTGAATAATCCAGAACGATACAGCTGGATGAGGCTAGAACTCAACAAGGTTTTGATGCTTGTAGGTGTTGAAATTAAGGATGATGGTCAGTTCTATTCAGTTTCGCAAGCTCGGAGTCTTAGCGAAGTCCAGCGCCGGACGAAAGAACTACGGGACAAGTTGACCGGGTATGCCGCACACAAAGAAGTGTTGAAGTGCTGCCGAAATGAATTGTTGGCACAGGATTATTTCCACGCTGTCCAAGAAGCAGCGAAAAGCTTATGCGATCGTGTAAGAACAATGTCAGGGCTAACAACGGATGGAACATCATTATTTAATACCGCTTTTGCAGTTGGCAATCCATATATCGCATATAATTCATTGCGAACCTGCAGTGAACAGAATCAACAAAATGGTATTAAGGAAATGCTCTGTGGTGTAATTCACATGACTAGGAATGTTACTGCTCATGAACTGCGGATTCACTGGGATGTGAATGAAAAAGATGCCGTAGATATCTTGACTCAAATTTCATATCTTCATAAGTTACTGGATATGTGTATAACTGTACCGAGGAGGACACTATGAAAATAGAAATGTGGCGCTTTGGAAGGCCTTTTGAGTCGGGAAAAGAAAAGCGAAAGAGAAGAAATGCTCTTTTGGGGGTGCTTGTTTTCCTTATTATCGCTATTGTGGTTGTAGCCCTTGTATCGGCCGGTGTTGAAGCTGCTATCAGACATCGTGTTGTTCTTGGACAGGAAGCAACGTGGGCAGCATCAGTAGCTTCTTATTGGGGTGGTATCATAGGCGGTGTGGTTTCCGGTATACTTGCTTTTCTTGGCGTCTTCTATACGATTCGATATTACAAAGAATCAGATGCAAAGAAAGAAAGAGCGGCTGTACAACCGTTTCTTTTGGTTGAACTTGGGCAAAATCCAAAGCAGGAGTTAGGCACTGGTTTTAGCCTTGGTGATCGAACCGATGATAAAGAAAAACAGAAAACGATCAATGTAACGATTAAGAATATAGGACATGGTTTCGCAAAAACATTAGTCATTCACACCGGATATAATATTGGCGGGTTAGCATTTAACAAAGTTATTACTGTTGGGGATAAAGCTTATACATTCTTTGTTCTGAACAATGATAATCTTAGTGATGGCGCTTCATTTGCCCTGCAATACGTTGATTCGATGACAAATGAATATATACAGGAGTACACTATTAAAACGGTTCACAAAACTATCGATATTGAATGCGGTTATCCACAACTGCTTAACCAATAGCATACCCTTTTATGAAAATTGTGGTTTTGAATTAGTAAAGATGCATCGCCAATGTTTATAACTAAATCAATTTATGGAGCATAATAATCTATATTAATACATATAGAGAATGCGTTAATTTTTTGAAACATATAAGACTGATGAATTTGTGTCAGCACTGCCGACACAAATTAGTTGTAGTTAACTTTTATCTTGAAGTATTAGACAGAGATGTTAAAAAGCCTAACGAAAATCCAAGTGTTGAACTTATCCTTTGTGTAAGCAGGGACGATGCATTTGTAGTATATTTATTAAGCCGTAGTATGTCGCCAACATTGGTTTCAGATTATACACTCTGTTTGCCGGATAAGCAGATATTAAAAGACAAGCTTCAGGAATTGGCAGAACTTGTTTTGGAGTATGGCGAAGATATCACAAAGGAGTAGAAAATCTTGTATATCACTTCAGGTTTCAAAAATATTTTCAGGAATTTTCGCAAAAACTATTGACAAAGGGAAAGTTTTGTAATACAATGTAATACGAGAGGTGAAGTGATGTGACAATTTCTTTGAGATTATCGGATGATGATACAATGCTCATAAAAAAATATGCCGAAATAAACAAGATGTCGGTTTCGGATTTGATAAGGCAGTCTATTTTAGAGCGTATTGAAAATGAATATGACCTTGAAATGTTTGATAAGGCTTTGGCTGAATACAAAGCTGACCCTATCACCTATTCGCTTGATGATGTAGAAAAGGAATTAGGGCTTAAATGATGTATAAGGTCGAGTTTACACAGCGTGCATTAAAAGATTTGAAAAAGCTTGATAAGCAAACAGCCGCACTTATTTTGGGATGGGTACGCAAAAATCTTGAAGGATGTGAAGATCCGAGACAGCACGGCAAAGGACTTACTGCAAATAGAAGCGGTGAGTGGCGTTACCGTGTGGGAGATTACAGGCTACTTGCTGAAATTAAAGATAATGTTGTAACGATTCTGATATTAAACGTCGGTCACAGACGTGATGTATATGAAAAATAAATTGTTATCACAGCTGATAACAATTTGATAAAAACACATCAGATAAGGCAAGAAATATGTATAAATCAAGTTGATTTATCAAGGAAACAGCCAAAAACTTAAACTAATATGTTTAGGTTTTGAAAACCTACAACGAGTGGGAATAAGCCAAAAACCTTTGAAAGCCCCTAAAATCAAGGCTTTTTCAAAATCCAAAGTGCTTCTGACAACACTTTGACAACACTTTTTTTAGTGATTATACTATGTAATCAGAGACTCCAATTTATTTTGGAGTCTCTTTTATATTGCTACCGCCCATTTTATCAATAAGTTTAAGCAGATATTTTATATTCTCAAGCACATCATTATTCTTCTCAATGCTTTCAATTCTTTTTAACTGCTCTGTTAGTTCAGTCAGGTATCGGCATATATAAGTTTGCACCCTGATATTAGGATGCACAGTGATTTCCTCGTCCAAGACCTTTTTAGTGCAGTAGTCCTGTTTCGTCATTCCTGAAGTATTTACCTTCAAATCAAGTGCATAAGCTTCTTCAGGAGAGACACGAAAACCTATCGTTACGCTTCTAAACCTGCCCTTATTATCGTTGTTTCTTGCTGACATTACATTGCCTCCATAAGTTCATTTAATCTATAAGCAACTTCTTTTTCGCTCTTGGCGTAGGGGTGGGTATAGTGGCTGGTGATTCCTTGTCTCTTATGTCCAACCCTTGAAGCAATCACAGCTTCTGTTATACCCATATTATGTTAGTGGTAAAACAATAATAGAAAGGAGTTGTCATACTATGAAAAAAATATTATCGTTTATATTAGTATTATTAGTATTATTTGTATTGACCGGATTAACCGGATGTGATGAAAACGTAAGCGGAGATATTGCTTCGTCAGCAGACGAAACAGAAATTTATACTCAGGCAGATGATGAAAAAAGTTCGAATGAGAGTATGCCGAGTAAACCAAGAGAAGGTCTTTATAAGGAAATTATAAATAATGTTTATTCAAACTACGGAGACATGCGCGTGCATTATCTTGATGTTGGGCAGGGAGATTGCGCATTTATAGAACTTAGCAATGGTCAGACAATGCTCATAGATGCAAGAAATCCTCAAAGCAGAGCAGAGATTGTAAATTATATAAAAAGTCTTCAATACTCAATCTAAGAATAATAAAACGAAAGTGGAAACAGGTGTTCTGCAAAGTTTTTTGAATTTAATATGTAAAGAATTGCAATATTTAAGGGGTATATCGTTTTTTTGCGGTATACCCTTATATTATACGAAATAATAGGTGTTTGTATTTGAGGATAGTATAAACAACTGTCTTTTTCAATAGGGCATTTGGTTTTTTAGTGCAGCCAATGAATGTCAGAACTTTGTTCACTGGGCAGTGTAAATATTATATTTAAGATATTTACAATTACATATTATCAAATTTGTATAATTTATATGAGAACTCGAATATTATATTGAAAAATAGTATAAATGGTGGTATAATAAAATAAATTGGGTTGCCACAAACCCGGATAGGAATGAATTATCGGCAACAGAAAAGTTTTATTATTAAACAGGAAGGGATTAATAAATTATGAGAAGGAAAACACCTATCATTACAATAGCTTCATTCATAATGGCTTCTTTCATTGTTCAGCAGGTATGTGCGTCAGGCATAAGCTATTTGCCGGATGTTACGGCAGAAATGTCAGAGACTTCTTATTGGACTGAAAACGATGATTCTTTGATGACATACAAGGAGATTGAAGAACTCAATGCTCTGACCATATCATCAAAGGGTACAAATATGTACGATTTAAAAAATCAACCTGAAACGACAGATGGTATAGCTCTCAATGAAAGAATTAAGAATTCCTCTCTTGCCGATGCGTCATACTACCTCGGCTGGACGTATCCCGGAAATGAAAAGCTTGCAGAGCAGGCAGACTATGATATTTTGATAGAAAATACGCAGAACCCCAATCCATTAAAGGAACAGCCTGTAAAATATGCGGTGGCGGTTCGCAGAACGGAGCTTCGAGCGTTTCCGTCGTATATACCTATATGGGATGATCCGACTGACAAGGAATGTGATTATCAATATCTAACAAGTATTCGTGTGAATGAGCCTCTTGTAATTATTTCTGTGTCCTCCGACGGAAATTATTATCTCGCAAAAAGCATATCCTGTTCAGGCTGGGTTGCCGCCGCAGATGTTGCCTTATGTGCCGATAAAGACGAATGGCTGTCTGCATGGGATTTTCCATCTGAGAAAACTCTTGTTGTTTACGGTGACAAGGTCTATACCGAAATGTCATTAACCGGTGCACAGACATCAAATTTGTTGCTTACAATGGGTACGGCACTTGAACTTGCAGATATTGAAAATCCCAATATATTGATTGATAACCGTGCCGCATATCAGAATTATGCAGTATGGGTTCCTATTCGGAATGAAGATGGCAGCTATGCAAAAAAACTGACGCTTATTCCCGAGCACGCAGATGTATCGGAGGGGTATTTGCCGCTGACAGAAAAGAATATTGCAAAGGTTGCATTTGGTGCACTTGGCAACACCTATGGCTGGGGCGGAGCACTGCTCTCTGACGACTGCTCAGGATACATACGAAATGTTTACAAGTGCTTTGGCATGGAGTTGGCACGCAATACCACATGGCAGTCTTCAATGCCGATGGCAAAGGTTAATATGACCGATATGTGCCGTGAGGAACGACTGACGGTTCTTGATGCACTGCCCTTTGGGTCGATTTTGTTTTTTAATGGTCACGAGATGCTATACCTCGGAAAAGAGAACGGGAAATATTATGTTATCAGCGCTACGGGCAATATTCTTGAACCGAAAGAAGGTTTAAATCGCCAGCGTATCCGCAGTACAATTATCAACACGCTGGATACAAGAAGGGCGAACGGTGTTACATGGCTTGATTCGTTGACTGTTGTCAACGTACCCTATTGGAGTTTAACATCTGATAATGCTGACAGTATTCCAAAGCAAGCATGGTATCATGACGCAGTTGCATTTTGCATGAAAAATAATATTATGCAGGGATATCAAGACAATATGTTTTATCCCGATGAAGAAATTCCCCGTTGTCAGTTGGTAAAGATTTTGTGGAATCTGGAGGGTAAGCCCACTGCCGGCGAAACAGTAACATTTATTGATGTGGCAGATGATGCCTGGTATGCTGACGCTGTCGTGTGGGCGGTGACTGAAAACCTTATTTTTGGAGAAAGCAATAAAACATTTTTGCCGGATGATACTATAACACGCGAACAGCTTGCGGCAGTGTTGCACCGTTATGCGCAGTATAAGGAATATGACACGACTATAGGTGAAAACACTAATATTCTTTCTTATGATGATGCTTATGACATTTCCGAGTATGCGATAGCTTCTGTGCAGTATGCCGTCGGCAGTGGCTTGATGAAAGGAAAAGCAGAGAACACTTTAAACCCTAAGGATGACGTAACAAGAGCGGAAACAGCGCAGATACTATACAGGTTTATTGAAAGCAACAATTAAACGGAGGTGCGGCTATGTCTGATAAAGTAAGTTACAAAAGATTGTGGAAGCTTCTCATTGATAATGATATCAAGACCGGTGCGGAGCTAAGTCAAAAGGCAGAAATAGCGCCGAGTACAATATCAAAAATGAGGCAGGACAAATACGTGTCCATGGAGGTGCTTGTAAAGCTTTGCCGGTATTTTAACTGTACATTTGATGATATCGTTGAAATAGAGAAGGATTGAAATATAATGCCTTATTTTACTAAAGGGAGTGTAAACAGAGATGACGAATTTTAATGAAATGAGCCTGCTTAATGTGAGTTTGCTGGTGTTTTCTGCGTTGGTCACGCTTTTCTTATTGATAGGGGCCATCACAGATATGAATCGAAAAAGCCGGTTTATGAGCAGCTTTATTATACTGCTGATTTCCAATATCCTTATGCAACTTGGTGAAGCAGGAATATGGTTTTTTGCAGGGGAGCTGGAGAATATTGTCCTTCTTAATATTTCTGCGATGATGTCGATGGTATTCAGTTATGTGTTAATCTCCGCCTATGCCCACTGCTTGACAGAATTTGTGTGTGAAAGAAAAAAGGTATCTTTCGTTCCTAATTATATTATCCTGGCAATATGCAGCATCTACATACTGCTTTCGGTAATATCGCTTTTTAACGGAATGTTTTTCTCCTTTGATGAAAATGGGTGTTTTGTTAATGGACCGATGTACGGGCTTGTAAGAGCATTTGACCTGATTGTAATCATTATCGGAATATTTTGGGTGATGTGTTATCGCAAGATACTGACATTGCGGGAAATCTCATTTCTGATTTCATTCAATGTACTCCCTCTGCTGTCCATGACATTGCAGCGGTTCTGGGAGCCGACACCGCAGTATATGGCAGTAACATTATCCTTGATTGTAATATATGTCCTGTTTCACGGTGAAATCACACGTCAGCTTGCTGACAGCCGTATATCCATTATGCTAAGTCAGATACAGCCGCATTTCATGCACAATATGCTGACAACAATTATGTATATGTGCCGAACAGAGCCGGAGGAGGCTGAGAAAACCGTAGGACAGTTTGCAGATTATTTGAGAGCTAACATGGACTCTCTCACATTAAAGCAGTGTATACAGTTTGAAACGGAGCTGAAGCATGTAAAAACATACTGGTCATTAGAGGAAAAACGTTTCGGGGACAAAATAAGAGCCGTATATGATATACAGGAAAACAGTTTTATGCTCCCATCCCTTACAATCCAGCCGATAGTTGAAAATGCCGTGAAACATGGCATGAGAAAAGGCAAACAATTGACTGTGACTATCAGAACATATTCTGATGTGAATAATTACTATGTTGAAATAAATGACGATGGCAGGGGCTTTGATGTCAATGCATTTGAAAATGACGGAAAATCCCATATAGGAATAAAGAATGTACAGCAAAGGCTTAAAATGATGTGCGGCGGAGAGTTAATGGTAAACAGCGTGCCGGACCAAGGGACGGATGCGGTTATTAAAATTCCAAAATAAATTTTATAGAGCAAATCCATGTAACGGAAGAATAAGCATTACATGGATTTGTTTTTTTGTCTGTTTTTTTCAAGCTCCGCAAGCGTCATTTCCGCCCAGCTGTACTGTGCCATGTATTCGCCCTTATAGCTGTTGACTGCAGCTGCGTCACGCTCAAGATATTTGTAGTAATCACACTCTATCTTTTCAGAATTAACGGCAAAATAATTGCGTTTGCATATAAAGACATCTTCTGCATCGCAGACTTTAAGCGATTTTTTTAAACTGGCAATCAGATTTCTAAGGTAATCTTGCTTGATTCGTCAGCACTTTTTTCGTCCCATAGTATGCCACACAGTTCGCCCGTGGTTGCGGCGGCACCCCTGCGGTCGATGAGGTATGCAAATAATTCCTTCGTCTTGCTTCTGTCGAAATTAACAGGCTTGTTGTTATAAAATACCTCAAAGCTTCCGAAGCATTGCACACGCAGCTTGTTGTCATTATATTGAATGGGTGCGCGCAGGTTTGCAAGAGCGTCCTCTATATCCTCTTTTTTCGCCGGCTTTAAAACATATCCGCTGCAGTGAATCTTTAGCGCATCCAGTGCATATTGTGAATATCCCGTCACAAAAACAATGTTAATATACTTATAAATATCCTTTAATTCTTTTGCCAGCTCAAGTCCATCCTTTTCCGGCATCTGAATATCAAGGAATGCCACATCATAGTTTTTATGTTTTGCTGCTTCCACAGCATCATCACATTCGTTAATGCATACAATCTCCGCACCGGGAGCTACCTGCTCCACAACGGAGCATAGCTGTTTCATAGCATATTTTTCGTCATCAACAATCATAATCCGCATACTTTTACCTCATTTATTTGTCTGTTTAGTATTCTACTATATATTATAACATATAAACCGCAACAAAACCGCAACAAAAAAACTAATTTTTAAAATTTTGTGCAATTTTTTTTGGAAAAAATCATTTTTAGGGCTTAATTTGTTGCGGTTTTGTTGCGGTTGGGGTGATATAATATTAAATAATAGGGCAAAATTCAGTTTTCTTTTCTGAATTTTGCAAGGAAAACATCAAAAATAAATTATCATAGCGGAGGGGAAAACATGAAAAAACAACTATTTAAAAGAGTGTCGGCATTGGTGACATCCATAGCTGTTATGGCAGGTATGAATTTTGTGGTACTTGCCGATAACACAGTTGACAAAGCGTATGCGACAAGAGAATATGTCGTATCGGAATTTGTGAAGTCAGTAGGACGCAATAATCTTCAGTCAAGCGCATATATGCTGTCAACATTTTCTGATGCGGACGAGATTGGCACAGAATATGTGAATGACTTTGAAAAGGCTGTAGCGTCAGGCTTAGTACGAGGATATGAGGACGACACACTTCATCCGAAGGATAATATAACCCGTGTTGAAGCACTTGTAATGCTTGCAAGATGTGTTCCTGAGGCAGACGACCTTGAAACAGAGCCGATTAAGTTTACAGATGTTCCCGAATGGGCGGAGCATGATATAGATAATCTTACAAAGGCTGGCCTTGTTTACGGCTACGGCGACGGAACCTTGGGCGCAGAGGATAACATTACAGTTGAGCAAGTAAAGCTTTTAACAGAGCGCTCGGATGAGCTGCTCAATACAATGACGCCCGGCGAGAGCTTTTATGGATATGTGAACAACAAGGCATTCCGCAACGCCGAGCTTACGTCAATAAATACTGTTGACGCAAAGCATGGTGCTATTGTTTCTTCAACAGACGCATGGTCAACATTGGCCGATATAGGAAAGCAAATAAGCTCTGATGAGGATGAAACCCTTCAAAAACTGATGAATGACGAGCTTACATATGAGACCGGCAGTGCTGAGCAGCGTGTGCATGATATGCTTCTCTGCATTAACGAGTCAACGGATCTTACAGACGATGATAAAGCGCTTTTAGCAGAGCTGAGAAGCAGAATTATTAATACAAAAAGCGTAAGCGAGCTTATAGAGGCAACAAACACGATATGCTCCGATATCGGCATCAATCCTTTATTTAGCCTTTTAGCTGCACTTGATGAGGAAACAAATCTTTTTTATCCGTCAATATCAATAGCAGATCCGGGCTGCGGCTCCATGATTGCTTACAAGAAGTCCACAAAGAAAAATTTAAGCGGAGCATATAAAAAGCTGATTAAAAACTACATGACAGCTTGCGGATTTGAGGTAACAGATAAAGACATTGAAAAAGCAGTATCCATACAGCAAACAGCAGGAAAGGATACGAATTATATGCAGAGCTTTGCAACGGGATTTACTCTCAGACAGATGTTTGAACCTGAATTTGATGTTGATAAGGCTATGGAGGAGCTTTTGAAGGAGCATCCCGAAATTGATCCCGAAACCTTAGAGCAAAAGGAAACAACGCAGAAAACTTATACCGCCGAAGAAACCGATAAAGCTGTAGCCGGTATAACTCCAACAGAAATTCTGACGGAGGCAGGCTTTAAAACGGATGGAGAAAAAATCATATTCCCATATGACAGCGCTATGAAAGAGGCTGACAAGATTTTTGTCGACAGTAATCTTAATGCACTTAAAATAAACGCTCTTATGCAGATTGGAACAGAGCTTGGAGCATATATGAATGATGAGGAAAAGACATCACTTCAATCATTAGGCGCGTTGACTTATATAGCTATGATGGACGGCGAATGGGACGAAGAAGAAACAGCAAGCGATGCGGATATGGAGCAGATAGCGGAGGATCTCGGAATTGAAACGGACGACTCTATTCTCAGCGAGAAAAATATTGCAATTTTGAACAATTCATTGCCCGATGATATAGGTCTGATATACTGTCATTATTATTATGACGATGAAACAACAAAAGTTATAGAAGACATGATAGAAAAATGCCTGAACGCTTATGAGAAGCGTCTTGGCAAATGCGAATGGCTGTCGGAGGAAACGAGAGAAAATGCAATCAAAAAGCTGACTAATATAGAGGCGGTTATAGGATACCCAACCAACTATGATTTCCCCTCAATCGTTCCGCCATCTGAGGGAGGTACGTATTTTAACAATCAGGCAAGAATAAAAAGACACGCTTTGGATACAGAGATAAAAGCGTGCAGTGATAAGAGCTTTATACGCAAAATGATGTTTGAATCTGCCGATATTGTAAATGCGTTCTACATTCCGGTAACAAACAGTATGAATATATTTGCGGGTATACTCAATAAGCCTGTTTATGATAAGGATGCAAGCTATGCCGCAAATCTTGGTGCAATAGGAATGGTAATCGGTCATGAGATAGGCCATGCTTTTGATAACAGCGGTGCACAGTATGATGAAATAGGAAGAAAGATAAATTGGTGGACAGAAAAGGACGAGGCAGAATTCAAGAAAAAGCAGGAGCATTTTGTTGAATATTACAGCCGATTTGAAGTTATAGATGATGTTGTTCAGGACAGCGAAATTACAATAGGAGAAAATATGGCTGACTTTGCAGGAATGCAGTGCGTTATGGACATTTTAGAGGGCGATAAAGAAGCGCAGAAGGAAGCATTGGAGTCATATGCAAGAGTATGGGCGCGTCTCGGAACAGAAAAATATGTAACGGATGTTCGGTTTTTGAGTGATGTACATTCGGCTGCCAATGTACGAGTAGACGCAATTGTATCATCTCTCGACCAATTCTATGAGTTGTATGATATACAAGAGGGCGATGAAATGTATGTTGCACCCGAGGACAGACTTAAGCTTTGGTAATATTTTATGGAATTTGCTGTTGCAGCAATGAAAAATATAGGCGATTGCAAAACTTCGTTTTACAATCGCCTAATAAAAAAATAGTGAATAAAGGAAAATAATCATGAAAAAACGAATTTTATCAATCATTACAACACTTGCAATGGTTCTGCCAATGCTGTGCGCGTTTAACATCGTTAAACCACCCTCGGCAAAGGCGGAATCTTCAACGCCTGTGGCGCAGGCAAACGGAATTTCTTACTACTCGTTCGACAGAGCGTGGGGAGAGGCGGTTAAAAACGGTTGACATTGCAACCGATGACGGCAAAACGCGTACCGCAGGCGTATATTGGGATATATCCCCGATGTGGCATTCATTTTTCAATTACGGCTTCGGCTCTGACGTTAGCAAACAACTTACCGGATCTGTTGTGCTGCCCGATGATGTTGACGCAAACGGTATATCACTTGAGACAACAATAAAATTAAAGAAGTTTAACATCGGAAACAGCGCGAGGATACCGATACCCGATATTACACCCGGTGCATATTCGGAAAACCAAGAGCTTAACTTTAATATAGGTTCGAGCTATGTAAAGGAAATAATATACACAACGGACGGAAGCGAGCCGAGCGAAGTTAATGGCAAAATATACGAGTCGGGTACTCCTATAGCCCTTAACGGAACAGCAGGCGAAAAAAAGACAATAACCGTTAAGGTAATGGCGGTAGCAAGCAACGGTTACAATAACAGTGCGGTTCAGGCATATAAGTACACAATAGATCTCCCCGCCGAGAGAGAAACCGTAAAAGTAACAAACGGCATCGGCAGCGGAGAGTATAATAACGGCGATCAAATCGGTATTATTGCACAGCCCGAAAGCGGAAAGGTGTTCAAAAACTGGATTGCCGAGGCTGTCACCTACACAACAACAGAAAGGGAAGTAACGGAAAAAATTCTTGACGAAAACGGTAATCTGAAAGAGGTAACGACAACCAAAACCGAAACAACCAGAAACGCAAGAGCAATTGACGGTTGCTTTGCGGGTGCGTCAAAACCCGTAACAGCCTTTGCCGTTCCCAACGTAAACAGCGGTGAAATTATTGAGGTAACGGCTCAGTGTGCGGATTCGGTAACGGCGGTAAACCTCAAGGCGGCGATACCGTCCTGTGGTGAGCTGATGCCCACAGCGATTACAACCGGGGCAGTCGGTGTTACTGTAAATAATTTTGCCGTAACACCGAGCGATACAAAGGCTAAAGCAGATACGCAGTATACAATGACCGCAACGCTTACTGCAAAAGACGGCTATGTATTCGGCGAAAATCCTGTGTTTACCGTAAACGGCACAACAGCTGCGGGAACACCTATAATTGATAAGGACGCGAATAATAATGTGGTTATCACAGGCTACACAGTAACATACACCTTCAGAACGGAGATTCCAACGCAGAATATCGAATTGGATATGGCAAACGGTAAGGCATATATTACCGCAGACAAGGAATATACAAATCCTGTTGTTTTATTCGCCGCTTATAACGGTGATGAATTCGTTTGCGTAAGCTTTAAATACAAGGATTTAGATGCGGGAATAAACGAGATTAACATACCGGATGATTTTTCAGTGGAAAATGCAAATACGGTAAAAGTTATGGTTTGGAATAATCTTGAAGATATTGTTCTGTTGTTTGAAGCGTATGAAAAAATAAAAAGCTGAGGACAGACACAGTATTTGTAAAAAATATTTTCTTTAAGATGTATAAGCCTCGTCCGATAATCAGACGAGGCTTATATCCTAAAGGATTTTTATCTGATTCTTATACGATGGGAGGATTAATAAATGCTTATCATGCTTGTGGAAAATAATGCTGATGAATTAAGAAGGCTGCAGCACTTTGTTGCTGATTGTTATCCAAACAGTGATATTATGCCCTTTGCTGATTCAAGAAAAGCAATGGAATGTATTCGTTCAGATAAATTTTCAATAGATATGTGTTTTACGGATATTGTAATGCCGAGCGTTACCGGATTTGGGCTTGTAAAAGAGCTGCGAAAGCATAACAAAAAGGCGAAGCTTGTATTTATGTCAGACACTCCCGATTATGCCGCAGAGGCATGGCACTATTATGTAAACGACTATCTGCTCAAACCGATTACGGCGGAAAGTGTGAGAAGGACATTGACAAGTTGTTCGGCATAAGTGTAAAGTTCGGTGCTAAAAAACGGCGCATATTGATGGTATTGAAGCTGAATTTATGCCAAAATTGCAGTGTTTTCTGAAAAAATATATAAGGTAGGGTGATGATGTGAAATACAGAATACTTTGTTTGGCGGCTGTGGCAGCATTGGTGTTGCTCTCCGGTTGTTCGGGCGGAACCAAACAGGAAATTACATATGAAAATCTAAACAGTTCGGATATAACACTGTCTGTTACGCAGGGAACAGCCGCAGACTTTGCTGTTTCGGAAAAGTTTCCTGATACGAAGATACAGTATTACAGCACTATTCCTGACGGATGTGCGGCAGTTAAGGCAGGAAAAACCGACGGATACTCGTTTGATAAAGTCGTTTTGGAGTATTATGCAAAGAAAAATCCTGAAACTGTTGTTATTGACGAGAGTATCGGAATTGTTGATATATGTGCTGCTGTGGCAAAAGAAAATACCGGATTGTGCGATAAGGTAAATGCCTTTATAACGCAGCTTCGAGCGGACGGAACGCTTAAGGAAATGGAAGAACGGTGGCTAAACTCAGAAAATCCGCAGATGCCGGAGCTTGAAAAGCCACAAAATCCGGTAGGAACACTCAGAATCGTAACGGAAGCATTAACAGAACCCTTTACCTATTATTCGGACGGCGGAAACATAACGGGGTTTGATATTGAGTTCGGAACAAGGCTTGCATATGCAATGAATATGGATGTAAGTGTGGAATCTATGACGTTTGAAGCACTTGTTCCTGCATTGCAGACGGGAAAAGCAGATATTATTTTGAACGATTTGAACGAAACACCGGAAAGAGGTGAGAACGCCTTATTTACCGAGCCGTATTTTACGGCGGATATTGGTATTTTGGTGGGGGCAGACAGATATACGCCTGCGATAAGCAAACTTAGTCTTTCCAAAGCTGAAATTGACGGCAGATTGAAAAACGCAGCGGTAGGCGCAATGACAGGAACACGCGGCAGCACATATATTGAAGATAATTATCCGAATGCACAGCTTATGCAGTTCGATTCAATGGGCGACGCGGTGGCAGCCCTGCAAAGCGGAAAGGTTGATTATGCAATATGCGGTATGACAAAGTCGCTGAATTACGCTAAAGCAAATGATGATATTTCATATATTGACTATCCCTTAACAGAGGAAGGGCTTGCAATAGCGGTAAAAAAAGGAAATACAGATCTGCAAAATAAGATAAACAAGTGCATTGAGGAATACAGAAAAAACGGCGTACTTGACGATATGAAAAAGCGTTGGATTGACGAAACCTCAAATGTCTATGAAACGGCGGATATCCCGATACATTTGGACGGCGAGATACTGCGTGTGGCAGTTGCGGCAAATGCCGAGCCGCTGTGCTTTGTATATAACAATAAAATAAGCGGACACGACTGCGAACTGATTGAGCGTATCGCCTATGATCTCGGCATGAGAGTGGAATATCAGGATATGTCTTTTTCAGCCGAAATTGCCGCTGTGCAAAGCGGCAAGGCAGATGTTGCCTTATCGGTTGTTCCCACCGAGGAACGCAAAAAATCAGTAGATTTTACGGAAGTTTACTTTAATAATCCCCAAACGCTGATTACCCGTAAGGCGAACAATGAAAATATGTCATTTGTGGAAAAAGTAACTGCATTTTTTGAAGATATTAAAGAGAGTTTTATCGGTACTTTTATCACCGAACATCGCTGGAAGCTGATTTTAAACGGTCTTGGCGTTACTATCGCCCTGTCGGTTACAGCGTTTATCTTTGCTACCCTTTGGGGGGCTGTGCTGTGCATGATGGGTAAATCGAAAAAACGTTTTATAAACGGTTTTGCGCGCATATATATGCGGATTGTACAGGGAACACCGCTGCTTGTAATTCTGATGCTTTTGTACTTTGTGGTGTTTAAGGGGGTAGATATTCCTGCCTTAGCAGTTGCAATCATTGGTTTCGGTTTGTATGACGGCGCAGGACTTGCCGGAATATTTAAGACAGGAATAGACTCGGTCGATAGAGGACAGATTGAAGCGGCGGAGGCAATCGGTTTTCAGAAATTTGATATTTTTAAGAAAATTGTTTTTCCTCAGGCAGCAAACCACGTTTTCGGACTGTATAAAGGTGCGTTTGTGAGTCTCACAAAAGCCACCTCCATAGTGGGTTACATTGCAATTCAGGATTTGACAAAAGTAAGCGATATTATAAGAAGTCGCACCTATGACGCGTTCTTCCCGATTATTACAACGGCGGTGATTTACTTTATTGTAACATACATACTGATCACATTGCTTTCGGCGGCACAGCAGAGGCTTGACCCGAAGAAGAGAAAAAGAACCTTGAAAGGAGTCGAAGCGAGATGATTAAAATAGAAAACTTAAGCAAAAGCTACGGCGACCTTGAGGTTTTGAAAAATATCAGCGTTGAAATAAACAAGGGCGAGGTCATATCCATTATCGGACCGTCCGGCTGTGGAAAAAGCACGTTTATACGATGCTTAAACCGATTGGAAGAACCAACGTCAGGTAAAATTTTTATTGACGGCGAAGAAATTACCGGTAAAAATATAAAGTTACATAAGCTGCGTATGAAAATGGGAATGGTGTTTCAGTCCTTTAACCTGTTTTCACACCTGACCATTATTGAAAATATTATGCTTGGTCCTGTCAATCTTCTGAAAATGGACAGGCAAACGGCATATGATGAGGGCATGGAACTTTTAGAAATGGTAGGGCTTGGCAGCAAATCGCTTTCTTACCCGGATGAGCTTTCCGGCGGTCAGAAGCAGCGTGCGGCGATTGCAAGAACCCTTGCGATGAAGCCGGAAATAGTGCTGTTTGACGAGCCGACAAGTGCATTAGATCCGAGAATGACAAGCGAGGTGTTGGCGGTTATCAAAAAGCTTGCCGCAGACGGGCTTACTATGATGATTGTTACGCATGAGATGAAATTTGCAAAGAATGTATCTAATCGCGTGTTCTACATGGACGAAAAAGGCATTTACGAAGATGGTACGCCGGAGCAGATTTTTGAAAATCCGAAAAAGCAGAAGACAAAGGAATTTATATACAAAATTAAGACGCTGCAAAAAGAAATCAGCATAAAGGAATTTGATCTCTATGCTCTGTGGGCGGAGATAGGCACATTTTTGAAAAATCAGCTTGTTGACGATAAACGGATTTACAAGATGTCGCTTTTATGCGAGGAGATTCTCTGCAATCTGCTGCCTGAAAAGCTCGGCAAAGAAACAGAAGTGTTATTTTCACTTTCTTATTCGGAGGAAAAGGACGAAGCAGAGCTTGCGTTTCAAAATCCGAAGATTGATAAAAGCTTTGTTGATGAATCAGAAAACGAATTGCCCATGAAGCTGATATGTGGCTATGCAAAATCAATTTGGTGTGAAGATAGCACTTTGCATGTGACGGTTTGAGCGTGGAGGGATTATAATGGAAAAGATTTTATTTATCAACGCTTGTGTGCGTGAAAACTCCCGAACGCTTGAGCTGGCACGGTGCATATTGGATAAGCTGAATGGCGAGATGGGTGAAATAAACTTAGAACAGGAAAATTTAAAGCCGATTGACGGCAATGTGCTTGAAAAAAGAGAACACCTTGTATCGGAACATAATTTTTCGGACGGAATGTTTCATTATGCAAAGGAGTTTGCGGCGGCGGATACTATCGTGATTGCCGCTCCGTACTGGGATTTAGCGTTTCCGGCTCTTTTGAAAATATATCTGGAGCAGATAACGGTTTGCGGAATTACATTTCGATATAAAAAGGGTATTCCGCAGGGCTTGTGCCGTGCAAAACGGTTGATTTATGTTACAACCGCAGGTGGAACAATTTATGATAATTTCGGCTTTGAATATGTAAAGGCACTTGCACAGAAGCTTTATGGAATTGATGAAGTCATGTTTTTCAAGGCGGAAAATCTGGATATAGACGGCAATGACGCAACCGAGCTTATAGATAAAGTAAAGAATAGAATTGATACAGCAGGTTGGGAGTGAAATCATTGAGTATAAAAACAAGAAAATTTGCCGATGACGGCTGGGGAATATGGATAGACGGAGACGACAGAAGTACGATTTATCTAAACGAGTGGATTAATCCTAAAGGCAAAAGCTATGTTGACATCGGTGTCAGAATTTACGGTGCGAAAGAAGCAAATGAGCTTAATATTTATGTTCCGTTTGAAATAACCGAGAATGAAATAACGGACTTATCTGTTGAACTGGAGGACAGAGATATTCTTCGCGGACTGTTTAATACCAACGGGATTGTTGATACAGAGAAAAATGAGTTTACATCCGAGCTTAAATATGACGGGCGTACTGTAAGCCTTATCAATCTGTCGAAAGAAATTATGAAAGCAGAACGGGTAGCTGAAGGAACCATGATCACGGCGGCACTTAATAAAATACAACAACATATAACAAGCGATGAAGCATATGTTATATTAAGAATACCTCATCGGACATTAGATAAAATATTTGCACAGCAAATGAATGTCAGAGGAAGTATGGAGAGGCTTAAGGAGCTTATTTCAAGTCCGACGGTTACGCAGAAGTACGGATACTCCATACGCATTAATGAGGCAAGACTTCTTCCGAAGGAGATTAATAAAATTGAAGTATTACATCAGCAGAGAATACGTAAAGCACTTGTTACCATTTCGATTGATGAAGAATATGAGCTGAATGATTCCAATTGCTACCGCATACGCCGCATGGAAGAGGATTTATACATAAATTATGCGCCACCCGGCTATACTTGCTCTGATGTTATCACATATCAGTGGGTGGAGGAACGGGACAAGAATATGAAAGCGCATTTCAACTTTTATTTTGATATTGTACATAGTAAAATCAGTCAAAAAAGTGTACTGCTGTATATGCTTATTATTTTAATTACGGCAGTAGCCGGCAGTGCACTGTATGATTTGATAATAAATATAATTACTGTTTTGTGGTAAGGAGTGATGATATATGAATTTAAAAAACAGAATTATTTTAGAGGACTATCGAAAACAACGTGATGCTTTTGTAAAGCTTGGCGATGTAGTGCACAATATGCTAACGGACATTGTGGACGAAATGGGCATTACGGTGCTTGGCATTGAGCATCGTGTCAAGACAGAAAAGAGCCTTGCCGGCAAGCTGGAGCGAAGCGGAGACTGGTATTCTTCATTCGAAGATCTCACCGATATTCTCGGCGCCCGTGTCATCTGCTTTTTCTCAGACGAAATTGATAAAATAGGAAAAAAGGTTGAAGAAGCTTTTGTCATTGACTGGGAAAACTCATCGGATAAGAGAGCCCTTATCAAGGCAGACACATTTGGATATTTGTCACTTCACTATATCTGCTCACTGCCCTTTGGGGACATATGGCCGGACGAAATCTGCGGAAAAAAGTTTGAAATACAGATAAGGACTACTTTGCAGCACACATGGGCAGCAATTAATCACGATTTGGGATATAAGAGTGAGTTTGGCGTGCCTCGCAGCGTGGCACGAGAATTTTCGAGAATTGCCGGACTTTTGGAAATTGCCGACGATGAATTTGTTCGGGTGCGCAATGATATGAAGGCTTACACGGAGGAAATCCGAAAGAAAATTATTGAAAATAGAGCCGACGATGTACATATTGATATGATTTCATTAAACGAATATGTCAAGCGCAACGGCAAAATGCAGGAATTGATTTTAAAGATTGCCGAGATAAGCAATGCGGAAATCAGTGAGATTGATCCGGAGAGCTATATTGTTCAGCTCAAATTCTTAGGAAAGGAAACTCTGGGTGATTTGCAGAAAATGTTGGAGGAAAACAGAGAACTTGCGCTAAAGCTTGCCGAAAGGGCACTGGCGAACGCGGATCTTGATATTTTGTCCTCCAGCGTAGGCTTGCGGTTCCTGTGTCGGGCGGAGATTTTAAATAAACACTATTCACTTGAAAAAACGACGGAATTTTTAAAGCTTTCAATGGGAACAGCGGAAAAGGCGCAGCGTCAGGCAAAGCATTTGTTTCGTACTTATGAAAAAGTAAAGGAGGAATGTGAATGACCGATGAGGAGCGATATGATAATGCCCTTAGGTTTGCCGCTGAGAAGCACAAGGGACAGTTTCGTATAGGCGGTGCGGAATATATAACACACCCTATGGCGGTGGCTGAAATTGTCCGCCAAAACGGATACGGGATTGATGTTCAGATTGCGGCGCTGTTTCATGACCTGCTTGAGGATACAGATGCAAAAGAGAGCGAAATTCTTAAGTTTGGAAATGAGGAAATATTAAAAGCCGTGAAACTGCTAACAAAGCAAAAGGGCTATGATATGGCGGAGTATGTGGCAGGTATCCGACAAAATGAAATGGCATTTGCGGTAAAAGCCGCAGACAGGCTGCACAATTTAAGATGTGCGCTTGTAACAGATACGGAATTCAAGCGAAAATATATTTTTGAAACCGTTGACTGGTACTTAAATTTTTCGCCGGAAATCCCAAAGGCGGTAAAAAAATTAGCTGAGAGTTTAGATACACCGCTTGCGGAACTGCCGTTTCTGTATGAGCCTATTGAAACGTGGATATTAAAGTAAAATTAAAAGGAGAAATTTATTATGACTATTGAAAAGAAAATTGAAAACGGAAATGTGACAATTAAAGTATCAGGACGGCTGGACACAACAACTGCGCCCGAACTTGAAAAAGCGCTTGACAGTTCGCTCGAAGGAACAAAAGAGCTTGTATTCGACATGACAAACCTCGAATACATATCCTCTGCCGGACTTCGCGTAATCTTAAAGGCACAAAAAGCGATGAACGCACAGGGCAGTATGAAGCTTACCGGCGTGAATGACAGTATTATGGAGGTATTTGATATTACAGGATTTTTGGATATTCTAACGATAGAGTAATCCTATAACTTATATCAAGACGAAAGGAGGGCAAGGATGATATTGAAGTTATTGATACCTGTGCTTTGCAATGCAGTTTTAGCTGTTCTTCTTTATATGACAGAAAAGAAAACACCGTTCGGAAAGGCTAACAAATGGCTGAAACAGTGCATTATCGGTGTTCTGTTCGGTGCGCTTGCCGCTTTTTCAACCGAGTACGGCGTTGATGTGGGCGGTGCAATAATGAATGTTCGGGACGCATCGCCAATTTGTGCAGGACTGATATTCGGTGCGCCGGCCGGAATTATTTCGGGCGTTATAGGAGGAGCATATCGTTGGCTTGCCGTTTTTTGGGGAGCAGGAGAATACACAAGACTTGCCTGCTCTGTTTCAACTGTGCTGGCAGGTTTTATAGCTGCACTTTTAAGAAAGCATATGTTTGATGATAAAAAACCGTCTTTTATATACGGTCTTGGAATAGGCATGGTGTGCGAGGTTTTGCATATGCTGATGATATTTGTAACCAATATGAACGATGCAAACCGTGCGTTTACCTTTGTTGAGAGCTGCACGCTTCCAATGGTGCTTGCAAACGGAATTGCCGTAGGCTTGGCGGTTATGGCGGTGTCAATACTCGGCAGAGAAAAACTTAAATTTCACAAAGAGCAGAAGCAGATTTCCCAGACCTTTCAGTTCTGGTTGTTTATTTGCATTGTAATTGCGTATTTTGTTACGAGTGGATTTACCTATGTTTTGCAAACGGGAATGTCGGGCAAAGAAACCGAGTCTGTTATCAATATTAACATTGATGATGTACACAAGGACATCACCGACGCTTCCGATGAAAATTTACTTAAAATTACCCGCACTATAAGGTCGGAATATATTTCTGATAATACACCTCTTTCCGTTCTTTGCGAAAGGTACAATGTAAAAGGAATAAATATTGTTGACAAGAATGGGATAATAGCTGATTCTACCATTGCGGAATTTATAAGCTACGATATGGCGAGTGGAGAGCAATCGGCAGAATTTTTGGTACTGCTTGAGGGCGAAGATGAATTTGTGCAGAAATATCAGCCGCTCTCTATTGACAATTCAATTTCGCGGAAGTATGCCGGGGTGCGTTTGCCTGACGGCGGATTTATACAGGTTGGGTATGATGCCGAGCAGTTTCAAAAGGATATTGATGAGCATGTTATAGGGGTTACAAAGAACCGCCATATCGGCAACAATGGTTTTGTTGCAATCTGTGACGAAAACATGAATATTGTCATTGACCGCAGCGACTATTCGGGGAAAAATCTAAACACAATCGGAGTTTCGATAGATACGGATGTAACGTCGGAAAATACGGTGTTTGAAGCGGAAATTTACGGCAAGCCTTACTTTCTTGCCTACACCTTTGCCGAGGGCTATTACATTATCGGTGCAATTCCGAAGAGCGAAGCGATGTTTATGCGCAATGTTTCCATATATGTAAGCATATTTATGGAAATTCTCATTTTTGCAGCGTTGTTTACTTTGATTTATTTCTTAATCAAGAAAGTGATTATTGATAATCTGCGTAAAATAAACGGCACGCTTGCCGAAATTACCGACGGAAACTTAAATGTAACGGTTGATGTGCGGACAAACGAGGAGTTTGCCTCTCTGTCGGACGACATCAACCAAACGGTAAGCACCTTAAAGTGCTATATTGCCGAAGCGGCGGCGAGAATTGACAAGGAACTGGAATTTGCAAAAGAAATTCAGTATTCGGCTTTGCCGTCCGTGTTCCCGCCATACCCAAATCGTAAGGATTTTGAAATTTATGCACATATGATAACGGCAAAAGAGGTGGGCGGAGATTTTTACGACTTCTATATGCTCGGCGACAGCACGCTTGCCTTTATGATAGCCGATGTGTCGGGCAAGGGAATCCCTGCGGCAATGTTTATGATGCAGGCAAAGACTATCATAAAAGATCTTGCGGAGAGCGGTCTGGAATTATCTGAAATCTTTATGACAGCCAATAAGAAGCTGTGTGAAAATAATGACGCCGGAATGTTTGTCACCGCGTGGATGGGGATTCTTGATCTGAAAACAGGGCGTTTGAAATTTGTCAACGCCGGACACAATCCTCCTCTTGTAAGACAGGCAGACGGTGAGTTTGCGTATCTGAAAGCACGCGGCGGCATGGTGCTTGCCGGTATGGACGGAATAAAGTACCGCCAAAACGAGCTGCAACTGACACCGGGTGACCAGATTTTCTTATACACAGACGGTGTGACCGAGGCGACGGACAAAAACAATCAGCTTTACGGCGAGGAGCGTCTTTTGGAAACAGTAAACCGGAATATCGTAATGGACACAAGAAAGCTGTGTGAAGCTGTAAAATCCGATGTTGACCAATTTGTAGGAGAAGCGCCGCAGTTTGACGATATTACCATGCTGAGCGTAGAGATTCAATATATAAGAGGCGAAAACTCTATTACTGTAATTGCCGATGACAAATCCATGATTCCTGTCAGTGAGTTTGCAAAGAGCCTTACGGAAAAGCTTGCGGTTGTGCCGAAAGTTGCGAATAAGGTGAGCATCGCCGTCGATGAGATATATTCCAATATAATCAATTACAGCGGTGCGGAGCTGGCAACGATTTCTTATGAAATAAAAGATGGAAGGCTATATATAACCTTTACCGATGACGGTATTCCATATAATCCGCTTGAGGCGGAGGAGCCGGATATCACACTTTCCGCAGAGGAAAGAAAAATCGGAGGGCTTGGAATTTTCATGGTTAAGAAGATGACCGAGAGTATGGAATATACTTATGAGGATGAAAAAAATATTTTGAAGCTTATAATAGCATTGAGTTAGAAGGAGTTAATGATTATGAAGATGAAAAAAATATTAGGTATTATTTTATCTGTTATTATGCTGTGCAGCACTGTGACTGCATTTGCACAGGCAAGCTCAGACAAGGTTACTGTTACAATGGACGGACAGGAGATGGAGTTTGACGTACAGCCTGTTATCGAAAACGGACGTACTCTTGTTCCGATGCGGGCAATATTCGAGGCTCTGGGATGTGCGGTTACTTACTATGATAACGGCGAATTTCCCGTTGTTATGGCAAGCCGCGGTGATAATTTTGTTATGGTATTTATCGGTCAGGATTTCCTTATAACCGACAAGGATGAAATAACTCTTGATGTTCCTGCAAAAATTGTAAATGACAGAACGCTTGTGCCGCTTCGGGCGGTTTCAGAAGCTTTTGACACCAAGGTGGAATGGCTTGAGGATATTAAAACCGTATGTCTTTACACAAAGCATGGTATGCACAAAATCAAGTCGGCTGTTATATCAAAGGAAATTAAAAATAAAATTGGTATTAAGGTTATGGATATTGCATGCACCTATCCTGTCATAGAAAACCCCGAAAACCTTGATTGGATTGAAAAACTCAATAAGGAATACAGGGAAAATGCGGAAAAATATGCCGCGGATGTTGAAAAGGAATATGCCGAAAAAGCAAATCAGCTCTGTGAGGAAACAGGTATAGAGAGCTTTTATCCTTTTGAATTCAAACTTACATATACGATTGATACGGACAGAAACGGACTATTTTCTTTAACAAACCATTATTCAGAAAACATCGGTGATTCTCAGGAATACAGACGCGAATCGGCAGTTTACAACACCGAAACCGGTGAGAAGCTTACGCTTTCGGATATTGTAAGCGGAGATGACGATGAGCGTCATACCATGGCTTATGATGTATTTGTAAAGTATTTTGAAGAAAAGTACACGGATTTGTCGCCGGAACTCGCAAGTCAAATTGACAAAGCAACGGAAAATACAAAGTTTTATCTGACCGATAATTCACTGGTGCTGTATTTTGATATGAATCAATTGGATTTACTGATTGATTATATTCCGACGGTCGAACTTAAATATAACGAGGGCTTATTTAAGATTGATTTATCAGACGCAGAGCTTGACAGCCTGGTAATAGATTTAGAGGGTAATCCCACGACCGGTTATCAGTGGAAGGTGATTTCCGCCGATGCGGACAAGCTTGAGGTAAAGGATGAGTACATTCCCGATGAAAATAAAGAGGGACTTGTCGGCAAAGGCGGCACATACAGATTTACTGCCCATGGTATCGGAGAAGGAAACTGCAGCATTGATATTGCATATATGAGAGGCTGGGAAAGCTCAAATGAAGCAATAGACGAAATTACATATTATTTGTATGTATCCAAGGATGGCAAGATAACCGTACTCGGCACGGAAAAGAATTTGGATAATGTGAAATATGATGCTGAATAGAAATTTGTTCAGTCGGAAATGAAAAGCAGAACAGAAGAGAGGTTTTTGATATGTTAAAGAAAATGTTTGCTGCGACAACGGCACTTATAATGATATTTTCGTCCTTTGCCGTTTCGTATGCGGAGGAGGCGGCTGAAAAGCAGTATATTGTCAGATTAAAAACATCCGATGTGCAGCTGATGAATGCGGATGGCAGGTTCACGGACATTGCGCCTACAGACTGGTTCTGCGAAGCGGTCAGCATAGTTCTTGACAAGGGTATTGTATCAGGTACGAGTGACACGACATTTGAGCCTGACGCAACATTGACCCGTGCAATGCTTGCAACCATGCTTTATCGCTATGCGGGCGAGCCGACCGTAAACTACGCAATGAATTACACCGATACCGAAGACGGCTGGTATACCGAGGCGGTACGCTGGGCATCCTCGATAGGAGTGGTAAAAGGCTTTGACGACAACACCTTCCGTCCTGATGAGCCGATTACCCGTGAGCAGGCAGCGGCAATGCTTCAAAGATACGCTGAGTTTGCAAAGGAGAGCAATTCATTGTGGAATGAAACAAATATTCTATCCTATGAAGATTTTGACAGCATTTCCGGCTGGGCAATTCCGTCACTACAGTGGGCAGCAGGTGCATGCGTAATGAAAGGCAGAACAGATTCTACAATCAACCCGATTGAGAATATCACAAGAGCAGAGATTGCTCAGATGTTGGTAAACTACATGGGTGCAGTTGAAAATTATAAAAATGAAATAAATAAGGAGGACTAAATTATGTTTGACAAATCGAAAGCTCCGAAGCAGGAACAGGTAAAAAAGGCTGAGGAAATCAATCTTGATGATCTTGAACAGGTTACCGGTGCAGGAAATCCCTTTGAGGAGGCACCGAGAATCAAGACGCACGATTATGACGAGGATATAAAGAAAAAAATATAACAGGCATTATATGACTTAAATGACCATAGCTGCGGCGTAACGCCGCAGCTATGGTTATGAAATTTGGCATGAAGAGAGGCTGCCGATACATTGCCGCATTTGTTTCGGTATGTGAAGGCAGCCTATGTTTCAATTATAAGGTTAAATAAATGTTTTGGCACAGCCGGCAAAGAAATTGAAAATACTTTCGGGCTGTGCGGTATGTAAAGTTGAAAAATGTGCAGGTGCTTTGATAAATCACTTGGTTAAATATATAGTTTTATTTTGTGAAAAAACTGCAATAAGGGGTGATGTAATGCTTGATTTATACATGGCAATTGTTTTTATAACCGGTTTTACTTTGTTAATTACAGCGGTGGGTGTAATTACCAACCGGCTTGTTTCAAAAAAGAATAAATCGGAGATAGTCCTTTTATGCCTGTTTATAGGCATAGCAATTTTTTGTGAATGGATAGGTGTAAAAACAAATGGGGCGGACATCTCTCTCATATGGTTGCACAAATGCGTAAAGCTTGTGGAGTTTTGTATTGCACCGCTCATTAGCGTTGCTGCCGCAATTGCCTACGGAAAGGTAAAAAGGCCGAAATCCGTAGCCGCTCTTCTGACTGCTCATGCCGCATTTGAGGTTCTGGCACTGTTTAACAAATGGGTTTTCAGTGTTGATGCTGACAATATCTACCACAGGGAATGACTATATTGGATATACATTGTCGCTTTTGTTCTGTCTGTTGTATATTGCTTTATTTGTATTGTTCAAGGCAACAGAAAATATCAGGCACGATTTGGCAGTGTATTGATTTTGATTTTGTGTTTTTTGGCGGCAGGAATCGGACTTCAGATGTTTCATTCCGAAATACGGGTAGATTTTATGTGCGTGGCAATAGGAAATCTTATGCTGTATAACTACCGTGGCAATGTTATACATCAGATAGATATGACTACTCGGCTGTTAAACCGCAGATGCTACGAAAAAAATATAGAAAATATGAAGACTTCGGCGTATGTATTGATTTTCGATATTAACAAATTCAAACAAATAAACGATACCTACGGTCATGTCGAAGGCGACAGATGTCTGACGCTGGTGGCTCAGAAAATATATGCAGTGTACGGAAAGTACGGCTCTTGCTACCGTATTGGCGGTGATGAGTTCTGTGTAATTATGTACAGGCAGCTAAATAGGATAGACGAGCTTAACAATAAGTTTAAACATGCTTTGGAACAGCTTCGGAAAGGTGTTGGGAGTTTTTTCGGCGTTTCTGTGGGATATGCGTATTACGATGAAAAGAAAGCGGATATACAAGCAGTTATTGAGGAAGCTGATGAGATGATGTATCAGAATAAACATGAAAATATTTAATATTAAGGAGGAATCGTAAATGAAGAAAATTGTATCAATGATACTGTCACTTATGATGATTTGTTTGTCTGTAATTGTATTTGCTGATGAAACAAGTGCTACGGATAACATTACCGTAACCATGAACGGAGAGGTTATTGAGTTTGACGTGGAACCGATTCTGGAAAACGATAGAGTTTTAGTGCCTTTCCGTGCTGTTTTTGAGGCACTTGGCTGCAATGTAACATACACTGAGGCTGACGGAAAGCAGTTTGTAACGGCAATGCGGGGAGATAATCAACTTATTATTGAAATCGGAGCTTATGATATGTGCGTCAACGAAAATGTGGAAGCACTTGATGTTCCCGCTGTCATCATAAACGGAAGAACACTTGTGCCTGTCCGAGTCGTTTCCGAAACCTTTGGTGCAAATGTCGAGTGGATAGGAGACTCAAAAACCGTTGCTGTTGCAACAAAGCAGGGACAGCACAAAATAAAAGCTACAATCGGAAAAAAGAATATAAAGGACGAAAACGGCACGATCCTTATATGCATAGCATATTCGTATCCGGTGATTGATAATTATGAAAAAAACGGATATGTAAGTCAGCTTAGGACAGAATAAACGCTTTCACAATACTTGTAAATGACTATGTAACCTTCGTTACTGCTCCTAAGCTTCTGAACAATATAATCCACATTATTCTTTGTGGCAATCAAAATATTCTGCGAAGCAATATCAAAATCAGCGTAACTGTCCGTTTTTGTACCTGTTGCTTTAATGCTTCCATTCTCAACCGCCACCTTTAAATCGTCCATAAACTTCTTCATTTGAAAAGTGCTATCAACTGTCAGTGCAAGTCTGTTTGCAGGAATAAACAGGTCATATTCAGCATTTACGCCCTTAAACTGCAATCGTGTTTCGGACTCAATACCATTGCACGGAGCAAAATCACAAACAATATTCACGACTACATCGCCCATTCTGTACTCCATAGGATTACCATTAAATCTTACTGCTGCATTGATGTCCTTCCACGATTCAGAGCAGAATTGGAATGACATAAACACGTCAATACCAAACTTCTCAGCCTGTCTTAAAAGACTATCCAAATACTGTCCGTTATGCGTAATATTAAGCACATCTTCATATGCCATATCGCGCATAAACTCCATAATGATTAGCATTTTGGAAAGCCAGCTTAAGTCCTCCAGTTTCATGTTACCATACTTTGTTGTAACACAGTCCTTTTCAAGGCGTGTCACACCTTCAGAAGCAATCAAAGCTTTTGCTTCACTCGAGAGCTCATACAGTCCTTCACGAACCGACTCTGCCACTCGTGTTTTGAAAAATTCCTCCGGTTCATAAATGACTTTTCTGTCACCCAAGAACCTTTTGTGCGTAAATACATTTACCATAAAAAACAACCTCCTTGTTTTATTTACCCTGTACTAAGCCAATGCCAAAATCACAGCTCAATACTCGTAGGGGAAGAGTATAGTTGTTACCGACCTGTCGTGTTCCGTGATAATGTAAATCTTATCACTACCGATGTTGTACAAGGCTAAAATACGCTCGCCGTCTTTTAGAGCCTGCTCATTTTCGGCTTTATCGCTCTCGCATAAGTCGCCCCAATCACATCTGTTGTATTTCTCAAAACTTTCAAGCACACCGATAGCAAAATCTATATCGCCATTCATTTTATCGTGTACCGCCCTTGTCATAACCAGTTTCCCTAAAGAGAACTTTCCCATACCAATCACCCCCTAAAAATAAATTTCAATAGGAATTACAATAATGCTCCGTTGTATTGATAACCAGTTCAGCAAATGCATCATAATAACTGCACATAAACCGAAATCCACTTTCCGCCCAAATCATAACCCCACACAAACCCACCCCCCAAATAACCCCAAAAAATCTTTTCAAAATCCAACCTCGAATGTACCCTTGACTGTATCGCAAATTTTATGTCGAAGTATAGCCGTTTTTTCTCTTGCGAAAAAGTTATTTTTAGATTTCTGCCATATATTAAAAAGAGCATCTTCAGCTGTTTTTAAGCCGAAAATGCTCATATGCTTCCGTTTTGGTTAGCTCCTATAAAACTATATGTATCTGAGATTTTATATCTTCAACAGATTCTTTGGGTATCTGATATATGTCAAATACCGTGTTATCTAGTAATTGTTGTACTTCCAAAATACTAACATCCATCTCTTTAATAGCGTTTACTTGTTCTTCAAAAAGTGAAAGCAATTCCATTTGTTGTGTTGCTGAAACTCTAACTTTCTGTTTTTTTAGCTCAGCCAAAAAATCTTTAAAGGTAAGATTTTCAAAGCAATCCAAACGTTCAGAAATTTTATTTGGCTCATATGCTTTTAGAATGTAGTTAATAAATTTTTGTTTGGTTTCATACTTATGCTGACACATATCTAACAATGAATCAACTGCATTTTCAATAATTTTAGTTTGAGATGAATTTCCAATAGCAATTGGAAGTTTTCTTATGTATATTCCTTTTACTTCAGCCATAGGTTTACCTACCTCTAAGTAATTTACTGATTTGTAATACCAATTCAGTAATGAAGAATTTAATATACCCAAAAGATACATTAAACTATTGTCCATGTTATTTACTCCTTATCAAAAATAATGATGTAGTATACACTACTTTCCTGGTTATTTACATGCGTCGGTGTTATTTCAGTTTTTATGACGCATCTTTTGTATATGTAGATGCACCAAAGGCAATGATTCGTTCAAAAAATATACAGTAGAGCCTACTTTGCCACTGTTGTGTATCAGAAAGTATAGGGGGCGACACCTGAAAACAACGCTGTTGTGTCAATATGCAGACAACGAAAATGAGCCTGACGGCATACAAATGCCATCAGGCTCATATCATTTTCAGGCATATTTCCGCACAGCTTTTTTCTGTGGGCTATGCTTTCTCTACACAGCTTTGAAAGCTGTGTATTTTATGTTTATATTATATGTTGGTGGGGGAGTCATTTTTTGTCTTTTTCTTGCTCTTACCCTTTTTGACAGACTTATCACTTTTGCTAACCTGTTCAGTCGGTGTAACATTTTCTGTTGCCGTTTCTCCGTCCAAATCCTTTTTATCGTCCTTTACTTCAGTCGCTTCGCCAAGGCTGACTATCTCAAATTCCGATGACGCCTCAGCTTGTTCAACCTGTATCGGATATGCCGACAATAAAACTAATCCCATTTCATCAAGAGCCTCAGGTGTTAAAATGCAAGGTGCTTTTTCGTCTGCCTTTAGAGCTTCGTCAATAATTCGAGCGGTTTTTATAAGTTCCTCAGCCGTTTTCTCATTTGCCGTGTAGTAGCCTCTATTTTCTACATTGACCTGCTCATCCTTTTTAAGGAAGTAAAGAATAAATTGAAGCTCTTTTTTTCCTGCCGAGGTCTTTTTATCACTCAGCAGACGAGTGTACGCTTCGTCCATTACAATTCTGCTTTCAGCACCCTTGATAACGTCTGAGTTTTTCTTTGGCGTGTCCGATATTTCCAGCAACACGGCAAGTTTTTCTTGTTCTTTACGTAAGTTCGTTTTCATAAAATCGTCTCCTTTTGTATTGATTTCCTTTAACTACGCAAATGTTCTTGGGACTGCTGATGTTATAAATTACGTGGCGACACCAAAAAAAGCGTCAATGACAACACTTTTGACGCACTTTTCAGCGGAGACCACATAGAATGAGTGGAAAATATAACACGTAATGCCTAAGTTAACACTTCGCAGACGATTTAACACCAAACGTACGCTTAAACTTAAGAGTGGGAATAATAAACAAAACTCTCAGAAGTTGCATAGAACAAGGCTTTTTGAGGGCTTGAAATCCGTAATGATACTGTTTTGATACTGTTTTGATACTGTTTGATTATTGCGGACAATAATGATTGATTAAAAAATACCGTCGGAAACAACAAAGTTTCCGACGGTATTTTTGTGTTTACCCGGACAAGTAAGATTTTTTCTGTAAATTTACTTCTCTATGATAAAATATAAATGTTTAATGGGCAGGAAAGTATGAGAACGGTTATTTTGATTTGCACACCGATATTAATATTCAATTCTTAACACACCGTTATCTTCCGCTACAGTTCCGCTGTTGTTTATATTTGTACGCTTTCCCGAAACGGAATAGAATCCGGAGGAGGTAAAGCCGTCTTTGCTGTCATTTTCGTTAAGCGCAAGCGACAGCTCAAAAATATTAAGGTGGTCATATGAAACGGTTGATTTTACATTAACTCCGAGCGCCTTTGTATCGCCCGACATATTCCCGATGCCGGAAAAATCAAAATACAGCGTTTTGCCGTTAATTACAAGCCCCATATGTACCGCGGCACGGTTAAGCATATGCGTACCGTCGCTTAGCATAATGTCAAGTGTGGCTTTTTGCAAGTCCGTATTTTCAAAATCAAGTTCCGTCGAGATTTTGTATACCTTATTCCCGCAGGTGTACACCTCTGCGGAAAAATCGTCCGAAAGGTGATCCGCAATAGGCTCCTGCTCCGGGGTGACGCAGTTTATAATATTTATTACGTCCTCGTCCGAAACCTCAACGTTAAGCACTTCTGCCGTATTTTTAACCGCATTGAGCAATGTTTGCCTGAAATACGCATAGCCTTGGCTGTTCTTTAAACTGCTGATATAACAGCTCAATTTTTCGCGTTCCGCCGTTACCGTATATACATCACAGCCAAGCTCCTTTGTTCCGAAAATGGCACTCTTATAACCTGTTTTTTTTACTTTAAGACTGCCGTACAGCTCACCGGCGGAATATCCGTCCGCATCGTTCGGGTCGGCAAATTCCTCCTCAAGGCTTTCATCGTGCGGTAATGCATAGCTGTATTCGCCCATTTTTATTTCATATGCGGACGGCTTATTACCGATATTAAACTTTTTCAGTGCGTCCGAGTAATCCGAGTTTATACTTAATGCGGTATTTGTAAAGCACGTCGCAAGATATTCCTTTGTATGCGATTTCTTAATCATATGCACCGCACCGAAAACGACTGCCGCCGTAAAGCAAACGCATATAACAGAAATCAGTATGTACTTTTTCTTCATTATAACACCTCGCAATTATTCTATCATACAAAAATAATTTATGTCAACCTCTTTACAAAAATTCATATTTGTAATATAATGATTTTAGCTCACATCAGGAAGGAGTATATATATGTTTTTCAAAAACAGCTTCAGAATATTCAAATGCGATCTTAAAAAGCTTGCACGAAACTGGGTAGCGATAGTAATTGCGTGCGGTGTGGCACTTTTGCCGTCGCTGTATGCGTGGATAAATATTCTTGCCTCGTGGGATCCATACGGCAACACGGGCGGAGTAAAGGTGGGTATCGTCAATAATGACGAAGGCTCGCAGATACAGGGGATAAATATAAACATCGGCTCGGAGCTTGAGTCACAGCTTAAAGAGAACAAAAAGCTCGGCTGGACGTTTTTCGATAATGCGGACGAGGGCATTGAGCAGTGCCGAAACGGAAAGGTATATGCGACTATAATAATTCCGAATGACTTTTCCGCAAAAATGGCTACATTGCTTGATGAAACACACGTCAAGCCTCAGCTTGATTATTATGTGAACGAGAAAATCAATGCAATAGCGCCCAAAATGACAGACAGCGGAGCTTCAGCGCTGCAAAAGCAGATAACGCAGTCGTTTATTCAGACGGTTATAGAAAAGGTGTTTGAGGTTTTAAATCCGCTCGGGTATGATATAGATCAGCACTATGATGAGATAGAAAAATTTCAGAGCCTGTTAAATCTTGTTGATGACGATTTGCCTCACGTTTCGGAAAAGCTTGATAATCTGCTTGCATCGGCAAAGGACGGCAAAATCGACCTCGGCGCCAATTCGGAGGACGTGGAATTTTTAAAGCGCGTTCTCACAAACGCTATTACCTACACAGATGATGTCAAAGCCGATACGGATAAGCTTATGAACAAAACCGATCACAGCGCATCAGACATACGCACAAACATTGACGGGATAAGCAGTGCGCTTGCGTCTATGGAAAGTTCGCTCGATAATCTGAACGGTAAAATAACCACAAACAAGCCCGATGTTTCCGACAGCCTTTTATCGCTGACGGCGGATATTGATGCGATAAACAACAGGCTTTCGTCAATGGAAAAGGAAATAACGATATTTGACGATGATACACGTACCGATCTGGAGCGTAAGATACAGCGATTGCGCACAACGCTCGGCTCGCTTGACGATTTCCTTGATGATGTTTCAGAGGCGGGTGACGTTATATCAACTCTTGCGAAAGACCTTAAATTCATAGAGGACAGCACCGCTGAAATAGGCAGCAACGTCAAGGATTTGTCGGACAGCATAGACAAGGCGTTTGACGAAATAATCGACGCACTGGAAAAGATTTCGGGAAAAGCGTCCTCTGCCGAGACGGAAATTGCGGCAGTAGGTGCGAAGCTTAATCATAATTCCTCGCTGTACCGCCGTCTTGAAAAGGCGGTAAGCGACGCCAAGGGTCAGGACGCGGCGATTGCCGAGCTTAAATTGAGCACGCAGATAGACAATATAATAAACAAGATTGAAAATAAGCACGACCGCATATCCGAAAAGCTTGACAAGATTGAGGACACAGCGTCGGGTATACAGCTTACTTCAAAATCACTGCGCACACACCTGACATCGTTTAACGATTCGGCGCAGATTCTTATAAGAAATCTGCACAAGCAGATAAGCGAGTCGGATGCTACTCTTAAGGAGATAAACAGCATACTTAAGCGCAGTAATGACGATAAGATACTTAATTTTTCGGAGGATATAGCCACGATAAGCAATAAGCTTGCCTCTTTGAGCAGTAACATATCAAAGCTTGAGGGGGATTTGAGCGGTTCGACCGATCTGGAGAGTACGGTTGATGCGGCAAAGAGTATATGCCAGAATACACGCAAGCTTACCGAATCGCTGTCAAAGGTCTTTGACGGCTCGCTTGACGAGAAAATACAAAAGCTTCTCTCGAATGCAAATTCCGCCGGCTCGGATTTACAGCAGTTGTTCAGTATGTCTATAGACGGAGTTGATTCGGCGCAGGAGTTTCTGGATAAGCTGAACAACAGCTCGACAATCCTTACGGACGATGTAAATAAGTTCAAGGATAAGCTTCCGGCTTATCTCGGCGGTATGACAAAGATAGCTGACAAGATACGTGCACTTTCGGACGTTATAGACCTTAAGGATATTGCAGGTATGATGCAGTATGACAGTGAAGCTACGGGAGATTTCTTTGCGTCGCCCGTTGAGCTTAACACGACAAAGCTGTTTCCCGTAAAGAATTACGGTGCAGGTCTGACCCCGTTCTACACCACGCTGTGTCTATGGGTAGGCGTATTGCTTATGTGTGCCCTGTTCACAACAAGAGCGGCAAACGCAGATTTTGAATATACTCCGAATGAAGAATTTATGGGCAAGTTTATGCTGTTCGGCGCAATGGCGGTCATACAGGGATTTATAGCGGCTCTGGGCGACGTTGTGGTGCTGAGGGTTGAGATAATGCACCCGATACTGTTTATATGCCTTTCAATGCTCTACAGCCTTGTATTTACGGGAATTGTGTACACACTCGTGTCACTGTTTGATAACGTGGGTAAGGCAATAGGCGTTGTGTTCCTGGTATTTCAGATAGCCGGCGCGGGCGGTACGTTCCCGATACAGGTAACGCCGGTATTCTTCCAGAGAATAAATGCATTCCTGCCGTTCACGTATGCGATAAACGGTATGCGTGAGGCGGTGGCAGGCATAGTTATGGGCAACCTTGTAACGGATATAGCCGTGCTTGTTGCATACTTTGCGGGATTTATCGCATTGGGATTGCTTTTGAAGCGATTTGCAAGCAAGGCTCTTAAAAAATTTCTCAAGCAATTGAGCGACTCGGGAGTAATAGGACATTAAATATATCTAAAAGGTGCAGTTCAAAATGAACTGCACCTTTTATTTTGCTGTTTTTTCGATAAGCTCAAACAGCCGCAGTTCGTGCAGTTGTTTGAGCAGTTCCGACATATTTTTAATTCCCATACGTTTCAAAAGACGGCTTGCCATCTTTTTGACCGACGTAACCTCAATAACCTTTCTGTCGGCAATATCCTTATATTTTTCACCCTTATACAGCGAATAAAGCAAATCAAATTCGCCCTTTGACAGGCGTGTAAGATTAATATACATATAAAGCAGTGACTGCATATTCTCATTAACCTCTCTCGTTCTGTTGATAAGCTTTTGCGAGATTTCGGGATTAAGCGAGGTGTTGCCCCGAAAAACATCTTTTATATTTTTCAATATTTCGGCAGGGGGCAGGCTCTTGCTGCAAAAATTATCGGCTCCGTCCGCAACGGCACGGAAAAGCTGAAAATCCGCTATGTTTTGAGATAACACAATAACTTTTGTTCTCGGACATTCTTTTTTTATTTTCTTTATAATGTTTCCGCTGTCAGCTTCGGCATTTATGTCAAAAATCAGTACATCGGGGCGCAGACGCTCTGCCAGTTCAATACACCGATCGGCGGTGTATGCCTTTGCGGAGATTTCTATTTCGGAAAAACTCATAAACTCATCATAATAACTGCTGCGTATGTATTCCGGACTGTCATATATCAAAACCGTTATTTTAACCATATAAACCCCCAAAAATTTGTACTTCTTTTACATTTTAACACCAAAGCAGGGGATATGTCAATACTTTTTATTGCAAAAACATATATTATTATTGTTTAAACAAATAGCACGCACGCAAATAACCAATATAATTATTTGCGTAAGCAATAAAAGGGGTGATGACATGAACAGAATAGCACAGCTCAGGAAAGAAAAACATCTTAATCAGATAGGACTTGCGATGAAGATGAATATTTCGCAGTATATGGTCAGCGCATATGAAACCGGCAGACATCAGCCGACAATGGATATGCTTATTGAATTATCTGATTTTTTCGGAGTGTCGGTGGATTATCTTATCGGCAGGAGCAATGTGAGAATGAGAGCCGATGAATTTTTTGCAACGGATTTTTCGGCAGAGGAGGCAGAGCTTTTGGCGCTGTTTCGGGATATGGACTGCACCGAACGCATAAAGCGTGAAAGCGCAAATATAAATCTATAAATAACGACGGCATAAAAACAAAATGTAAGAATGCTTTATGCTATGAACAAACTGAACCGCTCGGAGTACCTATATACGCCGTCGGGTTCAGTTTGTCCATTCTGCACTATTTTTCTAAAACCCACAAAAAAATAAATTGAGCAAAAAACATAGATAAGAAAGCAAGGAATATCCTTGCTTTCTTTCATAATGTTACAGCTCTTTTTTCAGCCGCCATACCGCATCGGCAAGCTCCTCCGCATCGCGTTCCTTATTGAACACGCCGAAGGACGCACGCACAGCGCCTGTCTTTACCGTGCCGAGAGCCTTGTGCGCAAGCGGAGCGCAGTGGTATCCGGCACGCAGTGCAAATCTGTCCGAAAGCCGCTGTGCGACCTCGCCGCTCGCTTTGCCCGCTATATTAAACGCCGTTGTACCTATCCTGTTTCCGTTTCCGTAAACGGTTATGCCGCCCATATTGAGAAGCTTTTCCTCAAGCTTTTTCGCAATATATCTTTCCCTGCCGCCTATTTCGTCCACGCCGTGCCGTCTGATATATCGTACCCCCTCCACAAGCGCTTTTATTGCCGGAGTATTCATTGTTCCGCTTTGGAGCATATCGGGCATAAATTTCGGCTGTATAAGGCTTTCCGATTTGCTCCCCGTTCCTCCCGTTATCACGGGCGAGAGATACGGCGGCTTATTTACATACACACCGCCCGTTCCGAGAGGCCCCATAAGTCCCTTGTGTCCTGAAAACACAATAAAATCCGCTCCTATGCGTTCGGCGTCCACATTAAGACAGCCTGCCGTCTGTGCTGTGTCCACAAGGCAGAGAATATCGTTTTCCCGTGCGATTTTGCAGATTTCCTCTATCGGCTCTATAGTTCCGCATACGTTGGAGGCATGAGTGCAGACTATGAGCTTTGTATCGTCACGTATTGCGTCACGGAACGCCTGAGGGTCGGTGTAGCCGTTTTTATCGGACTTGACGACAGTGTAGTTACCAAGACGGTGCAGAGGTCTTAAAACGCTGTTGTGCGCCATTTCGGAGGTAATGGCATGACCTCCCGATAAAAGCACGCCCAGGATAACCATATTGAGCGCATATGTGGCGTTTTGCGTGAATGCGATATTCTGCGGATTGTCTATATTAAACAGCTCCGCAATCTCGTCCTGCGCCGTGACTATCGCCTCGGTGCTTTTCACGCTCATTGCATGACCGCCCCGTCCGGCATTGCCGCTCTCAAAGATTGTGCCGCTCATAAGCGCTTTGTATACCGAAAATGGTTTTCTTGCAGATGTTGCCGCATTGTCAAGATACTTCATTGAATACACGCTCCCCGTCACGAATTTCTTCAATATATATTTTTTTGATCCGTATGCCGTTCTCGTCGCATAACGGTCTTACTATTTTCAAAAGACGGTCATCGGCACGCACCGAATACGAACACTCGCCGGTTTTGTTGAGCTTGCCGGGCGTGTGAACAACGTCGGCAGGATAGCCCGAGGAGGCTTCGAGAAGCTTTTTAAGCCGTGCCGCCGTTGTTATTGAGCCTAATGTTATATACAAAAAAATCACTCCTTTCAAATATTATCACCTATTGTATAATATTCCGAAGAGAGTGATTTGTGATTTAATATACGTCGAATACGCTCCGTGGCTTGTTGTGTGCGGAAACGCTCAGCACAAGCCCTATTGCAAGCATATTTGTAACCATCGCCGTACCGCCGTAGCTTATAAACGGGAGCGGAATACCCGTTACGGGCATAAGTCCTATGCACATACCTATGTTTTCAAAGGTATGGAATAAAAGCATTGACGCCGTTCCCACACAGATGTATCTGCCGAACGGATTGTCAGCCTTTTTTGCGATTTTAAAACAGCGCAGTATCAGCATAAACAGAAGCACCGTTACAATCACCGCACCGATAAGTCCGAACTCCTCCGCAATGACGGAGAATATGAAGTCGGTGTATTTTGTGGGTAAATATCCGAACTGATTTTGCGTACCCTGTAAATATCCTTTTCCCCAAATCTGTCCCGAGCCGACTGCTATTTTAGATTGTATAACATTGTATCCTCTGTTCAACGGGTCAAGGTCGGGATTTAAAAATACCTGTATACGCTTTTTCTGATATTCACTCAGCAGAAACTTGTATATCAGCGGAACGGAAACTATTCCCGCACCGAGTGCTGCCGCAACGTATTTCCATGATATTTTTGCGGTGAAAAGCATACATACGAACATAAACAGGAATACCAGCACGCTTCCCAAATCAGGCTGAAGCATAATAAGTCCCAGAAGAAGTCCGAGGTGCAATATAAGACCTATTATGACGGGGATTTTGTTTATGCTTTCCTCAACCTTTGAAAGGTGGTATGAAAAGGTTACTATAAAGCACACCTTTGCGATTTCGGACGGCTGTATGCCGATTGCTCCGAACCGTATCCAGCTGCGTGCGCCCCAGTCGCCCGATATTCCGAAAAGCAGTACGGTAATCAGTATCAGCACGGCAAAAATATAGATGTATTTCGCCATATTTTTAAGCTGTTCATAATCAAACCTGCTCATAAAAAGCATAATCGCACTTCCGATTACAAAAGCCGCCGACTGCACAATGACGTTCGTGTTTGTTTTAAGCGTGCGTGTTGCCGAATAAATCACGACTATTCCGAACACGGACAGTATAAATACAATAACCGCCAAAAACCAATCGGTCTTTTTTTCCGTAACCGGCATTCTGTAAATACCTTTTGTCTGCAATGCACTGCCTCCCGTTTATTTTTCTATAACAAGCTCTGATGCTTTTCCGTATTTTCTGAAAATTGTTTTCCCGTTTTGGGAAACCGTTTCCCAGCCGTCGGACGGAGTTTTTGCATATCCGTCAGTAAAAACCTGCATAAAGCCGTTTTCCTTGAATTTCAGCGTGATGTTTTTCTTATTCTCGCATATCTGCGCCGGAATGTTTACTGCTGTGATATGCGGCTCTTGTGTTCTTTCTTTTATAATTTCCGCCTCTTTGTCGAGCGAAACGTATACTGCGTGATTGTCTATCCGCCACACCGACGCATTACTGCGGTATGCGGTCGGGTCCTCGCTTTTTCCGAAAACCACCTTTACGCCCGTGCAGTCCGCATAGCGCTTATCGTACAGCGGTGAGTGCTTATCCGACGTTTCGGCGGAAAGAATGATTTTCCCGTCCTCACGTCTTGCGTGAACTTTGACCGCATAAGCGGCGGTGACGGCTTTTGCAAGCTGATCCTCGCCTACAAACGAATAGCCGTTTTCGCCCGTGATTTTATCAACCTTTTTAATCTGCTCCTCCTGGTTTTCCTCATCGCTGTAGATGTAATCGCAGTGATTGTAGAAAAGCAGAGGAACTTCATATTTTGCCGAGGTTTTTGAGAAAAGCTCGGGACCGTAAGGCGTGTTTGACGGCTGCAGCATAAGCATACCGTTTGAAAGCTCGAACGGTATTATAAGCGAATTTTCCGCACTTATCTGCGGAACTGCACTGCTGCACGGCGTCTGCGAACCGCTGTTCCATAAAAGTCCCGACTCGTACTGATGCCTGTATGTGCCGTCATATCCCTGCTCATTGTCAAAATCGCCGTCATAGCCTATCTGGCTTGTAAACCATGTGTGCTGATTTGCGCCCAAGCCGTCCCAACCGAGCCCGTAGGACGCAAACGCCTTTTTGTGCATCGAAAGCTCGTTGCACTCTTGCTCCTCGTCGGCATATTTCTGTGTGAGCGAATGAACACCGAGATAGATATAATTGTCCTTAAAATAATCTATATGCTTTTGCAGTTTGTCACGGAGCGGAAAATACGGACTGTCTATCGGATATGCCGCACCGTATTCAAGCTCACCGCATATAAGTTCCGTTTTGCCGTCGCCGTCAAGGTCGTAAAATCTCGGCACGCAGTTTTCGCCGAATTTCAAATGCTTGTTTCCGTTGTAATTGTATTTTTCGCCGTCAAGATAACCGCTGAACTTATAACTGCCGTCCGATTTTTCAAACTCGGCAATGTATCCTTCGCCGACTCCCGCATAAAGCTTTCCGTCCTCCGTTACGCACGGTGCGCACCAGCTGTGCTTGGAGTCGATTGTTTTGTATTCGTCAAAGCTTATTCCGTATTGCGACTTTTTGCCGTAATAAATGCGCAGATCGCCTTTTCGTGAACCGACCGCAATATCATCAAGACGGTCGCCGTCCAAATCACCGGCGGAAATCATAGAGTCCGTAAGTCCCGTTTCGAGAATTACTCCCTGTTTTTCAAACATACAGCCGGATATGCGTTTAAAGCAGTAGATTTTTCCGTCTTTACTGCCCGATATAAGCTCGTCCTCGCCGTCAAGGTCAATATCCGCAAAGGCAGGGGAGGAGTATGCGCCTATATTGAGCGCCGCACCGTCCGTATCGGTAAGATATACGGGAGCGCCGAACTCGTAATTTTCATTACTGCCTATTCCGCTGTAAAAATACAGGTTTCCGTCGCCCGCACCGCATATCAAATCCGTTTTGCCGTCGCCGTCAAAATCGCACGGGAGCGGATAAGCACGGAGAGTGTATTCGCCCGTATATTTGAAATAGCTTTCGCTTTCCTCGTATTTGCCTATTTTAAGCCACTTTTTCATAGAAACGCAGTGCTTACCCGATGAGTATGCGTTCTCGTATGCGTCAGGCTCGTATCTGCCGTTGTTTTCTTTTATATATGTCACCGTTTCCGCACGCTCAAACCACGTGTACGGGTTCCGCACAAGCGTGAATGACGGGAACTGCCCGTATTCACGGCACAGCTTGTCAAATTTAAGGGCGCTTTCGTTTTCAATGCCCGTTATATCCTCGTAATGCAGTTCCCACGCCGCCGGTTTTGTTCCGAACGAGCCGAAGGTGCGCCACACGGCATAGCCGTATTTTTTAATCGACACAAATTCCGCAAAACAGCTCTGCAAAAGAATATTTGCGCCGACAGTCGAGTTTGAGAAATATTCGCCCCTGTTTTTCGGCGTAAGGTCGTTTACCGAAAATGCGTTGGGCAGTATGGGATTTGTGAAAAAGACATACCCGTTTCCGTATTGGTTTAACGTATACAGCGAAAGTCCGTCAAACCCCGCAACCTCCTGTGCATTTGACGTTACGGCGCCGTAGCCGTAGTCCTTTTGCGATAATACGTCATAATTTTTGTAGTTGCTGTACAGATGCAGAAAATCGCACAAAAGCTCTTGAATTTTCAGCATATCGCCGCCGCCGTCGGGGCAGATAAATTCCGTGGGGCATTTTTCAAGCTTTACAAACTTTTCCGCACCGATAAAATCGGCGTCAAAGCTGTTGTAAAGAGCATTGTCGAGAAATACCGAGCCGCCGTTTTTTACATAGTCCTCAACAGCGGACAAATCCTTGTCCGCCATACTTTTGTCAATAAAAAGCATATCGTAACCCGACAAATCGCCGTCAGCCGAAGAAAGCTCCTCCGCATCGAGCGTGGCAATCATGGAACGGCAAAGCTGTTTGTACGTGTCGCTGCCGCTCTCGGCGCTTATAACGCCGGCACGCAGTGTGTCGCCGTCAATCTGTTGCTGCGCTTTGCAGGAGCATAAAAGGAGCATACACAAAACGATTAAAACTGTTTTTATCTTCATATTAAAAGCCCTCGTATATGAACGTGCCGTTTCCCGTAAAGAAAATGCACACAAGTATAAACATTATAAGGTACAGCAGAAAAACCGCCGATTTTTTTATAAATTTCATATCATTCTCCGTTAAGCCATTTATCTATTTCTTCCGTAAATTTCGGTGAGCCGACATCGTAGTTTAAATGTCCCGTATCGTAAAACCATTCGGGCGGACATTCCGTTTCCATATCCAGAACCTCAACGCCGTAGCGGTCAAATACCTTGTACGCCTCGCTCTTTATCTCGCCCAAAAGCGGCGGCATATCGTAGTCAGTGTTCCAGGGCATCCATACCGCACGTATAAGTATGCCGTTTTTGCCGCAGTATTTTATTATCTTCTCCAAAGCGTCCAGGTTATCCGAGAATTTTTCTATCGGCTGATTAAAATACTCGTTTTCGTATTCCTTTAATTTCTCCTCCATTGCACTGCGTGCCACACGTCCGTGGTACACGCTTTTCTCCTGCGGAAGATATTTAAACGGAAGCGGATTTTCGCCGGCCAGAAGTTTTTCAAAGCCGTCTGTTATCATCGGATAAAATCTGTCACGCTCAAAATACGCATACGGCTGATACGGCTTTTTGTGCCATATATAGGTCGGGTTTGTGTCAAAATCATCATAAAGCGTCAGATAATTAAGCCCGATAACAAGCTCCGAGCCTATATGTATCTGCTTTTGGCAAATCATATCCCATAAATCCGTTACAACGCCGTAGTCCAGTCCGAGGTTTACGTACCCCGAATTGCTCTTATCCTCCATAAATGCGGAAATAACAACGGAATTTCCGAAAAACACCTTGTCCCACACTTTTTCGGGGTGCTTGTACTGCGTTATCTCAAAATCGTTTTTGACAAAATAATCGCTGTAGGCTATGAAGTTTGTTTTTGTGAGGTACGTATCGCAGCCGAAAAGCGCTGCCGCAATAAGCGCCGCTGTAATCATTTTCTTCATATTCTGATAAATCCTCTTAAAATCTCAAAAAATTGCTCTCCCGAAACAGTAACCATAAGCGTGTTTACCGCAAACAGGAAGTTCACGATAAAACAGCGCAGTATATATACGCCTTTGTTCATTTTGCGTTTGTCGGCGGTGGTGAGCCCGAAAAGGTTTTCCAAGCCGAGGCATAAGCCGTTGTATATACCGCCTATCACGTTTATAAGCGCAAAGCCGTGCCACATCTCCATAACGAACATTATAGCAAAGCCTACCAGTGCGGACGGTATGCGCTTAAGGCGCTTGCCGTTTAATACTACAAAAATATGCTCACGCACCCAGTCGCTTAAGGTTATGTGCCAGTTGCGCCAGAACTGCGTGAATGACGCCGCCGCCCACGGTTTTCGGAAGTTTTCGGGGACGGTATATCCCATTGCGTTTCCGACCGATATGGCAATGTCGCTGTAGCCGGAAAGGTCGAAAAACAGCGTGAAATAGCTTAGTACAACAAGCAGAAAGCTTATTAAAATGTTCTTTTCCGCACCTAAAAGATGCGTAAAAAGCGTCTGTACAAAAAACAGTACCACCATTTTCTTGAACATTCCCTTTATAAACCGCTTAAGACAGCAGATAAACCGCTTGCCGTCAAGCGGAACGGGTTTGTTGTAGACCTTTAAAAAGTCGCGGTAGCGGAAAATAGGACCCGATGTGAATACGGGGAAGAACAGCATATAGTTTGCATACGTAAGAAACGGAATTTTCATATCCGTATAGTACACAAAATACATTGCGTCCACTGCTTTGAGCATATGATACGCTATTCCGACAAACGTTATAATAACCGGGAGTGACGGGAAAAACTCCGTCATTCTTCCGTAGAAAAACGGTATTGTGCATACAAGCGACAAAAATACAAAAAGAAACTTTTTGCATTTTTTCGCACGCCGCAAAAAGCACACCAGTATATATGTTATGATTGTGTAAACAAGGCTTGCGAAAAGCAGGCGCACCGAAACGTATCCGATTACCGCCATATCCGCAAAAATCAGCGCCTTAGGTCCGAAATCCTTTTTGAACAGCAGGCGTGAAAGCCCCGAAAAAACAATCATAGCTCCGCACGCAATAAGCAGGCGGAAAAGAATATCCGATTGTAAATACCACATATTATCCTATTTTACTTTCAACCACTTCTGCGATTTCGTTGACCGTGTTCATCGGGTAGAGAGTGATGTCCTTCTGCGTGATTTCGATATTAAAGGTTTCCTCAATAAAATGAATTATCTCAACTGCACCGAACGAATCTACAAAGCCTTCGTTAAACATATGCACGTCATTGTTGAAATCGGGGTCGTCGCCTATTTCAAACTTTTCCTTAATAAACTTGCTTATAGTATCCTGTACTGACATTTTTTATTTTCCTTTCTTTGTTTAAAAATATTCTTTCTTCAGTTTCTGGCGGTCAATCTTTCCGCTCGGTGTGTGCGGAAACTTGTCCGTTGTTATTATTCTTGACGGAACCATATAGGACGGAAGATACTGCTTAAGTCCCATATTGAATTTCCGCTGAACAATGTTTTCCTGTGTTTCGATAAACAATACAATCTCCTGCTTGTCCGCATCAAACAGCGCACAGCAGCTGTCCACGCCGTCCATTGCGGAGGCGGCGCTTTCGAGATCGCCCAGCTCTATGCGGTTGCCTCTTAATTTTATCTGACTGTCCGCACGTCCGACAAATATTATATTGCCCTCCTCGTTTTCATATACGAGGTCGCCCGTTCTGTAGAGCGTTTCGTTATATTTGGTGTTGAGCGGATTTTGCACAAATGCTTTTTCGGTAATTTCGGGTGAGTTCCAGTATCCCGACGCAATTCCGCTGCCGCCTATGCACAATTCGCCCTGTTCGCCCGTGCGGCAAAGCTTGTTTTCACTGTTTAATATTACCGCTTTCATATTGGCGCACGGCTTTCCTATCGGGAGAGTTTCGTGATTTTCGTACTCACGGTCAACAATGTAATATGTTGCAATATCCGTCGACTCCGTAGGTCCGTACATATTTACGTACATACAATCGGGGAGATTTTTTCTCCAGTAGTTAAGCTGAGTGTTCGGCATAACTTCGCCTGCAAACAGTATCAGCTTAAGCTTGTCAAGCTTTGCATTGTCAAGCACCTGCGCATTTGCAACGCTTATCATAACCGTAGGAACCCAGAATATTACCGATAATTCCTCCTGCTCCATATATTCAATAAGCTTTTCGGGGTACATAAACAGTATTTCGGGTATTATCATTGTTTTTGCGCCCGTGTACAGCGTAAGGTACATATCGAATACCGAGTTGTCAAAATGGAATGCGGACTGCATACCGATTATGCTGTCGCCGTCTATCGGGAACGTTGTGACAAGCCACATTGTGTAATCAATAACGCCCCTGTGCGAAACCGTTACGCCCTTGGGAGTGCCTGTCGAGCCTGAGGTGTACATTATATATGCACAGTCAAGGTCGCATACCGCCGAGAGTGCGCTGTCCACCGCCGCATCGTCGGCGGGTGAGGACAAAAGCTCGTCCGTAAGGACTGTTTTCACCTCAATGCCTGCCGATCTAAGCTTTTCTCTGCCCTCGGCATCCGTGATTATCGCCGCGGGAACAAGGTTTTCCACGGTTTTTTCCATTCGAGCCATAGGTATTGCATAATCAACGGGAACATACGGACTTCCCGCATACATTGCGCCCATAAATCCGATTATCGAATTTATGCTTTTGGGAAGATACACTATTATCGGCTTAAGCCGTCCTGTTTCGCAGTTGTTTATAAGATACGCTGCCGCATTGCGGCTCTTTTTTCTAAGCTCAGAAAAAGTTATTGTGCCGTCCTTGTCCCCAAAGGCGGTCTTTGTGCCGTAAAGCTGTGCCGCACGCTCTAGGAGGCATACGCAGCTGTTCATAATATTTTTCATAGCATTTCTCCGTCGGAGAGTGATTTTTTAAGCGTCACTCTGTCTATTTTATCGTTTGCTGTGTGCGGAAATCTGTCCATCACGACAAGTTTTGACGGCAGCATATAGTTGGGAATATATTTTTTAAGCTCAAGGTTTACCTTGCGCAGTTTTAATTCCTCTTTTGACTCCGCAAACAGTACAATGCACTGTTCCTTTTCGTCAACTACCGCACACGCACCCTTTATCCCGCCGACGCACATAGCGGCGTTTTCCACTTCGCCCAGCTCTATGCGGTTGCCTTTGATTTTCACCTGGTTGTCACGCCGCCCGATGTACATAATAAGACCTTCTTCGTTTATATATGCAAGGTCGCCGGTGCGGTATATTTTTTCATTATAATAGGGATTAAGCGGATTTTGCGTGAACGCTTTTGCGGTTATTTCGGGTTTGTTCCAGTATCCGAGCGATACGCCCGTGCCTATAACGCACATTTCGCCCTGTTCGTTCACTTTTGCCTGCTTGTTTTCCTCGTTTAAGATTATTATGCGCATATTTTCGCAAGCCTTGCCTATCGGCAGAGGGTCGCTGTCGTTAAACTCACGGTCGACAATGTAATATGTGCACACGTCGCTTATCTCGGTAGGACCGTACAGGTTTGCATATAAGCAGTCGGGATGCTCCCTGCGCCATATGTTAAGCTGTGTGTTCGGCATAACCTCGCCGCAGAATGCCGCTGTTTTGAGAGTCGGCATTTTAACCTCGGACAATACGCCCGAATTTGCAACGTTTATCATAACAGTCGGTACCCAGAATATCGTTGTTACGCTGTTTTCCTCTATAAATTCGGGAAGCTTTGAGGGGAACATAAACAGCTTTTCCGGTATTATCATCATTTTTGCTCCGCTCAAAAGCATTGAATATATGTCAAATATCGAGTTGTCAAAATAGAAAGGAGCCTGGTTTCCGAGAATTGTGTCCTCGTTTATTCCGAACGTGTCCGACACCCACATAGCATAGTCGATAACGCCCCTGTGCGGAACGGTAACGCCTTTCGGATCGCCTGTTGAACCCGATGTAAACATAATGTATATCGGGTCGGTGTCGCAGACTGTACCGAGCGCACATTCGACTGCTTCATTGTCCGCTTGTTGTGCGGTTATTTCTTCATATATATGAACGGGGAGAGTTACGTCAAGCTCCGACAGCCTTTTTGCTCCATCTGCGTCCGTTATAATATGCCCTCTGCCCTCAAGGCTTGAGATGATTTTCTGAACTCGGTTAAGCGGCATATCGTACGCAACGGGAACATACGGATTTCCCGAATACATTGCCCCCATAAACGATACTATGCACCTGAGACTTTTTTGCAGATAAACTATTACCGGCTCAACGCCGAAACCGTCAAATGATTTTTTTATAAGCTCCGTTGCAGCGCTCTTTGCAAGCTTTTGCATATCTTCATAGCTTATTTCGCCCCATTCGTCCGTAACGGCAATCTTTTTCGGATGCTTTTTTACCGCCTCGTCAAGCAGTCTGACTGCACTGTTTAAATGTACCATTATTATCCTCCGTTAAATATATGTATCAATACATAATTATACTATTATATTATAGCATTGCGCCGGCGAAGTGTCAACATTTATGCGGTAATTTGTAACAAACGAGTAAAAAAGATGTTGCTTTCAGCGCAGTGCCTTTTTATAATCGCCGGGGGATACGCCCTTCCTTTCCTTGAATGTTTTCACAAAATGCGGATAATCGTTAAAGCCGACCGCAAAGGCTGTTTCCTTTACGCTCAAATCGGTTGTTTCCAAAAGCTTTGCCGCTTCGGTTATTCTTGTGTTCACAATGTGCCGCCGCATTGTTATGCCCGTCTTTTCCTTAAAAAGACGGCACATATACGAATGACTTACGCCCACGTCACGGCACACCTTTTCCACGGAAAGCTCGGGGTCGTAGTAGTGTCCTTTCACGTATGCGTCGGCAATGTCGGCAAAATCCGTCTCGCTTTTTCTGCTCTCGCCCGAGTTGAGCGCAATAAGCTTGAAAAATAATGACATAACCTCATAATATCCGACGTTTTGTTTTTTGTCCATAAGCTGTAATATGCTCATTACTCTGTAATGAAATTCATCTGCGCCTGCGCACGGCTTTGCGTAAACGCCGTTTTTAAAGCCTGCCGCTTCGGCGTATGCGAGCGAGTTTTCACCGATAAAATTAAACCATATGTATTCCCATTTATCATCATCATTGGGATAATAGCAAAATGTCATATCGGGCGGCACGAAAAAAATATCGTGAGCGCTTATTTTCCGTTCGCTCCCGTTTATAAATATTTTCCCCGACCCGCGCAGAACAAAATGCAGTGTGTATATGTTCTGAGTATGCGGGGTTTTGAGCGAGTCAATCGCACAAAAATTATCGTATCCGAGAAACTGTATAAAAAAATCCTTTTCTACAGGCTTTCCGTAGCCTTGCACCAAACTGTACGATGACAGTAAATTTCCCATATTCATCACCCACTACAGTATATATTATATAAAGGCTTGTGTCAATTAAAAAGATAAAAAAACACAATTATATAATAATTTTATCTATATACACCGCTCCCGAACGGTGATAATATAAAATCAATAAAACTCACAAAAGGAGAGTGCAAAAAAATGCGTGAATTAAAAATAGGAGTTGTCGGTCTCGGTGGACGTGGAAAGGGAAATCTCGGAACCATTCTTAACGTTGAGGGCGTACTGCCCGTAGCGGTGTGCGATTTGTACGAGGACAGATGCAACGAGGGCGTTAAGATAATCAAAGAAAAAACGGGAACGGACGCATTCAAGACAACAGATTATAAAGAAATACTCAAAATGGACGAGGTTGAAGCCGTAATGGTGTTCACAAGCTGGGAAACGCATATCCCGATAGCGATAGACGTTATGAACAGCAAAAAAGCGGTTGCAATGGAGGTCGGCGGCGCACAGAGCGTTGAGGAGTGCTATGAACTGGTAAACGCATACGAAAAGAACGGCGTTCCGTTTATGCTGCTTGAGAACTGCTGTTACAACAAAACGGAGCTTATGGTGCGCAATATGGTGCGTGACGGACTTTTCGGCGAGATTGTACACTGTCACGGCGCATATGCTCACGATTTGCGTGAGGAGGTATCGCACGGCAAGGAAAACCGTCATTACAGACTTAACCACTATCTCAATGAAAACTGCGAAAATTACCCTACGCACGATTTAGGCCCAATAGCGAAGATACTTGATATAAACAGAGGAAACAGGCTTGTAAGGCTTGTTTCGATGTCGTCAAAATCGGCAGGAATTAGGCAGTACATAAACGACCGACAGGATACTTTTGAGAACAAGGCGCTTATCGGAGCGGATTTTGCACAGGGGGATATTGTGAACACGCTTATCACCTGTGAAAACGGCGAAACAATTTCGCTCACGCTCGATACGACGCTCCCTCGTTCGTACAGCCGTGAATTTACAGTAAGAGGTACAAAGGGAATGTACGAGGGAAACACAAATTCGGTATTTATCGACGGCGATGATGAGGAGTTTGAAACGGTTCTGCATTACCGCAAGGTGATTGACAACGCCATGCGCTACGAGGCGAAATATATGCCCGAGAACTGGAAAGGGCTTACAAAGGAAATGGAGGAAATGGGTCACGGCGGTATGGACTATTTTGAATTTATCGATTACTTCGACTGCCTGCGCAACAACAAACCCATGCCCATAGACGTATATGACGCCGCATCGTGGATGTGCATAAGCGCGTTGTCAAAGCAGTCGATTGAGGGAGGAAACGTTCCCGTTGAAATTCCCGATTTCACGAACGGAAAATGGAAAACACGTGAAAGATTTGATATATAAAAACAAAATACAATAAGAGATAAATAGCCGTGCAGACAGCACGGCTGTTATTTTTTACAAAAAAACACTTGACATCGGAACATAATCGGACTATAATAAAATTGTTCATTTTAGAACTAAAAGAAAGGCAAAGCTATGACAATAAGTGAGTTTTGGGATTACATTTTATCCATTGAAAACGAATATGCCGTTTTTCGGAAACGGATTATGCTGGAGTTTTCTCTCTCGGCGGCGGAAACGGATATTATTATGTTTCTTGCAAATAATCCCTGTTTTGATACTGCGGCGCATATATCAAAAATGAAAAAGATGCCGAAGTCGCAGGTGTCGCTTGCGGTAAATTCTCTTTGCCGAAGGGGACTTCTTGAGGGCGTTTACAGTGAGGGAAACAGGAAAAGCATACATCTGAAACTAAAAGAAAATGCCGACCCGATTGTTGCATACGGCAAAAAGGTTCAGGGCGAATTTTCAAAACTGCTCTTTTCTGATTTTACGGAAAGTGAAAGAGCGGAGTTTTCACGGCTTCATTCAAAAATTGCCGAAAATATTAAAGCGAAAAAGGAAGATTGAAAATGGAATATATTATAACAACACTGGTATGCCTGTTTGCGGGAATGGGAGCGGGACTCGGCACGGGTTTTGCCGGAATGAGTGCGGCGGCGGTTATAACGCCCATGCTTGTAACTTTTTTGGGGATAGAGCCGTATATGGCGGTCGGAATAGCGCTTGCGTCCGATGTGCTTGCAAGTGCGGTTTCCGCATACACCTACGGAAAAAATAAAAATCTTGATATAAAAAACGGTATCGTTATAATGATTGCCGTCCTTGTGTTTACGGTTGTCGGAAGTTATGTTTCGAGCCTTGTTCCGTCGGTTGCAATGGGGAATTTTTCGGTGTTTATGACGCTTTTGCTCGGAATTAAATTTATCGTCCGCCCTGTTATGACAACAAAAGAGGATATGGCGGCAATATCGCAAAAAACAAAAATAATAAAATCCGCAATATGCGGAACTGTGGTCGGCTTTATATGCGGATTTATCGGAGCGGGCGGCGGAATGATGATGCTTTTGCTGCTCACGAGCGTAATGGGGTATGAGCTTAAAACCGCAGTCGGCACAAGCGTGTTTATTATGACGTTTACGGCGCTTACGGGGTCTGCGGCGCATTTTGCAATCGGCGGTACGCCCGAAATACTGCCGTTTGTGCTTTGTATTGCGTTTACGTTTATCTTCGCAAGAGTTGCGGCAAAAATCGCAAACAAAGCAAGCGCAAAAACATTAAACCGTGCAACGGGCGTTATTCTGGTAATTCTGGGCGCTGCGGTTATGGGATTTTCTTTCATAAAATAACTCATACACAGCGCCCGTGCGCTTTTTATTCCGAAACGGGGATTGTTATCGTAACCTCCGTACCTTTGTTAAGCTCACTGCTTATTTTGATTTTTCCGTTAAAGCAGGATTCGAGAGTCTGTTTTGCAATCGCAAGACCGAGCCCCGTACCGCCCGTATCACGTGAGCGTGCCTTGTCTACACGGTAAAAACGGTCGAAAATATTCGGCAGTTTATCCTTCGGGATACCGATGCCGTTATCGGCAACTTTTATGCTTATATCGGTGTAAATCTTTGACGAATACACCTCGATATGTCCGCCCGACGGCGTGTATTTTATTGCGTTTGAGATTATGTTTATTATAACTCTTTCAAGTCCGTCACGGTCGCCGGAGATTATCGGCACATCATTTATCGGATGATAAACGATTGTCTGATTTTTCTTCTGTGCTGTCATTCCCATGCGTTCCACAATGCCCTCTATCATTTTGCGTATGTCTATCGCCTCTGGGACTTTGTAGAAGGTCTGGTTATCGTCAAGTTCCGAAAGTGTTAAGAGGTCGCTCAATATTCTTGCCATTCTGTCCGACTCGGACGCTATTACGTCCAAAAACCGTACACGCAGTTCACGGTCGGCGTCGGGCATATCGGAGAGCGTTTCCGAGTATGATTTTATTGTGGTAAGCGGAGTCCTCAGTTCATGAGATACGTCCGCAACAAAGTCACGGCGTGACTGTTCAAGCTTTTCCTGATGCGTTATATCATGGATTATTACGATTATGCCGCCCACCTTGTTCTTTTCCGCATTAAACGTTGCAAAGTTCATTCTTAAGAACGTGTTTCCTATTTTAACCTCACGCTCGATTGAGCCGTCCGGCTTCATATAAAGCAGATCGCCGAGTGTTATGTCCGCTTTTATTTCTTTGAAAAATCTGTCAAAGCTGATGTCGTCAAGATATTTTCTGTGCAGAAGCTTCTGCGCCTCGGGATTTATATGTATGAGCTTTCCCTGCATGTTAAAGGCGAGAATACCGTCGTTCATATTCTGAAGTATCGTTTCCACTTTTATCTGCTCGCCCTTTGCCTTTTCATTCGACTCTTTTCTCGAATGTGCAAGATACAAAAGCGAGTTTGTGAGTGCGCCCAGCTCATCATTTGCCTTTGAGGGATCGAGTGCATTCAAATCGCCGTCCGCAAGGCGCTTTGCTTTGTCGGTAAGCTGACGTATCGGGTTTGTAATGGTTTTCGACATAAAAAGTCCCACAAGCAGCGCCAGAACCGCCGAGCCTATCATAACAAATATCCATACGAGCATAATTGTTTTGAGTACGTTTTTTGCCACCGCTTTCGTATCGTGAATATAAAGAATGTATTTTACGTTTCCCGCCGTGCCGAGCGGAAGTCCGTAATCCATATATTCCGCCGTAATCCCGTTTGAACAGCTTTCCTTGCCGTCAAGCGCAAGCGATACGGTGGGTGTTATTTCGATTGAATTTGCATTCACGGAGGAATACAGCAAATCCGCCGTCTTTCCGTCAAGAATTGCGTATGTGCGTGTGGCGCTCATTGCAAGCTTGCCGAGATATGCGCTCATACTGTCACGTATCCCTTGTAAATTTATATCCGAGGTTTCCTGCATAACGATAGGATTTCCCTCGGTTGGGGGAGTGGGTATCGTTATGGCGTTTGCCGCATTATCAAGCTCCGTTCGGAGTCCGTCATCAAGCACGGCGTTGATTGTATCGGCAAAATCGCTGTTGAAATATTTCGCCGTAAAGATAATGGCAACCGAACCTGTTATAAATTCCGCAATTATCATGGTTACTATAAACAACAGCGTTATTTTCCATCGTAAACTTCTGAACATATGTAAAAAACTCCTTATCGTAAAAAGAGAAATGTGAGGTCAGTACCTCAAACTCCCAATAACAAAGCAGACAAACCTCAAACGGTTTGTCTACAGTCTGAGATGCTGCGGCAAAGCACAGCGTCTTTTAATTATTTGTTGAAATAATAACCTACTCCGCGTTTGGTTATTATGTATTTCGGCATACTCGGATCATCTTCGATTTTCTCACGCAGACGCCGTACCGTAACGTCGACCGTTCTCACATCGCCGTAATACTCGTATCCCCATACGTTTTCCAAAAGCTTTTCACGTGAGAATATCTTTTCCGGCTGCATTGCGAGGAATTTCAAAAGCTCAAATTCACGGAGCGTAATATCTATTACCACTCCTGATTTTGTTACCTCGTAGCGCTCGATGTTTATTGTAAGATCGCCCGAAGTAATCGTGTTCGGGCTTTCGGCAGCCGCAGGCGGAATAACGTCGAGTGCGCTCCGTCTGAGATTTGCCTTTACACGTGCCGTAAGCTCACGCACCGAATATGGCTTTGTGATATAATCGTCTGCGCCGAGTTCGAGCCCGAGCACCTTGTCGACCTCGTCCTCGCGTGCGGTAAGCATTATAATCGGTACGTTTGAATGTTCGCGTATCTTTTTGCAGACTTCAAATCCGTCCAGTCCCGGCAGCATTACATCGAGAAGTATCAAATCGGGATTTTGCTCCAGTGCCAGCTCAAGTCCCTTTACTCCGTCCAGTGCCGACAGTGTTTTATAGCCTTCCTTGTTGAAGGTGAAGGTCAGAATATCATTTATGTTCTGCTCGTCCTCAATAATGAGAATAGTTCTTTCCAATGTTATAACTTCCTTTCTGAAACGAGTATGCGTTCTTACTTTACATAATTTTCATCACTATTACATATATTTTATCAGAAATTAACAAGTTTCGCAAGAGTATTTTAAAAAAATGTTGAAAATGTTGCAAAAATATTAAATAAGCATAGCAAAATCAACCAAAATGCGACTAAGATATAGACAATGTAATCGATTTGTTATATAATGTAGAATGTATAAATAGGGCTTAAAACAAAGAAAGAGGTGCGGCTATGAAACAGGATCTTCTCGGACTTAAGGATTTGACGGCAGAGGAAATCACTCACATACTTGACACGGCAGACGAAATGAAAAAGGTCATATTGTCACCGAACAAAAAGACAACACATCTTGCAGGCAAAACAGCTGTCAATCTGTTTTATGAAAACTCTACAAGGACAAGGCTGTCCTTTGAGCTTGCGGCAAAATATATGAGCGCAAACGCCGCCAATATAACTGCGAGCGGATCTTCGGTGCAGAAAGGCGAGTCGCTTATAGACACGGCAAAAACAATTGACGCAATGGCGGCGGACATTCTTGTGATGCGCCATTCAATGAGCGGAGCGCCGCATCTTATAGCGCCGCTTGTGAATGCGTCTGTCATAAACGCAGGCGACGGTATGAACGAACACCCCACGCAGGCGCTTCTGGACATGCTTACAATAAAAGAGAAAAAGGGCGGCTTTAAGGGACTTAAAGTTGCCGTAATAGGCGATGTGTACCATTCGAGAGTGGTGCGCTCGAATATATACGGACTTGCAAAGCTCGGAGCGGAGGTTTCCGTGGGCGGGCCCGCAACTCTTATGCCGCAGGGGCTGGAACGCTTGGGCGTAAAGGCGTTTAACACGGTGCATGAAGCGATAGTCGACGCCGACGTTATAATGGCTCTGCGTATTCAGCTGGAACGTCAGAAAAACGGTCTTTTCCCGACAATAAACGAATACAACAGATTTTTCGGCATAGACGATATGCGCCTTAAATTCGCAAAGCCGGACGTGATAGTTATGCACCCCGGACCGATAAACAGGGGAGTGGAGATAAATTCCTCCGTTGCGGACGGCGAACACAGCGTGATAAACGAACAGGTAACAAACGGCGTAGCCGTCAGAATGGCGGTTATGTACCTTTTAAGCAAGAACGAACTCAGACTGTAAGGGGGTTGGCATTATGAAGATTTTTATTAAGGGCGGTCACGTGCTTGACCCGGTAAACAATATTGACGAGGTAACAAACATTCTTGTCGAGGACGGAGTAATCTCGGAGGTCGGAAACGATCCCGATCTTGAGGGCGTTGCAATGGAGGTTATTGATGCGGAGGGAATGTATGTCGTTCCGGGACTGGTCGATATGCACTGCCATTTGCGTGATCCCGGACAGGAGTATAAAGAGGATATAGAAACAGGCACAAAAGCGGCGCTCGCAGGAGGAATTACCTCGGTTGCTTGTATGCCCAATACCGAGCCCGTTATAGATAACGAGGCGGTTATATCGTATGTAATAAACAAAGCAAAGGAATCGGGATATGTGAACGTATTCCCGATAGGCGCTGTTTCAAAAGGCTTAAACGGCACGGAGCTTGCCGAAATAGGCGCAATGAAATTTGCCGGAGCGGTTGCCGTTTCCGATGACGGACGTCCCGTATCGGACAGCGGACTTATGCGCCGTGCGCTCATATATGCCGATATGTTCGATATGCCCGTAATATCGCACTGCGAGGATACAAGCCTTTCGGGCGACGGCTGTATGAACGAGGGCGCCGTTGCAGGTATTATGGGATTAAAAGGCATAACGAGAGCCGCCGAAGAGGTAATGGCGGCAAGGGATATAATAATTGCGGAAGCGGAAAACAAGCGTGTGCATATTGCGCACGTAAGCACAAAAGGAAGCGTACAGCTTGTGCGTGAGGCAAAAAAACGCGGCGTAAAAGTCACCTGCGAAACTTGTCCGCATTATTTCACGCTGACGGAGGACGCCTGCGAGGGATACAACACAAACGCAAAAATGAACCCCCCTCTGCGCACTGCAAAGGACGTGGAGGCGATAAAAGAGGGACTCCGTGACGGAACGATAGACTGTATCGTAACCGACCACGCTCCCCACCATGCGGACGAGAAAAACTGCGAATTTGCCGCAGCAAAAAACGGAATTGTAGGCTTTGAAACCTCGCTAGGACTCGGTATAAAATATCTCGTAAAGACGGGTGTGCTGACAATGAAACAGCTTATCGAGAAAATGTCCGTCAATCCGTCGCGCATACTCGGAATAAGCAAAGGCAGTCTGTCTGTCGGCAAGTCGGCGGACATCACTATCTTCAACCCAAATCGTGAATGGACCGTAGATATAAATAAATTCAACTCAAAAAGCAAAAACTCCCCCTATAACGGTTACACCCTTTTCGGCAAGCCGGAATACGTAATAGTAGGCGGAGAGATCAGGCTAAACATGGGCGAGATAATGTAGTCGGCGGAAAATAAGCGTCGCAGCTTATCTCTCCGGCAGTCCTCGAAGTATTTATATACGTCGTCGGACTGCCGTCAAGCGATCTGCTCGCTTCTTTTCCGCCTTGCGCAGAGGGAAAAGGGATAAAATAAGCGTCGCAGCTCATTTCTCTATTCACCCTCGGAGTATTTGTATACGCCGTCGGGCAAATATCGGGCGATTTGCTCGCTTCTTTTCCGCCTTGCGCAGTGGAACAAGCATCGCATCTCAACTGCTGTCGGGCGGACAGAGGTCGGCGGAGCGCTTACACAAACACAACAACATTAATTTATACCGCTTACTGCGGAGAAACGGAGGATTTATAAATGTCAGTCGATAACCTTGTAAAAGCAATCAAAGAAAAGGGTAATCCGTCGGTTGCCGGACTTGATCCGAAAATAGAGTATGTTCCCGAATACATCAGAGAAAGAGCATACAAAGAATACGGAAAAAACTTAAAAGGTGCGTGCGAGGCAATATGGGAGTTCAACAAGGGTCTTATAGACGCTTTATACGATGTTGTTCCTGCCGTAAAACCGCAGAGCGCATTTTATGAAATGTACGGTCTTAACGGCGAGGAGGTTCTGCACAGAACAATATCGTACGCAAAGGAAAAGGGGTTGTACGTTATTCTTGACGTAAAGCGGAACGACATTGGCTCGACCGCCGAGGCGTATTCGAGAGCATATCTCGGAAAAGCGGAGGTTGACGGTGAGGAGCTTGACGCTTGCCCCGTTGACTGCGTAACGGTTAATCCGTATCTCGGAAGTGACGGCATAAAGCCGTTTGCCGACGATTGCAAAAAGTACGATAAGGCAATCTTTGCGCTTGTAAAGACTTCAAATCCGTCCTCGGGCGAATTTCAGGACATAAAAATAGGTGACAGGCATTTGTTTGAGATTGTTGCGGAAAAAGTAAACGAATGGAACAGCGAAACGATAGGCGAAAGCGGTTACGGAGCTGTCGGAGCGGTAGTCGGAGCGACATATCCCGAACAGGCTGAAATATTAAGAAAAATAATGCCTCATTCATATTTCCTCGTACCGGGATACGGTGCGCAGGGCGGAAAGGCAAAGGACGTAAAAAAGAGCTTTAATGCGGACGGTTTGGGAGCGATAGTAAATTCCTCGAGAGGAATTATGTGCGCATATCAAAAGCAGGGACTTCCGGGCGAAAAATTCGCCGAGGCGGCACGTGCCGAGGCAATACGAATGAAAGAAGAACTTACAAGCATAATCTGAGAAGGAGCGGCGATGAAAAAGGTTTATAAATGCCCGATTGTTTCCAAAACGGAAATATCGGACGGAATAATTGATATGACGGTTGAAAACCGTGAAATGGCGCAGTCGGCGCAGTGCGGACAGTTTTTGCATATAGACTGCGGAAAAGGCACGTTTTTGCGCCGTCCGATAAGCATATGCGACGCATATGACGATAAATTAAGGTTTATTTTTCAGATAAAGGGCGAGGGCACAAAGGCGCTCGGTGAGTATAATGTCGGAGACGAACTTGATATTATGGGTCCTCTCGGACACGGCTTTGAAATAACGGACGCAAAAAATTCCGTAATAATAGGAGGCGGAATAGGCGTATTTCCGCTGTATATGCTTGCAAAAAAGATAAAGGCGGACGTGTTTTTGGGCTTTCGCACAAAAGACCTCGTTGTAATGGAGGACGAGTTTAAAAATATTTCTAAGTCGGTGCTTGTCGGAACGGACGACGGTAGTTACGGCTACAGCGGATATATTGCAGGCGCAATGGAGGAATATCTTCAAAAAAACGAGTGCGGTATGATATACTGCTGCGGTCCGAAGCCTATGCTTAAAGCCGTAAAAACGATTGCCGAGTCGAAAAACATACCGTGCCAGCTTTCACTCGAACAGAGAATGGGCTGCGGAATAGGCGCCTGTCTTGTGTGCAGCTGTGAAACGGTTCACGAGGGTACGGACAGATATATGCGTGTGTGCAAAAACGGACCGGTATTCTATTCAACGGAGGTGACTTTAAATGATTAATACAAAAGTCAATTTCTGCGGAGTGGAGTTTAAAAATCCGATAGTCACCGCATCGGGAACGTTCGGTTTCGGCGAGGAATACGGCGAGTACACTTCGCTTTCGGAATACGGCGGTTTCGGCGCAAAGGGACTTACACGCTTTCCCCGTGAGGGAAACAAACCGCCGAGAATTGCGGAAACGCCGTCGGGAATATTGAACAGTGTGGGACTGCAAAACCCCGGCGTGGAATATTTTAAAGACCGTATAATGCCCGAACTTGCAAAGCATGATACAAACGTGATTGCGAATATGTCGGGAAACACCGTTGAGGAATACTGCGAAATGGCGGAAATACTTTCCGAAACCGATGCGGCAATAATCGAGATGAATGTTTCGTGTCCTAACGTAAAGCACGGCGGACTCGCTTTCGGAACAGATCCTGAAACGGTGCGAAACCTTACCTATGAGGTAAAAAAATATTCAAAAAAACCGCTTGTGGTAAAGCTTTCGCCGAACGTAACTTCGATAACCGACATAGCAAAAGCCGCCGAGGACGGCGGTGCGGACGGGTTATCGCTTATAAACACGCTTTTGGGAATGAAAATAGATATTAACTCACGCCGTCCCGTGCTTGCAAACAATATGGGCGGACTTTCAGGTCCGTGCGTTAAGCCGGTTGCGGTGCGGATGGTGTATCAGGTGCATAACGCCGTAAAAATCCCCATTATAGGTATGGGCGGAATTATGAGCGGCGATGATGTTATAGAGTTTATGCTTGCGGGCGCAACGCTTACCGCACTCGGAACGGGAATGTTCGTAAACCCCAATCTGGTGCTTGACGTCAAGGAAAGAATTGCGGAGTATATGAATATGTACAAAATCTCCGACATAAATGATATAATAGGCAAAGTCGTGATAAACTGATTTTTTTACGAAAAAAAGGATTTTTTGCGTCTTTTGCCGTATTTATATTATATGGAAAGAAAAAAATGTTTGAAAACGGCGATGGAGGGTAAATATATGTATGTGCTGGCTTTGAACGGAAGTCATAACAATAACGGAAATACGGCTTTTTTACTTAATAAAATACTCGGTTACTGCGCCGAAGGCGGTGCGGAAACGGAGATAATAAACGTGCATGAGGCGGTGTCGGACGCAAAATATCCGTTTTGCGTAAACTGTGTAACGCCGTGCCAAAAGCAGTGCTACAAAGGCACAAAGCTTGAGGAGGCATACGAAAAGGTAAAAAAAGCCGATTTTGTCCTGTTCGGAAGTCCCGTATATTTCGGGTCGATGACGGGACAGCTCAAATGCTTTTTTGATAAAACACGTGCCGTAAGAGGCGAAAAAGGCTGGCTCGGAAAGAAATGCGCCGCTGTGAGCGTTGGCGCATCAAAGTACGGCGGTCAGGAGCGTACCGTTGAAGCAATACAGTCATGTGCGTTTGTGTCGGGTATGACGGTTATCGGTAACAGCTCGGAGTGCGGTATGGGTCATTTCGGATTGTCCGCACAAAGACCGTCAAGCGAGGACGAATATGCACTGGCACAGGCAAAAAGCCTTGCGTCACGCATAATGGAAGAATGTAAGTAAAGTATAAAAATATACACGGTCAGCAATAATATTGCCGAGGGGTGAGAAAACAGCGTGGCAGGATATATTTCAGACGATTTGATAAGTGAAATATGCGCAAATAACGATATAGTTGATTATGTTTCAAAATACGTTCAGCTCAAAAAATCGGGACGGGATTACAGCGGTTTGTGCCCGTTTCATCATGAGAAATCGCCGTCGTTCCATGTAAGCGGCGAAAAACAGCTTTTCCATTGCTTCGGCTGCGGAGCAAGCGGAAATCTTATTCAGTTTGTTATGCGTACCGAAAATCTCGATTTTGTCGAAACAATAAAGCTTTTGGCTGATAAGGCAGGGATAGTTATTCCCGAAAACGGCGGTGCTGTGTCGGACGCACAGCACGAAAAGAAAAAACAAATACTTGAAATGAACAGGATTTCGGCACGCTTTTTCTATGATACGCTTAAAAATCCGTCCGAAGGGCGTGAGGCGAGAGAGTATTTTTCAAAGCGTAAAATATCGTGGGACACGGTAATAATGTACGGACTCGGATTTTCGGGAAAGTCGAAAACTGCGCTCACGGAATATCTCAAAACCAAAGGCTATACGGAGGAACAGTCGGTTGAAGCAGGACTTGCGGTGGTGCGTGACGGCAGCGTGATAGACAAATTCCGAAACCGTGTTATGTTCCCGATAATAGACGTGAGAGGAAACGTAATAGGCTTCGGCGGACGTACAATGAGCGACGTCAAAGAGATAAACGGCTATAAAATACCGAAATATTTAAACAGCTCCGAAACGCCCGCATTTGACAAGGGAAGAAATTTGTTTTCATTAAATATTGCAAAAAATGAAAGAGCGGAGTCGCTTATTCTGTGCGAGGGCTATATGGACGTTATATCTGTGTGTCAGGCAGGGATAAAGAACATTGTGGCAACTCTCGGCACTGCTATAACGGAAAATCAGGCAAAGCTTATGCTTAGGTATGCCGGAGAAATACTCATCTGCTACGATATGGACGAAGCAGGCAGAAAAGCCGCCCTAAGAGCGATTGAGATAATAAATTCCGTAAACGGGCGCTCGCGTGTGATACAGCTTAAAGACTGTAAAGACCCCGACGAATACATAAACAAGCACGGTGCAGATGCATTCCGTGCGGCAGTGAAAAATGCCGTGCCGTCGACCGAGTTTCGGCTCTCGCTTATAAAGGGCAAGTACGATACCTCATCGGTGGACGGTAAGGTGCAGTTTATTTCCGAGGCGGCGGAGGCTTTAAAAGATGTGAACAACGCCGTTGAGGTGGACGCATATATACGAAAAATATCCGAGGAAAACGAGATAAATCCCGAGGCTGTTTACAGCGAGTTTAAGAAAAAGAACAAGCCGAGCGGATATGACAGGATACCGACAAAACAGCAGTACAGAACAGCCGCCGTGAACAATGAAAGCGGCGAGAAACGAGCAAGAGTATCCAACAAGCTCACCGAGGCGGAAAAACGCCTGCTTTCGCTTGTCGCATCAAGCAGGAGCATATACAGAAAAGTAAAGAATAAAATACGGGCAGACGAATTTTCGACCGCCGTGTACCGGAGAATAGCAAAAAAGCTGTACGAGCTGTACGAAAACGGACAGACGATAGAAGAAAGTATGATATTAAACGAATTCTCCGGCAACAGAGCAGACGAGAACGAGGCAAGCTCCGTGTTTTACAATATAGAAAGATACGATGATTCGGACGCCGCAGCGAGGGACCTCGTATATACCATTAAGCTTGAAAAGCTTAATATGGAAATTGCGGCGGAAACGGACGCAGCAAGGCTTACGGAGCTTTTTAATGCGCAGAAGGAATTAAAGGAAGAAAAAGATACTTGGGAGGAATAATTTATGCAGGAAAGAAAAAAGGCTATTACGAAGGAGCTTATCGAAAGAGGTAAGAAAAGGGGCTATCTCACCTATAAGGAAATAACGGACGCCTTTTTTGAAGTGGAAATTACTCCGGAGGAGCTTGAAATTCTGTACGATAAGCTTGAAAAGGAAACAATAGAGCTTGTCGAGGATATGGATAAGGAGCTTGAAGATATTGAAATATCAAAGGAGGAGCTTGAGGATCTTTCCGTTCCCGAGGGAATAAGCATTGACGATCATGTAAAAATGTACCTTAAGGAGATAGGCAAGGTCGACCTTCTTTCACCCGAAAGGGAAACGGAGCTTGCAAGAAGAATGGCAGACGGCGACGCTGAGGCGAAAAAATATCTTGCCGAGGCAAATCTGCGCCTTGTGGTAAGCATTGCAAAGCGGTATGTGGGCAGAGGTATGCTGTTTCTCGACCTTATCCAGGAGGGAAACCTCGGTCTTATAAAAGCCGTTGATAAGTTTGATTACACAAAGGGATACAAATTCTCCACATATGCAACGTGGTGGATAAGACAGGCAATAACAAGAGCGATTGCCGACCAGGCAAGAACGATAAGAATACCCGTTCATATGGTGGAAACGATAAACAAGCTCGTGCGTGTATCGCGTCAGCTCGTGCAGGAGCTGGGACGCGAGCCTACCCCTGAGGAGCTTGCGAAAGAGCTTAATATGTCAGTTGAAAAGGTGCGTGAAATATCAAAAATTTCACAGGAGCCTGTGTCGCTCGAAACGCCGATAGGCGAGGAGGAGGACAGCCACTTAGGCGACTTTATCCCCGATGATGACGCTCCCGCGCCGTCCGAAGCGGCAAGCTTTGTCCTGTTAAAGGAACAGCTTGTTGATGTTCTTGGCAGTCTTACCGACAGGGAGGCAAAGGTTTTAAGACTGCGTTTCGGCCTTGACGACGGACGCCAGAGAACGCTTGAAGAAGTCGGAACAGAGTTTAACGTGACAAGAGAGAGAATACGTCAGATAGAGGCGAAAGCGTTAAGAAAGCTCCGCCACCCGTCAAGAAGCAAAAAGCTTAAAGATTTTCTTGACTGCTGATAATACGGAGGACAGCCGATGGATTGGATAAGAGTAACAATATACACGTCACCCGACGGTATCGAGGCGGTAACGGGCAGACTGTACCGGCTCGGTATAATGGGACTTGAAATAGAGGACGAAAAGGATTTTAAAGATTTCCTTGAAAACAATAAGCAATACTGGGACTATGTAGACGAGGAGCTTTTAAAGGAAAAGCACAAGGAAACCTGCGTAAAAGCATACGTGAGCGACGATGTAAACGGACGTGAACTGCTTTTGGAGATAGAGGGAAGTATGCGTGAGCTTAAAGCTTCCGATGAAAACGGTGAGTTCGGTACATTAAAGGTTGAGGCGGACGGAATAAATACCGAGGATTGGGCGAATAACTGGAAGCAGTATTTCCACCCCATGGAGGTCGGTGAAAAACTGCTTATAAAGCCTATGTGGGAGGATTTGGACAAGCCTACCGACAGGCTTGTGTTTAACATAAACCCCGGTATGAGCTTCGGAACAGGCTCGCATTACACAACGCAGCTTTGTATCGAGGCAATAGAAAAGTACATAAAGCCGGGCGATAAAATGCTTGACCTCGGCTGCGGCAGCGGTATTTTGTCGATTATCTCGCTTATGCTCGGTGCGTCGGAGGCAGTTGCGGTGGATATTGACCCGAATGCCGCAGATACGGCGTATGAAAACGCCGATATGAACAATATTGACAGATCGCATTACAAGGTGCTGACGGGAAATGTGGTAACCGATCCCGATGTTCAGGCAGAAATATCAAAAAATAAGTACGAGGTAGTGGCGGCAAACATTGTTGCCGACGTTATAATCGGACTTGCGCCCAAGGCACGTGAGTATATGAAAGAGGGCGGAGTGTTTATCACTTCGGGAATTATAAGCGACCGTGAGGAGGACGTTAAAAACGCGCTTTCGGAAAACGGCTTTGAAATAGTATCCGTACAGCGACGGAAAGACTGGGTCAGCATCGTATGCAGATAAGGTTCGTTTCGGAGGGGTAAATGGAAAACAGTATTTTTAACGTTGGAGCAGACGGACATAATGCATATCTTGTAAAAGACGGAGTATTGATAGACGGTGTTCCGTCAGACTTTGCCGATGAGTTTGTAAAAAACATTGAAAAGCATATAAGCGTAAGTGAAATAGAATATATCGTTTTCACGCATGCCACGCCCGATCGGGCAGGGACATTGGAAAAGCTTTTGAAAATAAATCCCGAAATTACCGTCGTAGGCACTATTGCGGCAATAAAGAATATTAAGGAATTTGTTTTTACAGACTTTAAAGAAATGATTGCAAAGGACGGCGCAACGCTTGGCGAAACGATTGAATTTCATATAACGCCGAATGTGCCGTGGCCCGACACAATGCTTGTTTATGATAAAGATTGCAGTGCATTGTTTTCGGGAGAAATGTTTTCATCATATAATTCTTTGGGTGATTACTATGATGATAATTTAAGGCAGTTCGGCGGTTTTGCCGAAAAGTGCCTTGAAAAAATTAAGGCGCTCGATGTAAAAACGATTTATCCGCTCTGCGGCGGAAAAATCGGTGATACAGGCAAAGCGGTATCGGTTTATGAAGAAAAAATAAACGAAAACCGCAGGCGGGATTATGCGGCGCTGTGCTATATGAGCAAGTACGGCAGTACGTATGAAATGGCACGGATAATCGCCGATACGCTTGAGGATAAAGGTTTAAAGGTAAAGCTTTTTGATGCGGAAAAGCGTGATGGCAAAATGTACCGTGAAATCAATCTTGCACGTGCGGTAATATTCGGCTCGCCCACGGTAAACCGAAATGCGCCGCCGCAGATATGGGAGGCGGTATGCGGACTCGATGCGGTTTCGCAAAGGGGCATACCGTGTATGACGTTCGGCTCGTCGGGCTGGAGCGGCGACGCTCCCGTTCTTATTCACACGCATCTGCGTGCGATGAATTTCAGAATGTTTGATAAGCCGTTTTTATGTACGTTCCGCCCGAATGCGGACGATAAGGAAAAACTTAAAAAACACACCGAAAAGTTTTTCGATTTTATAAAAAAGACAGGAGAATGAAAATGATACACAAAAGCATAGAATTAAGAGCAGGAAATCCCGATATAAGAATGGATACATATATAATAGACGACCCCGTCGGACAGAACAGAAAACGTCCGCTCGTTGTCGTATGCCCCGGCGGCGGATATTCGATATGCTCGTCTACAGAGGCGGAGCCTATTGCATTGCAGTTCAATGCGGCAGGAATACACGCAGTTGTTGTATACTACAGCGTCGGCGTAAGATACCCCGAATCGCTTAAGGATTTGTCAAAGGCGGTTGAAACGGTAAGAGCGAACGCTGAGGAATGGTGCGTTAAAGAGGACAAAATCGTTGTATGCGGATTTTCCGCAGGAGCGCATCTTGCCGGAAGCCTGGGCGTATTATGGAACAAAGAACCGCAGATAAAGTGCGAAAATGCGGAGAATAAGCCGAACGGTATGATTTTGTCATATCCCGTTATCACGTCGGGCGAAAAAGCGCACCGCGGCTCGTTTGATGTAATTACGGGCAATGATGCGGAGCTTTTGGAGCTTACATCGCTTGAAAAGCAGGTAAGCAGCGATACACCGCCGGCGTTTATATGGCATACCTTTACGGACGATTGCGTGCCTGTTGAAAACAGCTTGCTTATGACGCAGGCTATGGCGGAGCATAAAATCAATACGGAGCTTCACATATACCCGCGCGGCAGACACGGACTCTCGCTTGCAAATCCGTATGCCGAGGGCGATGATGATGAAACGGGAACAGTGCCCGAGGTGCAGAATTGGATTGATATGGCTGTACGATGGGTAAAAGAACTTTAAAACAAAAAGGTGCGGACTTCATACGTCCGCACCTTTTTTGAGTTTAGTATACCACTGCGTCGTCTGCGGTAAATCCGCCGAGCGAATTTTCATGCACTTTCGGGACGATGAGGACATCGTCCCCTACAAATATGTTTGTGATACTTGAAACCCACCGTAGGGCAGGGGCTTGCTCCTGCCGAAATGCGCACTGCATGGGACATTGTTATACGGTATGCACCTTCGGGACGATGAGGACATCGTCCCAATACATTTTCGAAAAGAATAAGCCATTGTTATACAAAATACATTCTCAATCAAACAAGCTTACCTGATCCGCGTCGGGCAGATCAGCAAAACAGCCGTAATCCTCCAAAAGCTCCGCAACGGATTTCGTTATTCCCGTCCGCTCCTTTAAGTCGCTTACCGTTTTAAACGGTCCGTCCTCACGTGCTTTTGTTATGGATTTTGCCGCATTCTCGCCCATACCGGCAAGTGCGTTAAGCGGCGGCAGTATGCCGTCGTCGCACGGCAGAAAGTCGGTCGCGTGGCTCTTATACAAGTCTATGGGGGCAAAGTTTATTCCTCTTGCGTACATTTCAATACATATTTCAAGTATCGGAATAAGTCCCTCCTCTTTCGGGGTTGAAACTCCGTCCTTTTTTTTCTGTAACACTTCGTTAAGCGCCTCGCGTGCAACGGCTTTTCCCTTTGCCATAATTGATGCGTCGAAATCGTCCGCACGCACCGAGAAATACGCAATATAAAAGGCTACGGGGTGATACACCTTAAACCACGCTATGCGGAACGCCATTGTAACATACGCCACGGCGTGTGCTTTCGGGAACATATACTTGATTTTTTTACACGAGTCAATGTACCATTCGGGTACGTTGGCGGCACGCATTGCCTCCTCGTCCTCAGGTTTTAAGCCTTTTCCTTTACGCACGCTCTCCATTATCTTGAACGAATGACCTGCCTCAACGCCTGCAGCAATGAGGTAAATCATAATATCGTCACGTGCACAGATAGAGTGCGACAGGTCGGTAAGTCCCTGGCGTATCAAGTCCTGCGCATTTCCGAGCCATACGTCCGTACCGTGGGAAAGTCCCGATATTCGCACAAGCTCCGAAAACTTGGTCGGCTTTGTATCCTCAAGCATCTGCCGTACAAATTTTGTTCCGAACTCCGGTATGCCGTATGTGCCGAGCGGTGTGCCTATATCGTCATTTAAGCCGAGCGCCTCGTTTGACGTGAAAAGACTGAGCGTCTTTTTATCGTCAAGCGGAATTTTACGTGCGTTTACGCCTGTTAAATCCTCCAGCATTCGTATAACGGTCGGATCATCGTGTCCGAGCTCGTCAAGCTTTAACAGGTTCTGATCTATCGAGTGATAATCAAAGTGCGTTGTGAATATGGTCGAGTGAACATCGTCCGCCGGGTGCTGAACGGGACAGAATTCGTGTATATTGTTTGTGTACGGCACAACAATTATTCCGCCGGGGTGCTGACCCGAGGTACGCTTAACCCCGACGCAGCCTGCCGCAAGACGTGCCATCTCCGCCTTGCGCATGGTAATTCCCTTTTCTTCGCAGTATTTCAATACATATCCGTATGCGGTTTTTTCGGCAACCGTGCCTATTGTACCTGCACGGAACACAAAACCCTCACCAAAAAACGTTTCCGTATACTTGTGTATGACAGGCTGATATTCGCCCGAAAAGTTGAGGTCTATATCAGGCTCTTTGTCGCCCTTGAAGCCGAGAAACGTTTCAAACGGAATATCGTGGCCGTCCTTATCGCATTGTGTACCGCATTCGGGGCACACCTTGTCTGGAAGGTCACAGCCGGATATACCGGTATCGCTTTCGACAAATTCAACGTGTTTGCAATTGGGGCAGATATAGTGCGCCGGCAGTGAATTTACCTCGGTAATATCCGACAAAAACGCAACAAACGACGAGCCTACCGAGCCTCTCGAGCCTACGAGGTAGCCGTCCGAAAGCGATTTTCTTACAAGCTCCTGCGCAATTCTGTACATAACCGAAAATCCGTATGTGGTTATTGAATGAAGCTCCTTATCAAGACGCTCCTTTACAAGCGGGGGGAGGGGGTCGCCGTATATTTCCATAGCCTTTTTCATGGAATCGTTTACTATGGCATCCTTTGCGCCCTCGACAACAGGCGGACACTTTTCTTTCGGAATAGGGCGCACGTCCTCTATCATATCGGCTATAAGGTTAGTGTTCGTTACAACGACCTCGTACGCTTTTTCTTTTCCGAGGTATGCAAATTCGTCAAGCATTTCCTTTGTTGTGCGCAGATAAAGCGGTGCCTGGTTATCGGCCTCCTTAAAACCCTTGTAATGCATAAGTATTTTGCGGTAATCGGCGCCCTCCTTATCAAGAAAATGCACGTCACAGGTGGCGCATACCTTCTTTCCGAGCTTGTCCCCGAGTTCAACGATGCGCTTGTTAAGGTTTTGCAAATCCTCATCTGTATTAACGTTCGGATATTCGTCCGCATACTTCATAAATGCGTTGTTTCCGATAGGCTGTATTTCAAGATAATCGTAAAAATTTGCAATTTCCTCAAGTTCTTCTTCGGTTTTACCGCTTGTCATTGCACGGAAAAGCTCGCCCGCTTCGCACGCAGAGCCGAGTATAAGCCCCTCTCGCTTTTCTTCAAGCAGACTTCGGGGTATTCTCGGTGTACGGTGGAAATAGCTCAAATGCGATTCTGACACAAGTTCATATATATGCCGTATTCCCGTCAGATTTTTTGCAAGTATAATTATGTGGTATGCACGGCTCTTTTTTGCAGTCATACGCAGATTAAACTGCTCATTGAGCGAGCAAATATCGGTCTTATCTATGCTTTCAAGCTTTTCGAGCATTTTAACGAAAATATCCGCCGTTGCCTTTGCATCATCAACTGCACGGTGATGGTTTTCGAGTATTATATTAAGATGCTTTGTAAGGGTATCCAGCTTATGGTTTGGCAGATCGGGATACAGGCACCTTGCGAGTGTCAGCGTGTCAAGATACGGAAAATCAAAGGACGATCCCATTTTTGCCGCTTTTTCTTTCATAAATCCCACGTCAAATTCGGCATTGTGCGCCGCCACTATACAGCCTTTGCAGAAATCTTTGAAGCTTTCAATCTGTTCCTCTATCGGGAGAGCGTCCTTAACCATTTTGTCCGTTATGCCTGTAAGTTCGACTATCTTTTCGGGTATGGGCATACCGGGATTTACAAAGGTTGACCATTTGTCCGTTATTACTCCGTTCTCGACCTTAACCGCTCCTATTTCCGTAATTCCGCACGTGTGCTTGTCAAGTCCCGTTGTTTCTATATCAAACACCACAAACGGCGAGTGTATGTCTGCACCGCCGCACAGCTCGGAGTCGTATATAACTTTTTTGCTGTCGTCTATCAGATACCCCTCTACGCCGTACAGCACCTTGATTTTCGAGTTCAGGTCGGACGCTTTCATTGCGTCGGGATACGACTGCACAACTCCGTGGTCGGTAAGTGCTATTGCCTTATGCCCCCAGTATATCGCACGGTTTATAAGGTCTGCGGCAGAGGATACGCCGTCCATTGTCGACATCTGCGTGTGCAAGTGCAGTTCCACACGCTTTACGGCTTCATTATCCTGTCTTACGGGCGGTGCGGGGATTTCGGCAATGTCGTTTGCCATAATGATTACTTCCTTGGCATAGTCGTCATACTGCGCCTTGCCTCGGCACACAATATATATTCCGCCGTCCTTTACGCCTTTTTTTATCTTTCCGAAAAAGTTTTTAAAAGCGCTGTCGTCATCTTTTTTAGTGACAAACATTTTTATGCTGACGGAGTCCTGCATATCGGTAATATCCATCGTTATAAGATGAAACTGCTTGCCTGTCTTTTTTGAGGTTATCTCACGTTCATCGGCGCTGAAAACCTTTCCCGATACGATAACCCGCCCCGAATTTTCGTTTATAGACGAAATGGAAGAAACATCGCCCTTTATCGGTCTGCCGTAAAGCATATCGCCTGTGTTTACTCTGCCGACCTTTCTGTTGGTGCGGCGCACCGTTTGGGCGGGGGCGTATTCCTCGTTTTCGGGCGCTTCGTAGTACATAATGTTGTTTTCTTCAAGCTTTCCGCCCGATACGGCGTCCGCTTTTATTCCCGAAAGGGAACAGCTTTTTTTCAGTTCCGCACACGCTTTGTCCATCAGGTATCTCGAAGTACCCTCTCCGAACAGTACGGACATTTGGCGTCTGTTTTTTGAAAGGGATATTTTCTCGACCTCTAAATTCTTTATTTCGTCATCTGTTATATCGGGGAAAATACTCCCAAGCTTAGGTCTCAATTTATAAGCGCTCCTTTTTCATCATATATTACAATTATATCATTTATTTTTGGCGAAATCAATATTGAAAAATGTATAAAAAAAGAGTATCATTATATATGTATAAATATTGCGGGAGAACAGGATATGAAAGAAACAAAAAAAATTGAAATTACGAAATATCCGTGGGATATTAACGGATACAAGCCGAGGACGTTTGCCGAGATAACAAGAGACGATAACGGATTTGCCGTACACTTTGTATCGTACGAAACGGAGCTTTCCGCCACACAGACGATGCATAACACAGACATTTACTGTGACAGTGCAATGGAGCTGTTTGTGAAATTTGCGCCCGAAACGGACAATCATTACATAAATTTTGAAATAAATCCGAACGGCGCAATGTATTGTTCAAACAGTATGGAACGGGAGAACAGCAAGCAGATAGCGCCCGAAGTGATAGATACGCTTAATCCCCAAACACAGATTTTCCCCGACCGCTGGGAGGCGGAGTATTATATAAGCGTCGATTTTATAAAGAGGTTTTTCCCGAATTATATCCACGGCAGACTTATAGAGGGAAATCTTTATAAAACGGGTGAAAAAACCAAGTATCCGCACTGGGGCTGCTGGCGTGAAACGGGAACGGAAAAGCCTGATTTCCACCGCCCGGAAAGCTTTGATGTAATATTTACAAATAAAAAAATATGATCTGCGCCTGTCGGCAAAATATTGTCGACAGGCGAAAAAAGTGACATATCACTTTTTTCAAAATTACTGTATGAAAAAAATCAGAAGTTCCGTTGATTGGATTTTGAAGCGTCAAAATCTGAAACTTCTGATTTTAAGCCGGTTCTGACGCCCTGTCGTCAGAAATGATTTAAACTTGAGGTTAGCACCTCAAACCCCCAAAAACAAAGCAGACAAACCTCAAACAGTTTGTCCGCAGTCTGAGAGATGCGTTATTTTAACACATCTCTTTTTTTGAACCACGTGATAGTCACGTGGTTCAAAAAAAGGTTAACCGATGAACAAAAATTCCTCCTATGTGTTATAATAAAGAAGACCTGCCGGTCAAAAATAAAAAACACATAGGAGGAACGTATCTATGAAAAAAGAAAAACATAGACATAAATAGTTTAGCACATATAAAATAGAATTGCAAGCATTACAGATGGAGAAATATGAAATTTGCATACCCAAATCGTGAGTTTTTATTTTGCCAATTATTAATTGTATGCAGAAAAATTGCAAAAATCCTGCGGTCTCACTGCTTGACACATCCGCAGATTTATTATATAATAGCGGTATGTGTGTTAAAAGGGGGGGTTAAGGTGGTTTTTTCCGGATTTATGTTTTTATGCGTGTTTTTGCCGATAGTTCTTGTGTTGTACAACCTTTCAAAAAACATAGCATACAAAAACGTAATCCTGGTAATATCCTCGCTGTTTTTTTACGCTTGGGGTGAACCTGTTTATGTGTTGCTGTTTATGGCAAGCATTTTGATAAATTATATATTCGGTCTTATAATAGACAAATGTTATGCACGTCCTGCCGCAAAGGCGGTGTTTATATGCGATGTGGCGCTCAATCTGGCATTTTTGGGTGTATTTAAGTACGCCGGATTTGCCGTTGCAAACATTAACTCGCTTTTGGGAATGAGTATTCCCGACCCGAACATCGCTCTGCCGATAGGAATTTCGTTTTATACGTTTCAGATACTTTCCTATATAATAGACGTCTACAACGGCAAAACACGTGTGCAGAAATCGGTTATAAAATTTGCGGCGTATGTGTCGATGTTTCCGCAGCTTGTGGCAGGACCCATAGTGCGGTACACGGATATTGCACGTGAGCTTGACAACCGTCATACGGGCATTGACGATTTCGCCTGCGGTGCAAAGCGGTTTACTGCGGGACTGTGCAAAAAGGTTATCATTGCGAATTATGCCGGCAGTGCCGCATCATTGCTTTTGGACTCCGCAAGGCTTTCGGTGGCGTCCTCGTGGCTCGGAATAATAATGTATGCGTTTCAGATTTATTTTGACTTTTCAAGTTATTCCGATATGGCGATAGGTATGGGCAGAATGTTCGGTTTTCATTTCTGCGAAAATTTTAATTATCCGTATATTTCAAAGAGCGTCACGGATTTCTGGCGCAGATGGCATATATCGCTAAGTTCGTTTTTCAGAGATTACGTGTACATTCCGCTCGGCGGAAACCGCTACAGAGCGACACGGAACCTATTTGTGGTATGGATGCTTACGGGACTCTGGCACGGAGCAAGCTGGAATTTTATCGGCTGGGGACTTTTCTACGGAATAATGCTTTTTATAGAAAAGAACTCTTTCAGGCATTTTCTGCAAAGGCTTCCGCGCCCGATTTGCTATATATATACAATGTTTGTTGTGCTTGTAGGCTGGGCGCTGTTCTATTACACCGACACAGCCGCACTGATAGGGTGGTTTAAGAATGCATTTGGCATAGGAAACTCGCTCTATGACCTTGTAACGATAACAACGCTGTATTCCAATCTGTGGCTGATAATAGTGTGCGTGCTGGCGTCAACGCCGCTGCCTGCGATGATATTTAATCACATCTGCCGCAGACACAAGAAATTTGCGCTTGTTTTTGAGCCTCTGCTTGTTGCGGCGGGGCTTACGGCTTGCTTTATCCTGCTTGCAGGGCAAACGTATAATCCGTTCTTGTATTTCAGATTTTGACGGGAGGTAAACGAATATGAAAAATAAAATCATATTAGCGATATTCTGTGCCGCTCTGTTATGCGGTTCGGCTGTGGTTGCGCTTCCCGGCGATCCAGACAGCGTGTTGAGCGAAAACAGAACGCCTGCCACGCTTATGCCGATAACGGCGGAAACGTTAAGTTCGGGGGAGATTGCAAGCAACTTTGAGGAATTTCTCGGCGATAATATGTGGCTCCGTTCGGCGCTTATAAGCACGGCAGGGCGCATAGCGCGTGCAAAGGGCATTGACAGCAGTTTAGGAAAAATAGTTCCGACAAACAAGGACATAGGTACATCGGTTTCGCAGAAATCGAGCCTGCTTGTAAGCCGTAACACCGTTATGGAGGTGTTTATAAAAAATCCGTCTGCCGAGAAAAAGTATGTGCAGATGCTGAATACTCTCGCCGATGAATTTAAGGACAAGAAGATATACAGTATGCTCGTTCCGACACAGCTCACATTCTGCGAGCCTGTGTATGCCAATATACAGGACAGCCAAAAGGAAACGATAGATTATATTTACACGCACTCCGATGAGCGCATAAATAAGGTTGACGCATACGATATGCTTAAGGAAAACAAGGACAAGTACCTGTATTTCCGCACCGACCATCACTGGACGGTTATGGGTGCGTATTACGGCTACTGTGCTTTTCTGAAATCCGCATCGGGTGACGGCAATTATGAGATAAAAACAGAGAAAAAGGACGACCCGTTCCGCTTGGAGGAATTTGAGAACATAGTTCCCGACGGACCGGAAAAGCATACGATAAATGATTTTTACGGTTCGCTTTATGCGCAGGCAGACACGCCGAGCCTTTCGCCCGATACGGTGGAATGGTACGATACTGACCCGAACGGCAAAGTTACGATAAAGCATTACGGCTTTGAGGACGGCAAGCCTATCTCCTATGACGGCAAGCTGTTTGATACGGATAAAAAGAATTACAGCGTTTTCCTTTCGGGAGATCATCAGCTGTCGGTCATAGACAATGCAAACGTGCGCAACGGAAAGACAATTCTTATTATAAAGGACTCGTACACGAATGCGTTTGTACCGTGGCTTACGAACAATTATGAAAGAATTATACTGCTTGACCCGAGAGCCTACAGAGGCGGCATAAAAGATGTTGTTGAAAAGTATAATCCGCAGGAGATAATGGTGATGAATTATATTTTCACCTCCACATTTGAGGATTACAGCGAAACAATAATGGATTTAATTAAAAAATAAGCAAAAAGCGCTCCTTTTTTGAGGAGCGCTTTTTGCTTAAATTATTTTCCCGTCCGTGGAAATCGTTATTACCTGCCACGGAATGAACTTACCGCTGTTTTTAAGTGCGGTGACGGCCGCATTTTCTATTCCCTTACAGCAGGGAACCTCCATTTTTACAACCGTAAGGCTTTTTATATCGTTTTCCGAAATAATCGCCGTAAGCTTTTCGGTATAGTCAACGCTGTCAAGTTTGGGACAGCCGATAACCGTAATTTTCTTGCGCATTATTTCGTTATGAAAATTACCGTACGCATATGCCGTGCAGTCTGCCGCCACAAGCAAATCGGCGCCGTTGAAATATTGTGCGTTTGTCGGCACAAGCTTTATCTGCACAGGCCACTGGCGCAGCTGTGACGGATTGTACGCCGTTACGGCGTCGGGAATATCCCTGTCTATCGCCATTGCACGGCTTCCGGGACACCCTCCCGTAAGGGGAATATTTTTGCGCTTTTTGTTTTCCTCCACCGCCGCGGCGTCATATTCCGCCGCCTCGCGCTCGATAAACGTTATCGCTCCGGCGGGACATACCGGCAGACAATCCCCCAAGCCGTCGCAGTAATCGTCACGCATAAGCTCCGCTTTGCCGGCTTTGAGGACGATAGCGCCCTCGTGGCACGCCTGAACGCATAAGCCGCAGCCGTCGCACTTGTCTTTATCTATATTAATTATTCTTCGTTTCATATATTTCTTCCTTTCCGCAGTAACCGCTATGTTTACAAATATATTATACATCTGCCGATTGCAATTGTCCAGATGTATTTTTATCCTGTGATAAAAATTTGCTCCGAAATATTGACAATCCAACATTTTCATGTTGAATTTTTATTATGATACGTAACGCATTACGGTTTTGGAAATATATTCAAGGGGGTGATTGAAATGGCGAATTACGGACACGGCGAACACTATGAAATTATGCGCAGTAAAATGCTGTATACGGCGGCACAGCTTTTTCTGCAAAAAGGCTATGCAATGACCTCGCTTAAGGAGATTTCGGCAGAGGCGGGAACGATACGGGTGTTCTTACACGGACATTCGGTAGCAAGGAAAATATTCTCGCCGTTTTGGTTAAATATGTTTTGGAGGAACAGTTCGGAAACGCAAGAGAAATGATGCGGGAAAAAACAGACGATGAAATTCTGTTTTATGCCGCAGAAACGGTGCTTCAGCTGTATATTGTAGAGGCAAACGAGAATATACGCGAGCTTTACTGTACTGAATATTCCCTGACGAGTACGACTAAAATTATACAGGAGATGATAACCGAAAAGCTGGAGGTAATCTTCAAATCGCATCTGCCTGATTTGGACACTAAGGATTTTTATATGCGTGAAATTGCATCGAGCGGTATAATGCGCGGGTTTATGACAATTCCGTGCGATATGTGGTTTACGATGGATAAAAAGGTAGACGCATTTTTGGAATCGACATTTAAGATTTATGACATCGGACAGGAGAAAATCGAGGAAGCAATTGAATTTGTCAAGCAATTTGATTATGAAACCATTGCAGAAAACGTAATTGACGCAATGATTGAAAAGATACCTAAGACAATATAAGATTTCAGTTCGTTCAAGAAAGGGAGAAAAGAATGCAAAAACGAATTTTAAGTATGTTTTTATGCTCGACTATGCTTTTCGGAATTATACCGATCGGCGTATCGGCAGGGGAGGAAAACGGCAAAATTGCGGAGTATGCGGCGAATGTTGCAACCGTAACGCTTAACGGCGACCCCTCAACGGAAAAGGGGTATTCCGATATTGAGGCGGCGTTTACGGACGCTCAGACGGCAGACAGCGCCGAGATTAAGCTTACGGGCGATGCGGATTTGGGAAGTAATAATGTTGTTCTCAAAAGCGGCAGCATTACGCTTGACCTTAACGGGTGTACGCTGTCGGGCAGTTATGATAATAATGACCGTGGGTTTATTATGCTCGGAGCAAATCAATATCCCAGGGAAGAAACGGTGACGCTTACCGTGTGTGATAAGAGCAGCTCCGCAGACGGAAAGATAACCAATCTCTGCCATGGCTCTTATACGCCGGTTATTTACCTTTGCAGCGGAAATGCTGTTTTGAACGTATTGAGCGGAACGGTTGAAATGACGAAAAACCAAACAGAAAGTTCTATGTCGGCGGTTATCTATGCGGAGCATGGTACGGCAAACGTTTCCGGCGGAAAAATAAACGGAAGCTGCTATGGGATTTTAACGGGTAATTACGGAAAACTGTACGTTTCGGGCGATGCTGAGGTGAGTGGAACTAAGGCGGGACTTTGCCGAAACGGCGATTGGGGAACCAAGCTTTCCGGCGGTACGTTTATCTCGTCGTCCGACAGGGGTATTTTAATCAAGGGCGGAACTGCCGCCGACCTTCTTGCAGACGGGTACACCTTTGTCGATCAAAACAATGTAAAGGTAGATATTTCGGGAAACCCCGGCACGCTTCCGAGCGGAGTAAAGGTTGTTGAAAACACTATCATACCGATAGACTACATAGATGCGGACGGCAATGCCGTACAGTGTAACGATTATACTATTATAAACAGCGCAGACACCTCCGTGTTTAACGGAAACGATGCAGGAAAATGGTATGTCATAAGCGGTAAAATTGATGTAACCTCCGATTGGACAATAAGCGGTAAGGTTAATTTTATTCTTGTTGACGATGCGGAAGTAACAATCAATAACGGCGGATTGATTGCGGACGGTGAGCTTTCGGTTTATTGCCAGAGCGGAGCCGAAGGAAAAATCACGCTTGAAGGACAAAGCGATACGGCTTTAATCGGCGGCAGCGGCACGCTGAACCTTTACGGCGGAAATATTTCGGCTGTAAACAAAGCAAACACAATCGGTATCGGCAAGCTTAACGTGTACGGCGGAAATCTTACGGTTAAATCCGAACAGGCACAGCCGATTGATGATACCGTGTCGGCAGTGCTTGCAGATGATATTAAGGTGGTAAAAACAGACAGTCCCGACGAAAAGGGCGATTACAAAAATACGGACGGCGTATCGGTAACCTTTACAAAGTGTACGGAGCATAAATTTAGGTACGAAGCGTCCGAAACTGTTGGCAAGCATAAATATTTTTGCGAATTATGCAATACCTCGGGCGAGGAGGAGCATAAATACGAACTCCCGTCCGATGAATACAATGCGGAAGGACATAAGCTCAAATGCGCCTGCGGCGAAAAGGCGGAAACATTCGTTTCGCATACATATGCGTATACTGCGGACGGGGACGGTATGACACATTCATATATGTGCTCTGTCTGCGGATACAAAAGCAAAACGGAAAAGCACAGCTTTGAATACGGAATATGCTCCGTCTGCGGATTGAACAGAATTGCGTCGGTTAAGTCGGGCGAGGACGAATACGCTTTCACAACCTTGAAAGAAGCCGTTGATAAGGCTATGGAACTCCCCGGAAGTGTTGTTACAATACATATTGATTTAACCGATTACTATTTTGTTTATAAGGAAGAACTTGAATCATGGAAGGCGATAAATATCAACTCCGGTACATTCACCATTGATTTCGGCGGACATATGTTCGGGTCAAAAATGGGAGCGGGGGTTCGTGTAAACACGGCATTGATAATCGGAGATAAAGCCGATATTACCTTGAAAAACGGAGAAATAAATCTTGCGAGTACAACAACTATCGGCGATGCAGCAATATATGTAAAAGGCGGTAAGCTTACGCTTGAAAATATGACGGTTCAAGGCGGATTAAGTCTGCTTTGGCAGTGTAATGCCGTCAGTGTTATGAACGGAAAGCTTGCGATAAAAGAAAACGTAGTTCTGGCAAACGGATTTGAGGCGGACGAAAATTCCGAAATAGAGCCGCTTACAAGCGGAAGTTTTATTTGTTCAAGAGAGTCTTTGAAAGGCAACAAACCTACCATCAAAGCTGACGGCAAAACAATCTGTGATCTTCTTGCACCGGGATATTCGCTTGCAAAGGCAGACAATCCGAATGCGATTGTCCCGATATATGACGAATCCGGAAGTGATCTGGCGCAGATAAGTGACAATGTTCAGGTTGTTAAGCACAGCCACGACTTTACGGGCGGTGTGTGTGCCTGCGGTTTGAGATGTGCGCATAACAATTATGATGAGCAAAGCGGAATATGCACAATCTGCGGAAAAAAATCTGCGGCAAAGCTGTCATACATCAGATTAGGCGCTAAGGAAACAGAATTTTGCGACAGTGCGGAGTGGGCAGCGTATAGGGTTAAAGCTATGCACAATATAGGCGGCAAGGACATCACGATCACGCTCTTTAAGGATTTGGACAGCGACTGAATTAATCTTACAACTGCTGACGGTGTGAGCCTTACAAAGAGCATTACGGTGGACAGTGCGGCAAAAGAGTTCGGAGAAACCGTTGTAACAATAATCGGCGGTACTTACGGAAAACAGAGCACCGACTATTACGACTTGTTCAAAATCACCTGTCAAAACGGCGGTAAGGTGAAAATCAAAGGCGGAAGCTTTTATTCGCTCGAAGTCGAGGGCGATGTATACACCGTGGCGGATATAACGGAAAGCGGATATGCTTTTTACCGCAAAGATGCAGAGGGAAACGCCAAACTGTATTCTGCGCTTTACACAACGTCATTCGGACCGATTAACAGTGCCGACCCTGTCTTTGTGGCAGAACATGCAAACCACGTGTACAGCCGTCAGCCTTTGGCTCACGGAATGTATTATATCGGCTGTGACTGCGGAATTGAAGCGGTGGCAAGCATAACAAGGGGCGAAAATACGGTTTACTATTCCGATTTTGAAGAAGCGCTCAATGCGGCGGAGAACGGTGATACAATCGTGCTGTGCGGCGTCAGTACGTATTCAATTCAGCCGCAGAAGGATATTGTAATCGATAATAAGGGCAGTTACGTAAACCCGATTACAATTGATTTAAACGGAAAAGGCATCAGCTTTACGAAACTGTCCGATTACACAGTCAAAAACGGTCATAAGCTGATTATAAACAGTAACTCATTTATAAGGATTGCCGGCAGCGGCGAAATCACATCGTTGTACTCCGAAAGATATGCTATGACCGAACTGCTCGGCGGTACTTACGGAACAATCGAAAGTCCCGACGGTGTTTTGACTCTGCGTGCAGATGGCTACGGAATTAAAGGTGCGGACGGCTGGATAGAAAATAGCAGTATAAAGGTGCTGAATGACGTTACGGTTAAAAAAGCTCCGTATGAGATTAAAAATATCATTGTAACAACCGACCCGAACGGCACAACAGACTCCGATACGTTCTACACGGGACAGAAGATATATATAAAAGCAACCGTACAGCTTGATGAGGGTGAACAGCCGATAAGCAGTTCCAAGCCGTTTTGGGTTGCGGCTTCAATCGTTTCTTCATCAGGAGGAGCCACGTCCGGTGTTTATCGGAACAATGACAGTGCAGACTTTGTTTATGAGTGTGTTTTGCTTGATCGGAGTGGTGACTATACGTTAGATATTTGGGTTGATTATCTTGGCTGCCGTGTGGCAGACAGTACAAAAAAGATTACCACGATCGTTTGTGAGCATAACTATGAGGACGGCGTATGCAAAAACTGCGGAGTTAAGTGTGCGCATAAGAACATTTCGGAAACGGGCGTATGCGGCAATTGCGGTCTGCAAATGGCGGCAGAGGTTAGCGTGGGCGGTAACAAGTCATATTACAGGACGATTGCCGAGGCTTTTGCGGCGGCGAAAAATAACGACTGCACCGTAAAGCTGTTAAAAGATGTTGCTCTGTCCGAGCCGATTGCAATCAATAGCGGTAATCTTACGCTTGATTTAAACGGCAAACAGACAGATTTAAGCAAAATCGAGCTTAACGGCGGAAAAATGACGGTAAAATCGGCGGAATACGTCTTGCTTAAAACGGAAATCGTCATATCCGATGGTGCAGAACTTACCGTTTCGAAAAATTGCGGTGTTGATGCCGTTAAGATTGCCGATAACTCTTCGGCAAGCGAGCCGTTAAAGGTAAATTCCGACGCATACATCGGTATGCTTACCATTGACAAACAAAACCCGACGCTTTCGCTTTCGGGCGGAAAATTCGGCTCAATCGTCGGAACCGATATATCGGGCGCAAATCTGCTTGCGGACGGATATATTTTCTCAAATGCGGACAGCGGCGAGTGCTTTATGAATAAGCAAACATTCAGCGACTCGAAAACGGCGTTCGGTGATTGCACATTAAAGGTTGTAAAGTGTACGCATACCGAGCCTAACGGTAACCTGTGCAAATACTGTGACATAAGGCTTGCAGGTGCGGTGGGCAGTTATCCGTACGGCAGTAACCGCAAATACTATACGGATATAAAAGACGTTTTCAGCGGCACGATTACGGAGGATAAATATGTACGCATTATGTGCGACGGCTATACTACGTCAGAGAATATTGTGCTGGACGGAGCAAAGATACAGTATTACACCGATGGCGGAAAGCTCATTTTTGCCGACGGAAAATCACTGATAGTGAAAAACGGCGGACGTTTTGGATTTAGAGGCGATATAAGTTCAATTACAGTCGAAAACGGCGGAGCAGTGTTGCCTGAAAGCGGAAGCATTGTCGGAACATTAAAGATTTTTGACAGAAACGAAAATTTTCTGCTTGAAAACGGAAGCTACGGTAAAATCGAAGTTTCGGACGGAGATTACACCATAGCCGACTTTTTAAAACCAAACAAAACGCTAAAGCACACCGACGGCACGTGGGCAACAGATGCGGAGCTTGGCGCAAAGCAGGTTGAGAATGTTGAAATTAAAACAAAACCGATTATCAATGAGAAACTTGAAGCCGATTGCACAAGTATGGTTTACGGTGAAAAAGATAAAGTAAAGCTTACCGAAATATTTAACGGCGAGGGTACGGCATCGTACAAATGGTATAAGGACGGCATGGAAGTCGGCAGTGCAGTGCAGAACGAGTATACCGACAATTCGGTGCTTGACGCAGGAAAGCACAAATATGAGTGTGTAATCACAATTGACGGCTATTCGAGAACGGTGTCATGCGAGGTTAATGTGGATAAGGCTGACCCCGCATATACCGCACCGACGGTAAAAACAGGACTTATTTATAGCGGCAGTGAGCAGGAATTATTGGAAACACAAGGCGCAACGGCGCACGGTACAATCAAGTACAGCCTTGACGGCGAAAACTGGAGCACCGATATTCCCAAGGCGGCAAAAGCCGATGAATATACCGTGTACTATAAAGTCGAGGGCGATAAAAACCATAACAATCTGCAGTCGGAGCTGACAACAGAAATAGCAAAACGTCAAGCGAAAATTGCAAATAACAGCGGTTCCCTTAAGGGTTATCCCGAAACGTGTGAGTACGGAGCTGTTCCCGAGCCGAGGAAAGAATGGTTTGAAATAACAGACTCCGAAAACGGAGCGTCATTTAACTGGGAATGGTATAAAGACGACACAAAGCTTGACAGAAAACCGGAGGAACTTGGCAGTTACAAGCTTAAAGTCATTGTCGGAGATACCGAAAACACAATAGGCGCAAGCATAGTGCTTAATATCACTGTTACGGCTAATACGAGTACCTATTCTTACGGACCCGAGATAACCGTTTACAATAATCCGAACACCGTTTCGTATGATGAACTTGACTTAAAGAATATTTCGCTTTTTGATGCGGAAACTATCGAAATAGACTCATATACTGTTTCGGTGAAGGAAAACGGTCAGTTCAAACCCTATGCCCCGAGTACAAGCGATTTCCGAATAGCGGTGCAAAACGGTGACAGTAACGGTGCGGTCCATATCGAAGTCACGGGACTCAGCGGAAAACAGAACGGCGAGATGTTCTGCATAATAATCGGAAAAGCTCATGATAAGCACTATGAGGACATAAGCCTCCAAATCAGGCTCATTGCACAAAACAGAGCGGAAAAGGAACTCAGTGTTTCAATGAACAGCTTTACATACGGCGATACGCCCGCAACGCCCGAATACACAGCACCGACGGATACATTAAAAGAAACTGTAAGCTATGAAAAGGACGGCGTAAAGCTTGGCAATACGCCTACAGATGCAGGCGAGTACACCGTTACGGTAGTGTGCGACACCAAGAGCGAGATTTATAAGAGCACAAAAACTTATGAAATCAGAAAAAGGCAGATCGGGGACAGCGCTGTTAATATTGAGTATGCGGATACCTTTGTTTATGACGGCAATTCACATGCTCCGATTATAACCGCTACAATGAACGGTGTACCTCTAAGAGAGGGTATAGACTATAATCTTACATATCCGTCCGATATGAAGAACGCCGGAGCGAAGAATATTAAAATCGAGGGTATCGGCAATTTTAACGGCGAGAAAGATTTACCGTATGTTATAAATAAAAAGACGGTTACGAACGATGATATATCGCTCGATAATACAATATTTACGTATGACGGCACGGCAAAAACTCCTGCCGTTACCGTAATGGACGGAACAACAACGCTTAACCCCGAAACTGACTATACGGTACGCTACAGCAATAACACAAACGCAGGCACGGCGTCGGTTACCGTTATGGGCAAGGGCAACTACAGCTTTGATATTACGAAAGAGTTTGTAATCAACAAAGCCGATGTAAAGGTTAAGGTAGCGGACGCTCAAAAAGAATACGGCGATCCTGCTCCGAATTATGCGCTTGAACTTGTAAATTCCGCCGATGCATCATTTGCGGATATAAGCGCAATAAACGCTCTTGCAAGCTTTGAATGTGACGGCTCGGAAGTTGACGCCGATGTTACGGACAACGGCTATGAAATCAGCGCAACGCTTACAACCGGTACAACCGATAACTTTGATATTACGGTTGAAAGTATGGGTAAGCTCACCGTTACAAAAGCATTGCTGACTGTTAAGGTTAAGGACGTATCACGTGAATACGGTGCGGAAAATCCGACGCCCGAGGTTGAATACACAGGCTTTAAGAACGGCGAAACAAAAGATGTTCTCGGCGGTGAATTACAGCTTACATATGCCGATGACATCAACAGTGAAACGGCGGTCGGACCGTATTCGGAAAGAATTTTTGCAAGCGGTCTTACATCAAACAATTATGACATACGCTATGAAAAGGGAAATGTCAATATTACAAAAATCGGCGTAACCGCAAGCGCAGGAACCGCAAGAAACTCATATATTACCGTTGTGCTTGACAGAGCGGTTGAGGGTCTTACCGCCGCAAACTTTACCGTAAAGGACAGCGAAAATAATGTTGTCACAATAACGGGTGTTGCGGCAGCCGCTCTCAATAAGAATTATATCTTAAACGGCAGTTTTGCGGTAGGAAAAGAATACACCGTTACGGTAACGCTTACAGGTACATCGGCTGATGCAACGCATACTATGGTAAACGGTGAATTTACCGTTAAGCCTGCAAGCTCGGGCGGCGGCGGAGGCGGCGGAAGCTCCGCACCGACGTCGTACACCGTAAAGTTTGAAACAAACGGCGGAAGTGCGGTATCGAGCGTTAAGGTTGATAAGAACGAAAAGGTGTCAGAGCCGACAGCGCCCGAAAAGGACGGATACACGTTCGGCGGTTGGTATACGGATAAAGAGCTTAAAACGAAGTATGATTTTTCCGAAAAGGTAACACAAAACTTCACGCTCTATGCCGCATGGACAAAAAATGATACCGAACCCGATACGCCCGTGAACCCCGAATGGGAAAATCCGTTTGCCGATGTTGAAAAGGACAAATGGTATTATGAAAACATCAGATATGCGGTTGAAAACGGCTTGTTTGGCGGAGTAACCGAAACAATGTTTGACCCGAACGGACTGCTCACACGTGCAATGCTCGTAACAGTCCTTTGGAGAGCCGAGGGAAAACCGCAGGTAAATTACGCTATGCTCTTTAATGATGTGGACGAAGAAAGCTTCTTCGCCGAAGCGGTACGCTGGGCGGCGAGCGAGGGAATTGTAAACGGATATTCCGAAACGGAGTTTGCACCTGACCAAAACATCACAAGAGAACAGATTGCGGCTATTATGTTCAGATACGCAAAGTATAAGGGAGTTGCACCGACAGGCGAATGGGCAATCGGTATGGATTATGCCGACCTCGGTGAAATATCCGACTATGCGGCAGAGGCTGTTATGTACTGCAAGCTTAAAGACATTATGCAGGGTAAGGACAATAATAACTTCGCACCTCAGGATAACGCAACCAGAGCTGAAACAGCGGCAATTTTGCAAAGATTTATCGAGGTAAACAAATAAGAAATTTTAAGGGTATACCGCTTTTGCGATACCCTTAATTAATAGGAAAAAGAGTTGATTTTAATCACATATTGTGGTACAATATGTAGGAATATTATCATAAAGGGGAAAACATATGAAAAAACTAATATCAATTATAGTCACTTTTGCGCTTCTGATTTCGGTAATGGCTGTTCCTGTTTATGCCGAGAATAATGTGCAAACAATTTACGGATATCTGAAAAATATGTCAGAGAATTCATTTGGAAAAGAATATACCATAGAGGTTGACGGCACTAATGAAATAAAGGCTTACGCAGATGATGGAATTGTACTTTCATTGGGAATGTATGCTGTTTTCACGGTCGAAACGCTGACGGACGGAGACAGGACTTATAATCGCATAACGGGCTTTGAAATAATTCCTGAATCGGAGAAGGAGGTAGGGTATCTTTGCGGTATATCCTATGATTTGGAAAAAGTATATATTTATACTGATGCGTTGGACGGATTGCTCATGGGCAACAGAGTGAATGTAAACGGCCAAAAAAAGCTTGACAGCGGTGCAGCTTTGTCGGCTATCGGTAATTACAAAGGCGCAGTGTCATATGAAGTCAAAGAAGACTGTATTACAAGCATAACCTTTATACAGGAGGCTAAGCAGTCAATAACCAATCAAAAATATGATGCGGAAAAACAAACGTTTGACGGACTTAACTATCCGATAACGGAAAATACAAAGATATTGTATATGCAGGGTGAAGCCAATATGTTTACAGGCTTTAATCCTGAATTTACGTATTCTTTTGATGTGATGAGCTATGACAAAGATAAAAATGCACGTCTTATCATCGTAAAGGATATATGTGCACACGGTATGGGATTATATAAGGCAGGTTACGGTTATGAATGTACAATAACCGATAAAAACGGCGTCAATAAGCTTTGGGAAGTATCCGACAGAGATGTACTGAGCGGTATTGCTGCCGGCAGTATGATAGAGTTTACATACGACGGAGAAGATATTATACAGTCCGTAACGGCTTTAAATGGTGAACCGTTTTCCGAGTATACATACGATAAAGCGAATAACAAATTCGGTGAATACAGTCTTGATAATGCTTCGCTGTTCGACGTGGAAGTTATTGAGGGCAAAACTATAACAAAATACGAGCCGCTTGTACTCAATGATAAATTACAATATAGCGGTACGATATATACATCAAGCTATGGAGGAAGCATTCTGTGGGTTATGGAAAGCAAAGCGGCAAAAGGTAATCCCATTGTGAATTTTTGGGCGCGGGATCGAAGTTCATACTTAAATGCAGGCGCAACCTATGAAAAGAACGGATATACCGGAAACGGAAGGATTTATCTTGCGGTGTATGCGCAGGGAAAGCTGTGCGGCGTGTATTCATACGATTTGGCAGATAAAGGCTCAGAACTTGACGAAAATAACGAACTTGGCGATATAATATTCGGACGTATATACTACGGTGAAAATGATACTTCTGATGATTATACGGTAAAAGGATTTGTGTGGTATGATAATCTTGTGCCTATGTATCCGCAAGAGGATGTTCAAATAAAATATTAATACGGAATGTGCTTGGGTAAACTTATACCCAAGCACATTTTTCATGAGAAAAAATGTTTACGAAAGAGTAACTTGTGCCGTAAGTATCGATGCAGTATAATATATGTATAAGATACTGTACGCCGTCGGCGGACAGAAAGTATAAAGGTAACCTCTAAAAATTCATAAAAAATTGTTGAAAAAATCGTCAGATTATGGTATAATAAAGATACTATAATAAAGGCGGTTGAAATGAAATGCAGATCAATCTTTTTGCGGAAGAAACACAA
>Ga0256404_1000428_pt1 | contig 110324 bp, 101 predicted proteins | sample RumenRJG_01DNA_FD_185990 | JGI IMG/M metagenome (GOLD analysis project Ga0256404, IMG submission 185990) | Bovine rumen microbial communities from Lethbridge, Alberta, Canada - RJG_01 | ecosystem: Host-associated > Mammals > Digestive system > Stomach > Rumen | place: Canada: Alberta...
GTGCTATAATTCATTTGATGACCTCCTTTTGTATGCGGTAATCCCTGTTACCACTTGATTTTTCCAATCTATAGTATACAGGTAAATCCACGAATCTACAAACTGGAGGTCATTACATATTGTCTAAAACTATCCATCGTATATTTACTTGGTTGATTTATAACTTCCAGTAATAATTCATCGCCTTCATATCCAAGAACTCTTCCATTTCATTCCCGAAGCTCTTGGAGAAGAATCTTGCATCTCTTTCATCATTAAACGCAAAGTGTTTTGTATCACCGGGAACTCCATCAAGACTTATATCAACATTTAATTGCACCGGAAGACTATCCATATCAAGTGCCCTGTTAATCTCTGCCTGAGTTCTTTCAGCGTCTATATTCTCAAATATAATAAAATCCTTTGAGCCATCGAAGCCTGCACCATATTCATTTAAGAAGCTTATAGCATTATATGATGTAGATTCAAAAGTATCTGACATTGTACCTTCTCCAAGCATAAGAGGATAATCGCCGGTATGCACGTTATAGTACCTTGTAAGTACTCTTATCCTTTTTAGCATGTAATCTCCTTTCCAACTTCTGTTCATGTTGAACAAAAGTTAAATAAAAAAGCGCCTACAAGTATTTCTACTCATAGACGCCTAACGCTGTTTTCATGTACGATTAAATAATTCTGTCTCTATCTTGTCTGTTGTATAAAAATCTTCTTACTTCCATAATTTTTCTATCATCCATGTGTATGACAACATAGTAAACAGTGAAATTCTTTACATAAATCCTATAATAAGGATACTCTCGTTCTTTTACTGAATGATACGGCTCAAAGCTCTCACAATTTGGAAGTCTATCCAATATAGCCTTTTCTACAGCATCAATCAGATCATCTGCCGCTTCCGGATTAAGAAGCTTCTCTCTGATATAAGTAACTTTTTCGTACATATCTTCATAAAAGAGAGGCAGATATCTTAACTCATATTCATTATCCATTGGTGGCTCCTCTCAATTTTGAAAACATCTCTTCATGTGTATACCTCACATCAGTTTCTTTAGCCTGTCTGTCAGCTGCATCCAAAGCGTACTCAACATCGTTTGTAAGTCTTGAATAAGCATCTAAACTCAGAACAACCATTGAACCATAACCATTTTTTGTAAGATATACGGGTTGTCCCGTCTTAACAACATCTTCAATATCTGTAAACTTATTTCTCAAATCTGAAACTGGTCTAATCTGAATCATATTATCACTCCTTTATCATAATTAAGATAAAATTACGCCACTTATAATTATATTATACTCGATTAGACGTAATATGCAATATGATTATTCCCATTTATGTATTAATTTCCATTCAGTATATTCCGTTTCTGATATCTCTCCTTTTTCAGTTTATTTTTAACCGACTGCCACTCTTTAAGAGCTTTCTTGATGCATGTTGAAGTGATATTCACAAAAGATTCAGCTCCTGAAGATTTTAAGATATAATCCGATGATACCTCTTCAAGCCAGAGAAGAATATAAACAATATCCATCGGATCCTTGAAATCATAGCTCTTAATCATTGCCTCGTTTATTTCCAAAACCTCAGCAATCTTCTCAACTCTGTCATCCATTGGATTTCTTGTACCTCTCTCATACCTGCAAATTCTGTTTCTTCGCCTTCCTGGAGACATTTCTATCTTCTCTCCAAGTTCTTCCTGAGTCATATGTCTGAATTGTCTTACATAAGCAATTCTTGCGCCTTGTGATAAATCTCTAAGTACTGGCTTAGTATAAAATACTGGCATATAAAAATCCTCCTTTGTTCACTTCTGTTCAACTTGAACAGAAGTTATTCACATCCATATAAATCATGATTAACCTCAGCAGAATAAAAATTATCAATCGTCAAAGATGCATTGTATAAGGTTGTCAGCAGATAATTTTTAATATTATGCACCTTAGTTGTATTCTCCTTGATGCATCCTAATATATATTCCATAGATGAAAAATCCAGTTTTTCAAATCTTGACCTTACTATTTCCCTTGGCTTATCTTCCTTCCCTATTCTTACAGTATCAGAATTAGAAACGATTACATCCACCATAATCTCAATCATTTCATCTATATTGTATCCGGACGTATTTGGGTTCTTGTTTTTTGTTTGCAAATCGGGCAAATCACCCATTCTTTTTCTTGCATTTGGATCAACTCTCACATAATGAATTAGTCTAAAAGAATATTGTTTTTCCGCTTATACAGTATGACTAAACTTGGAATAAACGAAACAATCATAAGCACAAACACGCTTATTACAACAAACAGATAATCGCTTTGCGTAAAGTAATGCGTTATTGCGCCTAAAATATTGAAGCTCTTTTTAATTATCAACCATGTCATTGGCACGGATAATATAGCTCCGATGGAGAAGGCCGCTACTAACTGTAGGAGCAAAGATGCTATCAGTTTTCGGAAACTCAAGCCGTTGATTCGATAAAGCGTATATGTCGAAAGGCTTAATCTTGTCTTAATGACAAGCTGAATCAGAAGCATCGTAAAGGTTACTACTGTTAGTATGACCATAAATGTTACAGCGAAAATAGCCACAAGCAGGTTGTAGATCTTATACGTCCTAACATCACTTGACCAATTCTCAAATGTCATATTGGGGTAATCAAGTCCCAATACTTGCAGTTCTTTCGCAATTAGCGTGTTGTTTGCACCAACATCGGTATAAATGCTAACCACGCTGTAAGCGGCGGGGATTCCCAGCTCGTCTAATGCTTCATTTGCAGTCAGAACCGAACAAGCTGCTCCGGCTCTGCTTGAAACGAGTTTACCATCGGTACTGCGGATAATAGCTCCGATTTTTACCGTTACATCTTTTCGGTAAAACAAAGATATATCCGATTCTGCGACGCCGCCGTTTAACGGCTCGTCCGTAAGCAATCCCGAAAGTGTGATTTCATCACCGACCTTAAACTGTGTCATATTGATTGCATCCGGATCGTCATACTCTGCAGGGATAATTCCTCTTAGTATGGTTCCGCCAAAATCCTGCTCCGTTATTTTGTATGCGGGAACACGGAGAATGACTTCTTCTCCCGACATTATCTTGTCTATGTTGATTTCGCCCTCAATAACAGATGCCTTTAACTCTTCCAAACTTTGCTGGCTATATCCGACGATCTCGCTGCATATCAACACATCGTCATCTGCATATTGGAATGTATCCCAAATGAGATTATAATTATTGATTTGCATAAATGTTTCCATACTATATCTGCCATCGGGCATCGAGTCGGAACCATCAAAATACGTATCAATGCTGTCGGCTTTTACAAGGAGATTCATTTTTTGATTCTCTCTGTATGATAAAATCTTCGACACTCCCGGAATGGATGCAACGGAATCAATAAAGTCTTGGTCAGCTCCGTTCTTTTCGTAATTGTTTGTAAAAAGCAAGGGGGTGATCTGTTCTCCCGTGACTTTATCCGTAAGAGGGGGTGCGTTGATCAGTTTTGAGGCAAACTGAAAGTCATAATCATTTTCTACATAGTTTGAATTTGTTTCTGTTACATCCTCGGTAAAATAATTTTTATATGCGATTCCGTAGGACAATAACGTACACGACAATGAAATCAGCAGTACAATCGCTATAATTGCTTTGCAATTTTTGAACATATCCAATTTGAATATACTGATTCTTGCCTTCGTGTTTTTATAATGTTTTCCGCTTATCTCACTGTCAAGTGCAATCTGCTTTACGATGTATGCTGCATAGATTGTAAAAGCGATAATAAACCCTACGCAAAGGGACAGTATCAGTGACGTGTTCAACTGCATATTGAAATCAAATACCGGAGAACTGTATTCATTATTCAGAAGAAGATGCAGACAAGCCTTTGATGCAAAGAAACTGAGAACACTTCCCACCGCAGCGCCAATGATTAAAATACAAATCATTTCGAACATAAGAATAAAGAAAATACTTCCTTTGTTCATACCGAGCAAGAGGTAGTTGCGGATTCTTGCAAGAAGCTTCGTCTTGTTCATAATCAAAATCGTTGTTACGATCAATAACGATATTACATACATCAAGACCATAAAACTCTGAGGAATGGAGAAATTCTCACTTACATCAAAAGATTTATTGCTTGAAAACAGCCTTGTTGTATCATCATTGGAATTAACGATTTCCGCTTCTTTAATGATAACAATTTGTTGTGTGATACTGTGGGTTTCTTCAAAAACTTGTTCAAGACGGTTTTGGGTGATAAACGCATTGACAGGAGTAATGTTGTCCTTTATCTGCAACTCACCACGGGGCCATAATCTTCCGAAGTCATTTACGATTCCGCACAGAGAATACGTTTGATTTTCAATGGTAATTTCCTGCCCGACACTATAATTTCCTAATTCTTGTGCGACACCTTCAGTCAACGCAATTTCATTGTCGGTTTCCGGCAGGCGACCTTCTTTTATGCTTATACAACCGATCCGTATTGCTTCGGAGTCTGCAAAGCCTAAGTTCAAACTTCTGTTTCCTTCCAAGGGTAAGGTTTTAACCGTATAGAACACACCATAACTTTCGTATCTGTAATTGGGCAGTAGTCCCTCAAATGTTTCATCGGTGAATGCTGATAATTCCGATACCTGCTCCCGATAATAAATTTCATCAAAGATTCCGTAAACGGCTGTTCTTTGGTCTTTAACGGTCGCAATAATACTGTTTGTTGTGTTATACAGAAACATAGGAACAAGCGTCAGAATACATATTGCTATGAGCAAAAGCTTGTTTCCGCTGTTTTTTCTGAGCAGACTTTTTGCAGATATTTTAATAAGACCTAATGTATGTTTCATTTCTGCACCTCACGCTCTAACCTTCCGTCACTCATTCTATAAACCGTATGAGCAATTTTCAGCCATTCAAGATCGTGAGTTACAATGACATAGGTTTGCCCTTGTTCTCTATTGGTACGCTTCACAAATGCCATCAGCTTGTTTCCTGATTCAAGATCAAGATTGCCGGTTGGCTCGTCTGCAAGAATAATGGAAGGTTCCATAAGTAAAGCACGTGCAACGGCGGTGCGTTGTCTTTCACCACCAGATAACTGTATCGGATAAAAATTACGTCTTTTACCCAAATCCAAAATGTCAAGCAGTTCCTTTTCTCTTTTGGTATTATACGGTTTGCCTGCAATATCAAAAGGCAGTCTAATATTATTTATGACGGACAATTCGTTGATCAGATTAAAATTCTGATAAATAAAACCACACTTTTGATTTCGGATTCTTGCCCGTTCCTTTTCGCTCAACGCATAAAGATTTTTGCCTTCTAACAGCACCTCACCCGAATCCGGAACAATAAGACCGCCGAGAACATTCAAAAGGGTACTTTTGCCCGAACCGCTTTTTCCGATAACAACGACGATTTCGCCCTTCTTAATTTCTAAAGTCGTGCTTTTAAGAGCGTGAACTTGTGCGTTTCCGATTTTGTAGCTTTTGGATATGTTTTTTACAGTCAGTATCCTATCCATAATTTTTACTCCTTGAATTAGAAAAAATGACCCTGCTATCGTTAGTAGCAAGGTCATTTTAACATTCAAATATCAAGAAAATATCATAAATCAAAAACTATTTGCAGAAAAATGAGGCAATTACACACGCTCCGGTAGTGAAATTGTTTGTAAGTTTCAATGCGCCGTTATGCTTTTCGCATAGTATTTTGCATAGGTACAAACCAAGTCCAAAATGATGTTCACTATCATTTTGATTTCCCGTATAGTAAGGTGCAGTCGCTGTTTTCAGTTCTTCTTCCGAAAAACCTGCCCCATCGTCCGATACAGATATAACTAAGTGATCTGCGGATATGTTACAATATACATCTATTTTATTTACGGCGTAGCGAACAGCATTTGAAACGATATTTTCAAATACCTGCATAACTACATTCCCATCGACATTTATATCCATGGATTCAGTTTCCGCTTCAAAGGTTGATACAAGTCCGTTCCCTTGACAGAGTATTTCCAATGATTTTTTTAGTTGGGCAGATAGTTTATTTGAACAGGTTTGCATTGGTTGTATCGGTTGATCTTCCAATTTGCTCATCGTACCCATACTGTAAACATAACTTTCAATGCGTTCTATGTTCTTTGATACTGTTTTTAGCAGAGCTGCCTTTTTATCCTCCGAAACATCCGACCTCATATAGACCTTTTCAAGAAGCTCGACATTTCCCCTCATAACGGTAAGCGGTGTTCTGAGTTCGTGGGAAAAAGCCTTGTTGAGTTTTCGTTTTTCTTCGACCATTCGCCACATAGTTCGGTTATTATCCATTAGTGATAACCGCATTTTTTCAAATGAAGAACATAGCTGTCCAAGCTCGTCTTTGGCACTGTAATCTATAACGAAGTCGAGATTATCATCGGAAATGTTTTCTGAAGCATTTATTAGGAGTTTTATCGGCTTTTGCAGCTTGCCGAAATAAAAGATAACTGCACCGATCGTAATACTGATAATACACCAGAAAAAAGAGGAATACTCATAGATTATTGTGTAGAAATCATACACTTGTTTATCTTCCTCGGAAAACGGAAGACGACCTATATAATGCGTGACATTATATTCCTCTTTTCCAACTTCTTCAATTTCCTGTTCAACTGAAATATATTTTGCCTCAATGAGCTGTATTTTTTCGTTTGCGACGCTCATTGTTGTTTTTGAAAGAATTACCGCTAATATGATAAAAAACGACATAACGATTATCAGTGAGGGTACGAGCGGTATTCTTGCAATAGCTTTTCTTAATTTTCCCATTTATACCCACACCCCCATACTGTTGTTATGTATGATTTGCAGCCTGCTTCTGTAAATTTTGCCCGTATCTTTCGGATATGTTCAACTACCGTCATAGAGTAGCCTTCGCTGTCAAATCCCCATAAACGATCATATATACGCTCTTTATCAAAAACGATACCGGCATTGGTGGAAAGCAGTTCAATAATATCAAATTCCGTTTTAGAAAATGAAATTGGTGTATCCTTGAAATAGACGGCTTTCGAAGAATAGTCTATAACCAAATCGTCACTAAATTTCAAATCAGATTTTTTCTGCAATCTCATATCACGGCGCAAGTGAGCCGAGACACGAGCACCCAATTCATCAAGCGAGAAAGGCTTTGTAATATAGTCGTCCCCGCCTGCGGAAAACCCATTTATTTTATCAACATCATCAACGTTAGCTGTTAAAAACAAGATTGGGCAGGACACAAATTTGCGAATCTTTTTGCACACCTCAAGTCCGTTTAGTTTTGGCATATTAACATCGAGAAGTATTACATCGGGTTTCTGACTCATTTTTTCAAGCGCCTTTTCACCATCGTATGCAAACAACACGTCATAACCACTAAGCTCAAAATAATTGCGAAGAAGCTCTACAACATCTCGCTCATCGTCAACTATCAGAATTTTAGGCATAACTGAACACCTTCCTTCCTTTAATGCACTTCCAACTCTATCTGCATTATATATTTCTTCTGCGGCGTATTGAGATTTTAACCTCTCATATTGAATTATGTCATCAGCACCACTTCTACCCTTGCATAAATTGTGTACCAGTACCCCTTGCTCACCAACAAAGTAGGTATGATAATCCTTTACCTCAAAATTATACACCTTTATCGGTTCATCAAGTTCTTCTTTGAATACTTTATCTACCGTTCCGGTATTGCCTTCCAGAAGCAGTATCTGATCTCCCGGTTTAAGATCCTTGGCGCATACAAAACCATTACCATTCTCTGAAATCTTATCTACTTTATAGAACGGATGCTCTGCAGTTGTGACTATCTCCTTGCCATCAATCACTACATGGTATAGTTCATATACTTCATGTTCAAAGGTTCTGACAACTTCCTTTTCTGCTATATCGCCTGTTGCTTCATCGTATGCGTAAACCTTATCGCCAGCGCTTATGTTTTCTATGTTCTTATCACCGTCAGGGGTTTTTATCAATGTTCCAGCAACAAAGCACTGACTATTGTAGCAGAAAATACGCTCCACCAACGTGGTATTATGCAGCTTCTGAAGCTTTTCCTGCTCTAAACCTTCAAGAGCATAGCTTCCCATGTTGTATCCGCCAACAAACGACTTAACACCATAATAAACACCAGCAGCGCTGCAGATTGTTCCGCTAAGGTATGCGAATACTGTATCTGCGTCTTTATTGTTAGCTATCGAATATACCAGTCCTACTGCGTTCTCAAGGAAGCTGTCTCCTGAACTTACGATACCTGTTGCTCCGGTGCCTGCAAGAAAGATTGATGTAAGTAATCTACCCTTAGAGCTTCCTCTTGACAGATTACCGATTATCCTGCCTGTTGCAAAGGTATTAAAGGACTGTATCAGCATTGATGCTGCCGCCTTATAGTTTCCTTCCAGGAAGTATACTCCTGCATTCATTAGATCCGCCACATATCCAAGCGGTCCAGGCAGAACACCTGCGATATTAAGGAATCCATGTATTAAATTTGCATACGGTTTCAGTGTATCCAGAGGATTCAGTCCAAAAGGATCGTTATAATTAACAGGATTCCCCTGAACATACGCGTATCTGTTAAGGCTCTTGCTGTTATCAATACTTCCTACAAGTATATCCTGATTGATGAAACGCTTTATGTCAGTATCATAGTATCTCTGACGCATGTAGTAAAGACCGTTTTCATCAGTCATGACGCCAAGCATTCCGTTGTAGAGGAAGTATATCGGTTTCTACAGTAGTCCTGATGTTTTCTGCATCATAACTATAGCTTACTTCTCCTGCACTGATAAGTATGTTTCTACAGTCATAAGTAAACCTGGTCATCTCACCATTAAGAGGACCATATATCATATTTCCGTCACTGTCATAAAGCACATCATAGCCATTGTACTTGATAAGCTGGTTAGCTTCATTGTACTCCATGCTAACTTAAGCGATACTTCGGCATTCTGAGGTAAATAAAGCTGATTTGAATTAATAGAATGAATTTTGGTCATAAGCAAAACACTCCTAACAAAATAATTTTGTTAAGAGTGCTCTCATATCAGCTTAATGGAACTAAACTGAAGATTCATTATTCAGTTTTACTTAAGTATTCCCAACTGGGACTAAAACCGCTATTTCCTGCTCGTTACTACCGCAACTCGCTACCCTCACCCTCATCGACTGACATCAGCGTAGCTGAGAGACGATTTGGGTTCGGAATGGTGGTTGGATTTACTTTGGTTGGCTTTGATTGGGAGTGGTTGGTGGTACTAAAGTATTAACATTCATTAAATCAGAAACTTAAAAAAGTATCACTCCCTACCCCTTTTACCAATAATTCAAACAAGGAAGAAGCAATAAAAATTTTCTCATTTTCATCAAGATCCCCAAACGAAATAGCGTACACCCCTATTTTGTCATTGTTTTTTGAATATACAATAGCATATCCGCCCTCATCATCGCCAATCGCCCACGAATCGGGTAAATATGTTTGTATATTATATGCTTCATTCATTTCAACACACCCTGTAGCTCCCCAGATTCTTAGAATTTTTTCATTTTTTATGCTTATTTCTAGTTCACTTTTTTGACTTATTATTTCTATATATTCATTAGGAATTATAATTGGAGATTTCTTTAACATCTCTTCAATTTCTGATTTTGTAGAAGAAATATTAGCAACCACTACATTAATATCTTCATTAAGTTGTTCTAAAATATTCATTTATATTTTTCCTCGTATTATACACCTTATTTATCCAACATAAGAGTTTGAAAGGGCGGGTTGGTGGTGCTAAAGTATTGACTATTATTCAAAAGATATACATTCAACCGAATAGTAATTATCAGCATCTACCACAAAATTCCAAAGTTTTATATCCGAACATAATAAATCATATTCTGAAATGCCTCTTATTAATCCCAGACCAGCTCCTTCAGAATTTCTTATCGTTTTATCATGAACAGCTTTAATCAATTGATTCACATAATCTTTGTAATGCATCAAATATTTTTTTGTCACCTCATCTTTTATATTCATTTCATCAATGTGTGAACTGATTTTTTTAATTTATTCTCTAATACTTTATATTTATTCATAATATCCTTTCTATGTAGAGCATGTTACCTAAAGTATCTGTTATCTCTATAAGATTACCATTTTCATAACCGAAGTAAGTCTGACCTCCGGCGCCGTCTTCAACTGATGTAAGCCTGTGGGAAGTTTTTTTAATAATATAAGCCACCCTGTGATATATCCACTCAGTCGTAGATGAAATACTCCTTCGTGGATACACACAGGGCGGCTATTTACGTTGTGTAAATAAATATAATGATTATTTATTCATACTTTCTTTATATTCATGTTTGCGATAGCATTTAATACACATATGGCGTGGCTATGGTGTGTATTAATGGATCGCTTATAATGATATCTTCTTGTCGAGGAGATATCCGCAGGCGAAAGTACATATAGCCGCAAAGAAAAGCGACAGTATGTAGCTTGGAATATTCTCTATCATATTGTTAATGAAGATGCTTCCTGTATTTGCGTCAAGCTTAGGAAGAGCCTTGTTGATTCCTGAATGGATAATAAGCATAATAATTATTATCGCAACACTGTAAACTCTCTGAACTCCATTTTTCCTTGAAAGAAGCGCACTGATAGATGCAGCAAGATATGCAAACGAATAAAACATAAGTACGCTGAATACAAGGCTTACAACAAATGAGAAGAAAGCAGCCATTATATCATCTGTTGATGTATTAAGGATTCTGGCAGCCGCTTCTACAATTGATGCTTCTGATGAATACTTTGAGAGAAGTATCTTCAGGTCAATTCCGGCAAGTATGATGAAAAGTATAGCCGAAATGATAAGCTCGAAAAGACCTACAAGCATTTTCGAAAAAATGATCTTGTATGTTGAAATCGGTGTCAGGAATACCATATATCCGGTTTTATCTCTTAAGTCATGGCTATAGCTCATGAGACCGAGAAGCCATATTGCAAAGTATACAACCGATGTACCAAGAACAAGAAGGAGTATTCCATATCCGACAAATCTTGTATTATCTCCGATTATTCCAAAGAGGAATACGAGCTCTGCTGCTCCGAGAATACTTGCAAGTATTATCAGAGTAAGTTTGTTTCTGATTATTTCATATTTCATTGTCTTAAGCATTTCCGGTCACCTCCTAATATACAACATCAGCATAGATGTCTCTGTACATATCTGACATAGTCTTTCCATACTGATCTCTGAAGGTTGAAGTATAACCGGCAACAACAAGATGTCCCTGCTTGATGAAAAGAACATAATCCGCTACCTTCTCAAGATCATCAATGATATGGCTGGAAATGATAACTGCAGAATCTCTTGTAATACCTTCAATGATAAATCTGAGCACATCCTCTCTCGCTATCATATCGATACCGTTGAGCGGCTCATCAAGCATCAGAAGCTTTGGGTTACGCGATACATTTAAGGCAACCTTAAATTTGGCCATCATACCTGTTGAAAATGTCTTCAGTTTATCATTTGGATTCAGCTTCATCCTCTGCATAGTATAATAGAATTTATCCATATTAAAATCAGTAAAGAAATCCTGATAATACTTTGCAGCCTGAAGGCCTGTCATATAAGAATAAAAATACGGATCGGTCGGCATGTAAGCTATCTCACTCTTATGCTTTATCTGAAGCGGTTCTTCATCAACATATACATTACCTGCTGTAGGCTTGATAAGTCCGCCAAGAGTCTTCATTAAAGTTGACTTACCGCTTCCGTTCGGCCCGAGCAGCGCATAGATATGCCCCGGCTCAAACTGAAAATTGAAATTCTCCAAAGCGACCTTGGAGAAATAACTTTTACCTAAGTTTTCACACCTGATCATCTTTCTTCTCCTTACCCTCTCTCCTGCAAATTACAGAATTAAATCTACGAAAAACATCATTAATGATTATCACCCATAAACCATAACATATAAATCAATTTATGAATCTTTTACTTTGATATATCTCTGCAATTCACAAACATATAAATACTTTTTTATTATAAATAATTTTCACATAATGTAAAGTTAAAATGTTTTTAAGATTTTTTTCATTGTTTTTTTCATTGTTTTAAAAAAAGTACTTGCTTTTTTCAGACCTCTTTGTTATTATAACAAACGGTTCGTTGGTCAAGAGGCTAAGACGCCGCCCTCTCACGGCGGAATCAGGGGTTCGATTCCCCTACGGACTACACTTTAAACCACATCAGATTGATGTGGTTTTTTCTGTTTTGGGTCTCGTTGTATATAACAAATAAATAGTGTTAAATATTATCATAAAAAATATTATTATAATTCTTAAAAAAAGTGCTTGCTTTTTTCAAACCTCTTTGTTATTATAATAAACGGTCCGTTGGTCAAGAGGCTAAGACGCCGCCCTCTCACGGCGGAATCAGGGGTTCGATTCCCCTACGGACTACACCTTAAACCACATCAGATTGATGTGGTTTTTTTATTTTCACGACACACACTGTTCAATTGAAATATTACTCTTCTGATGTTATAATCATATTTTGTACACTTAAAAACTTTCGGAGCTATAATATGAAAGAAACAGATAATAACCGCGGAAGTATTTTAGACAGCCTTGTAAAGCTGATACTCATTGCAGCTATCATCGCCGCCACTATCTTCCTCGGTATAAAAACTCATGAAATATATAGGAACAAAATGCTTGAAAAGAGCCTTAAGACCGCTCACAGTATTGAAGAGGTAGCCGAGCTTATCAATTCCATGCTGAGCGAAAGCAGCCCGGACAGCATTTCTATTATGGTCGAAGGAGTCAGCGAGAGTGAGCTTGAAGATATCAACAGATATATCTCAACCACCTCCGGATCTATCGAGTCCTTTGAGATCACCAAAAACAATAAAAAGCGGAACAAAGTAAAGTTCATTATCAGAAAGAATGAGACAACCTACGTATATGACTGTCTAAAGAACGGTACTCCTATCCCGGGCAACAACGAGATGGCAATAATTCTCTATAATAAAATAAAAGAGATCACCGGAACCGTTATAAAGCGCGGTATGACAGATTACCAGAAGGAGCTGGCTCTTCATGATTATCTGGTTTCAAACTGTACCTATGGTTTTGGCAGTCCTGATGACGAAAATGAATTCCGTGCCTACGGCGCCCTTATCGACTGCGAGGCCGTCTGCAGTGGATATACTGAGGCCATGACGCTGCTTCTAACCGATGCAGGCATCAAATCTGAGATTGTTATCGGAGACGCCGGAAATGAGCATCATGCATGGAATATGGTATATCTAAATGATAAATGGTATCATCTGGATGCAACCTGGGACGATCCAAAGGGAATGAACATAATCTCCCACGCTTATTTCAACATCTCAGATGACGAGATCAGCAAGGATCACAGCTGGATCAAGGATCATACAAGGACCGCAGCTGATGACGATATGGAGTATTTCAACCATTCCGGACTTGTTGCAAGAACTCCGGAGGAGCTGACGATCATAGCAACAAACTGCTACAGAAATACAACCTCTGACTTCTTCGAGGTTGCGATATCTGATATCGAAAGTGATCTCAGTGAATGTATAAATGATTTCATGAATGCGATAGGTAAATACACTATCTCCTATTCGATCATTGAACGAACGAATTTCAAGATACTGATCTTTTACAAATAAATCTATCAAGCAAATAAAAAAGAGAGCCGAGGCTCAATGTCATTAAGTTAACATTGAGCCGAGGCTTTCTTTTTTATATTTCCATTCTATCGTACCCAATACTTGAATTCTTCATCGGCAAGTCTGATATAATCATCATTTGAAAGCATGATCTCAACTCCCGGCTGAAGCAGCTTACCATTTACAAAGGTATGATTGGTTGAATTATTATCAATTATATAGCATTCACCATTGCTTACGGTAAATACAGCATGTCTTCTGCTTATCCTTCTGTTATCTGTTACCTGATAATCAGCATCAGGTGACTTTCCAACAAGGAATTCCTTCTTAAGAAGAGGAATAAGTTCATTTGTCTTAACTCTTACAAGATATGGAATTGGATTCTCATAATCTTTTGATTTTACAAGTACGCTTGTATCGGAATTCTCACTGTCTGCCTTCTCGTCCTCAAGGATAGTCTCAGCCTCAAGAGAAAGAATGAAATGATAAAAATCCGCCAGATTGAACATCAGCTTACTGTCAAGGTAATGAAGGATCTGCTCAACCGTCTCAACACATTCCATATTTGCATATCTGACCTTGCTTACGAAAGTCTGGATGAATTTCGTTATGTTGCAGTCAGGGAATTTCTTGTTTACAGGCATATAAATAAGCTGTATATCAAGAGTTGAAAGTTCAATATACATATAATGTACGTTGAGAAGTATCTTGTTGAGAGGCATTTTGTTCTCTTCAAAATACATCAACTGATTAAGTATATTTGATATAATTGCAAGAAACTCGCCCTTATAAAGCTGCTTTCTGAAAAACTGCTCCAAAGGAAGCGTTGCCGGTATCTTATACTGCAACACTCTTACACCGTCAATAACCTTAAGATTACAAATGGTTCTGTTTCCTACAAATTCATAATTGAACATACTGAGTTCAAACTGCTCAACCGGAATATCTTCCTGTAACTTAAAGTTAAGCGTAAACTCATCATAACTGATCTGCTGATCCTCTGCATTATCTTCTGTCATATTCATAAAAGCCCTCCCCGGTGAAGCACCCCAACTTCACTTGATAATTCTAAAGAATACTATAAAATTATTCTAACATTAATTATGTAAATTATCAACAGATTTTAGTACACAATATCGACAAATTTAAGCAATTTGTATCATCATACTGCACTGTTAATTATTCTCAAATGAGCCCTTCGAAAGGAGCTCTGTCTTGATCTTGTAAAGCTCTGTCGTAAGATCAAGATAATGAACATGAGGATTGGCAAAACGCTGCTCTTCCTGCCATACAGTATTCTGAAGCTGATATTTTACAAAATCCCTGATCTCCTTAAGTTCAGGCAGCTTGTATACAAGTTCTCCATTCTCAAAGATCTTAACCTGAAGAGGCTTTGCGATAACATTTTTAAATGTCATCTTCTTCCATGGCTTTGTCTCATCAACGAAAGGAGTCACGCCGTCGCCGTCGATGACCTCATCATCAAGAGCAAGCAGATCAGCAAGTCCGTAGCCGGTCTCCTTGCTGTAGATCCTCCAAAGCTTCTTCTTGCCCGGATTTGTGATCTTCTCTACATTTTCCGAGATCTTGATCCTAGGGATAAATTTCTTCTTATCTCCCTTAAAATCAGTATCCTCAACTGCTGCAAGCTTATATACGCCTCCGAATACAGGATCTGATTTAGAAGTGATCATTCTCTCGCCTACGCCGTAAGAGTTGATCTTCGCGCCCTGCTTATTAAGAGAATCGATCAGGTATTCATCAACACTGTTTGAAACTACTATATTACAGTCTGTAAGGCCTTCCTCATCAAGCTTTCTTCTGATCTTCTTAGAGAAATAAGCAAGGTCTCCGCTGTCTATACGAACGCCCTTAAGTCTCTTGCCTGCCGGCTCAAGCACTTCGTGAGCTACGCGGATTGCATTTGGAAGTCCACTGTTAAGTATGTCATATGTATCAATAAGTAAGGTACATGAATCAGGAAAAACCTCAGCATATGCCTTAAATGATTCATATTCTGTCGGGAAGAACTGTATCCAGCTGTGAGCCATCGTACCGATCGCAGGAACACCGTAATTGATATCTGCAAGTGCTGTAGCTGTAGCGTTTACTCCGCCGATATAGCAGGCTCTTGCGCCGTAGATAGCAGCATCCGGACCCTGTGCACGTCTTGCACCGAATTCCATTATCACATTATCTCCTGCAGCTCTGCAGATCCTGCTCGCCTTTGTTGCGATAAGCGACTGGAAATTGATGCTGAGAAGAAGCATTGTCTCCATAAGCTGCGCCTCGATTACAGGTGCAGTTACAGTTACAAGCGGTGTATTCGGATATACTACAGTACCCTCCGGAACAGCCTCGATAGTCCCTGTAAAATGGAAATCCCTCAGATATTCAAGAAATCCTGGATCAAAAATCTTCTTGCCCTCGAGATATTTTATATCATCATCCGAAAATCTCATGTTCTGAACATATTCAACAAGCTGCTCAAGACCTGCACAGATAACATATCCGCCGTTATCCGGATTCTTTCTGTAAAACATGTCAAATACAGCCCATGTGTCTTTGTACCCCTTAACAAAGTAACCATTTGCCATTGTCAGCTCATAAAAATCCATAAGCATTGTAAGATTTCTCATTGTACCCCTCCTTACATTTGTTCGTGAACATTTATACCGTTTTATTTAGTTCTGTGATCCGTTTCTGGCAGCTCTCATTCTGAGTCTTGAATCAAGTATCTTCTTTCTGATACGAAGTGACTTTGGTGTGATCTCAAGAAGCTCGTCTGTATCGATAAAGTCAAGCGCCTGCTCAAGAGAAAGTACTCTTGGCGGAACAAGCTTTAATGCATCATCTGAACCTGAAGCTCTTGTATTTGAAAGATGCTTTGTCTTACATACGTTAACCTCGATATCCTCGGCTCTTCCTGTTTCACCGACAACCATTCCGGCATAAACCTCAACACCTGCACCAATGAAGAGCGTTCCTCTCTCCTGTGCGTTGAAGAGTCCGTAAGTGATAGATGTACCGGCCTCAAATGCGATAAGTGAACCGTTTGAACGGTAGCTCATATCACCCTTATATGTATCATATCCGTCAAATACTGTATTTATAACGCCATTTCCCTTTGTAGCAGTAAGGAAATCGCCTCTGAATCCGATAAGTCCTCTTGAAGGAATTCTGAACTCAAGTCTTGTGATGCCGTTATCGCCAGGAGCCATGCCGATAAGTTCTCCCTTACGAAGGCTGAGCATGTTGATGATAGTTCCTGAGAACTCATCAGGAACATCAATAACAGCTATTTCAAACGGCTCAAGCTTCTTATTGCACTCGTCATATTTATAAATAACCTCAGCCTTACTTACTGCAAATTCGTATCCCTCTCTTCTCATATTCTCTACAAGAACCGAAAGATGGAGCTCACCTCTTCCTGAAACCTTGAAGCAGTCTGTTGACTCTGTCTCCTCTACACGAAGGCTGACATCTGTATTTAACTCTCTGAAGAGTCTTTCTCTGATCTGTCTCGAGGTTACGAACTTACCTTCCTTACCTGCAAGCGGAGAATCATTTACCATGAAATCCATGGAAATGGTTGGCTCTGTGATCTTCTGGAAAGGAATTGCCTTAGGCTGGTCAACTGAACAGATAGTATCTCCGATCTTAAGCTCAGCGATACCTGAGATTGCTACGATAGAACCAACTGTTGCTGAGTCTACATCAACTCTTGCAAGTCCGTCATATTCATAAAGCTTACCGATCTTAACCTTAACCTGCTTATCAGGCTCATGATGGTTAACAAGTATTGCATCCTGGTTAAGCTTGATAGTACCGTTGTCGATCTTACCAACACCGATACGTCCAACATATTCATTATAATCTATAGTACTGATAAGGATCTGAAGTCCTGCATCAGGATCACCTTCAGGAGCAGGTATATGCTTGATGATAGTCTCGAAAAGAGGCTTCATGTCTGTACCCTTCTCAGTTGCAGAATATGAAGCGATGCCTTCTCTTGCAGAAGCATATACAAATGGGCAGTCAAGCTGCTCTTCTGTTGCATCAAGATCCATAAGAAGCTCAAGAACCTCTTCCTCAACGGAATCAGGTCTTGCATCAGGTCTGTCAATCTTATTTACACATACGATTACAGAAAGATTGAGAGCAAGTGCCTTCTGAAGAACGAAACGTGTCTGAGGCATAGGTCCCTCAAATGCGTCTACAACAAGGATAACGCCGTCTACCATTTTAAGTACACGCTCTACCTCTCCTCCGAAATCTGCATGTCCCGGAGTATCAATGATATTGATCTTGATGCCGTTATATGTTACGGCTGTATTCTTGGAAAGGATTGTGATACCTCTCTCACGCTCGATATCATTTGAGTCCATTACTCTCTCGGCAACCTCCTGGTTGTCTCTGAAAACGCCGCTCTGCTTAAGGAGCTCGTCCACAAGAGTAGTTTTTCCGTGGTCTACGTGTGCAATGATTGCAATGTTTCTGATGTCTTCTCTTTTCATTTTTTTATATTCCTTTACATTAGTATACTATTCTAACTGCTTATTTATTATTCTTTGTCCGAAGTATCCGGTATTTCGTATTTAGTTCCCCAGATCAATTATACCGAATCTGATGCTTTTGATCTAATATCCCGGATCGTAGATATATTCATTTACAGATTCGCTGAGCATATGCTTATCTGCGTCTATCTGCTGTATCTTTATCACATCGCCCTTCTTGAGCGGCTCAAACTGCCCCTTCGGAACAATGATAGTCCTGTCATTTACAAATGTAGTCACAAGCTTCTCGTCATTTAAAAGTACAGTCGAGAATTCTGTAAAATTCTCACCGTGTATAAGTATCTGATTACTGCTGAGACTTACCTCATTTATTGATACCGGATAAAGACCCATTGACATACCTGCAGAATAATATTCAGGTATATAGCTGTAAATGTATTTATCGCCGTACAGCATATCATACTGTACCAAATGAAGTGCATCTGTATACGCCTGCATATCTCTGTTACAGTAGGTTGTATGTATTCTCTGATAGATACCCTTATCAAGATTAAGCGCTGTAAGGAGGTAATCCGACACCTCATAGGTCGCGATATCCTGCTTAGGAAGATCAAGGCCGATATTATTTATGATAACATACTCGGTCTGGAATTCATTTCCCTTTACTATGCTCTTTACGTCAAATGGTATGCTTGGAAGGTGGTCGCCGTAAGCAATGATAATGTAATCCTCACCGCGTTTGTCCATCATCTCTTTCAGATCTGCAAGAAATGCATCCATTTCATAACATTGGTTGACATAATATCCGTACTGATTTGTCAGAGCAGGATCTTCGTCATCTCTTGTGACCTTAACATGCTCTTCCGTATTTACTCCGTCCTCAGGGTATTTTCCATGCCCCTGAACAGATATACAGTGAATGAAATCATCATCTGTTTCTGTGAAATCAAGACATTTCTTGATCTCGGAAACAAGGCAGCTGTCCTTTGCCCAGCCTGCGCTTGTATATGTAAGCTTATTCATGTATTCCTGCGAATCAAAATAGTCAAAGCCAAGGTTGTTATACACTTCATTTCTGCTGTAGAACATAGCCTTGTTGTTATGCATTGCAAATGTTGTATAACCCTCTCTCTTAAGGATCTGAGCGAGGCTTTCGCAAGGAGTTGACGACAGAACCGTCTTGTAAGGATATTCTCCCGCACCGAAAAGTCCGGTCTTCATACCGGTTATCACTTCGCATTCTACATTTGCAGTACCTGCACCAATCTGAGGCACAGTAAGATATCCTGAAGGGTACTCTTCCATGAACTTATTGAAGTTCGGCACAGAATCAATATCTGTATGGACTCCTTCCATTCTGTCGATATCCATAAATGATTCAAGCTGTACTATTATAATATTCGGAGTCTTCTTCTCCCCGCGCTTCTCAAGGTATTCATTATAATCAACATCCGTATCATATATTACGTCTCTTACCTCGTTGTCCGAATAGCCGTCCGGCTTGCTGATACCGATATCAATGATACTGTTTGAGAAACAGTAAACAAAACCATAATCTCTGTAGGCATTTCCAAGGTTCGAAAAGTCGTCCGAGATAACACCCGTATCTGTTGCTATATTAATAAGAACATACGAAAGTATAAATACTCCGGCACATACAGCAAGATTCAGGAGTCTATTGATCTTGCCCTTCATCTTTGGCGTCCAAAGGAAAAGCAGGATTACCAGGAATATACCCACACCTATTCCTACAAATATCAGCAGCTGCTGGAATTTATTGAAATAAACATCCATCATACTTATGACGTCGACTGCCATAAGGAAATCTATCGCTGAAAATGGAGTGATCCTGTATCCGAGGACCATAAAGTTTATAAAGCCCATCACGAGCCACAATAGTCCGCCCAAAAAGACGAAGAAAAGCCTCTTTCTGAACAAAAGTCCAAGAAGCATTGTTGCAAATATTATAAGTATATTTATAAGGAAAATAAGCGATGAGTGTACCATGAATGAGAAGGCTCCGGTAACTGACCTTCTTCCCATGATCTCAAGCAGAATATCCTCAAAAAACGCCGCAATAAAGCAGCCGAAAATCCATTTCCAGTTTTTAGCTTCATAAAGCCTATGTATCTTGGATTTGAGTTTCGACTCCTTCTCTTTCTTTTTCTTCTTTTTGCGAGGCTTGTCATCCGGAGCATCTTCATCTGCCTCAGATGAATCAGCCTTCAGAGTTTCTGTCGGTGCTGCTGTAGTTGTTTCAGCTTCTGCAGCTTTCTCCTTGCTATCCTCTGTTGTTAATACACCCGTAAACTCAGGTTCCTTGTCCTTATCCTCCTCGGATTCATCAACCGCATCAAGAAGTTTATTAATTATATTATTTTCTTTTTTATTACTATTCATGACCATTCCTCTTTTACGTAATAGACATTATAGCAAAAAAAATTGATTTTTCAACAAATTAATTAATCTCATCCATTTCAGTTATAAGCCCGTCAAATATATCAAGCGCCTTCTGCACCGGTTCCTCGGTTGAAAGGTCAACTCCGGCCTTCTTAAGCAGGCTTACAGGGTCAGCTGTACAGCCTGATGAAAGGAAGTCCAGATACCTTGCGACCTCATCTTTGCCGCCTGTAAGTATTCTGTCTGCTATAGCAACAGAAGCCGAAAAGCTTGTCGCATACTGATAAACATAGAAATTATAGTAGAAATGAGGAATCCTGCACCACTCATATGCGATAAGAGGGTCAGATATCATTTCTTCACCGAAATACTTCTTATTAAGAGAGAGATAAAGCTCAGAAAGAACATCTGCTGTAAGTGGTGTTCCTTCCTCTGAAAGTCGGTTGCTCTCCTTCTCAAACTCTGCAAACATAGTCTGTCTGTAGAGAGTTCCCTTGAAGCTCTCAAGGAAATGATTGATAAGGTACATTTTCTCCTTAACCTCTTTGGCTCTTCCAAGAAGATATTTAAGAAGTAGTATCTCATTTGTAGTAGACGCAACCTCAGCTACAAATATCTTATAATCCGCATCGAAGAAGGATTGCTTCTTATTAGAATAATATGTATGAAGAGAATGGCCCATCTCATGAACGAGCGTAAATACATCATCAAGAGTGCCGCTCCAGTTAAGAAGAACATAAGGATGAACGCCGTATACTCCTGATGAATACGCACCTCCGCGCTTTCCTTCATTTTCGATCACATCGATCCATCTGTTTTCATAGGCCTCTTCGAGTATCTTCAGATAGTCCTCTCCCAGCGGGCGGAGCGCCTCAAGAGACATCTTCTTAGCCTCCTCAAAGCTTACCTTCCACTCAAACTCGCTGACCATCGACGCATATACATCATACATATGAAGCTCGTCATAGCCGAGAAGCTTCTTGCGAAGTCTCACATAACGATGCATTTTATCTAGGTTCTTATTAACGCAGCTTATAAGATTCTCGCATACTGACGGAGAAACGTTATTTCTGTCAACAGCCGCCTCATAAGTACTGTTATATTTTCTGGCTTTTGCATAAAAGATCTGCTTCTTAACCTGACCGTCGTATAATACAGCCCAGGTATTGGCAAATTCCTTATATCTCTCATAGAATTTGAAAAATGCTTCCTTACGCACTTCTCTGTCGGCAGACATCTGAAGCGGTACGAATCTTCCGTTAGAAAGCGCAACCTGCTCGCCCTTTTCATTCTTAGTCTCCGGGAATTTAAGATCCGCATAAGCAAGGCTTGAAAATGCTTTCTGCGCAGTTTCAGCCATATCTCCGGCAGAAGCAAGAAGAGCCTCAAGATTTTTATCAAGAGTATGCTCTCTCGTCCTCATCATTTCTGTGATAAGACATTTATACTTCTTAAGCGCCTCATTTTCTTCGTAAAAGGCATCAACCTTCTCTTTATCAAGACTCAGTACCTCCGGCTCAAGGAAAGCCAGCTTCTCACCAACCATAACATCAAGGCTCATAGCCTTTGAATGAAGTCCCTGATTCTTCTGATCTGCAGTATCCTGATCATGCATCATATGTGCATAGCCATATAGTCTGTAAACCTTCATCAGGCACGCCTCGTAGAGATCAAACACCTTAAGCATCGTATCTGCCGACTCGCAGACTCTGCCCTCATACTCTCTGATCTCATCTGCAAGAAGCCCTGCAGTCTTATAATCTTCATTCCATAATTCTTCTGTTTCATATATATCTGTGAGACGCCAGGTCATTTCAACCGGAACCTCTGATCTCTTAGGAAGCTTGTTCTCCATCTTTCGGTCTCCTTCTTATTAATAAGTATTTTACATATCATGCCTTAACTGTTATATTGATTAAAGTAATCTGCTGCACTTAAGTAATTATATACTAAGTCCAACGTTTGTAAAATATTTTATTAGTAAAAACGAGGGAGAAATAAAATGATAAGCCTTGCTCCTATGGAAGGAATTACAACCTACGTCTACAGAAATGCTTTAAACAGGCATTTCGGAGGCGTTGATAAATACTATACTCCGTTTCTTACAGCCAGCAACATCAAGGGCCGCGAGAAGCGTGATGTTGATCCTGCAAATAATGATGTTAATATTCTTATCCCTCAGGTACTTGTAAATGATGCCGAGCTTTTTCTCACTATTGCAAAGCAGCTTCAGGCTCTAGGCTATAATGAAGTGAATTTAAACCTCGGCTGCCCTTCCGGCACAGTGACTGCAAAAGGCCGCGGTGCTGGTTTCCTCGATAAGACCGATGAGCTGGACAGATTTCTTGAGCAGATTTTTGACAAATCTCCGATCGATATATCCATCAAGACAAGGATAGGCATGGAATTCATCTCAGAATGGGAGGACATAGCCGAAATCTATGTAAAATATCCCGCTAAAGAGATAATAATCCATCCAAGAGTCGGTAAAGAGCTTTATAAAGGTCATGCTCACACGGACATTTATGCCGATATGGTAAAAAGGCTCGCTCCAAAAATGCCAAATACTATATTTACTTATAACGGAGATATCACTTCTCCTGAAGTCTTGGATAATATAAGAAAAACCATTTCGTCAACTGAAATGACAGATAAAAACATCCGTCTCAGCAATATTATGATTGGTCGCGGAGTAATCGCAAACCCGGCTCTCTGCTATGAGATAAGGAACGGTCAGAAAATAGATAGCTTCAAAAAGCGTTTCCTCGCCTTCCATGAAGAGCTTATAGAGAATTATCTGATTGAAATGAACTATGAAGATCAGGTAGTCAAGAAAATGAAGGAGCTCTGGGTTTACCTTGCCAAAGGTCTGGATCTTCCTTCAAAGGTAATAAAAGAGCTGCTAAAGGCAATGTCCCTCAGCAGCTATAAGAATTGTTTTTCAGTTATCAAGGGTTATATCAAGGATTAGAACCCCTCAGATCTACGGAGCTTACGCATCTCGATACGCTTAAGAGCTCCTTCGTATTCAGCTTTCTCACTCTCGGTCTCCGGTTCAATTCCATAAGGAACCGGTACCGGGTGGCCTTCCTCATCGATACAGACCTCTGTGAAATACGCTCTGTTGATCATACGTCTTGTTCCGGTCTCTCTGTCTTCAAAATACACATCAACACGAACTTCCATCGATGTATTTCCAACATATGTTATCCTGGAAATGATAACAACAACATCATTTATATATGCGCCGCTTTTGAATTTCAGATTATCAACAGCAACTGTCGTAACGAGCTTTCCGGAATGTCTTAATGCCGCAATACCGGCAACCTCATCCATCCACTCCATAAGTCTTCCGCCGAAAAGTCTTCCGCTTCCGTTTATGTCCTCGTACTGAATACATTTCATCCATTCAGACTGTGAATCTGAAACCTTTTTATATCCTTTTTCGTAACTCATATAACTTCTCCAACCAATCCTGATTAAAAGCACAAAAAAAGCGCGAGACGGGAATCGAACCCGCGACCCCCTCCTTGGCAAGGAGGTGCTCCACCGCTGAGCCACTCGCGCATTTTGTTTTCGGTCATTCATGACCTGCAACATGTTGTATATTATCACAACGATTCCCCTATGTCAACAAAAAATATAATTTTTTTTACAATATTTTTGTATTTATTTTCGTACAATTTTTTGCATTATTTATCTTTCAAAAATTATCTCGCCTGTGAAAATGCATGACTCGATTCCGTCATCCGACTTAACTCTAAGAGATCCGTCCTTACATACCTCTTCAACAGTTCCGATAACAATATTATCTTTATTATCAGAATCTGTATCTCCGGCAGGATTCGGTCTTTCATATCTGACTCTTCTGCCGACAACAATATTATGTTCAATATATTCAGGCATGAAATCATTGCTGTCGAAGCTGTCATAAAGCTTCAGAAGCTCTGTAAGTACGCCTGCGATTATCTGATTTCTCGTAACTTTTTCTACATTCAGTGTATCAGCGATATTTCGCAGCTCTTCCGGAAAATTTTCTGCCTTAACATTTATTCCGATTCCGACAACTACATTTTCTAATCTGCCGGTCTCAAGATCAGACACAGCTTCCGTCAGAATACCGCAGACCTTACGTTCTCCGACAAAAATATCATTTACCCACTTGATGCCCGTGTGAACATCCGTCAGTTTCTCGATGGTTCTTGAAACAGCAACCGCAGCCGCCATCGTTATGAGCATCGGATTCTTAACACCTCCCGGAACATGATAGATAAGCGACATATAAATTCCGCTGTCAGCCGGCGAATAAAACTTTCTTCCGAGTCTGCCGCGGCCGCCGGTCTGTTCATTTGCAACTATAAGCATTTTATCTACAGTTTCAGAGATTATAAGTCTTTTGGCTTCATTATTCGTCGAATCGATCTTCTCATGGACCTCGATCCTGATATTCTTATTTTCATCAGAAAGAAATGTCTTAATGCCCTGTGCAGAGATAACGTCAGTTTCCTCCGCAAGAAAATAACCGCTATTGGTTGCAGAAACCACCTGATAACCGGCCTTCTTAAGGTTATTTATAGTCTTCCAGACTGCATTTCTTGAAACATTATATTTATCCGCAAGGTACTGTCCCGATACAGGTACGCCACGGTTTTCTTCTAATTCTCTTATGATATCATCCTTCAGCATTTTTTGATTCTCCTAAAAAAACACCTGCTGCCCGGTGAATGCTCCACATAGCCTACGCATAAGAAAAAAGAGTCACACGAGCAATAAGGATTAAATCCTTACTCAATTACGAACAGGTGCTTTATACAAATGTCAAATGATACTTTAATAAGCATCAAATTATTCAGTTTTATTCTTCCGCCTCATCTTCTCTTGCAAGGAACTTCTTCAGCTCCTCCATAAGATTCTGTGCGTCATATCTTCCGAGCTTATACATCTTCTTGATCTTGTCGGTATCCTTCTCTGTACGGCCAACCTTAAGATCACGGCTTGGACGAATGACAAATGCATTTCCGGCAGCCTCTTCCTCTTCTACAAGACGAAGCGATTCATTATAAACATCGCTTCTATTTTCAGCCGTTTCAATGTATTCATCATAGCCCCTGTAGACAAGCTTCATAAGCTTGGTTGAGCTGGATTTTTTCTTCACATAGCCTTCAGGTCTTGTAAGAACCACGATATTCTTCTTAAAGCCTTGTGAAAGCATGAATCCAAGCGGTATGCTGTCTGCATTTCCGCCATCCTGAAGCTTAAGCCCGCGGTATTCAACTATCTCTGAAACCAGAGGAAGTGATGCGGACGCTCTGACAGCGTCAATATCATCCGTTGCAAGATCATAAATTCTTATATACTCTGCTTTACCATTTTCAACATTGCTGCAGCAGGCGTAAACCGGTATCTTTGCAGCATTTTCACGGAATTTCTCATAATCAAACGGATAAAGCTTCTCCGGTATCTCATGGTAACAGAAGTCTGTCTCACAGATATTCTTCGTCTTAACTAAAGACTTAAGACTCATAAAACGTGGATTTTTGCGGTATTTAAGGGTATATCTGATATTTCTTCCAAGCTGTTCGGAAACGTAAGTTACGCCATGGAGTATTCCGGCGGAAACTCCTACAAGTCCGTCCACATAAATATCATTCAGAAGAAACTCATCTAGTACTCCTGCCGTATATATTCCTCTCATTCCGCCGCCTTCAAGAACAAGGCCAAGCTTTTCTTTGGAATCATCCCTAAATGTCATATTCCGTCACCTTCACTTTAATACTTATTACTTTTTACAACCCATTCAGATTACTAAATAAATTAAATTGCCTTTAACAGCTCTGATTTCTTTACTTTAAGAGCAGATTAGATTGCAGTTTCTTCCTTGATAGTTCTAAGAACTATATGTGTCTCTGTTGAAGCGACGCCTTCATAGCTCTTGATAACCTTGTAAACACTGTCAAGTCCATCTGTACTGTCTGTAACGATCCTCAGCACGAAGTCAAACTCACCGGTCTGATAATAGCAGGCTTCAATATTCTTCGTCTCTCTGACAAGCTTTACAAAGCCATCATAATAATCCGGGTGTCTGAGGCTTACATCCATAAGCGCTACCATAGTATTTCCCATAAGATTCTGGTCTATCTCTATAGTATAGCCCTTGATGATGCCTGTGTTCTCCATCTTTCTGATACGTTCAATAACTGCTGATACCGAAAGCCCAATATCCTCGCTGATAGAAGAAGCTGTAAGTCTCGCATTCTCCTTAAGACACTTCAGTATCCTTATATCCATATTATCCATTTGATCACCTGCCATTTCCAACTAAAACAACGTGCTGCTAATATAACTAAATTAATACATAAATATGACACTGCAAAATATACTGATCATATTATCTGGCGTCTCCGCCTGTTCCAATATCCTGAGATGCATCTGAACTGTCATTGTCGCTGCTGCGGTCATCTCTGCCGGTCCCATCACTATCGGAATCACCTGCACCGCTGTGGCTACCTCCGGCTTCCTCCTTCGGAACGTTGTGTTCGTTCACTCCATTTCCGTAAACCGCTTCGTCGATAACTCTGTAATAATTATAATCAACGATAGACTGTGCCATATTGAATTTATTTTTTACGATATACTGGACATTTTCGATGTAATCATCAGTAACTATCGCATTTCCGATCGGAGTTACCGAATCATAATTTGCATCGTAGAAGCACTTATCAGTGATAAAGCTTCTGTCATTGAAATAAATGATTGCCGGGCTGTCAGACATAATATCCTGACCAACCATCATACGCGAATCATATGGAAGTCCCATAAGATTCGAAACTGTAGGAAGTATGTCAAGAGTTGAACAGTACTTATCTACTACTACCGGCTTCTCCATAGAAGCTGAATATATAATGAGTGCATTCTTGTACCACTCAAAGGTATTTCCCAGCTCTCTTCCTGCAAGCTCGTCAACGACTTCCTTGTTATCATAAGGAACATGGTCTGCGACAAGTACTATAAGCGTTCTGTCAGCGATTCCAGCCTGATTCAGCTTTCTCTCAAGCTCAGCCATAGCAAGCTCAAGCTCGTACTGGCAGGAAATATATGCTCTCGTAGTCTCCGAATAAGGAAGATTTTCAGAGATATCATAATGCCTCTCAGCCATAGCATTTCCGCCAAAATTATACATAACATGACCGCTTACCGTAAGGTAATATGTATGGAAAGGCTCACAGTCCTTATATTCATCAAATGTAGTCTGTATCATTCTGAGATCGGACTGCGGCCAGAGCTGCGTTCCGTTCTCATATCTCTCAGGCTCCCAGCCGTTTCCGACACCGTACCATGTAAGGCCCATATTTGTATGAGATACATCTCTGTCATAATATGTATAATCATTATTATGATAACCTGTACAGTAATAGCCCTGCTTCAGGAGCTGCTGCGGAAGTGTGAAGAGCATATCATTTTCCCTTGCACCGCATCTGCCCATACTGAGATAGAGACCATTGTTCGGCATAAGTCCTGTAAGATCCGCAAATTCTCCTCCAAGTGTAGAACCATACCAGAGAGGTGTATAGAAATTCGTGAAATAAAATCCCTGATGCGACATCTTATAGAGAGTCGGCGTTCTGTCCTTATCAATAAGATAGCCGTCAAAGCCCTCTGCTACGACAAATATCAGATTGTAGCCCTCAAACATGCCTGTGTATTCATTTTTCTTTGTAGGAGTAATATTCTTAATATACTCATGAAGCGCAATTATATCTGAATCGCTCTCCTCTGCAATGAGCTTATCAAAATCAATATCGAGTATGTTTGGTGAAGTATCAACAACCTTGACCTCTTCAGTCGTTGCTTCAGTCGTAACCTCTGTAGAATCAGCCGTTGTAAGTTCAACCGTTGTTGCTTCTGTGGCAGGTTCTTCCACAGCGAGACTCATTTCCGTACTGAATTCAACCTTTCCGGATGCATTCTTGTGAGTTATCTCAATCGCAAGAGTTTCGATAACACCCAGCTTACGTACGGACATATCAACCGACTGGTAGCTCTTCATCAGCTTGTAAGGGCTGTACATTTCGTTATCATTCAACTTCACAAGAAGGAAGATCATAAGATAAAAAATGATAACCGAAGGAACCCCGATAAGATATGCAACAAGCTTATGTCTTACGAATTCTGCCTTCTTCCAGACAACGAAGATGTATACAAATATCGGTATAAGGAACAGAAGTACTCTCCACCAGTCATTTCTGACCTCCTTGGCGATAACATCTGTAAAATCCATAGCCTGATTTACGTCACCGATCGAACCTGTAAGCGAAAGGTGAGTCGCAAATACACCGTAATAAATGATATGCGCAATATAAAATACGCTGATGATTATAGTCAGAACAAGACCTGTGATCTTGCCCGGAAGTCCTCCGATAAGACTGACAAGATAACCGAAGAATACTCCGAAGAATATACCAAACGCAGCCTTCAGCAGGATATTCTGTCCGAGTCCGCGGGTTATCGTCAGATGGAACATAACCTCAAAATATACAAAAAGTACAGCAAAGTAGCATTCAAGCGACTTTGCTGCCTTTATAACGATCTTACTAAAGCGACTTCCTGATAAATTGTAGATAAAACCAGACATTATTTAGCGCTCCGTTCTAGAAAAGGATGTTCCTTCTGTTATGAAGAAGCTTCGCTCCTGTAACGATATTTAACACGCCAAATACAATGCCGGCAACTATCAGAAGTATTCCTGTAACAATATTTCTTGAACCTGAGCTCTTTAAAACCTTATAAACTCTTTCCATTTCCCTCTAATCTCCTTACTCTCCCTGATCTGATAATATAAAAATATAATCTGCGATCAAGTCATTATGATCATCTTAATCTTATGCTTGTAAACTGATTATTTTACGCCGTATTCTGCGTAATATGCATCAAGACGCGCCTTAAGCTCATCATCGATAACCTTCTTCTCGATAAGGTAATCAATGATCTCATCCATAGAAACGATAGCTGCAGTCTCAAAGCCGTAAAGCTCCTTAACCTCTTCAAGTGCAGACTTGCTGCCCTTGCCTCTCTCACATCTGTTAAGTGAAACCATAAGGCCAACGATAGTAACATCGCCCTGAGCCTTAACGATAGGAATTGTCTCTTCCATTGACTTTCCTGAGGTTGTAACGTCCTCAACAACCACGATACGGTCGCCGTCCTTGATAGGGCTTCCGAGAAGGATTCCTGCATCTCCGTGATCTTTTTCTTCCTTACGATTTGAGCAGTATCTTACTTCCTTGCCGTAAAGTCTGCTGTAAGCGATGGTTGTTGCAACGCTTATAGGGATACCCTTGTAAGCTGGTCCAAAGATAACATCAAAATCATCGCCATAAGTATTATGAATAGCCTTTGCATAATACTCTCCCAGCTTCATAAGCTGTGTACCGGTTATATAAAGTCCTGCATTCATGAAAAATGGTGACTTACGTCCGCTCTTGAGCGTAAAATCACCAAACTTCAGGACCTTACTCTCTAACATAAAATCTACAAATTCCTGCTTATATGCTTCCATAGTCCAAAATCTCCTGTAATATTGATAAAAACTAGAAATTATTTTAACATAGCGCTTCAGTTTACGCAATAAATAAAAAAACTTATGTTATCGAGAGATTAAGTATCCGCTTTAATTCTCGAATTTATAATCCTTCCCCTTCAGTATCGCATTCATAAGGATTCCAACGATAGAACCTACTGCAAGTCCTGAAAGTGAGATTGTTACTTCTCCTATCTCAAATGAAATCGACTGAGCTGTACTGTATGTGATACCGATTGAAAGAACCAGGATAAGTGCTGCAATGATAACATTTCTGGATTTCGTAAAGTCTACGTGGTTCTCAACTACATTTCTTACACCGATAGCTGAGATCATACCATAAAGTACGAGCGAAATTCCGCCAAGTACAGGAACCGGCATAGCCTTGATGCATGCTGCAAACTTCGGACAGAATGAAAATACCATTGCAAAGCCGGCCGCAAGTCTTATAACACGCGGATCATAAACCTTCGAAAGTGTTAAAACTCCTGTATTCTCTCCGTAGGTTGTATTTGCAGGTGCGCCGAAAAGTGAAGCAATAACCGTAGCTACTCCGTCGCCTGTAAGAGTTCTGTGAAGACCAGGATCTTTGATAAAATTCTTGTCAACAGTTGACGATATTGCTGAAATATCACCGATATGCTCTACTATCGTAGCAAGAGCTATAGGAACTATAGTCACTATCGAAGTAATTATAAGCTTTGTATCCGGCGAACTGAATATTGAAAATACAGTATTTTTATATTTGAACGGAAGACCGATCCATGCCGCATCTCCTATCGCATCAAGGCTTGCCTTGCTGAAAAGAACAAGCTTGCTTGATCCGGATATAGCAATAACCTCTGTGCCATCTGCCAGAGTGATATTCTCTCCAAATGTAGTTGCAAGAACAGCCGCAAAAGCACATGCACCAAGCACACCGCAAAGAATTGGAATTATCTTGATGATTCCTTTTCCGTAAATATTACAGACAACAACTATTACTATTGCAAAAACAGCTACCAGCCAGTTCTGCGCACAGTTATCAACTGCAGATTTAGAAAGCGACAGACCGATTGCAATGATGATCGGACCTGTTACTATCGGTGGAAAATACCTCATTACCTTTTCTACACCGAAGGCCTTTATAAATCCGGCTAGTATAACATATACAAGTCCGGCACACGCAACGCCGAGACAGGCATATGGCAACAGGTCTTTTTCTCCATTTGGCGCTATCGCAAAATATCCAGCCAGAAAGGCAAATGAAGAACCAAGGAAAGCCGGAACCTTCCCCTTCGTGATCAGATGGAAAATAAGTGTTCCGATACCTGCAAAAAGCAGCGTAGCGGAAACCGAAAGTCCGGTAAGCGCCGGTACAAGAACCGTAGATCCGAACATTGCAAACATATGCTGAAATCCCAAAACCGTCATTTTCGGAACTCCAAGCGAACGTGCATCATAAATTGCCCCATCCTGTTTACTGACTTCAGCTTTTTCAGAGATTTCGCCTCTCTTCAGGCTTTTGTTTTTGATCTTTTCATTCATTTTTTAATCCCTTCACTATAACTTGTTACACATAGTTTCTTATGCTGTCTCAAGATGTTTTAATAAATACTTTTCCTAAATACTATTCCAAGCTACTCCATATTAAATTCTACCCCTTCATTCCAAGATATTCAAGAATCATAAATACAAATTTGTCATAAAAAATACTTATTAATAAGCCGTTCCAGAGCGTTTCCACCCTAAAACGGCTTATTACTTATTTATCCTTATTCACAATATGCTTCGTAACGTTTTTTCAAAGACAATATCATATTCTACAGGGTTCTCAAACTGCGTTGTATATATAAGTGTAACAAATTGAGTTTGAGACATATCATATTCTATAGGGTTCTCAAACAAAGGATACCCGATGAAGAAACCCGACCTTGTTTGAGACATATCATATTCTACAGGGTTCTCAAACCTATCTGACGTATTTTTCGTGCATATACTGTTTGAGACATATCATATTCTACAGGGTTCTCAAACAGCCTTCGCTGTTTCGCACTCGATAAACTCGTTTGAGACATATCATATTCTACAGGGTTCTCAAACTCTGAAGTCGCTCCAGAGAGCTTCCCAAGCGTTTGAGACATATCATATTCTACAGGGTTCTCAAACAGTCTTGGCAATAGCCGCTTTCTGATTATTGTTTGAGACATATCATATTCTACAGGGTTCTCAAACTCCAAGTTGTCATTTTTATACCTCCTTATAGTTTGAGACATATCATATTCTACAGGGTTCTCAAACGATGGCTTCCTTCTCGTCTTTGTAATTCTGGTTTGAGACATATCATATTCTACAGGGTTCTCAAACAAGTGTTCTTACAACAGTTTTTCCAATTCTGTTTGAGACATATCATATTCTACAGGGTTCTCAAACAAGCAGGGCGTAGGGATCTCACAAGATACTGTTTGAGACATATCATATTCTACAGGGTTCTCAAACTGACAAATGCAGCAAATGGGTCGGGGTTAAGTTTGAGACATATCATATTCTACAGGGTTCTCAAACAGCGGCAGCGGCTAACATTGAAAACACAGAGTTTGAGACATATCATATTCTACAGGGTTCTCAAACCAAGAAGAGCAAGCTGTTTCTTTTGAGCTCGTTTGAGACATATCTTATTCTACAGGGTTCTCAAACCAACCACTCAGACCGGGACCCTAAGATCTCGTTTGAGACATATCATATTCTACAGGGTTCTCAAACGATGTCGGTGTCTGCAATCCCATCTCCTTCGTTTGAGACATATCATATTCTACAGGGTTCTCAAACAGACGAAGAAGAAAACAAGGATATACTACTGTTTGAGACATATCATATTCTACAGGGTTCTCAAACTGATTGATAAAAGTGTAATGGTAGACTCAAGTTTGAGACATATCATATTCTACAGGGTTCTCAAACTTGATGGCTGAATATGTTCTTGATGTAAGAGTTTGAGACATATCATATTCTACAGGGTTCTCAAACCATCTCCTATAATGTCACGAAATACTCACCGTTTGAGACATATCATATTCTACAGGGTTCTCAAACACGAGAGTTAGCAGAACAGCGTTGCTGTTCGTTTGAGACATATCATATTCTACAGGGTTCTCAAACGGCGTTTCCGTAACATCTGTATTTAATCAGGTTTGAGACATATCATATTCTACAGGGTTCTCAAACTCAGCTCGTCATCAAGATAGCCTTCATTGAGTTTGAGACATATCATATTCTACAGGGTTCTCAAACCCCGATATGAGATTGATGCTCATATGGAGCGTTTGAGACATATCATATTCTACAGGGTTCTCAAACATGTGCGCCATTTACCTTGCTAGGGACATAGTTTGAGACATATCATATTCTACAGGGTTCTCAAACCGATTACATCAGCACGAACCACGCTATATCGTTTGAGACATATCATATTCTACAGGGTTCTCAAACCAATTTGGTAAATATCACGTTTCTGTTGACGTTTGAGACATATCATATTCTACAGGGTTCTCAAACAGTGCCTTCCTTTGTAAATGTTGAGGTCTCGTTTGAGACATATCATATTCTACAGGGTTCTCAAACCATGGCAAGCACTTCAAGGATCTTCCCTTCGTTTGAGACATATCATATTCTACAGGGTTCTCAAACCTGATTCCAAGTATCTTTCTGATTTCTTCTGTTTGAGACATATCATATTCTACAGGGTTCTCAAACATGGCATACATGGATGGCGTGGACATTAGCGTTTGAGACATATCATATTCTACAGGGTTCTCAAACAATTTTGCTGATGTATATTGAGTTAAAGCAGTTTGAGACATATCATATTCTACAGGGTTCTCAAACATTTCGTTGCTGACAGTAACTTTTTTTATAGTTTGAGACATATCATATTCTACAGGGTTCTCAAACATGTAGGATTGTTTTTTGTTTCATCTTCTTGTTTGAGACATATCATATTCTACAGGGTTCTCAAACTATAGTGTCCTGCCTTGGGTGGGTATGGTAGTTTGAGACATATCATATTCTACAGGGTTCTCAAACAACAAGGTTGTAATTATTGACCGTGCTGTTGTTTGAGACATATCATATTCTACAGGGTTCTCAAACAATATGTTGGAAGCTATTGAAGTAGCTCCAGTTTGAGACATATCATATTCTACAGGGTTCTCAAACAGCTGTTTGTAGTTTGCAGGAACTCGTCTGGTTTGAGACATATCATATTCTACAGGGTTCTCAAACCGTAGGATCAACTGTGTAACGTCTTTCAGCGTTTGAGACATATCATATTCTACAGGGTTCTCAAACAACAGGATGAGTCAAGGCTTAATCCTACCCGTTTGAGACATATCATATTCTACAGGGTTCTCAAACCTGAGCTCCGAGAGTGCTGTCGAGCTGTTTGTTTGAGACATATCATATTCTACAGGGTTCTCAAACGGCAACTGTTTGAAAAACACCAACGGTCAAGTTTGAGACATATCATATTCTACAGGGTTCTCAAACGAGACAAGACATTTTACCCGGTCGTGTATAGTTTGAGACATATCATATTCTACAGGGTTCTCAAACAAAGGGTGATGGCTACAAGGATAACATCAAGTTTGAGACATATCATATTCTACAGGGTTCTCAAACTGTAGCCATCGCCCTTGAGGAAGTAGCCTCGTTTGAGACATATCATATTCTACAGGGTTCTCAAACATGTCGGTGTCTGCAACCCCATCTCCTTCAGTTTGAGACATATCATATTCTACAGGGTTCTCAAACACGATATAGGGCAACCGCAACATCCTGTTCGTTTGAGACATATCATATTCTACAGGGTTCTCAAACTATACGGCGTTCACATCAGAAGCAGGCGTAGTTTGAGACATATCATATTCTACAGGGTTCTCAAACATACACTGCTAACAACCTACGAATCAGTAGGTTTGAGACATATCATATTCTACAGGGTTCTCAAACAACACGGCGGAAGTTTAGCAGGAAATGTACGTTTGAGACATATCATATTCTACAGGGTTCTCAAACCGATTTTCTTGCACCTCTCCGAGCAAGTCTGTTTGAGACATATCATATTCTACAGGGTTCTCAAACCTCAAATTCGAGATTATCACCGAACCATTCTATTTGGTGAAATAGTGTAAAAATATGATATTTTCATATTAATTCGCATTAATAAAACATAAATCTTTATCTATAATATATCTTTTCTCACAAGTTCTTTCAACGAATTCGTGTGATTCTATCAAGAAAAGATTTATATTACAATAATTTGCAATTTGGTATATATTTTTCAAATCATTTCCGGAAATATACGCTTTTAAATTTACCAAAAATAATAATCTGACATCTGTAAACATCGATAAAATTTTAATATATGCCGATATCCTTTCTGATATATCACTATACTCTTCTTCAAAAGAAACATTATATATCTTAAAAATATCCGTCCATCTGAAATCAAGATTATAAGTGAGATTAGCTGAGCCCAAAGAGAGAGAAATATCATCCAGAACCGATATCAACTTTGCATTTATAGATGTTTTTTCTTCAATCATATTATTTGCTACAGATTCCATATTAGAATATAATTTATTGATTATTTTTTTACTATTTGTCGAAAAAGAAAAATAATCTATAATAATATCTGAATAATTAACTAAAGAAATCGATTTACTATTACTCGACAACTGAAAATCTCCATCTTCTCCGTTATTCTGATCAATTAGCATTCTAATTATATCAGAAAAAATACCAGCATTTTCTATGACAAGCTCTATAATATCATTTTCATAATATTCAATTTCAATACCTTGTTTAATATTAACTAATTTCATAAAATAACTAATCTCTCATCTGTATTCAACACTTCACTTTTACTTTCTCCAACGATATATTCCATCCTGGAAAATTGTTTTTCAGTAAGCTTTATTACTTGTACAAGACCTTCCGGCGGCTTATTCTTCCTAAGATTGTCAATTAATGTATCAGCCGCCGTATCATTTTGAACAAGTTTACAATAAACACTTTCCTGAAGCATTAAATATCCGGATTTGATTAGATATTTCCTAAACTGTCTATATTCTTTTTTATTCCTATCAGTTGTAATTGGTAAATCAAATAATACAACAACTCTCATATATCTATAACTCATCCGAATAAAACTTTATAAGTGAAATATCTTTCTCATTTATTGCATCAAATACACTTCTTATATATATCTTAATAGCATTTAGCAAAAACTCTCTCTTGCCGGAAATAACTACTTCACTTTGTAAGAGTTGCAGCATTTGATGCTTTTCTTCCTTTTCAAATTTATCAAATCTATAAGTATCAACCATTTTATCAACCAAAGGACGAAATGGTTCCATTAAATCAGAAGCAAGATTGAACTGATTAAAAATATTGTCATGAAATATACCAATCTGTGTGATATATCCACTTGCAACAATCTCTCTTGCTACTGCAGAAAGAACCAATGAATACCCATAATTCAACGCTGCATTAATAGAATTCTCATCTGTTCTGGTGAAATCTTTCCCAAATAAAGCATTAAAATATACTTTTGCCGCATGTCCTTCTCTGTTGGTTTTATCACCAAGTTCAATTTCTTCAATATATTGAAATAGTAAGTTTGCTTCAGGTTTATTTAGTCCCTTAAGAAAGATTGCTTGTTTATATATTTTTTCTCTAACAACAGCCGTCCATACTTCTTCTTTACTCTGCTTACTCCATTCTATTTGTTTTCTTATTTTAGCACTTGTATCATGTGATCCATAATATGATACAAGTTCTGAAGATGGATTTCTCTTTTCATCACAAAAGATAACCTTGATTTTCTTTTTAGTAAGCTCAGAAAGTAAATATGCAGTAAGAGAGACGGCTGTACTTTCAATAATTAGTATACCTATCTCATCAAGATGAATTTTGACAGTTTCCCGTCCTCTTACTACAAGATATCCTATCTGATAATCAAGTTTAGCTGTTTGTGATATTACAATCGTACGCCAACTCATACAGTTAACAGGTCAATCTTACTTTCATACAGACCTGTGATAGATTGGTTAATTAATTCTACACTATTTTTTTCACTTATTGTCTTACTTGGTCCCATTTTACCGCTTTGTTTTGAACCACCTATTACTTGTAAATCGAATCCTTGATTTTCAAATGACGATATTCTTAACATTTCTTTCAAACATTCTACTTGTTCATCAATTGGTAAATTAACAAACTTAGTTCTACCACTACTAAGAATTTTACCAACAGGATTCGGTCTTTTTGCAAAAATACAATTTATATTTTTTTCGAGGATTATATCGTAAAGTTCTATATTTTCATCTATATTAATAATTTGATTATTATTTCCATTATAATCAAAAAGTTTCTTAATATAATATTTCCATTTTGATACCGTTTTAAATTGAACTTCATTACTTGTTAAAAGACTTGATTTACTCTTTCCTGTCAAGCAAAGATCAAATCCATCTATTCTTATTCTCGAATAAACTTTAATCTTTTCTAGCCTAACACTCGGATCTTCTAACCCAAGTCCTTTTTCCTTATCAGCGCACCATTCTTCAATCTTCTCCTTTGAATCCAACTTGTCCTTTAAATAGATAGGCATAGCTTCAATAGTTCTTATTCTTTTTCCTTTTTTAGTATGTTCAACAAGGAAGAAATAAGCAGTTGACAGAGTTGAATATCCACCATACCTGTTAGGATCAAGCTTCGAATCTGTTGTTTTTGTGCTAATATAGCCCACACCATTTTTAGCTTTTTCGGCACTCCAAATGGTTTGATTTGATATCGTACCATGAGCTTCATAACTCATCCTTGTAACAATAGGCGTGTTCTTTCTCATCACCTTCAGCACTGTATCCAAAGACTTATTTTCACCGTTTCTTACCCATGCAACCTCATTACCACGTTTAACATTAAAGTTAAAGATTTTATCCATATGATACTTTTCGCGTTCATTTGAATCGGTGGAATCTTTTTGATTCTTAAACTCTTTAATATAGTTGTATGGATTCTGAGTGAATTTAACATCATAAACATTACCTACAACAATATTAAGATATGCATCATTTGCATGATGAAAATCATTTATTTCCCTGCACTTTACAAGTTCAGGATGAATAACTATCGATTTATCGGTATCTTTGTCATATTTCATCGAAAATTTATGCCTGAATTCACTTACATTTCCGGCCTTTGCATATACGACACGGCTGTTACTTCCCTCAAATGAATTCTTGATCAGTTCAGCAATAACCTTAGTTGCCTGTCTTGTTTCAACTAATTGTCTGTTAACAAAATTAGCTAATTCATCATCAGTAAGTTCATATGTTCGCGTTAACCTATTATACTTTTCATTACTTAGAAAGCCCTGCTCTTTTAACATATTCCAGAATGAATACATATTCTTCTGCCATTCTGGAGAAATAGGATATTTGTCACTTTTGATATTGTTATAGTTTCTTTCAACAAGAACCATATTATTATCAAGGCTGTCGTCCTTAACAACACTCTGCGGATAAATATGATCGATATCATAATCATTTGTCATCAAGCTTTCAAATTTTATAGCCTTACCGCTATACATACATCTACCTTTCTGCATATAGTAAAGGTAAAGCTTCTTACTTCTTAATGAAGGTTCATCTAATTTATTGAGGCCGGCTGACAATTCTCTTGAATCATTCTTACAATTCTTGTATAACTCTTCAAGACGTTTTTTGCGGCTGCTCTTTCTGGCTCCTTTACCGTTAACCTTCTCTTCTTCACTTCTTGCCATTTCAACAAAGACTTTCTTTGGAGCATATCCCATTATCTGATATATTTCCTTAAGAATAAGAAGCGTCTGCCAGGCCATTCGTTTTACAGGCGCAGAAATATAAAGATCTTCAAGATCATCAAATTCTATATCTGTTATAGATTTAGATATTTCCTCTGTTTTATCCAAAAGAGTCTTTTTGTATGTGAACTTTTCACTTAATAATTCATTCAAATTATAGTTTTCTTCCCACATACGCGTAATAAGTGGAAGTATTTCACCTGTAGTAGTATTTTTATCATTATCAGCGCCTTCAAGATTAAGGAATTCCTTCGAAAGATTTCCCCAATCCTTAAACTTATATCCAATTGCTCTCTTTATCTGTTTTTCATCTAATAAAGGATTATCAGAATCCGGTCCATAGTTTTCTTCTATTTTTTCTTTAATGAATTTCTTTGAATCTCCATATACTGTTGCCCATTTGATTATATCTTCAGCAGCCTTTTCCTGCGTATCTGTTAATGTTTTTACACCAAAGAGTTCTGCAAATTTTCTATATGAAGCAAGAGTATTAGCAAATGTGCCATCAAATCCGGATAACTCAACATCTTTATCTACTAATCCTTCTCGGATCAGATAATTATAAAGCATAGTTTTATTAACATTCTTCTTTGCAACCTTAAAGAGTTCGTTATATATACGCTGCTTTAACTCAGGAGATACTCTTACTCCATTAATGCGCAGACTATTTAATTCATTTAAAACTCTGAACCTTTCATATTTAAGTGAATTTTTAGGAAGTGCACTTTCATTGTTAAGATATGTACAATGTCTGACCATTCTCTCAATAAACACCTCTGCAGAGGCTTTTTCATCAATCTTTTTACTAAAATTCCACGGATAAACTTTTCCTGATTCTTTTCTTACAACCCAGGCATTTGTTTTGTTCTTTTCACTCTTAAAGAGAGGTCCAACATAATATGGAATTCTAAAACTGAAAAGCTGTTTGATCTTTTCCTTTGTAGAAATTCCACTTTCATCTGCATCATTAAGAAACTCAAGATAGTTACTTGCATTTTCAAGTATCATCTTAAGCTCTGCAAAATGAAGCTGATATGGTATTACTCCATTTTCATTAGTAAGCTGCTTAGGTAAAAAATTGTTTGTCTCAATATCTTCTACTATATCTGCTTTTACTTCATCAGGAACGGCTTCAATATCTTTTAATATTCTTTTGTAGAACTCTTCGGTATTACACTTTGCCCCACGTCTTTGCATTCTGGTCTTATGATTTCCCGATTGAGTTTTTTTATCACTACTAACCTTTCCGACATAAGCACTATAATTATTATCTTCCATCTCCCTAAACATACTGTCATATTTTTCAGGAGTATAATTCTTATAAATTGACTTAAGTTTTGCCAGATCATCTTTATGCTTATTATATGATTCAACTCTGGCTTCAGAAATATATTTATGCGTGCCCATAATGATTGATACTACACTCCAATCATGAATGCTTTTCAGAACACAGATTAAATCATACTCATCCTGAGTAAGCATTTCTTCAACCTTTAAAATATCTTCCTCAAAAGTTGAAGAACCAAATTTAAGCTTTAATTTTTTCTGATCTTCGTCATAACTGTCTTTCACAAAAATGTTGCTTATTGTAGCAGCCAAACCGCAAACAAGTGTTACCATTTCTATGATATATTTACTCTTATTAGTTAATTCAAGCTTTTCAATCAGAACCCTTTTCTTATTACTGCTAGATAAATGTTTATCACAAAGAACCTCCCTAAAAATCGTTGCTAATTCTTTGCTGTCAAAGCTCTTTGTTACAATTCCACTATCTGTATCAATTTCATTATTATAATCGGTTAATCTTGATGCAAAATCTTCACTTAATATTTCAATATTATCAATTCCATCACCGGATAAAGAATCATTTAAAAAATGGCCTCTATGCTTAAATATATTTAAGCATGCTAAATACACAAGTCTGATGTCATGAGGCTCTTTCCCTTTATCACTAACCAATTCGTTTATCAAATGAAATACCGTCGGATACTGATCATAGTAATCTTTATCCGTATAACCTTTATCCGCAAAAAGTACAAAAGGAGTTTCAATCCCCTTATCATCCAGATAGAATTTACTGTCTTTTAATCTTTCAAAAAAGCCAGGATCTATCTTATTAATCTCATCAGAAAAAAGCATTTTGAGAATTCCTTCTCTGGCTTTCTTTCTGTTATGATTTCTTCTTGAGGTTCTATGAGATCTTCTATCGGCAGCAGTATTTGCCTCACTGAAAAGTCTAACACCCCACATATCTTTTCCTTTAGCTCTTAAAAGATTATAATTAGTATCTGTTACTGCCCATCCAACAGAAGACGTACCCATATCAAGGCCAATAAAATATTCTTTACTGTTCATTTTTTTACCCTCCATCTAAATTACATAGTTTTACTGATTATATTTTATCATATTTATATTGACTTTTGTTCTTTATTTGATATACTAAAAACATCTACAGGGTGAGTTCAAATAAGAATTTATTCGAAATCGCTTCGGTCCGCATTGTGCGGGATAAATAAAGTCCGTAAGGACTTTATTTTTTTGCTTTTTACTCCCCCTCTATCCCCAGTATATCTTCTGCATCGATTGCATCCGGTTCAAGGATAGTGATATCGCGAAGCTTGCGGTTGATTGCGTTTGTTCTTGTACCGATAAGGCTATCAAGGTCTTCATCAACCTTTCTAATTCTGTTGCGCGCACTTTCCAGCGTTTTGGCGAAGTTTGCGAATTCCTTCTTGGCCGCTTCAAGGATTGTCCATACCTCGCCGCTCTTCTTCTGGATTGCAAGCGTTCTGAAGCCCATCTGAAGGCTGTTAAGAGTTGCAGCCATGGTCGAAGGACCGGTAATATTGATCTTGTAATCCTTCTGCAGAGTTTCCACGAGTCCCATATTTACAACTTCTGAATACAGTCCCTCAAATGGCAGGAACATGATAGCAAAATCAGTTGTAAATGGAGGCCTGATGTATTTGTCATGTATACTCTTAGCACAAGTTTTGATCTCAGCTTCAAGAGCCTTTCTCTTTTCCTTGACAAGTGCTGGATCACCGCTTTCGTAGGCATCAGCCAGGTCTCCCCATTTTCCTCCCGGAAACTTTGAATCGATCGGCAGATAGATGTACTGACCATTATCCTGACCCGGCAGCTTGATTGCAAAATCCACTAAATCTCTACTGTCCGGACTAAGCTTAAACTGTGTTTCATACTGTTCAGGCGTAAGAATATCCTCAAGAATAACAGAAAGCTGAATCTCTCCAAGTATTCCTCTGGTCTTTACATTAGAGAGAACATTCTTCAGATCCTTAACTCCGGAAGCAACATTCTTCATCTCTCCAAGGCCTTCATATACCTCGGCAAGACGTTTGTTAACAGTTTCAAATGATTGGTTGATACGGTCATTAAGCGTCTTCTGCAGCTTTTCATTTACAGTCTCATTTATCTTATCAAGACTCTGCTGATTATCCTGCCTTATCTTATCCATAGTCTCTTTATTCTCGGTATGGATCTTAGAAAATTCTTCTTTAATACTGCTTAACTGGAATTTGATCTCTTCCCTCTGCTTTTCCTGTCCATCGTTGATATTCTTGCCAAGCTCTGTCATATTTTTAACAACTGTTGCAAAGGCTTCATTTATCTTGCGGTCAAGGATTTCCTGCATCTTTTCAGAAACTATGCTGTTGATCTCTTTGAGGCTTTCTGCCGTCTGCCTGCTGCTCTCCTCAAGAGCTGAATTCTGCTTATCAATCCGTGCATTAAGATCAAAATTCTGCTTTTCAATCTGTCTGTTAGTGTCACTGATAAGCTTATCATTGATGATCCTGAGATTATCCTCAAGAGTTCTGAAATATGTTCTGATGTTCTCATTCAGCGAATTCATATTCTGAGCAAGCTGGGTATTCATATTTCTGTTCTGCTCGGTCAGCGTTATCACCTGCTTCTCCAGCTCGCTGAGCTTACTGTCATCCAGACCATGAAGCACCTTCATCAAAATGACAATATCCACAACCAGAAGTATCACTAAGACTATTAGTATAGCTGTATCCATATCCTATCACTCCTTTACATCATAGAGTTTTGCACGTTCACTGATATACTTTCTTACCTTTTCAACAACCGTTTCCGGAGAAATGATCTTTACACCATTTCCAAGAGCAAGTACCCAGCTGATGAATTGATCACTCATAAGAACATTCACATCAACCTCTGCGCCGCTCTCATTCTTCCTTACAGGAATTTCCGTACCGAATCTATCAAAAATCACTGAAATCATTGACTCATCCACCTGCAGCGTAACTGTCTCCTCATCGCCGTCAAACATTCCGAAGAGCTTACCGCTGTATTCACCGACATTGAAATTCTTAAATGCCTCCTTACCCACACGGCTCTCCTCGTCAGCTTCAAGTTTGATCATCTTGTCTACCCTGTAATGCCTGATGCTGCTGCTTTCCTCGTCAAAGCCTATCAGATAATAGTTGAGATTGTCCCAGATAAGCGCCCACGGACTGATCTTATATCTCTTGCCATTATGACGAAGCACCTTCTTCCTGTCAGAAGACCAGTCAAAATAGTTAAAACCAATCTTTTTGTCATCATTTATTGCCGAATAAATGATGTCTATGTTGCAAAGGATCATTTCATTATCTGTCTTGGCTTTATTTACAGAATACACAAAGCGGTCGAGCTTATCTGCGTCATACTCCGAACCTAACCCTTCAAGCTTTCTTATAAGCTCTTTAGATTTTTTCTGTGTAATAAATCTTGAAGCCTGAACGCTGTCCACCAGTATCTTCAGCTCTGCAAGCTCAAAGCTTCTGTCTACTATCGCATACCTTGTATCATGTCCGTCCTTCTCGGAAATGATCTCTATCCCGAATTCATTCAATGCTGCAAGATCATCATAAAAGGTCTTTCTCTCCGAGGCTATGCCATACTCAGCGAGCTTCTCCTGAATATCATACCTGCTGAGCTTATGCTCTTCATTTGATTTCTCGTAAAGGATCTTAAGTATATATAATAATCTGAGTTTATTTTTAAATTTATCTGTTGCTGCCATGTTTTCCTCCTGACTGATATTATGACTAATTCTTTTTAGTAAACATCGTATTAATTTTACACCCAAACCAGCCCAAGAATAAAGAGATAAATCACTCCCTCAAATAATAAAGTCCAATATTTGTCTCTCTAATTCAAACAATAAAACTATAGATTAAGTAACACTAAATTCTAACCAATCGAGTAGGAGGTAGATAATTAATTTACTCGCGGTGCCCATTCGCACTCCGCTTCGCTCCGTGCTCATGTCGCGCTGTCGCGCTATACATCCAGTCCGTAATTTGGCTGCTTGTGAGCAAGCTCCCAACAGCCAATTCCGTCCTGTCTGTGCACCGCTCGTAGAACCGCGCAAAAAAAGGAAAACGCCTTGAGGGGGGGGTGCCTCAAAGCATTTTCCTTTTTCATATATTTGTTATTCAAATGTGATAATATCACTGCTTCTCACTTCTTCTTGAAAGAGCCTCTTCCTTAAGCTTCTTTAAAGCATCCTTATCGATCTCACCGCTTGCAACACGGCTCTCATATTCTTCACGAAGCTCCTTAAGGTATCTTCTGTCATAAACCATATCAACGATAAAGATTGGGAAATAGAAAAGTGCTCCAACAAAAAGGAACAGTCCCATCTTTTCATACATATAATCATTTACGTTGTAATCATTATTGCCTACACGTAAATTCTTAAAATCAATCGTAACATATACAACAACTGCAATATATAAAACAGCTGCAACTATTAAAGCTATCCACCACATACCTTCAACCTCCTGATGATATATTAATTTAATAAAATGTATTATACACCATTACATATCATTTATCAAAAAAATTTTTTCTTCACTGTTCCGTCTTCTTATCCCTGAGAACATTCAGTATCTTTGTAAAATACTCCGGCAGTTCACTGTTAAACTCCACGTACTCTCCGGTAGAAGGATGGATAAAGCCAAGCTTACCTGCATGAAGCATCTGCCCCTTCAGGTTATACGGACATTTCTTAGGTCCGTAGACATCATCTCCGAGAAGCGGATGTCTGATGCTCGCCATATGAACCCTTATCTGATGGGTTCTGCCGGTCTCAAGTCTTGCCTTTATCAGTGTGAAGTCCTTAAGCAATGGTTCTACAACACTGTAATGTGTTATAGCTCTTCTGCCATCCGGATCTATGGCAATCTTCTTTCTGTCCGTTTTTGAACGTGCCAGTGGTGCATCCACTGTACCCGAAGGCTCGCTGAAATGATTATAAACTATCGCCGTATATTCTCTTGTTATCGAATGCACGCTGAACTGCTCACTAAGCTTCTTATGTGCGTTATCATTTTTGCAGATTACAAGCAGTCCTGAGGTGTTCATATCAATCCTGTGCACGATTCCGGGACGCATCACGCCATTTATGCCTGACAGACTGTCTCCGAAATGATACATAAGAGCGTTCACAAGCGTTCCGCTGAGATGTCCCGCAGCCGGATGAACGACCATACCCTGCGGTTTGTTGATGATTATTATATCGTCATCATCGTATACAATATCCAGAGGGATGTTCTCCGGAAGTATCTCAACCGTTTCAGGTTCAGGTATCAGAAGCTCAACTCTGTCATTATCACGGAGCTTGTAGCTTGCCTTGACCTTCTTACCGTTTACCGATACATTTCCGGCATCGATAAGCTGCTGTATATAAGATCTGGACATATCCTCTCTCTCATCCGAAAGGTATCTGTCAAGCCTTGTGCCGGTCAGAAAATCATCCGGAAAAAGACTTAAGCTTTCCATATCATTTTTCCTCTTTTTTACTTTCGCTTTTCTCTACTATCTTGCCTTCATCATTTATGAAGCAGCTTCCAAGCATTACGTCTATATCGCCCATTTCAAATTTAAATATAAGTAAAATGATGACTACTGCCACGCTGAAGGTTACATATATATCCGCTACATTAAATACCGGAAAATTGATCAGCTTGAAATATAAAAAATCTGTAACTGAACCGAGTCTTATACGGTCAATGATATTCGCAACAGCTCCAGCAAGAAGAAATACAACGCATATTCTGAGCGATCTGTAACGCTTATACTTAAGAAGCGATGAATATACATACATTATAAGGAGTATCATAATAAGTGAGATCACTATCGGGATCACGGGTATATTATGAAACATTCCCCAGGCTGAGCCCTTGTTCTTTATATGCTGTATCTCAAATACATCCTTTATAACCGCTTTTCCCTGCCCAACCTTATAGGTATTTATGACAAGCTCTTTCGTGAACTGATCGATCACAACCAGTATAAGGCCGACTATGACAGAGATAATGATAATATTCTTCTTCTCCTGTCCGCTTGTTTTCTCTATGGTTAGATTCTTTTTCTTACTCATAATACTTTCCAAAATCCATTCTGAAGTATTTTTAATTCATTATATCTTAAAACTGCATTGTCTTATTCTTGATAAATCTTAAATCCACTTTGTCTGATTATCGATATAATATCTTAAAGCATCTCTCATATCATCATCACTTACATCAAGTGTGATAAATGCTTCTCCGATCCTTCTGAGAAGTATAAACTTTATACTCTTACCTATAGCCTTCTTGTCATTTTTAGTATAGGCTACGATCTCATCAACATCTATATCCACCGGAACGGAAGGTAAACCGAATTTACCAAACAGCTTTATGATCCTGCCAAGACTTTCCTCATCGATAAGTCCCTTTTTAAGAGAAAGATAAGCAGCCATAACGCATCCTGCAGATACACACTGACCATGAAGCATTTTAAAGTTCATATACTTTTCAAGTGCATGTCCGAGAGTATGTCCAAGATTAAGAAGCGCTCTCTCGCCCTTCTCGGTCGGATCCTTCTCAACGACATTCTTCTTGATGATGTTGCATTTATATATCATTTCCGCAACGTATTCCATATCAAGCGCATTTATATTCCCGGAATTATCTTCCAGCCAGTCAAAGAACTCACCGTCTGCAAGAAGCGCAGATTTTACGACCTCGCCCATACCGCTGTAAAACTGCTCTCTGTCCAGAGTGCTTATAGTTTCACGGTTGATATATACGAGCTTAGGCATATGAAATGCACCAACCATGTTCTTATAAGCATCAAAATCAACTCCGGTCTTGCCGCCGATACTTGAATCTACATCTGCAAGAAGACTTGTAGGTATCTGAATAAAATCAATTCCCCTTAAAAATGTTGCCGCTGTAAAGCCGGACATATCACCGGTAACACCGCCGCCAAGAGCTGCTATAAAATCATGTCTGTCGAATTTTTCTTCGATCAGCTTCTTATATATCTCTCTTACTACATCAAGATTCTTGCTTTTCTCTCCTTCAGGAAAGACAAATGCTGTGACATACTTACAACAAGGCTCCATAACACGCAAAATAGCATCCAAATACAAGGATGCTACTTTAGAATCTGCAACTATAAGACATTTTTTATCGTCGGCATTAAAGCCTGACAGAAATGATCCGAGGTTGTCAAATGAAGTATTGTAAGTGATATCATAAGCAGGAACACCGTTAAAATTAATAGTCAGTTGTTCTGTCATAATATTACTCCTAAATCATTTAATCTTCATCATGATGACGCAGACTTGACTTACTATCGGCAAACATAGCCTCTATATCATTATATTCATCAGCAGGTCTGAAGGATAATGTACTTCTCGTAAAACTGCTCTGCGTATCTGTCTTTGGTTTATATGTTTCTTTCTCCGGATTCTCACCTTTGATCGTAAATGTTGTCTTCGGCTTGCTGTCATCCTTAACTGAATACTTATTGCCGCTGATAGGCTTCATAAGCTCATGATCCCTTCCGGAACCGCCAAACGGATCTATGCCGGAGCCGCCAAGTACCGAACCGTAAACATTCGAAGAATTACTGTTCATGGATTTATTATCTCCAAAAGAACCTCCTCCAAGTGTAGAACCGGAACGTTCGCTTCCAAACTCATTATCAAATTCAGCAAATGAATCATGGCTGTCGTAATCATCAAACATCTGAGTTCCGAGAGATGCTCCGCCAAAGCCTGAAGACTGCTGCTTAGGCTTCTGCTTTGCCTCCTGCTTCTGCATAGCCATAAATGCAGGATCTATCTTTGCATCCGGATCAAGATCTTCAAGATCGAGCAGATTGAACATCTTCTTAACAAGTAAGGCAAATTCACTCTTATATTCTGCATATCTTGTCTCAAGCTCTTTCATCTTGTTTTCCATCTCGCCAAGATCAATGTATGCCTGATTAACTATCTCATTTGCTCTGTTCTTTGCTTCAAGCTCTATATTTTTTGCTTCTTTAACAGCATTGGATTTAGACTGCTGTGAGTTCTTCTCAGCGAGCATAAGATTCTTCTGAAGCTGTTCCTCTGTAGTTCTGTAATGCTGAAGTCCGTCATTTAATGTAATAACCTTTTCCTTCAGCTCTGCATTCGATCTATAGAGTTCTTCATAGCTTTTAGAAACCTCTTCAAAGAACTTTGTAACATCGTCTTTGTTATATCCAAATCCTGTTTTAAACTTTTTCTGCTGAATATCAACAGGTGTTAACATTTACCTTTCCCCTCCAATTATATAAACTACATAAAAGGTTTTAGTTTAATATTTCCCCAATTGCGGTGACAAGGTTGACTCATTCAGTATTTCATCTCTGAGATCGCCTGAAACTTCAATATTGTGTGGAGCCGCAATAAATATATTAGCCGAAATAGCCTTAAGATCACCACCGAGACCGTAGCAGGCTCCGCCGATGAAATCGATTATCCTCTGTGCCGGGTCAATCTGTACCCCTTCCATATTTATAACTATGGTCTTGCCGGCTTTAAGGAAATCCGATACTGTCTGAGCATCATCAAACTCAACAGGTTTGATAACATATACTTCACTGTTTGGTTTATAATTCTGCCTCTTATCGAAAGAAACAACATTCTGCTCCTTTGCTTCTCTGTTCATCTGCATATCTTCCCTTGTGAATCTGTTATACTTTCTTGTACTGCCGAAAGATGTATCCTTCTGCTGGTATGATGAAGACGGTTTTGTAAACGTATCGTTTCCAAATGTAGAAGTGTATCCGGAACTGTTATATGATGAACCGGAATAATCAGTTGAGGAAAATGCCGAATCCTGCTCAGCATCATAATCATTATCATCCTGATTGAGAGAAAATACACTGTTGCCCTTTTTCTTCTCCTTGATCTTCTTAGCCTTCTTAGGCTTTACATATTCCTCTTCCTCTTCATCGTCGAAGATTTCTTCTTCGTCCATATCATCATATTCATCTTCATAATCGTCGTCTGAATCAACTCTGAAATAGTCCAGAAAACTCTTCTTTCCCGATCTCTTAGCCATCTTTAATATCTCCTCTATATCGAAATGGTATCTGCCTTAAATATTATAATTTCTTTCACCGAATATGGCAGTTCCAACTCTTACTATGGTTGCGCCTTCTTCTATTGCTACTTTATAGTCATTTGTCATCCCCATTGATAGCACACCCATAGTAACATTATCTAATTTTTTTGATTTTATGTCAAGTGCTAATTGGCGCAGCGTACGGAACACAGGACGATTCTCTTCAGGATCTTCAACAAACGGAGCTATAGTCATAAGGCCCTTTATCCTTATATGCGGGCAGCTTTCTGCAATCTGTTCAACGAGTGCTGGCGTGTCCTCAACCATAAGTCCGAATTTGCTTTCCTCATGAGCTACATTTACCTCTATAAGAATATCAACAGTAATATCCTTCTTGGCAGCCTCCTGCTCTATCTTCTCTGCAAGATGGAAAGAATCAACCGAATGTATAAGGCATGCATTTCCGACAGCCTGCTTAACCTTGTTGGTCTGCAGATGTCCGATAAGGTGGAAATTAACAGGCGTAGATACCTCTTCCTTCTTCTTTACAAGCTCCTGAACCTTATTCTCGCCAAAATCCTTTACTCCTATAGTTATCAGCTCTTCTATATCACTGAGCGGCTTTGTCTTACTTACAGCAAGAAGAAGAACATCATTTTTATCTCTTCCGCAGCCTGCACATACCTCATCGATTGCCTCTCTGATCTTCTTATAATTCTCGATAACCACTTTTAAATTCCTCCTTAGTGATCAGTAAATGATCTGATTTTCCTCTACCATTCCGGCATCCATGATGATGTTATCATACTTTCTGAGAGCCCCGCCGCTGTCTACTATGGTAAATTCCTCACCCTCTCTGACGATATCAACCTCTATAAAATCAGCAGCTCCCTCATTTGCCTGATAAACACCGTATATCTTGTCTGACTTAAGCAGTGACACGTTAAGCGTGTTATTCGTATTCATCTGTACGAGTACATCCGTTGTTGTAAATGAATCCGGATTCACCCACAGATATTTTTCGTCCTTCTTGTAGATCTCAAGTCTTATCTGTTCGATAGTCTCTGTACCATCCTCGGTTACAGTCTTTTTATATACCTTGTTAAGCGAGCTTTCATTTCCGCCTGCCGCTGCAAACTCCCTCGGAAGAAGGTAAACCTCTTTCTCGATGATACTTGAATTAGGGATCTTAAGTCCTTCAAAATCATCCATATTTATCTCTACCGAAAGGAATCTCTCATTTGCAAAGTTTGCCATGTACTTCTTAAGATTGATGATAAGAAGATATCCGTCCTGATACTCCTGAAGAGTAAACGGAGCGTATATGTCATAATCTGCATTGTTGATGATAAGATCAAGCTTTGAATCCGGATCAAGCTTCTCAGCCTCTTCCTTGGTGATCCTGCAGACGATATTCCATTTCTCATCCTCTATCATCTTAAAGACTACAGTTCCGGAATTAACTCTGTCTCCTGTAGAAAATGATGTCTTACTGTAATTCGAACGGTCAAAATCCGCATCAGTGATACTTTCTATAGTCTTATTCTCGTAGCCGTCAGTATAGTAGCAGATAATACCGCTTACCGGAGAATTAATGCTCTGCAGAGAAGCAAAATTCTTCTTATCCGCAGAAACCCTGTCCATTATAAGCTGGTTTGCAACATCAAGTACCCTGTTATCAACTTCATTTTTAAAGTTATATACAGTATAAAATGATGTATCCTCATAATTACTCTTATAGAGTGATATGGTATCTCTGATCTTTTTGTAATCAGTCTTCGATAACTCGATATTTAATGCGTTTTCTTCACCGAAGATACTCATGATATTGCCGCTGCCGTCGATTGCACATACAGGATTACCCTTCTTGATCTTCTCATTATCATTTATGAAGTACGCGATATTTCCGGTTTTGTCAGCCTTAACAGTTATCTCGTTTCTTATGGCAAGGCCGGTGCAGTAAATATTATTATCGGTCCTGCTCTCGCCAACCTTATACAGAGTTACCGGCTCCTTCTTAAGCGAAAGGATAACACTTATAGCCACATAAAGAATAATAGCTGCGAAGATAACCACCGCAACATTTATTCTTGATACTGTATTAAATTTTACAACATTATTATTTTTATTCTTTTTATTTTTGAACATAGTCCCTGTTTACTCACTTATTTGCAAGATTAAACATCGCACTTATAGTATTATAAAGGTCGTCGCTGCTCTGGTTATCTGCAACTACAACAGTATAATCCTTCTCATTTATCTCAATCTTCATGGCAAGGCAGTAGCCTGCCATTCCTGTAGTACCGGTCTTCCATTCCTTGATCTTTATATTTGACGGAAGGCTGATATCTCTGTTAACAAATCTGTTGGTAGGCTCGATATCCCAGCCCCACTCGTCGCCGTTTTCATCCTTATAAACAAATGTATATGAACTGTATCCGTCAATCTCAGAGAGAAGCTCATGCTTTGAAGCCTCCTCAAGTATAAGATACATATCATAAGCTGTAACATAGTGATCATCAAGATGAAGTCCGTGTGTATTTGAAAAATGACAGTTTGTCGCGCCGATCTCCTTCATCTTCTGATTCATCATATTGCAGAAATCAGCTTCATTTCCGGCAATAAGCTCACCGAAAAGCACTCCGAAATCATTAAAGGAACACATCATGAATGCATACATATAATTTCGAAGAGTAGCCGAATATCCTTCACTGAAACCGCTGTGCATAGCACCGTTATATTCGTCAAAGTTTATATCATGCGAATATAACACATAATCATCAAGATTAAGATCACCTCTCTCGACAGCTTCACATACAAGTATGGCTGTAACAAGCTTGGTCATACTGGCAGGATATATCCTTCTGTAGACATTATGCGCAACAAGAACTTCACGGTCTGTATCATTGAAGAAAAGAGCCGCGAAGGTATTATCCTTATATCTGTCAGCATTTGTATCCTGGGTCCTGTCCGCTACAACGTATTTGCTCTGATATCCAAGCAGACTGTAGCTTGGCATACCCTGCATATAATCGTCGCCCTCATAAAATGCTTCAACCTTTTCTGTATTATCGTATGCATCAGCATACTCTTTATTGTCTGTTATAAAATGCCTGCATACGAAAAAAACCGCAGTCAGTACGAACAGATAATAAATGATTCCTTTCATACTTTAAAAACCCATCCTAATGTTTATATAAGCTTCTCCAGTCAAGATCTCCTCTTTCAAGTGCCTTGATCATAAGCTCTGCCGAAGCAAGATTTGTAGCTATCGGTATATTATGATTATCACATGTAATAAATACATTATAATAAGCATTATCATGCATTCTCTGTATCTGCGGATCATGCATAAAGATGACCATATCCATCTCATTACTGTCAATGCGAGTAATAAGCTGTTCAACGCCACCGAGATGTCCGGCATGTACCTTATGTACATTCAGCCCCGAAGCATCCTCAACAAGTCTTCCCGTTGTTTCTGTAGCAAATATCTCATGCTTGCTGAGTATACCTCTGTATGCTATACAGAGATTCTGCATTAGCTTCTTTTTAGAATCATGAGCTATAAGAACAATATTCATAATACCTCTCCTTAATAAAATCTCCTATGCTGCATACTGATATTCATAGTAAGTCCCAGACCTACCGAAAGACTTATAAGCGAACTGAGTCCGTAGCTTATAAATGGAAGCGGTATTCCTGTATTTGGAAGCAGTGCAGTTGCAACTCCAATATTTATAAATGACTGATAGCCGATAAGGCAGGCGACGCCGGAAGCTATAAGCATCCCAAGCCGGTCCTTCGCCCTTCTGGCTACCCTTATACATTGTAGCACTATAGTAAGTATTAATGCAATTAAAAATATACATCCGGCGAAGCCAAGTTCTTCTCCTACGATGGAAAATATAAAGTCTGTCTGCTGCTCTGAGATAAGCTTTGTAGCCTTTACGGTCGCATCGCTGTCATTGTTGAGCCCTTTGCCTGTAAGCTTGCCTGAACCGATAGCCATTACCGAATTATCCTGCTGCTGGTTATCGTCAGAATACTCAGACGGATATATAAATGACATGATACGCTGAACCTGATGCTCATAGAGAAGCTTCTGATCCGGCTTCTGGATATACCACAGGAATACGCTCACAAGCGGTATGATGATCAGAAGTATTATACCTATCGCTTTATAGCTTAGTCCTGCCAGATAATACATTGTTATCATGACCATTGTGATGCAGAGCGAGGTTGAAAGGTCCGGCTGCAGGAATATCATAAGAAGCGGCAGACCTAAAAAGCATCCGAAAAGCATGACTGTCGAAAATTTGCTGAGTCTTTCCTTCTCTTCGGCCCTGCTCAGGAATTTAGCCATGAAGATTATCATAAATATCTTCGTAAGCTCGGACGGCTGGAAGGTGATTCCTGCAATTGTAAACCATCTCGTAGCGTTATTTACATTCTCACCAAAGAGAAGCACCGCTGCAAGAAGTCCCAGATTGATAAAATAAAATATCACATAGAATCTGCAGATAAAATGATAATCAACAAAAGCAAGAACTATAAGCACAATAAAAGCAAGCACCGCTCCGACTATCTGCCTTGAAGTATAATAGCTGTCGGCACTGTTGATCACAAATATTCCAACCGTCATCGCTGCTGCTACCAGAAAAAGCAGCAGATAATTGTAATTTTTGAATTTGATCCTGGAAAACATTTTTCTCCCTCTATTTAATCCGACGTATCACTGCTCTTGCCGAAGTCCGCATTTGTAAGCGATTCCTTATCATACATATATGCATAGATAAATGAAGCAAGCTCAGCGGAATTAGCCGAAGCATAACCGTTCTGGATAACGCACGTAACCGAAACCTCCGGATTCTCGTAAGGTGCAAATGATAAGAACAGAGCGTGCGCAGGTCTGGTCGTATCCTCCTGTGCAGTACCGGTCTTACCTGCCACTTCCACCTTAAGGCTGTTCAGCAGCTCATTATGCGACAGGTCGTCAGTTACAACAAGTCTTAATCCTTCAAATATCTTGTTCCATACCCCGTCACGGGCTTCAACCTTGGAATGAACCTTATGCTCGGTCGTACGGATAACATTTCCCTGATAATCAGAGATATGATCTATAAGCGACAGATCATAGCAGGTTCCTTTATTTGCTATGGTCGTAATGTACTTTGACATCTGCACAGGCGTGTAGCTGTTCGTACCCTGACCGATAGCACTTGTAACCGCATCGTTATCAGACATATGAGGCGACGATTCATCAAGCTCTATACCGGAGTAATCATCAAGTCCGAACTTTGCAGCATATTTATTCAGCCTTGAAAGTCCGAGTCCATCATTATAATATCCGTTCTGATCAGAAAGCCTGTATCCTACTTCATAATAAAAATAGTTGCACGATATATCCAGAGCCTTCGAGATATCGATGGTTCCGTGAGTCATATTATTCTCTCTGTAGATCCAGCAGGTCGGCTGGGTATATACCTTATCGAAGATACCCTTATCCTCGATCTCTTCATCGAGCCCAAGAACACCCTCTTCAACGCCGGCTATAGTTGAAATAACCTTAAATGTAGAACCCGGAGCCGTTCTCATCATACTGGCTCTGCTGTAAAGCGGTATGGTCTTGTCATTTAAGAGCTTATTGTAATAGTCTCCGTCGATTGAATTCGTAAGATAATTATTATCATAGCTTGGATAGCTTACAAAAGCTCTGACCGAACCGTTATGCGCATCTGTTACTATGACAGCTCCCGAACAAGGGTCAAGCGCAAGCATAGCAGGCGTTATTTCAAGCTTCTGTATCTTTCTTCTCATAAACTCATACGGTCCGAAAGCCGCACGGCTGAACTCCTCATAGTCTTCATCATTTTCCGCATTCAGAACGCCCTGGATGTAGATAAGATTTATAACCTCGTCACCTGATATCGAACCTTCACGTATCATGGTGTGGATGACCATATTTACGAATTCACTGTCATTATAAAGCTTCTCTATGATATAGGAAGCAAGTGCATTATAGATCTCTTCTGAATCATAGAAGGTATTCTCGGTTATTATCTTTGAGGTATCGATATAATAATTCTCAAGAAGATAATGAAGGAAATCCGCAACCGGCATAGTGCCGTTAACGTAGCTGTTGAATTCCTTGCTGTCACGGTCAACCTTTGAAGAAAGATATACATCCTCGCTTCCGAGGCTTTTAAAGATATATTCGATATATTCCTGATACTCCTTCGAAAGATTATTATTATCGACTGGATTTACCAGGATAAGGTCCTTGATATAACTGAGGACATTTTTCTTACGGTTCTCTATCCTGTTATAAATATCCTTCTCGAGAGCTGTTGCGTCGTCCGCGTTCATTTTCTTTAAATTCAGATTATTGTTATTGAACATTGCAAAATAAACGTCGGTTATAGGGATCTCATTATCCTTATTATCATCCGGCGGATATGCGTTCGGTGTTATATGAGCAAGAAGTATCGATGCAATCTCCTTCTCAAGCATGTCGTAACAGTATTTCTGAAGATCACTGTCTATGGAAAGATATACGTCCGAGCCCGCCTTAGCAGGAGTTTCCTTCACGACATCGATAACCTTACCGAGATTATCGACATACATGGTCTGCTCACCGTCGGTACCTCTAAGGTCACTCTCACAATATCTTTCGATTCCCAGCTTTCCTACGACATCATCACTGGTATAAGGAACTATAGTCTCGTCTTTATTGAAATACGCAAGATCCTCCTCGCTGGCGCTTCCGACATAGCCTATGATCTGGGAAAAATACTTTGCATCATTATAGACTCTCTCTGAACGTACAAGTATGTCCATACCGGTCAGCTCGTCCTTATGCTCAAGGATAACGCCTCTGCTCTGCTCAGAAATGTTCTCAGCTATCGTTACAGGCACATACTGTCTGTATCTGTTAAGCCAGAGAGAATATCTGCAGGCAAGGATGGTCATGGCATCTTCATTTGAATAATCCTCTGAGATCTCAAAGTTCGGAAGATCCGAGCCTCCGAATCTCATATGATAGATTATATCCTCTGCCGGTGTTGCAAGTTCTTCATCGGTAAGCTCATTTATGGTATTTTTTGAATATGCGTCTCTCAGGAAATTTTTGAGCGAAATGCCCGAAGCCGTGTATTTATACTCTCCGTTCTTATATTCGATCGGGAAATCCACGGTTATCTTATCATTATATATCTTAAGAATCTGCATAACATCATAAACGACCTGATTCTTGAGGATATTCTCTGATATTCCAAGTTCTTCAGCCCGTTTTGTGATGTAATTATTGTTTCCGAATGTCAGGTCATAGGTAAGCTTATTGTATGCAAGAAGCCTTCCCTTGACATCATAAATATTGCCCCTGACCGAATCGATCGTTAAGGTCTTTTCGGTACGGACAGTGAAATCCACCTGATATTCATCACCATTCTTGATCTGAAGGACAAAAAGCCTTCTTCCAAGAAGGAAGAACAGAAAAAACATTAAAACCGTTACAGGAAATATCCTGCTCCGGAGATAATCCAAAAGGATATTCTTAAGGTTCTCAAGAAATTCCTTTATCATTTTTAACGGATTCATTTCTTAGCTTCACTTACCTTTTTCTTTAAATATTTATTGATCAAAACATAAATCCTGTATATCACAACTGTAACAACTACCGTATAAAGCGTTTTGGGCAGTATAAAATGTCCCAGATAATATCCGAACTGCAGTCTGTTTCTCAAAAGAAACGCAAAAACATATACAGTAAATTCTATAAAAATCTCATCAACAGCCGATATTATGACCGGCAGCATGACATCCTCCATGAGATATTTTCTGTGGAAGAAGCCGTTTACATAGCCGATGGTCATATAGAGGAACATATAAGGTCCCATCAGACTGCCGTAGAAAATATCATAAAGCATTCCACAGAAAAAGCCCGTGAGAAGTCCTTCACGTCTTCCTCTCATAATTCCAAATGACATCGTAATGATGATAAGAAGATCCGGCGAAAGCCCCACGGCATCATGAAAATTAAAGACCGTAGTCTGCAGAACAAATGAAATTATTATTAACAGTGCAATGACAATAACACGTCTCATTAATAATCAACTACCCGCTTTCTGTCAGTGATGACAAGTACATCCTTGACATCAGTAAAATCTACTGCCGTTGTGATCTTGGCTGTTTTCGTAAGATTATTCGGATCAAGAGTCACCTCTGTAACATATCCGATAGTGATGCCGAAGAAATATCTGTCAGAAACATTTGAAGTAACTACTCTGTCCCCTATCTCTACCTTGGCATCTTTATTGATATCCTTGACAAGAAGATAGCCTGACTGCATATTGATAAGACTGCCTTCTACATTGCAGAGCGCATTGTCGCGTCCGACTTCGGCTGTGATATTCGATCTGTCATCAATTATGGCCCTTACTCTTGCATAATTATCAAATGATTCCGTAACTATGCCGAGAAGCCCGTTATCACAGAGGACATTACAGCCCTCATAAATACCATCATTCAGACCTTTATCAATATAAAGCTCATTAAACCATGTGCTGGAATCTGTAGAGAAGACTCTTGCAGCGGTTTTATTGTATTCAGGATATTTTTCGTCAAGCTCATAAAGGCTTCTGAGTTCATCAAGCTCTGAAAGCTCAGCCTGATATCTCGAAGCCTCATCACGGTATTTTTTAAGCTCATCACGGAGCTCTTCATTTTCGTCCTTCAGTTCCTTTACATCTCCGAAATAATCCAGTCCCTTTGAGAGAGCGTTTCCGGCTTTGTCCATGCTCTCCTGCACGGGCACTATGATATTTGCGAAGAAATTCCTTATCTTTCTTGTCTGATCCTTGAAGAAGATCGAAACAACAAGAAAAACGATGCATATAACAGTAAGTGCGAGAAAAAGATATCTCGGACTTATATCTCTTTTATTTTTAGAAGCTTTCATCAGATCATTCCTTTTTCATGAAGACTAACGTAAGACCTGTCACCTATAACTATATGATCCAGGACTTCAATACCCACATACCTTCCGGCTTCAATGATCCTCTTCGTGGAAATGATATCTACCTCACTCGGGTCAGGATCCCCGGACGGATGATTATGTATTAGTATAATGCTCACAGCGTCACAGCGGAGAGCCTCTATAAATATCTCTCTCGGTGATAGCAGCGAGCGGTTCACGGTTCCCTCAGACAGCTCCTGCCATTTTATCAGTTCATTCGAAGATGACAGAAACATGACTATGACCTTTTCTCTGGTCAGAAACCTGCAGTATTCCATGAAATAATCAGCTATCGCGGAAGGTGAAGAAAGGCTTACCCTCTCTCTTCTTTCTGACATAGCCATACGTCTCGACAGCTCGGATACAGCCATCAGCTGGCAGGCTTTGACCCTTCCGATACCGTTTATACGAAGCAGATCATGAAATGACAAGTATTTCAGTCCTATGAGCCCCTTATGTACAGTGTGTGCATTCAGCACCCTTTGTGCGAGCATGATGACATTTTCGTCTTTGTTCCCGCTGCCAAGAATAAGGCTGAGGAGCTCTGCATCTGACAGGCTTTCTATGCCCATACTTACAGCCTTTTCTCTTGGTCTTTCTTCAGCATACATACTGCTGATCTTCATTTTTTCTTTTTCAATATTCATTTTTACCTCTTTCCGCCTCTCCAATGCAGAATGAGATAATTTGAATTTTACAATAAACCTTTATTTTTTTCTACAATTTTCTGTAAAGACATGATAATTCCAAATTTGGCATGCGGATAATTCAGTCCTCCCTGGAAATATACCGCATAAGGCTCCTTCATCGGTGCATCTGCAGAAAGCTCGATAGATGAGCCTGATACAAATGCTCCCGCTGCCATTATAACGTCGCAGTCATAGCCCGGCATAGCCCATGGAACAGGAGTTACAAAGCTGTCTACCGGAGCCGCTGCCTGGATTCCCTCGCAGAAAGCTCTTATATTATCAGCAGAACCTAGTGTTACAGCCTGAATAATATCTGCTCTCTCCTCTGTACTGTTCGGAACAGCTGTGAAGCCAAGTCTTTCATATACATTAGCAGCAAAGACAGCTCCCTTAAGAGCCGCTGCAGTAACAGTCGGTGCAAAGAAAAGTCCCATAAGGAAATCTCTTGTTGCAGAGATACTTGCTCCGACCTCCTTGCCAAGACCCGGAGTCGTAAGTCTGATAGCTGCATTTTCAACGCATTCTTTCGTTCCGCAGATATATCCTCCGCATTTTGCAAGTCCGCCGCCCGGATTCTTGATAAGAGAGCCAACGACCATATCTGCGCCGAACTCTGACGGTTCAACTGTATCGACAAATTCACCATAGCAGTTATCTATCATTACTATGATGTCGCTTCTTATGCTCTTAACAAATCTTATAGCCTCAGCGATCTCAGGAACACTAAGTGACTTTCTGGTATCATAGCCCTTCGATCTCTGTATCTCAACAAGCTTAGTTGCAGGTGTGATAGCATTTCTAATGCTTTCAAAATCAAAGCTTCCGTCAGCCTTAAGATCAACCTGATCATATCCTATACCGAACTCGGCAAGAGAACCCTTTTCCTCTCTCACGCCGATAACGCCCTGTAAGGTATCGTAGACCTTGCCTGCTATAGAAAGTATGCGATCTCCCGGTCTTAAATTTCCTGCAAGAGCTATAGTCAGTGCATGCGTACCGCAGGTGATCTGCTGTCTTACAAGCGCATCCTCAGTCCGAAATACATTCGCATATATCTTCTCAAGGGTGTCACGGCCGATATCATTATAACCGTAGCCTGTCGAACCATACAGATGACTCTCTGAAAGTCCTGCATCCTGCATAGCCTTAATGACCTTGACAGTGTTCTGCTCTGCTATCAGGTCTATCTTCTCATAACGCTCCTTAAGCTCCTTCTCTACAGAAACAGCAAAATCATAAACCTTGCTGTCAATTCCAAGTGACATATAATAATTCTTTAATTCGTCCATGTAAAATAACCTTTCTAACGTATCTTATTCATGATAAAATTCAGGATCTCTTCATCATTTTTATATTCGTCCTTGTTGATCCAGATCACGTCCTTCTCACGTCTGAACCATGTCAGCTGCCTTTTTGCAAAATGTCTTGTATTCAGCTTGATGTTTTCGATGCATTCCTCTCTGGTGCAGCGGCCGCGGAAGAAATCCATGACCTCCTTGTAGCCGATTCCCTGCATGGATATATGGTCTTCATTTAAGCCCTCCCGGAGAAGTCCTTCAACCTCATCTAAAAGTCCGGCAGAAACCATCTTATCGACTCTCAGATCTATATTCTTATACAGCTTTTCTCTGTCCATTGTAAGCACAAAGTAATGAAAATTATACGGCGAAGTCTTATTTTTTTCAATACTGTTATGAACAGAAATCTTCATCCCTGTATTATGATAGAATTCAAGAGCTCTGATGACTCTTTTAACATTATTCTTATGTATAGCTACAGCCGATTCAGGATCTATCTCCTTCAGCATATCATAAAGCTTATCTTCTCCACCATTTTCCTGTGCGATAGCTCCCAGCTCTTCTCTGTACGAAAAATCCCCGGTTTCCTCTGTAAAATCAATATCATATAAAAGAGCCTGTATATAGAAGCCTGTTCCGCCAACAACTATCGGAAGTCCGTCTCTTCTGTATATATCCTCTGCCGCTTTCTTCGCATATTCTTTAAAAAGCGACACATTAAAAGCCTCCGTCGGTTCAAGGATATCGATCATATGATGTCTTATACCCTGCATTTCCGTCGGCATGATCTTTGCGGTTCCAACATCCATTCTCCTGTAAACCTGCATTGAATCTGCTGAAATGATCTCTCCTCCGCATTTCTTTGCAAGCGAAAGAGACAGCGCAGTCTTGCCTGCTGCTGTAGGTCCTGTTAGTATTATTAATGGTTTTGATATATTATTCATGATCTCACCTATAATCCTGATTAATTCTCCTGCAATTTCTCTGTTCTTTTATATTAAGCATTTTCAGAACAGATCAAGCATACTGTCAAGGTATATTTCTTCCCTTACCTTAAGCCGGTATTCAGGCTTAGTCATATAATAAAGAAGAAATTCCAGTATCAAAGCACTTCCCAGGCCACGTCCTTCGATCTTAAAATTAGAAAATCCCTCCGGCATATATACATTCAGGATATCTTCAGTTCCTATAAATCCGGGATTATTCATCGCATCCGAAAATCTGTACCCTCGTGATGCATCCGGCGATACACAAATATGCTCACTTAAGTCTTCGCCCAGACTTTTTCTACTAACACTCTGGTAGCATTCCTTCCGGTCGTAACAATCAAACCAGCAGCATTCATTACATAAGAATTCCACCTTCTGCTTCTCTATATAAGTCAGGTTTTTAAGTTCTTCGAACCTTTTATTCAGTCTGAAATCCGGAACAACATATCTAAAGTCGTCGCGTTCAAGCTCTGATTTAAACTGCCGGAAATCTGTCAGAACCTTGGTGGTTGAAGATACAAAATAAAAGCCCGGGTATTTTTCTTTAAGATACTTCAGAAGAAGCTCAGAATAAATGATTACGCCATTCACCGCTTTTCCGCAATGTTCAAATGCTGCACATATTTCATTACATTTCTTATCCTGTAAATATTCTTTGCGAAGTAATGAATTGCTGAAGGTAAGCCGCGCAGAGATATTATATTCTGCAAGAAGCTTAGTTACATTTTCAGTGTCCTCATCACCGAAACCTGCTCTTCCTCCGCCCCAGATACAGTCCATCGGAGCCCCATAGATTGAGCCTATCTCGCACCATTCATAAAAATACTCCCTGTGTCCGTAAAAAATCGGCAAAAATCTCTTATAAAGTTCATAAAACTCAAAAAGTCCCGGCAAATGATAATACGCCTTAGGTGATGATGTTTTCATACTTATTCTAAACTATCCTTTTAAACTTCTTATCAAGCTCCTGCCTAGTCAGTTTAATTATAGTAGGTCTTCCATGCGGACAGGTATATGGATTATCGAGTGTTAAAAGGTCCTCGATAAGCCTCTGCGCCTCATCTATCGATATTCTCTGGTTGCCCTTGACAGCCGCCTTGCAGCCCATAGTTGCAAGTCTTGTTACAAATATATCCTCATTTATTCCTGTAATGTTCTGAGCAAGATATGATGCAAATTCAAGGAATACCTCTCTTCCCGAAAAATCAATATAACTTATCGGAAGTGCACTGATCCTTACTTCATTTCCACCGAATTCATCAATCTCAAAGCCGCATTTTCTGAAGAATTCCAGATTTTCAACCACAGCATTCATTTCTAATGCCGAAAGAGAGATTACTTCAGGCGGAAATACTCTCTGAGATACAACCGTTCTTTCTTTAAAAGCCTTCATGAAATGCTCATAATTCACCTTCTCATGTGCTGCATGCTGATCCATCAGATATAATGCGTCGTTATACTGCGAGATCCAGTATGTATCAAAGGCAAGCCCGAGTATTCTGTGATGTGATATAGCCTCGCTTGATATGTAATCATCCTCAAAAAGACTTCTCTGAGTCTCGCGAACCTCCTTCTCGGCAGCCGTTTCCTTTCGGATATCTTCCACTATCTTCTCTGTCTTTTCTGCCTGTGTCTTAATCGCTTCCTCAGAAGACGCTTCCACAGTCTCTTTTTTATTAGCAAAGTTAAATGCTTTCTTCTCATTAACCTCAGACAGATACTCCGGCGGGAGAAGCTTCTCAAGTATTGAATATGAACTGCGCTGTGCTGCAGGCTTTGCCTCCGGCCTCTTTACGCTGAAACTTTCTGTTTTATTATGCAAACTGCTTCCTGAATCATTCTTTACTGCAGCGCTTACATCCGACTGCTTACTCGCGGCATCTACTTCTGTTTGCTTTAAATTGACATTATTATTAATACTCGTCTCTGCTTTCTTTACATTAACGGTACCTTCCGCTGCTTCTTTCTGATCTTCTGCATTTTTCTTATCCAGATTAAAGTCCGGAATTATCTCTTTACCTGTGAGCGCATCGGAAACCGCATGGTAAACCGTATGGAAAAGCGCTTTTTCGTTGTAATATTTAAATTCCTTTTTGGTCGGATGTATATTTACATCACACATTTTCGGATCAAGCTTTAGTGAAAGCATGGTAAAAGGAAATTTATGCATCATTATGGATGTCTTGTAGGCCTCTTCTATCGCCTTCGCAATGATCGGATTTGTAATATATCGTCCATTCACGAAATAATTTTCAAAGCTTCTGTTGCCCTTCGATATAAATGGTTTTGCTATATATCCCGAAACACTTATTCCGTTCTCGCTGTAATCTACAGGAAGAAGGTTCGCAGTGATATCTCTTCCGTAAACAGCGTAGATCACGTCCTTCAGCTTTCCGTTTCCGGAAGTACTGATTGTTACCTTTCCGTTTGCAATAAGCTTAAAGCTTATGGTCGGATGCGACAGGGCTATCCTCACTATCAGGTCATTTATATATGAGCCCTCTGTCATTGCAGTTTTAAGGAATTTAAGTCTTGCAGGCGTATTAAAGAATATATTTCTGGAAATGATGGTCGTTCCGTCCGGCGCACCGACTTCCCCGAAGCTTTCCTCACGACCGCCGTTTATAACATATTTTATACCTGTCAGACTGTCTCTCGTCTTAGTCACCATCTCTGTTTCAGTAACAGCTGCTATGGTTGACAGAGCTTCACCTCTGAAGCCGAGAGTCATTACTCCAACAAGGTCCTCTGCTGTAGAAAGCTTGCTTGTAGCATGCCTCATATAGGCCCGGCGTATATCATCCTTCTCGATACCATTTCCGTTATCTGTAACTCTGATATAACTGAGTCCGCCGTCTTTTATCTCTACAGTTATCTGGCTTGCATCCGCATCGATTGAATTCTCAACAAGCTCCTTTACTATTGACATTGGTCTTTCGACCACCTCGCCTGCTGCTATCTTATTAATTGTGCTTTGATCAAGGATATTTATCATTTTCTTAAGGCTCCGTTTTTATCCATAAACTGAGTATGACATATTCCTGAGAGGGTGTATTATATACAACCGAACAAAAATATGTCATACTTTTCATCTGTAACTATATTAACTGTTAAGTCTCTTTTTAAGCTCCTGCAGATAGAGCATTGCACTCATAGGAGTCATATTGTTAAGGTCAAGTGTTTTTAACTCTGAAGCTATGCTGATCTCTTCAGCACTGCCGAAAAATGAAAGCTGTCCCAGCTCCTCATCAGTCTTCTTACGGTTCTTTTTCTTCTCGCCGGCAGTTTCGATCGCACCGACAGCATTCAGTTCTCTTACCTTGCCTGTAATATCCTCTTCAGCAAGGAAATCCGCTATATCTCTTGCTCTCTCAATGACAGCCTCCGGTACTCCGGCAAGCCTTGCAACCTCGATACCGTAAGAACGGTCCGTACCGCCTCTTATGATCTTTCTGATAAATACTATCGACTCACCCTGCTGCTTTATGGCTATACAGTAATTCTTAACTGAAGAAAGCTTACCCTCAAGCTCTGTAAGCTCATGGTAATGTGTTGCGAAGAGAGTCTTAGCGCCGAGAATATTACTGTCTGCTATATACTCTACCACCGCCCATGCGATAGAAAGTCCGTCAAATGTAGAAGTACCTCTTCCGATCTCATCAAGTATGATAAGCGAGTTACTTGTTGCATTTCTAAGGATGTTCGCAACCTCACTCATTTCAACCATAAATGTTGACTGCCCCGAAGCCAGATCGTCACTCGCTCCGACTCTTGTAAATATCCTGTCGCAGAGAGATATATCCGCACTTTCACAAGGCACAAATGAACCCATCTGAGCCATCAGTACTATTATAGCAGTCTGCCTCATATAAGTTGATTTTCCGGCCATGTTCGGACCGGTGATAACTGAGATCCTGCTGCTTTCATTGTCAAGGTATGTATCGTTCGGAACAAACGAATCTCCCGAAATCATCTTCTCTACAACCGGATGTCTTCCGTTTTTGATGTTTATCACACCATTTTCATTGATGGATGGTCTGACGTATCCATTTCTTACCGCAACATAGGAAAGCGATGCAAAAACATCGGCAATCGCTATATTCTCTGCTGTTTTCTGAACTCTAACAGTCTCGGCAGCAAGCTTATCCCTGAGCGCAGTATATTCATCATACTCAAGTGCGTACAGCTTATCCTCTGCGCCGAGTATTTTATCGGAAAGCTCATTTAATTCATCTGTAGTGAATCTTTCGGCATTTGTAAGGGTCTGTTTTCTTATGAAATAATCAGGCACCTTATCCTTAAATGAATTTGTAACCTCTATATAATAACCGAACACCTTATTGTATTTTATCTTAAGAGTCTTGATGCCGCTCTTTTCTCTCTCTTTATCTTCGAGAGCCGCAAGAAGTCCCTTGGCGTTCATTCTGATCTCTTTATATTCGTCGATAAGCGGGCTGTAGCCTGCCTTGAAGATGCCGCCTTCCTTAACAGTGATCGGTGCATCCTCATCTATGGCACTGTCTATAAGCTCGTAAAGATCCGTAAGCGGATCAAAGCATTCATACATTTCCCTGAAAATATCCGAATCAAACTCCTTGATGAGGTTCTTAATAAACGGAAGGAGCTTAAGAGAATTTCTGAAGCTGAGAAGATCTCTGGGATTTGCTGTTCTTATGGAGATTCTTGTCATAAGTCTCTCGAGATCATATATTGAACCGAGATACTCCCTCATTTCATCTCTGCTGATAAGATCGTCATTCAAGCTGGAAATGGCATCAAGCCTCTTCTCGATCTCTGCCTTACGAAGCAGCGGCTGTTCGGCAAAGCTTCTGAGCTTTCTGGCACCCATAGCAGTTTTTGTCTTATCCAGAACCCAAAGCAGAGACCCTGTACGCTTCTTGTCACGTATGGTCTCTGTGATCTCAAGATTCCTTCTTGTTGCTGAATCTATGAGCATATACTGATCAGCAAAATATATCTTGATATTATTGATCTGTTCGAGAACGCTCATCTGTGTATCATACAGATATTTAAGAAGAGCCCCCGAAGCTATAAGACTCGAATCAAAATCCTTAAGTCCGAAGCCCTCAAGACTTGACACCTTGAAATGCTCCTTAAGAAGTCTCTCACAGTCATCATAGATAAAATATCTTGAAGGCGCAGTACTGCAGCTGATACTCAGCTTCTCAGATACCGGTCCTATGTCCACTCCGGACATCTGGAACTGCTCCTGATAGATTATCTCACTTGGTTCAAATTTATTGATCTCATCAACTACCTTGGAGGCTTCATTTACAGTTGTTGTAAGGAAGATACCGGTTGAGATATCGCTTACAGCTATACCGAAATCCTCTCCGCTGTAGGAAATGCACATGATATAGTTATTTCTGTCGTCAGCAAGTGTCTCCGGAGCCATATTGGTTCCCGGAGTTACTATCTTTACGACCTTTCTCTCTACAAGACCTTTTGCGAGCTTAGGATCCTGAACCTGCTCGCATACAGCTATCTTGTAGCCCTTATCAACAAGCTTTGTAATATAAAGATCTGCAGCGTGAAACGGAATGCCGCACATAGGCGCTCTCTCTTTTAAGCCGCAGTCCTTGCCCGTCAGTGTAAGCTCAAGCTCCTTAGATACAAGAAGTGCATCATCGAAAAACATTTCATAAAAGTCGCCGAGCCTGTAAAAAAGTATAGTATCTTTATATTCTTCCTTTGTTTTTAAATAATGCTCCATCATAGGAGACAGTTTCTCTTCAGCCATTTTACTCTCCTGCAAGCTCTCCGATATAATAGAAGCCCTTCTCTTCGGTAAGCTTTACATTTACGTAACTGCCGATCATTTCGGCACAGCCCTTGAAATGAACTATCGTATTGTTATTCATTCTTCCGGTAACCATAGTATCGTCATGAGAATCTATATCCTCAACGAGGACTTCATTTACAGTCCCCTTAAATCTTCCGACTCTTTCTCTGGCCTTCTCACTAACAACCTTAAGAAGCCTGTCGAATCTGTCCTTAACTATATCCTCAGGCACCTGCTCCATGTCAGCCGCAGGGGTTCCTGATCTTATTGAATAAATGAATGTGAACACCTGATCGTATCCAACCTTCTCAACAAGGTCAACCGTTTCAAGGAAATCCTCCTCGGTTTCGCCCGGAAAGCCTACCATTATATCGGTCGTGATAGAAATATCAGGCACTTCCTTTCTCAGCTTATCGATTATTTCCAGATACCTCTCCCTGGTATAATGCCTGTTCATCGCCTGAAGGACTCTGGTCGAACCTGCCTGTACCGGAAGGTGCATATGTCTGCACACCTTTGGATTATCTCTTATAACCTCGATAAGCTTGTCCGAAAGATCCTTCGGATGACTCGTCATGAATCTGACACGTCTTATTCCATCTATCTTACATACATCTGTAAGAAGCGTTGGAAAATCGTAATCCGGATTTTCAGCCACGATACTGCTTTCATCCATGTATTTCTTGCCGTAGGAATTTACATTCTGTCCAAGAAGCATGATCTCTGTAACTCCGTCTTTGACAAGACGTTTTATATCATCAAGGATATCCTCCGGAGTCCTGCTTCTCTCTCTTCCTCTTACATACGGAACTATACAGTAGGTACAGAAATTATTGCAGCCGTACATGATATTTACGCCTGACTTAAAGCTGTATTTTCTGTTCTCAGGAAGATCGTTTTCGTAGCTTCTCGTGCCTTCACGCAGAACTTCAATAACCTGCTTATTCTCCTCATATCTTCTGCAGAGGAGCTCGGCAAGCATGAACACGTTGAAGGTACCGAAAACTATATCAACAAATCTGAATTTTTCTTTAATGTAATCAAGTATATCCTCCTGCTGCATCATACAGCCGCAGAGGCCTATCAGCATTTCCGGATTAGACTTTTTTCTGGCCTTAAGCTGTCCGAGATGACCGTAAAGCTTCTGATTCGCATTCTCTCTGACAGTGCAGGTATTATAAATGATAACGTCCGCATTTTCTTCGTCAGAAGGCTCAAAGCCCGCTTCAAGAAGTATGCCTTCAAGCTTCTCGGAATCATGTGCATTCATCTGACAGCCAAAGGTAACAACAGAGAACCTGATATTCCTTCCAAGCTTCTCTCTCTTCTTTGCAAGGATTCCCTGCAGCCTGGAAATGAAATATATCTGTCTTAAAGGTTCGTCTGTCGGCGGATAAGCCAGTTCGGACAGATTGCCGTAGTTATTAATATCAAAAGGTTTCATCCGTAAATCTCCATTCTAGTACGTTTTTTTGTACTCTAAACATAAAATCGAACATATTTTCGAAAACACCATTGACAATCGAACAGGTGTACTGTATTATAGCATCATCAAGAACAGAACAAAAGTTCGATTACGGAGGTAAATAATATGAAACGACATAAAATATCAGTTATATTAGTAGTTATCGCTGTTATGGCAGCAGTTATATTCTTTGGAACATCTTCCCGTGAGCAGACGGCAAGTGCTTCCACAACCAAACATAAGTATTATACCAGTATCACCATCGAGGCTGATGATAGTCTCTGGAGCATAGCCGAAAGATACGCAGCACCGGAATCCGGCAGCTATAACAGCTTTATCGAAGAGGTAAAGCAGATAAATGATCTTAAAGGCGATTCTATCAATTACGGTGAGGCACTGGTAATACCTCAGTATAAATAAGCTTAAAAGCTTTACAGCTTTTCAATCTCATTAAGCCATATAGAAGAAGCTGCATCGCTAGGCATGCGAAGGTCTCCCCTTGGCGATAATGCTACACTTCCCACTTTAACACAATCAGGCATGCAGCTTCTCTTATATTGCTGAGAGAAGAATCTTCTATAGAACATCTTCATCCATTTAAGGATTTCTTCCTTCGAATAATCATTATCGAAAGCCCTTCCTGCAAGAAGATATATCTTTGATGGCGAATAGCCGAATCTCATTAGATAGTAAAGGAAGAAATCATGTAACTCATAAGGTCCTACACTGTCTTCCGTTTTCTGACTGATATTACCATTTTCGTCAGGCGGAAGAAGCTCAGGGCTTATTGGCGTATCTATGATATCCTTCAGTACCTCACTGCATTCAGGGAATATACTATTCTCTACAACGCTGTCTATCATCCATTTTACAAGAGTCTTTGGAATACTTCCGTTTACACCGTACATACTCATCTGATCACCGTTATATGTGCACCAGCCGAGTGCAAGCTCTGAGAGATCTCCCGTTCCTACAACAAGACCGTTAGCCATATTTGCATAATCCATAAGTATCTGTGTTCTCTCACGCGCCTGGGTATTCTCGTAGGTTATATCCTTAACATCCATGCTGTGTCCAAGATCCTTAAGATGCTGTATGCATGCATCCTTGATATCTATAATTATAGGTTCAGCTCCGAGAGCCTTTATAAGCGTAAGTGAATTATTATAGGTTCTTCCGGTTGTACCAAATGCAGGCATAGTGATAGCTATAAGATCAGTAGCCGGCTTATCCAGCACCTTAAGAGCCTTTGCAGCAACAAGCAGTGCAAGGGTTGAATCCATACCGCCAGATACGCCTACTATCGGTTTGCAGCCTGTAACACGCAGTCTCTTAACAAGACCGCCAACCTGCATATCGAATATTTCATTACATCTCTTAAGTCTTTTAACCTTGGATGACGGAATGAAAGGATGTTTATTGATGATGTAATATTTACCATCTGAATCAGGCAGCTTGATCTTTCTGCCGCCAGTAACATCAACAGTTCTCATCTGACCTGTGAAAGCCTTATTTAAAGTAACTGCATCTGTAAAGGTCTTATTCTTGATCCTGTCGCTTCTGATCCTTCCGAGGTCTATATCTGCCATCATAAGATAATCATTTGCGATAAAATCTGTATTTTCATTCAGCATAGAGCCATTTTCAGCAAGCATGCTGTGGCCTGAGAATATAAGATCCTGGGTTGACTCAGAAGAACCGGCAGATACATACAGATAATTGCATATTCCTCTGGCAGATGCATCAAGTACAAGGCTTCTTCTGTACTCTCTCTTGGCTATGACCTCGTTGCTTGCAGAAATATTGATGATAAATTCTGCTCCGCCGAGGGCATAATATGTTCCCGGATTGATCGGTGCCCAAAGATCCTCACAGATCTCGATAGCAAATTTTAAACCGTTAAGGTCATATATAATATCATTTCCAAATGGTATCTTGTAACCTTTATAGAATATAGTCTTGTCGGCCGGAACCGTAATGTCGGCTGCCGAATCAAACCATCTCTTCTCATAGAATTCATTGTAGTTTGGAAGGAAGGTCTTGACTGATATTCCACATAATCTTCCTGCAAAGATAACGTAAGCTGCATTATAAAGATGTCCTTCGATCTTAGAAGGCGCACCGACTACTATAACCTGCTTGATATTTTCGGAATATTTTACAAGCTTGTCTATAGCCGCATCCGATCTTGCAATAAGCGTATCATCGAAGAAAAGGTCCTGACAGGTATAGCCGGTAATACAAAGCTCAGGAAATGCTATTACCTGCGCTTCATATCTTTCAGACTTTTCAATCTTCTCTATGATCTTTTCAACATTATATTCTGTATCTCCTACTCTTACATCAGGAACTGCCGCGCTGACTCTGTAAAAATCAAACATTTCAAACCTCCCTCTTTATTCTCTCTCATTAAGATCTTTTTCAACCCCTTTAAGATAATGAACAAGTGCTCCGCCCTCTGACTTAAGGAAAAAATCATCATCAAGCTCACTGTATTTAAAATTCTTCGCGTGCCCTTCATTTACTCTCTCAACGTAAAGCTTAAGCTCTCTGAAAGGCATATAATATAGATCGTTTCTCTCTGTAAAATATATGATCAGGAAGGATATTCCGCCCTGCTCTTCGAATTCCTTCATGAATTCATACTGATGCTCATGAATGTTTTGAAGGGAAAATGTATCCGAATGACACTCCTTGGCATCAAAACATATCGGAATCTCCTGAACCACACCGATATAATCAACTGTCGAATCCTTCTCAAAGAAAGCTTTTGTTATACGTCTGCTTTCCTGATCAAATTCTACCGGAGTGATCGGAGTAGGAATCTTCTGCACCAATGCGAGCTTCTTCTTCCTGTAAACTTCATTTGTTGAATTTATCATTTCCTCAAGAGTTGATCCTCTGAGGCCTCTTGAATTCCAAGTTGACATAATACACCTAATATTAAAGCTTTATGCCGCATAAACCGGCGGCTTTTATGAATTTTTCCGGATAATCACATTTAAAGCTTTTTCCAGAATATCTGCCGCAATCCGTAAGGAATCTTACTTCTCTTGCATGCAGCAGCTGACCTCTTAACTTATGATCATTTCTCCTGCCGTACTTCGGATCTCCTGCGACCGGATATCCAAGATATGCAAGCTGTGCTCTGATCTGATGGCTTTTACCGGTGATAAGCTTGACTCTTAAAAGCGTGTGCGTACTGCTGCTTGAAACAGGCATAAATACAGTCTTGATACAGCTGAAGCCTTCCGGACGTCCCGCACGGATATATTCATCCGGACGAAGTATCTTCACCATATTTTTACTGTCATCCTTACTAAGGTATGCAGTAGCTTCAACGCTTCCCTTAAAAATGCCCTCACAAATGGTCATATAATATTTTTCTATACGTTTTTCTTTGATACATCCGGATAAAAGCTGCAGACCTTTTACCGTCTTACCCGCAAGAACGATTCCGGTTGTATTTCTGTCAAGTCTGTTGCAGACTGAAGGCTTAAAGGTATTGTCCTTCTCGTTATATTCTCTCTTATCAGAAAGATACGAAAGAAGCATCTCATTCAGAGAAAAATCATCCTTTCCGGCCTTCTGTGTAAGTACTCCGGCTGGCTTCGATAATATTATTATATCTTCATCCTCGAATATTATCTCATTCTTAGACAAACCTCTTACACTGCCGTTTACTGCTCTTTCATTCTTCGCAGCATCGCTTATGCGTACTCCGGAATGATCTACACCTGAATGATCTGCTCTGCCCTTCTCAGTTCCTGCCTGTTTTTCCCCAGCATTAACAGATCCGCCCTGCATATTATAATTACTGCACATACTTGCAAGAGTTTCATCTGAGAGATAGAACTTTACAGAATCCCCTGAACTTAATACTTCATCTCCCGTAGCTTTCTTATCATTCAGCACTATATTCTTCTTACGAAGCATTTTATAGGTAAATGACTGCGGCGCTGTATCAAGGAATCTGAAACAGAGCTTTTTAAGTTTTTGTCCTTCGTTATTCTTATTAATGATTATCTCGTACAAAATTACACACCTATAGCCAGCAGCTTCTGAACTATCTTCTTATTCTCACGGCCTGCCTTCTTAGAATCATTCTGTCCTTCCTCTGAAGCCTTACCGGTCTGTCTGATAGCAGCCGCGAAATCGTTTATATTTGAGATTATTCTGATATTCGCCTTGTCCGAAGTGCCTTCATTTATCTGCTCAAGGCACTTTTCGTATTTCTTATGATGCTCCATATGAGCACTGTCTTTACTCCTTGCCTTATTACGCAGTTCATCAGAGATGCTTTCTCCCTTCGGAGGCTGAACAAGTCCGTAAACGCTTTTACCAACAACGGCAACGCACGGATAGAAAAGCATTCTCTCCTGATCAGAAGCCGAAATGTCATAATAAAACTTGAGCCCATGCTCTGCTGCAAGCTTTTCCGTAGTCTCGTGCTCTTTTTCGGTCAGCGGCTTAAATCCGACAACCATGATATATCCGATAAGGTTTTTAGCGAAAGGAAGTGCCATCACGCAGGCAACGACGGTAAAAAGCGTCTTTCTGCTCTGGAACATGATAAGCCCGATCAGAATATCGGCAAGTATACATATAAAACAGAGCATCGTAAAAATGATCCTTCTGTTCTTATACTTTTTTGCATAACCATAATCGCCTTTATCAATATGTTTTTTCATGACATCATTCTCCAGCCAGGCAGATATTTATTCTTGATGACTCCGTTCGACAGCTTTCCGAAACCAAGTGAGAAGCCGTCAACCGTGATCAGTACGAAATCTCCCGAAGCCTTATCTTTACTATCTTTATTTTTCTTCTTTTTATCAGTATTCTTATCATTCTGTGAAGAAGCCTTCTTACTTACAGCTGCTCCAAAGCTTTTCTCTTTAAACTCTTCTTCAGAATATTCTATCGTTTCACCATGAAGATATTTGTTGATCCTGATATCATCCGCTGCAAGATCAAGTACCTTGTCAAATGTATCAGGCGTAAGCGTCATCGCAAGTGCCTGGCTCGGCTCAAATCTTTTCTTCTTGATCTCTCCTACCAGAAGCCCGCGTCTAAGCACTCTGAGCCCACGGCTGTCCGGACATTCAGACGGTATATAATAAAGTTTCTCGCCGAATACTTCAAATCTTGAAGGATCAAAACGTTTATTTATATGAGTAAGGAATTCATTTACTTCCTCACCTATCATGCATCTTGCCGGAAGATACCTGCCTGCTGCACAGGATGCACCAGAAGCATCATCATCCTTTTTTATAAGCGCCACAAAATGACCTTCTCCCTCTATTCTGTGAGGAAAAAGATGCATTGTTTTATCTATATCAGGTATATCATCATAACTGCTCCACTCGGCATTGCCCGGAAGGAAGCCTGCGTGTACTTCAAACGGAACTATATGCAGACTGTCATCCAGTGAAAGGAGATACGCAACGCTCTCCTCATCTTCAAGAGGTGAAAATGTACATGTTGAGTAGAGAAGCTCTCCGCCCGGCCTAAGCATCTTCACTGTTTCCTTAAGGATACTGCGCTGAAGAGCTGCATATTCTTCATTTATCTCTTCATGCCATGCACTTATCATGCTGTTCTTCTTACGGAACATTCCTTCTCCGGAGCATGGAGCATCTATCAGTATCTTATCGAAATATCCTTCGAACTGAGCCGCAAGCTTATCGGGCGATTCGCAGGTGATAAGTATATTCTCCCCTCCAAAAAGCTCGATATTCTTAACAAGAGCCTTGGCTCTCGATGCACTTATATCATTAGTTACAAGATATCCGTTCTCCCCTATCCTCTGCAGAAGCTCGGTGGACTTGCCGCCGGGAGCCGCGCAGATATCAAGCACCTTATCGCCTTCTTTAACATTTAATGTTGCAGCAGGCAGCATGGCACTTGGTTCCTGAAGATAATATAAACCTGCAAAATAAAAGGGATGCTTCGACGCTGCAAATTCATCTTCATTGTAGTAGAATCCATTTTTGCACCATGGTATAGGAGTTAATTCTGCGGGACATTTCTTGATAAAATCTTCCACAGATATCTTTCCTGTATTTACGCGAAGAGCATGCCTTACATTTTTCTTAAGGGACTCTTTATATAAAAGGAGTCCCTCATCGCCTATCATTTTCTTCAGATTTTCTTCGAATGCTTCAGGAAGCTTCATTTTCTATCCTTTTCTTACTAATATCAATCTATATCTTCTTTATTCACCGGATCGGTATTTGGATAAAGTCTTGTATAAAGGAAGTCATATTCCTTCTTGAACTCCTCGTTCTCCGGCTCCATCTCATATACAGCAGCCATCTTCTCGATTGCTGTATTGTAGTCTTTTTTATTCTCATACAGCAGAACCTCGTTATATAAAAGCTCCGGAAGGAAAAGGTCATCATCTCCGTAAGGGGCGCCCTTAATATAATTCGCAGCTGTATCGTAATCATTCAGGCGAAGATAATATGACGAAAGCTGATATGCAACATAGTTCGTCATACCGTATTCGTTGGTAAACTCCTTATATGCATTTATCATCTTTTCATAGTTGCCTGTATTATAATAGCACGCAGCAAGCAGTATATATACGCTCTTGCTTCCGTTTGAGGCAGCGACCTCAAGGTCCGGTATCAGGCTCTCAGGATCTTCCTTGCCATAACCGGACATAGTCCTTGCGAACTGAAGGAGCTGTTCAACCCGATTAAAATCAAGGGATCCTTCATTTTCCTTCTTAAGCTCCTCTAAGGTTATAACTGCATCAGCATACTTCTTGCATTTTATCTCTGCGGTTCCCAGATACATTTTGGTATCCAGATCCATTTTCTTCGAAAAAAGCTGCTTTTCATTCAGTGACTCGTTAAAATATTCAATTGCCTTCTCATAATTTCCGGCCTTAAACTCAGCGATTCCTTTATCTCTCAGTTCTTCCTTGTCAGAGATAAGTGCCTTTACAAAAAGAAATGTCAGAAGTGCGATAAGTATCGTAGATACTATATAAATGATGAGCAGCTGGATCTGACGTCTTCTTCTATCGCTGTCAACCGGTTTTCTTCCGGATCTGTCTGCCATATAACTGGTCTCCTAAATCATACTAGTTATTGCTGTAATATGTCTTTGCAAAGTTCCAAGAATCCTTGCACATTCTTGTAAGATCAAATTCAGCCTTCCATCCAAGTTCCTTAAGTGCCTTAGCAGGATCTGCATAACACATAGCGATATCGCCTGCTCTTCTTGGCTTGATGCTGTATGGAACCTTAACTCCGTTAACCTTCTCAAAGGCTTTAACGATATCAAGAACGCTGTATCCGATACCTGTACCAAGGTTGTATACATTTACTTCATTACAGCTCATTACCTTATCAACTGAATTTACATGTCCCTTTGCAAGATCTACAACGTGGATGTAGTCTCTTACGCCTGTTCCGTCAGGTGTATCATAATCATCACCGAATACTCCAAGCTCAGGAAGCTTTCCTGATGCTACCTGCATGATGTATGGCATAAGATTGTTTGGAATACCATTTGGAACCTCTCCGAGAAGGCCGCTCTCGTGAGCACCGATCGGATTGAAATAGCGAAGGAGTATTACACTCCACTCAGGATCTGCAGTATGGAAGTCTGTAAGGATCTGCTCGATCATATGCTTTGTCCAGCCATATGGATTGGTACAGATTCCCTTTGGACATTCCTCTGTGATAGGAATAAATGCAGGATTTCCGTAAACTGTTGCTGAAGAAGAGAAAATGATTCTCTTACAGCCATATTCATTCATCAGCTTGCAGAGATTAAGTGTTCCTGCAATATTGTTCTCATAATAAAAAAGAGGCTTCTTAACTGATTCACCTACAGCCTTAAGTCCTGCAAAATGGATAACTGCATCGAACTTGTTCTCTTCAAAGATTACTCTCATTGTTTCCGGCTTAAGCATATCTGCATTATAGAACTTTACAGTTTTGCCTGTTATAGACTGAATCTTATCAATTACCTCTTCCTTTGAATTGTAAAGGTTATCGAATATTACAACCTCGTGACCACTGTTAAGAAGTTCAACACAAGTATGAGATCCGATATAACCGGTTCCTCCTGAAACAAGAATCTTCATTTCTTATTACCTCCGTTAATATGTTATTATAAATTTTTTTTGATTTGACAATAGATGTTTTACTGTGATAATATTCTCACTAGTGTTAGCCGGCATGTCGGAATGGCAGACGATGCAGACTCAAAATCTGTTGCGGGTAACCGCGTGTGGGTTCAAGTCCCACTGCCGGCACTCTGAATGCATTTCACAGTTTATCATAAACTTGTAAAATATACAAGAAAAATGGCTTATAATAAATGCCTGTACGGATGTTTTTCAAAGCAACCGTACAGGCATTTATTATTTATATTTCTATATTAGTTTCCGAAGTAAGAAAAATGCATATAGTCAACCCAGTTTCCCCATCTTCCCTGGGTAAAACCGTACTTGTTGAGCACTTTTGCAACCTCACTGTCTTCGCCGATGGAATAAGGATTAACTCCCGGCTCATAAAGAGTACCAACGTAAATAGATACGGTGCCGTCATCATTTATCTTGCCGTAATAGTTTTCATTCGGGTTGATATCCACTGCAAGTCCGCATCCATGCTGTCCGCTGTCATAATCATAATCATATCCGCCAAGAGAATTAATCGGGAACTGCTCAGGAAGCTCATATATCTCCTCGAAGCACTTCTTAACAGATTCTGCTACAGCCTTATTAATGTAAATGGTAAAGGTCCTTGTATACTTCTCTCCTGATTCACCGCTTACAAAATCCCAGGCCTTGATCTCTATCGGAACCATGTTCGCATCAGCCTCTGCCTGACTGTCATACATTGCATCGGTTCTGTGAACTATCTCTTTGCTGCCGAATATACGTCTGTATTTCATCTCATACGACTCATATTCAGAGGTATAGTCAGTTACAAGCTTACCCTTCTCTACAAGGTTACTGCCATAATATCCGTTAAACGAAGTATCAACCTTGCCTTCCTTAATGACATATTTTCCGTCAGATGTAACGCCAAGTCCGTCATAATACTGCCATACATAACCGTCTATTACATAAAACTGCTCGCCCTTATACTCTGCGATAAGAGTTTTTTCTACCAGCTTACCGCCCTCTACATAACAGTAATTTCCGTTATACTGATCATAGATAAGACCGGTCTTGCTAAAAATCACCTTTCCGTTAACTACATACCATTTGCCATAATCATTTGAAGCCATGCCATTGTAATTAAAATCAATACGGCCATTTCTTACAACATACCAATTTCCGTTACTGCTGTTCTTGACTACAATAGGATAATAATTGTATTCAACCTTTCCGTTATGTACGTACCACCATGCGGTAGTACCGTTTACAACGCCGTGGATTACATCTGTCTTTGTCTTAGCAACAAGTCCATCCTCAAAATAATACCAGTCATAGGTCTCATCCATGGCAAAGCCTGTATAATGCAGCTGTGCTTTACCATTTCTGATATAACGAAGCTTCTTGCCGGTATTTACAGCCCTTGTGACAAATGTTATCTTACCGTTTACGATATACCACCAGGCTGTCTTACCATTTGCCTCGCCCTTAACTATGGTTGTCATATCTGTGGCAGCCTTACCGTCCACAAAATAATACCATCCGTTTGTACCCTTGGCAAAACCATCGTAATGAAGCTGAGCCTTTCCGTTCTTGATATAGCGCATGTATTTTCCGGTATTTCTGGCGCCAGTGATGAAATACACCTTTCCGCCATTAATATACCACCATGCTGTCTGGCCCTTAACTTCACCCTTGATGATAGTTGTAAGCGATGTGGCAACCTCTCCGTCCTGATAATAATACCAGTTTCCGCCATCCTCGGCAAAACCGGTATAATTCTCATCTACTGCAGCACTACTCTTCTTATCGCTCGTTGTGAAGATAAGAACAGCCGATAAGAGCAGTAATGAACAGAGAACAAGCAAGATCTTTTTCTCTTTCATTCTCATATTTTTCCCTCCAGTTTATTTTATTTTTTTAGCAACCACCACAAATCTTCCGTTGTCCGTATGATACGAACAGGTTGAAAGTGTCAGAAGCTTATCACCGTACTCAGCCGTAACAGGAATATTGTAATCCGTGAGGGATTTAATATTCTCAACATAACTGTCAAAGGCCTTTTCATCCTCTGCATCAAAGAAATCGTAATACTTAAAGCCGGTATCATCCTTTGACTTGATATATGTCTTAAAAGCCGCTATAACCTCATAGGTATTATCTCCGTATATCGTATCGAAGGTAATATATTTGTGAGATTTATAGAAGGATTCATCCTCATAATCAACCAGCTCTCTGAACATGGTCTTGGTCTTCATGTGATGTCCGTAAATGATGATGTTATCGGAAGGTCTCTTAAGATCTGATGAGGTATCGACAAAAAGCGTACCTGCTATACTGTAATCGCCGTTAAAATCCCTTCTCAGGTAATACTGCTCATCAGATGGTGTCATCATTACCGGATAATCGATATTCGTTCCTTCGATCTTCAGCCATCCGATAAAATCACTGTTCTCAGTATAGATATCCTTAAACTTATACTGAACCTTAACACCGTTAACAACTGCAAAAAGCTTTTTAACTACGACCTTCTCTTCCTTCTTCTTATCACTTGAATCGGGATTTACGACCTTCTCTTCAACCTCATCAACTATTGCGTCATCCGGCGGATGCTCCTGATCCACGTCAATGACCATGGTTCTCAGCTTTTTATATTCTTTTTCATTTTTATAGGTTCTGTAATAATACAGCCCGATATAGCCGGCCGAAAAACAGAAAACAGCTGCAAATATAAATATAAGTATATTGTACAGCTTGTTCTTACTTTTCTTTTTGGCATTCTTGGCGTCCTCGGCGTACTTCTCCGCCAGGGCTTTATTTTTCTCAACAGAAGACGTAACCGCGTCATTCGAATAACTCTTCAGACTGTCGCCCGCCCTCTTCATGATCTCTTCTTCGTCAAATCTTTCGCTCATTAAATGATCACCTGTAATTATGAAATATGGACCTGCTAGTGTCAGGTCCATATTTTAAAAATACTTTTTGCTTCCCCAGAGATTTGCCTGTTTTAAAGCCGTATATTCGCTATACGCCTGTTCAAGGATCTGTTTCTCATTCGGGAATTTCAACAAATGATACGCCTCATGGTACTTGTAGTAACCTGAGTCCAAAAAATACTCTTCTCTCTGAGGCTTACTGTAATAGCTGTCAGCCTGCATAAGATACCAGTGAACATCTTTATTCACCACATCATATGAAGTATTAAATGTATAATTGCTCTTACCTACATATTTAATTATCTGGGCTGTAACTCCTGTCTCTTCCTTTACCTCTCGAAGTGCAGTCTCACTGAATTTCTCGTCTTTCTCAACCGTTCCCTTCGGAAGTACCCAGCCTTCATATTTGTTTCTGTAATTTTTGTAAAGTAATAATATCTTACCTCTGAAGATTACCACACCACCACAGCTAGTTGCTTCTATCACTGCAAAACCTCCTGTTTCGGATCTTTTGTCCGAAGAGTGTGTAAAAATATGATATAAGTATATCAGTATGTTCTTTAAATATCAACGATTTTTGTAATATTCATCAAAGATTTCTTTGGCTACACTGCTGCCTGAAAGCTGATTTGAGGTATAGTCTTCAACGATCACGCTTACTACAATATCAGGATTATCCACATTCGAATAACCCACAAACCATGAGTTGCAGTTACCATTATTATCAAACTCTGCAGTACCGGTTTTTCCTGCAACCGTATATTCTGTTTCAGCAAAATATGACGAAGCCGTACCGTATTCGCACACGCCCTTAAGCATATCCGAAAGTATGTCTGCCTCTCTCTCAGTCATTACAGTAACCGAGCCCTTACTCTTATATTCCTTGACGATCGCACCGTTGCTGTTCTTGATCGACTTTACGATATATGGCTTCTTAACTCTTCCGCCATTTGCTATAGCACACATGATAAGTGCATTATGAAGCGGCGTGATGCTTGTATTTCCCTGTCCGATAGCAGTCTGCGGTATCTCCGAAGGATCACTGCTGCCATTTATCTCAAAGGTTGATTTCTTATATTCCCCGTCATATGGAAGCTTGCTGTTGAAAAGCAGCTCATCTGCGGTCTTTCTGTATTTTTCCCTATCAAGTCCTGTTCCTATGGTTGCAAAGCTTGTATTGCATGAATATGCAACAGACTCTGCAAGATCAAGCGTACCATGTGTTCTGTTGCCTGCGCAGCTTATCTCAACGCCGTGAAGTATCGTATCACCCTCACAGTCATATTCGTACTTTCTGTAATCCGGATTCTCCCTGATATATTCAAGTGCTGTGACTATCTTAAATGTGGAGCCCGGCGCATACAGACCGTCTGTGGCACGGTTTAGCATTATGGTACTTTCCTGTCCCTCTTCTGTATGAATATACTCCCAGACATTTTCAATATCATTTGGATCAAATGAAGGCTTTGAAACCATTGCAAGTATACGTCCTGTTGAAGGCTCTATGATCACAACCGCACCATTGGCATTTCCAAGTGCATCATAAGCTGTCTGCTGCAGATCTGCATTCAAGGTGGTTACAACCGTATCTCCCGGATTCTTCTCCTTCTTAAAATCCTGCTTCAGTTTGCTGATGATATCCACATTTGAAGTATAGAGATCAAAGTTATAAGTAAGCTCGATTCCGGAACGGCCGTACTCGTTATAACCTACAACATGGGCAAATACATCACCGTAAGGATAATCTCTCTTCTCATTTCCGTTATCATCAGTCAGTGTCTGCGCAAGAATTTTACCGTCAGAGGATTCGATATTTCCCCTCACGATATCCTCGTTGTAGTAATCCTGACGCTTATTGTTGGCGTTTGCTATAACCTTCTTCGAATCATGTACCATAAAATAAATGATATGCGAAAAAAGTCCGAGGAACACAAGAACTATAATGTTCGTCATAACAACGACCGGACGGTTTTTTCTCTTAAGTTTTTGTTTTACTTCCTCCTCATGCCTGAGAAATGCCTCCAGGTCCATATTCGGCCTCTCCTGCATCACTGAGTCTTTGTTTTTCTTTTTCGACATATTCCGCCTCATCATTTACTAAAATATATGTATACTGAACTATCGAATACATTATAAGCGTACTGAATACCGATGATATTCCGTGGCTTATAAGCGGCAGCGTAACTCCCGTTGAAGGGATGAATTTTGTAACTCCTCCGATATTGAGAAGCACCTGAATTATCATACATACCGCTATTCCAAAGGTAATATATTTGTAGAATGGACTTCTGCATTTCATGGCAATATTACACATTGCTATGAAGCTGCTGAGATAGATAAGTATCAGCGAAAGTCCGAATATAACGCCAAGCTCTTCGCATATTGCAGCGAATATAAAATCACTCTCCGAAACCGGAATATATCCCGGCATACCGTCTCCGAGTCCGGCTCCGATAAATCCTCCGGTACCTATCGCAAAAAGCGATTCGCTTAGCTGATAGCCTCCTCCGTAGATATCAGCAAAAGGATCCTTCCACGCATTCACTCTGGTCATAACATGGCCGAAAAGCGATGTATCCTTGAAAAGTATATATCCGACCGCGACAGCTCCTACCGCCGCAAGTATTCCTCCGATAAGGAACCTTGCTCTTGATGTTGCAAGGTAAACCATGGAGATATAGCAGATATAAAAGATAAGCATTGCGCCGAAGTCCTTCTCTGCTATGAGTATCAGCAGGAAAAGCACGGAAATGACAGCATTTATAATGATATCAGCCATTGTATTTGCCTTAACAAGGCTGCTTGCCGCAAAAAATATAAAAAGTATCTTAACAAATTCCATCGGCTGAGCCGTAAAGCTTCCGATATGTATCCAGTTTCTTGAACCGTAGATTGAGAGTCCAAGCCCCGGGATAAATACAGTCAGAAGAAACATAAGGCCTGTCACGCCGAAGAAAACATTCCATTTTCTTATATTCTTCAGTCTTCTCAGTATAAAAGGGATAAATGATGTTGCAAAAAGCGCTCCGGTTCCCATGACCGCCTGCCTTATAGCAAGCTGGAAATCCAGTCTTGTAAGCATGATATAACCTATCATCAGCAGAAAGACCATATTGTTGGTTATCAGCCGGGAGACGTTTTTGTAGCACTGGTGAAAGATCACCATATACATCACGCAGACAAAAACCTGCGAAAGATAAAAAAGAACAAACTTCAGCTCATGCTTCCACAGAAAAAGCTTCATATAACACATTAAATGAATTGCAAAGATATAGAAAACCTGCTTATTCAGGTTACTGGTTCTTTTCTTCTTGTTCTTTGCAACAAAGTACGAAAAGCATTTAAATGTGTAAAGCGCCATGAAAATGAGCGTCAGATATTTTGTTATAGCTGTAAAAATCCTGATCATAATATATTCCTGTTGTCAAAGTGTCCTTCGGTAATACTGCATTTTTCTATATAAGCAGGCTTCTTCTCTCCGCCGGATAAGATATATCCGATAAGCGCCGATATATCATCAGACGACTCATCAAGAAGATCCAGCTTGATCACAGTATTCTCATCAGAGTATATAAACCCTTCAAGACTGTCCTTTAACAGTAAAAGTCTGTTGTCCATAAGTCTGTTATAGCGTAGTTTATCACATATTATATAAAAATACCGCCCGCTTCGCTCATCTTTAAGAAAAGCTTTAGATTTTTCAACCGGCTGATCAGTGATCATAAGCGTCTCATGCCCATAGCAAAGTAAAAGCTTTTCTGCGTTTCTGCCATAAGAAACTCCTGCAAGCTCAGTACTTGTAAGCTCATGCGACTGTTCAAAATACAGTCTTCTGCAGGATGAAATTTCCGCACTGCCCTTCTTATCCGAATTAGCTTCTCTATCATTCTCACCTGAAACAGCTTCTGTGTCTTTCTCACATGAAACAGCCTCTGTGTCTTTCTCACCCAGAACTGCTTCTGTGTCTTTCTCACCTGAAACTGCCTCTGTGTCAGCTGTCGAAACTGCTGCATTATCATATATCAGCTTCTCTCTGAAGAAATCAGCCGCTTTATCATTATATGCATATAATGATGACGCAAGGATAACTGTTTTGTCTTTTAAAAGCTTCCTTCCAAGAAGCATTGCAAGATCATCTATGCATCTTATATAAAGGCTGTCAAAGTTCTTTAAGAATTTCTCTTCTGTAATAGCCTTGAAATACTCTTCATCCTTCTCTCTATGAATATAAGGAAATGCAAGAGTAACATCTGAAAATGATGAAAAACCTTCTCTTAGTTCACATAACTCATTTATAGTAAACCTATCTGCATCCAAACATACATTATAACTGATCATGCCCTCATCTGAAGCATTTCCTCCAGCCTTTAATGCTTCAAAAGCCTTCAGAAGATTTCCCGCTGTCTTCATATTCTCCACTCCGAAGAAAATCTCCTTGTGAAGCTTTTTATCCTCACATTCTGAAACATCTGTCACATCATCCGCACTCATGCTATCTGCTGCATCTGTCCCGACATGTCTTCTGCATCCATCAAGTATATTTTTCTCAAGCTCTTCGATAAGCTTCCTTCGAAGATTCTTAAGCTCTGAAAAGCTGACAAAGCTTTTTTCATCATTATTTATCACTATCTCAGAAGGATAATATCCGGTATTACCAAAGGCGGCTATCTTGGATCTTATGGCTTCCGTAGAAACAGCACTGCTTTTTGCTGCCTCAGCAATGCTTCCCTCAGCTTCTGCACTCGCCCTGTCTGAGATAAGTCTCATAGTTATCGGTCTTCCGACCATGATATCACATTCAAGCCTTACCGGTACAAGTTTTTCATTTTCGAGTATATTTTCTCTGATACTGTTTAGAAGAGCATCATTTATCTTTCTATATACAGGCGCATCGATAGATATCATATTACTCTTCGGTGCATTTAAGACAAGTGTTTCGCCTCTTCGGGCTGCTTTATCCGAGGTAAGCTCTATTACAATTCCGTCCTTAAGCTTAAGAGTAAGCACATCCTTTTTATTTACGGCATCGCTAAGTCTTATAAGCACCTTTCCGCGGCCGGCTGAGCTTACATTTCCGATCTCAACTCCCTTATGACCCGGAGCCTCGCTGTCGATCATTTCTTCATTCTGATTGCCATACAGATATCCGCCCGAAAAGCCTCCGCGGTTAAAAATATCAGCAAGATTTCTGATAAGCCTCTCGCATTTTTTCTCACTGAAGGAGCCGCTGATATGGTCATTTGCAATCTCTTTATACGCACTTACGACAGCAGCTGTATAATACTCGCCCTTCATTCTTCCCTCTATCTTAAGCGAGTCAACTCCTGCATCTATAAGCATCGGCACATCCATCAGGGTACACATATCCTTCATCGACATACTGTATGAACCGTTATATTTCTTGCGGCAAGGCTGAGCGCAGCGGCCTCTGTTGCCGCTTCTGTCGCCTATCATACTGCTGAGAAGGCATCTTCCGCTGTATGAATAACACATAGCACCATGAACGAAGGTTTCGATCTCAATATCAACCTTTCTCTTTATATCGGCTATCTCTTTCAGTGTAAGCTCCCTGGCAGGGATAACTCTTGTCGCCCCAAGCTCCTTAAGCCATGCGGCAGCCTCACTGCTGCAGATATTCATCTGTGTGCTTGCATGTACCGGCAGATCCGGAAAAGTCTCCCTGACAAGCTTAAAAACGCCCATATCCTGAACGATAACGGCGTCAAGTCCACATTCGTAAAATGGATTCAGATACTCTATAAGCGCACGGATTTCGGCATTTTTAAAAAGGGTGTTAACAGTCATATAAACCTTAACACCCTTTAAATGAGCTTTATCAATAACTCTGCAGAGCTCTGATGTATCAAAATTTTTAGCATAAGCCCTTGCGCCAAAACGCGTACCTGCAAGATAGCAGGCATCAGCGCCCGCATTTACAGCTGCATTAAACGACTCAAGAGAACCGCACGGCGCCAGGATCTCTACCGTTTTATTTGTCATAAATCCTGTCCTTTTCAGCCTCAAGCTGAACGATCTTTCTCTGGAGAGCAGTTATCTGCTCCTTATATTCCTCCACAAGCTTAAGTGAAGCCTCATGCTTGATCTGGCTTTCAATAACCTCATGACGAAGATCATAAAGCTGTCTTTCCTTATCAGAATCATCTCTGACAGCCTCATCAGCAATCTTCTTAGCCTTGAAATAATCATCAGCTATATTAAGAGCAAGCAGTATTCCCTGATACTCAGTATTCATTCTTCTGTACTGCTCAGATGTCTTGCATTCAGATATCTTTCCGTTAATATAACTGGCTACATTCTGAAGATACTCTTCCCCCTCATATCCGCTAAGGGTATAAACTTTACCGTTAATAACAACAGGTATATCTATTTTCTGCCCCATACTATTAACCCTTTCTTATATTTAGCCAAATCATTCTTTAGGTATCGGAATATTGAAATGTCTGTAACAGTTATCTGTTACAACTCTTCCTCTTCCGGTCCTGTTAATGAAGCCGTTCTTGATAAGATACGGTTCATAAACATCCTCTATGGTTCCTGAATCCTCTCCTATGGCAGCCGCAAGTGTATCAACTCCCACAGGTCCTCCGCCGAATTTATTGATTATGGTGAAAATGATGTTTCTATCGGTATCATCAAGTCCGGCAGAATCAACGTCAAGCTTATCCAGCGCTTCCTTTGCCATATTATAATCTATATTTTTCTTTCTTTCAACCTCTGCGAAATCCCTGACTCTTCTAAGGAGCCTGTTAGCGATACGCGGGGTTCCTCTCGATCTTTTTGCTATCTCAAGAGCGCCTTCTTCATCCGTCTCTATACCAAGAACCTTAGCCGATCTTATGATGATCTGCATCAGCTCACTGACATTGTAGAACTCAAGTCTTGATACAACTCCGAAGCGGTCTCTGAGTGGTGCCGAAAGCATTCCCGCCCTTGTTGTTGCACCTATCAGTGTGAATTTCGGAAGATCAAGTCTTATGGATCTTGCGCCCTGTCCCTTTCCGATAACTATGTCGATTGCAAAATCCTCCATAGCCGGATAGAGAACCTCTTCCACCTGTCTGTTCAGTCTATGTATCTCGTCAATGAAGAGCACATCATTTTCAGACAGATTATTCAGGATCGCTGCTATCTCTCCCGGCTTTTCAATAGCCGGTCCGGAGGTTATCTTGATATTTACGCCCATTTCCTCCGCTATGATATTTGCAAGAGTAGTCTTACCGAGACCAGGCGGTCCGTAAAGGAGCACATGATCAAGGTTTTCCTTTCTCTTCTTTGCAGCCTCTATAAATATCTTAAGGTTCTGTTTTACTTTTTCCTGTCCGATATATTCCTTAAGACTTGAAGGTCTGAGTCCCTTCTCTATCTTATCCTCTTCAGGAATAACATCGGTTGTTATAATTCTTTTCTTCTCCATATATAGCATCCTGATCAAAGATTTTTTAACGCCTCTTTGATGATCTGTTCAGCGGTCTTACTATCCTTATCCTTAACCTTCTTAACGGCCTTCATTGCATCAAACTTTGAATAGCCGAGAGCTGTAAGAGCCATTGCTGCATCAACGACGTTATCCTTCGATACATCAGAATCCGAATCTGAAATGATATCGTCATCAGCTGACATATCCTCAAGCTTTATCTTATCCCTGAGATCGATTATAACTCTCTCAGCGGTCTTGGTGCCTATACCATTTGCTTTACTGATAGCCTTTGTATCCTTGGAAATGACTGCCATGGCAAGTTCATCAACCGTAAGCTCTGAAAGTATCGCGATCGCACCCTTTGGTCCGATTCCGCTTATAGCGATAAGACTGATGAAGGTTTCCTTCTCTCTGAGAGAATTAAAGCCGTACAGCATAAATATATCCTCTCTGACATAAAGATATGTGTAAAGCCTTACCTCTTCACCGATATCAGGAAGTGATCTTATGACATTCGAAGATACAACTATCTCATAACCGATACCACTGTTCTCGATAATGACGGAGTTTTCGGTCACGCTGTCAAGTATTCCTTTTACGAAAGCAATCATACTAATTTACCTCTAAACTAATAAAGATCAATCGAACAGTAAAAGCTGTTCGATTGATCTTTAATTTGCGATAAAATTTTACAGGAATTCGAAATCTGCGTCTTCCTCTTCTTCGCCATCGCCTATCATGACCTTTGAAGGCTTTCTGTTATCTTCAATCTCACCAACGAATACTTCGTCATCATCTCCGCCGAATACATCATTTGCTTTCTCTTCTGCATTCTCAAAGAACTTAGATGCTGCCGACTTCTTATCATCCTTTGGCTCTGTTTTTGGAGTAGCTTTTCCTGATCCTGCACCACTGACGATCTTGTCACTTTCAGCCTTCGCTCTGGCAAGTATTTCAGCTGCAGACTTCTGTGCCTCCTCGATGATCTTCTTAGCTTTCTCAGAATCTTCAGCACTTACTGAGCCGCCCTTACCGACTTTACTCTCGAGCTCGAATATCTTAACTCTTGATTCCTCAATGTCCTTCTTAAGTTTTGCATTCTCCTCTGAAAGTCTGTTGTTCTCAGAGATTGCATCGTCATAAGCCTTATAAACAGTTTCCTTGAATGAATCAACGTCTATCTTGTTATATCCAAAGAGCCCTTTCTTAAACGATTGCGTCTTTATATCGATTGGTTGAATCATAGTTACTATACCCTCCATGCAAATATATTCTTTTAAAATTATAACATATTTTTAAATCATTTCAATATCAATTTTTACGTAAACATAATATTATTTTATAACTTTTTCTAAAAATGTCAATAATCCGAATCACGAACTCTGCGTGTTTTCGGGATTAAAAATGCTATTTTTGAAAAAGTTAACAGTTCATTAACAAATTTATGTTTTAATACAGCATTTTATAGTTTGTATCGGTAGTGAGAAAATCGATATTATTGATAAGGATCATCCTGACTATGCCCTTCTCTTCTATAAGCTTTGAAACGCTGTCATGGTAATATCTGAGATCTACAACATAGATATCTCTATAGTTTGCAGCAAGAAATGGTATCAGCGCATGTGCGTAGGAATCCTTAACGATAAGTATGGGCTTATCATTATCTGAGTCCGGGTTCACTCTCGCATCACTTGTTATGTGGATTATGGAATGATTGCCATCGAGAAAGACCGTATATTTATCCTTTATCTCAAGATTCTCTCTGTGAAGAAGCGAATCCTCTTCCCAGCCTTCATCCATATAATCAACATGATAGCTGTAATATTTTTCATCCAGAGCACTAAGCTTGTCGCCTTCTACGCCGTAAAGAGGTGCCTTTGAATAAAGCGTCCCGAAGAAAGGATCTGCATTTCCGGCCGCATCCTCATATACAAGATAATCCGGAACGACTATGCCAAGATCATCTGCAAGACAGTTATACGCTATAGCCGCGCCGCTCTGAGTCCAATGATGGTCTGTGCTGAAGAAGATACCGCTCTCCCTCTGGGCATACAGTGCATCCGTTGCATCCGTAAGCTTTATATCCGGAGAAACCCTTTCATGTATAAGCATAAGTGCCTTCTTCTGGTCATCGATCGGAGCCCCGTAAGGGAGCTTATCTCTGTAGATATATGATGCAGTAGCCGTAACAAGCATATTTACCGGAAGCTCCGGATGAGCCTCTTTAAACTCATTTATATACCTGATATTATCGCCGAGGATCTTTTCATCATACTGATAATCCTGCACTATCATATCATTATCGGTAAAATATACTCCATTTATCTTTCTCTGACCCATGAGATAAGACGCCGTGGTATCAAGCTTCACAAGATCATCCTTGAAAATGATCTGGTCCGCCAGATAATCCTCAAATTCACTCATGAACTTTCCGCTCGCAACGGTCCTCGCAGAGAATTCCGGAAATGACTTAAGAGTACGGTTCTCCATATCCGAGAAGTCCCTGTCCTTAAGTATTATGCTTCCGACGGTGAAAACCGCCAGATATAATATAAATGTTATTATGATCAACTTATTTCTCATTTTATCTTCCCTAGAATCTAAAATATAAAAACGGATTAAATGAATCGCTCGCAAGTCCTGCGGTTGCAAGAGTCATAACTATAAGTATGAATATCACCGTACATGCTGTATAAAGCTTCTGATAATTCCAATAGATAAGCTTGTCTCTCAGGTTCTTCACTAAAAGCGTTGAACCGACCGCTGCAACGATAAGTATACTGATATATGACATCAGATAAAATGCAGTCGCCTTATTCCAGAACTCCAGGCCGCCGAAGCCGAACATGCATTTAAGGACATTTCCGAGTTTCGAAAGGCTGTCATTTGCAAAGATCACCCAGCCCATATTTATCAAAAACAGGCTGTAGATATGTCTGACAAGCTTCGGAAGCTTTTCCAGCGCCTTAAGCAGAAAGCTCTTCTCTATCATAAGGATCACAAAATAGTATAAGCCCCAGATGATAAAATTCCATTCTGCACCATGCCAGAAGCCGGTAAGGAGCCAGACTATAAAAATGTTTAAGAACATTCTGCCCTTACCTTTTCTGTTGCCCCCGAGCGGTATATATACATAATCCCTGAACCAGCTCGAAAGCGATATGTGCCACCTTCTCCAGAATTCGGTTATGCTTGTTGAAATATACGGATGCTCGAAGTTCTCAAGGAACCTGAAGCCGAACATTCTTCCAAGACCTATCGCCATATCCGAATATCCCGAGAAGTCGTAGTATATCTGGAAGGAATAAGCAAATGAAGCAAGCCAGTACATGAATACCGTAGCTCTTCCGTCCGGTACCGCCATAAGCACTTCGTAGATCTCTCCGACAGTATTGGCGATAAGCACCTTCTTGCCGAGTCCGACAACAAATCTCATTACTCCTGAAGCAAAAAGATCTGCTGTTTCCTTTCTGTCCTTCAGCTGTTTTTCAATGGTGCTGTATCTAACGATCGGACCTGCGATAAGCTGAGGAAAAAGTGTGATATATGCAGCAAGATCTATGATATTCTTCTGTGATCTAACCTCTCCCCTGTAAACATCTACGCTGTAGGAAAGTATCTGGAAGGTATAAAATGATATACCAAGCGGAAGTGTAACATCAAGAAGCTTCGCTGTGAAGCCGCCGATCCTGCTAATATTTGATATAAAGAAATTACTGTATTTAAAGAATATCAGTATTCCGAGATTAACCGTGACAGAAAGTATGACGGCCAGCTTTGCCGCCTTAAGCTTTCCTTTTTCCCTGTAATAGCCTGTAAGAAGCCCCGAAACATATCCGACTATAATAGACGCTGCCATTACGAATATATATTTAGGCTCTCCCCAGCCATAGAAAACAAGGCTCACAAGAAGAAGTACCGTATTCTTGAGCTTCCGCGGCGTGATAAAATACAGCAGTAATACCGCCGGCAGAAACATATATAAAAATGTGATGCTTGAAAAAAGCATGATCATTCTCCTTCAATAGCTTCATTTATGAATCTGGATATCTTCATATTCTTCTCCGCCATGCTTCTCGGCGAATAGATATAAAGCTTATCCATAGCTCTGGTCATCGCAACATAAAACATACGTCTTTCTTCCTCAAGCTCATATTCTCTCCTGCTCTTTTTATGAGGAATCTCACCCTCAACACAGTTGATTATATGAACCTCGGAAAACTCGAGGCCCTTAGAGCTGTGCATAGTCATAAGCTGAATAGCATCAGCTCTGTCGCTCTGCATTTTGTTATATTCTTCTTCCAGAGTTTTTTTCTCTCTGATCGCGAAATCCGCAAGATCTCCAAAGCTTTCAAACTCCCTGGTTATGCTCTGAAACTCGTCCAGAAGATCTATAAACTCTCCTTCATCAAGAGCTCTTTCCTTTGAATACTCCGATACATATTTATCTATACCGACAACCTTCCTGATATAGCTTACAGCCGCAAGCGGACTAAGCTCTCTTATCCTTTCAAGATGGTTTCGAAGAAGCATCAGATTCGTCTGAAGGTACCCCTTGTCGGCCGTTCTTCTGATAAGCTCGTGGATATCTACATTTTCATCGATAAGTATATCTCTCGGAACATATCTAAGCGGCTTATTCATAAACCGCAGGAATCTTTTTCTGCTTCTGTCTCCATTTGCAAAGTAGAGATAATCCATGATACAGCTTACCATGGGACTGCTGAAGATGTCCGGCACGGCATCCTTCGCAACAAATGGAATATTATATTCTCTAAGCTTATATATTAGCCTTCTCGGACTCATATTCGTCCTGTAGAGAACCGCAATATCAGAAGCCTCAACACCTTTATCAAGGGAATCCCTGATACGAGATATCAGAAGCTCATTCTGAGTCGTGATATCCTTAACCTGCTGGATCTTGATCAGACCGTCACTCGAAGAAGCACTCTTAAGCTCCTTATCATATCTTTTTTTATTATGACTGATAAGCTTTCCCGACAGTCTTGTTATATCCTTTTTACATCTATAATTCGTTCTGAGCGTTACTATCTCCGCATCCTTATAGGTTTCCTTAAAGGACAGCATGATATCCGGTCTTGCGCCTCTGAAGCCGTAGATAGACTGGTCATCATCTCCCACAACAAAGAGATTGTTGAGAGGAGCCGCAAGCATTTTCAGTATCTCATACTGCAGGAGGTTCGTATCCTGAAATTCATCCACAAGAATATAAGGATATGACTTTCTGATAAGATCAAGAATGTCCGGACGTTCCTTAAGGAGAGTATAGCACATGTGCATCATATCGTTAAAATCCAGCTTGCCGGACTTTTTCTTAAGCTCCTTAAATCTGTTATAAATATTCCTGAATTGATGCTCCGGAAGGTCGCTGCTGTAATAGTTCTCTATATCGATAAGCTCGCTGTCGACCTTTTCAATCTGCCGTAGAACGCTGGTAATAAGCTCTTCGTTATCTGAAAGCCCCTGATCATCATTTGACAGAAGCCCTCTTATAAGCTTTCGTCTCTCTTCTTCAGTAAGGATATCTTCATTTCTGTAACCGTAGGCAGTTTTAATGACCCAGAAGAAAAATGAATGAAATGTACCGAATCTCACCTTTTCATCATCTCTGCTGCTGACAAATCTCTGTTTCATCGAATTTGCTGCAGCTCTGGTAAATGTGATGACAAGTATCCTTCCAGGCGCTACTCCTTCTATATCTATCAGATTTCTGATCCTTTCAACTATGACCGTTGTCTTGCCTGAACCGGGCGTACCCAGCACGAGCATAGGACCTTTAAACCATTTTATAGCTTTTATCTGATCTTCATTAAATCTTTCTGCCATAATCCTCTGCCTTTATTACGTAAAAAGAGCTGTGTATCATTTACTGACAACACAGCTCATTATTCTTAGAGATTTGCTCCGCAACACTTCTTATACTTCTTGCCAGAGCCGCACGGACAAGGATCGTTTCTTCCAACCTTTGGTGGCTTAATAACTGTATGTGATGATTTCTCAAGCTTATAAAGCTCTTCTCTTCTTTCCTTTGTAAGGAGTGCATCCCACTGTGGAAGCTCATAAAGCCACTGTGCATTACAGCTTACCATGTTCATGTAAAGCTTTTCCTTATCAAATCCAAGGTTTACTCTTGAATCCTCTGTAAGCTCTTCAAGATTATTGCTCATTGCAAGGCTGTCATCGATTCCGTCAAGGAAACCAACCATAGTCTCGATATCAACATCGAATCTCTCTGCAAGTTCCTTTACGGTACCCATAACAACTTCTGTTGGATTACCGAGAAGTACCTCGTAGATAGCCTTCTCCTTGTTGAAATATTTAAACCAGAAATCCTTGCCTTCCGGTGTTCTGTCATCAAGACCGTATGCGTGATCACGCCAATCCTTAAGTAAACTCATTGTATTCACCTCGTAAATATACTGTTTTTTGTCTTCTGAAAGCTAAACAATGCAAATTATAACAAACCATATTAACAACTGCAAGTATTTTTATTCATATCTGAGTGCGTCGATAGGATTAAGGTTTGACGCCTTAACAGATGGCAGAAGTCCGAAAATGATACCTATAAGCATTGAAAATACTACCGATACAACAATCGCAGGAATACTTATGGCTACAGGAACTGATGCGACATTACTGATAAAGTAAGCAAGTCCGATACCTGCGCCAACGCCGAGTATGCCTCCAAGACTGGTAAGAACCGCTGCCTCTGTAAGGAACTGACCGAGTATGGCTCTCTTTCTTGCGCCAAGTGCTTTCTTAAGACCTATCTCTCTCGTTCTCTCTGTTACAGACACAAGCATGATGTTCATAACGCCTATACCTCCAACAATAAGCGAGATACTTGCGATCCATATAAGCTGCTGGCTTGTGGTATTACTGAGCTCCTGAAGAGCCTTTACCTTCTCAAGCGTATTCTCACGCTTATATTTTATCTGGTTCTCATCATTTTGATTTTCGCTGCTTGTTATAAAGGAATTAAGGTATTCCTCAACCTCCTTACCTGCACTTGACATAGCTTCTGTTGACGTAGCCTTTACGATAACCTGGAAAGGCTGATCATACGAGAAAAGTTCAGGCCAGGCAGTTTCCGGAATAACTATAAATCCGGAATTACTCTCTCCGTAATATGTATACCACTCCTCAGGCGAATTGATAACAGGCTCGAAATCATCACTTTTATCAATAACTCCCGCAACTATGAATGGTATGCCTTTGATCTCAATAGTCTGGTTTACAGGTTCTTCACCCTCAAAAAGGCTATCAGCTGCGTTTCTATCAATGATGCAGACATTTCTTCTCTTGTTAAAATCATCCTGAACAAATTTACGTCCTGCTGTAATAAGATAATTATTGATATCTAAATACGAATTATCTGTTCCGATGATACGAAGTCCCTCTGCAGATCTGTCTCTGTAGCTAATGCCTTCATACATCTCATTTTCATGATAGATGCATACATTTGCCACATCCTTCATATCCTTCATGGTCTCAAGCATATTCCCATCAATTACAGGAATATTATCAAGATTCATGCCATCATACGGAGTGATATCATATCCGCCCATACTGAGCTTTACATCGACAAGATTATCTCCCGCACCAACAAGGTTGTTCTTGATCTGATCGTTAGTTCCCTTAATAGTCGATACTATGGCTATAATAGCTGCAATACCGATAATGATACCGAGCATAGTCAGAAATGAACGCATCTTATGACCGAATATACCCTGGAACGAAAGTCTTATATTCTCAAACATTCATTTTCCTCCTTAATAACCAAATGCATCCTCATAAGAGTCTGTATTAACACATTTCTTACCTTCCGATACATCCTTTCCGTAAGGGAAACAGATATATTCAGAGCCGTCAAGACCGGACTTTATCTCTATTACGCTTCCATATACAGTTTTACCGGTTTTAATGTATCTCTTCTTAAGACGTCCGTTTTCATTCATCATGACATAGTATTTACTGTTCTCACGTCTGACATATGAAAGCGGAAGGTATAATCCGTCGCTTCTGTAATCATCAAAGTTCTGGGACATATCAAGCGATATTCTCACAAACATTCCTTCGTTCAGATCATCACAAGGTTCATCTATAACTATAGTCACAGGATAATATGATGCAGACGTAGAACCACCATAGAAATCACTGAAAGATGGATCACCCTCTTCAAAAGGTGTCTTTGATATCTCAGTAACCTTTCCGGTGTACTGCTGTCCGTTTTCATAGCTGTAAATACTAACCGGCGTACCTATGACCATAGAATCGATCTTCCATTCGTTTATCGATGCAGTAGTCTGGTATCCGCCATCTGCAGAAATGACAGCTATCGGATTTCCTGAAGAAATATTTTCATCTGAAGTATCGAGCTTCTTGATAACACCGTTAATAGCCGCCTTAATCTCAGATTCTGTAAGAGACTTTTCCTTCTTCTGAAGATCGATCTCATACATTTTTACTCTGATCTTAAGCTCTTCTATCTTATTCTCTTTCTTCTTGATCTCAGCCTTAAGCTGGTCTCTGGTATATTCAGGCTCGATGTCTCCCGGGTCATCCGGATCGTCAAATGCATCAGGAGGTCCGTAGGTTCCGTCAGGATACATTACCCAGTCCGGATGCTCCTTAAGGATATCATCCCCTGTGTCTTCTGTCGGTTCCTCTGTAGGATCCTCTGTATCTGCATCCGATGGAGATGCCGTAGGAGCTTCTGTAGGTGCCTCTGTCGGCTCCTCTGTTATCTCTTCGGTTGTTGTTTTATCCTCTATAGGAACGATATTCTTAAGCTTTTCAAGCTGTCTCTCAGCCAGGCTTACATCTGTCTTATATACCTCAAGCTGGGTCCTCATGGTTTCAACCTCAAGCTCCTTCTGAGTCATATCGAACTTAAGGATAGCATCTCCTGCCTTTACAGTATCGCCCTCTGAAACATAAACCTCTTCAATCACACTATTCATATCAGCGTATATCTTCTGATCAGTTGTAGCTGAGATATATCCCGAAGAATTCTCATCCGAAGGATCCCAGTATCCCTGATTGAGCATACTTACCGGCATACACTTTACAGGATTTGAATTCTTACGGTGATCCTTGTAAATCTTTACTCCTACTATCGTACCTACAACAAGGATTCCAAGAACAATAAGGGTAATAATCAGTTTTTTCATTCTTCATCACCCTCGCTTTCTTCATTTAGTATGCTCATCAGTCTGTCTGATGCATTACTGAAGGATGCTTCTTCAGATACACCTTCATCATACAGTGCTGCTTCTGCAGCGGCTGAAACATTTTCCTCTGTGATCCCGGCAGTGCCCTCCGGTGTCTTCGCATCAGAGCCTCCTGCTGCAGCAGTATTCTCATCAGTTTTATAATCAGCAACAACCTTATTCAGGTTCTTCTCATCTTTGGTAATACGTCCATCGAAGATAGTGATTATTCTGTCCGCATACTCAGCTATCTCTCTTGCATGAGTGATCATAATGATCGTAACACCTTCATTATGAAGCTTCTCAAAAAGTCCCATGACCTGAATTCCGGATTTGGAATCCAGAGCACCGGTAGGTTCATCCGCAAGAAGTATCTTAGGACTGTTGACCATAGCTCTTGCTATCGCAACCCTCTGCTTCTGACCACCGGAAAGCTGGGTAGGTTTAAATGACATTCTGTCCTGAAGATCAACACTTGTCAGTGCATCTACACATTTCGGACGTCTTTCTCTTCTCGGAACCTTCGCATACTGAAGAGGAAGCTCAACATTCTGCAAAGCAGACTGTCTCGGAAGAAGGTTGAAATTCTGGAATACGAATCCTATACTTTTATTTCTTACCTTCGAAAGCTCCTTGTCCTTCATATTAGCGACCTCTGTTCCATCAAGGATATAACTTCCAGAGGTTGGCTTATCAAGGCATCCGATAATATTCATCAGGGTAGATTTTCCGGATCCTGACGGACCCATTATAGCTACATATTCACCCTCCTCGATACTGAGGCTGATATCATGAAGCACCGGCACATCCATTTTACCCTGTACATAATTCTTATTTATATTTTCGAGCAAAAGCAGCATTTCCTTCACCTCCGCCCGTTATCTGGCCTGACCCGGATTATCATCTGCGGCATTTTCTGCATCATCGGCTGAATCTGCTGCATCACCGGCGTTATCACCTGCGCCGTCTGTTTCGTATATCTTAACGTCTCTTCCGCTGTCATTTACGCCGGTCTCTCCAAAATCATTTTCATTGACATCGCCATCCTCGCCCGGATAAACATATGATCCGTCAGGCATCATAACAGCGTCCGAATCAATATCTCCGGCAGGGATAGCACCATCCGGAACCATACCCCCGTCATAATTGTCATATCCACCATCGAAGCTGTCGTCAAATCCACCATTAAAGCCGCCATCAAAATCATCGATATCATTCATCTGATTCATAATGTCTTCATAATTCGTTGTTGTCTTGCAGCCTTCAGATATATTACCATCCGGAAATGCGATATAATCCGATTCGGAAAGTCCGTCTGTTATCTGATAGAGCTCTTCCTCCTCTATATATTCGCCGACTGTAATCTTTCTCTTTTCAATCTTTTTATTATTATCTCTTGCCCAGACATAGTAATCATTTCCATCCTGAACAAGATAATATGATGACAGATATAAGCCTTCTCTTGCCACACTCTGTCCATGATCAAGCTCGATGTAAAGGTGCTGTCCAAGCATAAGTCCTGAACAGTCTTCAAGGTTTACATAAAATGTGTACTTTGATGCGCTCTCACCAGACATTCCGCCATAATAATCGTTGTTTCCACTGCTCTGCGGCTCGTAATCGATCTTTGAAACAGCGCCCTTCCAGACAACGTTCTGATCTACTCTTGAACGAACGATCACAGGTGTTCCTGCCATGATACTGCCGATATTTGTCTCGCTGATGGTTCCCTTAACTCTGTAATCACCATTTGCCATTATAGTTATAAATCCATTTTCGCCTCCGCCCTGATAGCCTGAATTATTATCCTGGTTGATCTTCTTGATCACACCATCCATAGGGCTGAATACTGTTGCTGAATTAACGGATTCTCTCTGTCTGTCAATCTCAAGCTGCTTGGTAGAAAGCTCATATTCGCACTCCTTTACCATGGCATACAGATTATTTATCTGGCTTGTGTAATTCAGATTGTCCTCTGCAGGAGCAAGCTCTCTCTGTTTGATAAGATCATTTATCTCGTCATTATAGCCGGAAATGGTATTCTTGATGTTGTCAAGCTCAAGCTCCATCTTCTGAAGATCAAGCTCCATTTCATCTGTGTCGTAAGAAAAAAGAGGATCATCCTTTTTAACTACATCGCCGATCTTTACAAAGATCTCCTTAACCTTCTTGTCTCCGTCCTTCTCTACCTGCTTGGTCTCCTGGGCTTCTACGATACCCATGTATCTGTTGTCAAGTCCGACATATGCTCCTGTAATATTCTTTACCGACTCAACATAAACAAGCCTTCCTTCGCTCTCACTATCCTTCTTCATATACTTCTTTACAAAAAAAACTGCTGCAGCCACAATCACAGCCACAACAAGAAAGATAATAAAAGCTTTGATCTTTTTACTCATTACGTACTCCTTTCACCTTCACGTAAAACATAAATTACAGGCTGATTATAACAAACAGCCTGTAATAATAACATTTATAAATACCTTAATATTTATTAATTTTTCTTAATATAAACTGCTTATCAAAAAAGTAAATATTCCCGCTATCAGGATATAAATTTAGATATAAGACATGCTGCAATCTGTCTATCATAAGATTAATTAAATAACAGCCGCATCTCTCCATACATGGTCAAGATCATAGAACTCCCTCATCTCACTAGAGAAGATGTGTACTACGATATTGTCATAGTCAAGAAGTATCCAGCCTCCCTCAGCTCTTCCTTCTCTTTCCTTAAGGTATATCTCATTGTCGCGGCATTTTTCTTCAACAGCGTCACACATTGCTTCAAGCTGATTTCTGTTGCTTCCGCTTGCGATGATAAATACATCCGAAACCGGTGAAAGTCCGCTTACATCCAGCCTTTTGATGTTATAGCCCTTCCTGTCGAGAAGTGCGTCGCATATTAACTCAATCTCTTGTTCTTTTTTCATTAAAGCTTATCTCCCAGTAAATTTAAATAATAAATGTAGGTCTTCTCTGTCATTTCATCGATTATATCAGTCTTCTCTCTAAGAAAATCAAGTGTATTCTTAAGAATATGAACTATGGCCTTATCAATATCCGTAAATGCCTCCTGCCTGATCTCCGGAAGCTCTTTGATGATCTTTCTGTTAGGCTCTATATAATCCGCCACAAAGATTATCTTGTCCATAAGTGTCATTTCCGGACGGCCGGTCGTATGATAGGTTATGGCGTCAAGTATCTCCTTATCAGTAACGCCGTATTTTGTCTTTGCATAATACGCACCGAGCTTGCCATGAAGAAGCTCCGGATCCTGTCTCTCGCTTTTATTTATATTTAATCCAAATTTTTCAGCCTTCTTCAGTTTCTCTTCTGTTGTAAGGCATTTTGCGCAGTCATGAAGAAGTCCTGCGATGCGGGCCTTCTGAAGGTCTGCCTTGTATGTCATAGCAAGACATGCAGCAGTATATTCAACACCTATAGAATGAACAAATCTCTTATCTGAAAGCTTAGCCTTAAGCTTTTCGAGCATTTCTTTTCTTTCCATATTTCCTCCGGAACAGATCAGCCGTAAACTGATCATTTATATAAGTTTCTAATCTTAATATATCTGTTAACCGCTTCAGGCAGATACATACTTACATCCTCGCCTTCAGCAACTTTTTTTCTGATCAATGATGAAGATACTGGATTCTTGTCCGTATGCAGAAATCCTATTCTTGCCTCCGAATGCTTTAAAGTATATCCATCCTTTAGCTTCTCCATCTCTTTTGTATCAACGTCATCCCTTACCGTAGCAAGAAATGTCATTACCTTGAAGAGCTCGTCTATCTCTCTCCAATAATACAGATTATGAAGGGTATCACCGCCGATTATGAAAAAATAATCATTTATAACGCCCTCCTCCTTATCCTTTTCGATAAGGTATCTCATGGTATCTATAGTATAAGTGATACCGCCCCTTTTAAGTTCTATATCAGAGGGAACAATATTCTTCAGACCTCTGACTGCCAGCTGTATCATATTCATTCTGTCATGATCTGAGATATCAGCATCTTTTTTATAATATGTATCACAATTAGGCATAATAAGAACCCTGTCAAGGCTGTACTCATTTAACGCAGCTTTGGCAAGGCTGATATGTCCGTTATGTATCGGATTAAATGAACCTCCGAGTATTCCAATCTTCATAAGTCTTCACTCCGAAAATATGTGTTTATCCGAATATTTAACGATCAGATCAGGCTCATTACTTAGGAAATTCAATAATAGGCTTTTCCTGATTTCTTTTGTATAATACTATCTTTCTGCCAATAACCTGAACAACCGTGCTTCTTGTTCTTTCAGCAAGAGTCTGTGCGATTTCCTTCGGATCATCGGTACAGTTCTTAAGAACATTGATCTTGATAAGCTCTCTCTTCTTGATAGCTTCTGCAACAGATTCAGAAAACTCAGGCGTAAGACTTGCCTTACCAAGAGAAAGGATAGGATCCATAGTCATGGCAAGACCTTTAAGATAGGCTCTTTCCTTACTAGTCATAATAACCACCTTTTATATTATTCATGATAATAGTCAAATTCATGACCATACATCTTTACTGTATCTCCGTCCTCTATTCCAAGGTCGTCGAGCATTTTCAGTATACCATTCTTCTTGAGGAAGTTCTGGAAGAAGATAAAGCCCTTCTCAGACTCAAGATTTGTGTAACCAAGCATTTTCTCAATACGAGGTCCTTCGATGATATATGTATGATCTTTCTCATCAGATTTCTTAACCTCAAATGGAAGCTCTGGGCTGTCGATCAGCTCGTTAACATCCATTTCCGGCTCAAATACGATAAGATCCTCCGGCGCTTCCTTAACCATTGTATCCACGCGGAGAAGCATTTCTCTAACTCCTTCTCCAGTAGCAGCGGATATCGGGAATATCTCTGCATCCGGGAATTCTTCCCTGATAAGTGAAAGCGATATATCTCTCTCCTCAGGGGTAAGAAGATCCAGTTTATTTGCCGCAATAACTGTAGGTCTCTCTAAAATGTTGCTGCTGTAGCTTCTCAGCTCTTCATTTATCATCTTAATGTCTTCTGCAGGATCACGTCCTTCAGAGCCTGATGCATCAACAACATGAATAAGCACCTTTGTTCTCTCGATATGTCGAAGGAATGCAAAGCCAAGTCCTTTACCTTCTGACGCTCCTTCGATAATACCAGGAATATCAGCCATAACAAAGCCCTTGCCTGCGCCAAGATCAACTACTCCAAGGTTTGGAACAAGAGTTGTAAAATGATAATCCGCTATCTTAGGTCTTGCATTTGAAACTCTCGCAAGAAGGCTGGATTTTCCAACGCTAGGAAAGCCTACAAGTCCTACGTCAGCTATCATTTTCAGCTCAAGAACAACAGTTTTCTCGATGGCAGGCTGTCCCGGCTGAGCATACTTCGGAGCCTGCATTACGCTTGTTACATAATGCTGATTACCCTTTCCACCATGTCCTCCACGAAGAAGTACGACCGGCTCAGTCTTGTCAGACATATCCATAATGACCTTTCCGGTCTCAAAATCCTTAATGACAGTTCCTTCAGGTACCTTAAGGATGATATCATTTCCGTTTGCACCATGACAGTTTTTCTTACCGCCCTCCTGACCGTCTTCTGCCTTAAATTTCTTAGCATTTCTGTAATCGATCAGAGTATTCAGTCCCTTATCCACTACAAATATAACGCTGCCGCCGTTACCGCCGTCACCGCCATCCGGTCCGCCATTTGGCACATATAATTCTCTTCTGAAGGAAACATGTCCGTCTCCTCCCTTGCCAGATCTTATAGTGATCTTCGCTCTGTCTGCAAACATTTTGACACCTCACTGTAAGGAAAATGATTTCTAAAAAACAGGGAGCTGATCATCTACCAGCTCCCTTAAAATGTCACCTTAGAATTATTCTGCAGGATGTACTGAAACCTGCTTCTTATCTCTTCCAAGTCTTTCGAATCTAACAACACCATCAACTAATGCAAAAAGTGTATCGTCTCCGCCACGTCCTACATTAAGTCCCGGATGAATCTTAGTTCCGCGCTGTCTGTATAAAATATTACCAGCTTTAACAAACTGTCCGTCTGCTCTCTTGGCACCGAGTCTCTTAGACTCAGAATCACGTCCGTTCTTTGTAGAACCAACACCTTTCTTGTGAGCAAAGAACTGTAAATCCATTCTTAACATCTGTTTTACACCTCCCTGATGTAAACTTTCACAAAATTTCGTCCTTTTTCCTCTTCTATACCGGTAAGCCCGATATACAGGGAATTTATCAGCAGTGCACTTTCACTGCTTACATCGGATACAACCTTACACCTAAGGCTGCCGCTTTCAGAAACTTCATAAATCACATGATCATCAGTCAGTCTTTCTATGGAATTAACAGTATTAAATGCAAGAGCTGAAACAGCGCTGCATACAATATCCTTCCCATAGTCAGCATAACCGGCATGACCATTCAGCGAAAATCCGAAATACTTATCATTTTTTTTGTAAAAAACTGCTTTGATCATATGAATTAAGCATTGATCGAATCAATCTTTACAAGTGTAAATGGCTGTCTGTGACCATTCTTCTTGTGATATCCTGTCTTCGGCTTATACTTGTAAACAACGACCTTCTTAGCCTTGCCTTCTCCAAGTACTGTAGCCTTTACAGTAGCGCTCTTTGCAGCATCACCACAGATAATATCTGAATCCTTACTTACAACGACAACATCAAATGAAACTGTTGCGTCCTTCTCTGCATTAAGCTTCTCTACCTTAATGATATCTCCCTCAGATACCTTGTACTGCTTTCCGCCTGTAGCAATTATTGCGTACATATGGTTTCCTCCTATCATTATTACTCGCCAACTGTGGCGTCACGTATAAAAACGCGCACTTTATGCCTCGTTGTGCGGCACACCTAGACAATATAGCATCTGTAAATACTCTTGTCAAGCATATTTTACTTGGATGTAGATATAACATCCTTGTTCTTACTTATATAATCAAGAAGCGATACTATTGCAAGCAATGTAGAAACAACAACAAGTACTGCTTCAAGTATTCCGATAGCGTCATGAACAGTTCCTGTAAACTCTGAGCCAAGGTCTGCTATAAGGAAGCATACCATGATCATCTGCATGACTGTCTTAACCTTACCCCACATACTTGCTGCTATTACACGTCCGTTATCTGCGGCAATAAGTCTGAAACCGCTTATGATAAACTCACGTCCGATCATAATGATAACAACAACACTGTAGAGTCTTCCAAGTCCGCAAAGTGCGATCATTGCAGAGCATACAAGAAGCTTGTCAGCAAGTGGATCCATGAATTTACCAAAATCTGTTACAAGATTATACTTTCTTGCAAGCTTTCCATCTACGAGATCGGAAAAGCTGGCTATGATAAATAAAGCCAGTGCATACCATTTATTTCCGGGTATCTTGTCAAAAACCATGAAGAATACAAAAAATGGTACAAGTATAGCTCTAAATGTTGTTATTTTGTTAGGCAAATTCATAATACTTATTCCTCCACTACGGCTGTCAGGTCATACTCTCCGGCCCCCGTGATCTTAGCCTTGAGTATGGTACCTGAAACTAATTCATAATTACATTTTACAAATACATAACCATCAACATCTGAAGCATCTCTGTAGCTTCTTGCTGCATATACGTCATCCTCCGGAATATATCCTTCTATCATGACATCAAGCTTTTTACCTACAAAGCGTTCATTTATATCAAGAGAAATTTCCTGCTGAAGATTCATGATCTCATCTCTGTAGCGTTCCTTGGTCTCTTCCGGTATCTGATCCGGGAAACCTGCTGCAGGAGTTCCCTCCTCAGGAGAATATGTAAATACTCCGACTCTGTCAAATTCCAGTTCATCTATCAGCTGAAGAAGATTTTCATGCTGCTCCTCAGTTTCTCCCGGAAATCCGGTGATAAATGTTGTCCTTATGGCAATATCAGGTATTCTCTCTCTAAGCTTTCCTACAATTCTGATTATACCCTCTCTGTCAAGCCTTCGGCCCATTCTTCTTAATATATCATCCTCGGTATGTTGGAGCGGCATATCAATATAATGACATATCTTAGGGTTTTCAGCTATCTCATCGATAAGCTCATCATAAATTTCTTCAGGATAACAATATAAAAGCCTTATCCATTCGATACCTTCTATCTCTGAAAGCTTCCTAAGAAGCAAATGAAGTGTTTTCTTACCGGTCTTATCCACACCGTAACAGGTTGTCTCCTGCGCTACTATCGTAAGCTCCTTAACGCCATCCTTGGCAAGATGCTCTGCCTGCTTTATAAGTATACTTTCCGGCACGCTTCTGTAGCTTCCTCTAAAATGAGGGATTGCACAGTAAGTACATCTCTTATTGCATCCTTCAGCAATCTTCAGGTAACCGGTATGTGTTACTCCGGTCGAAAGACGCTCTGACTCAAATACCGGAAGCCTGTCAAGGCTGTCGAAATAGTCTGGAGCCTTCTCTCCAGAAACAAGCCTGTCGATCGTGTCTGCTATATGATCAATAGATGACGTACCCAAAAATGCATCCACCTCAGGAAGCTCTGATCTTACCTCATCCTTATATCTTTCGGCTATGCAGCCTGTAACAACAAGATATTTAAGACGTCCCTTTTTAAGCTCCGCTGTCTCTATAATGGTATTTACGCTTTCTTCAGCGGCATCCTTTATAAAACAGCAGGTGTTTACGATAGCAATATCTGCTTCATCTTCTTCATTTGTTATCCCATAACCTCTCTTGATAAGAAGTCCCAGCATCTCCTCGCTGTCAACCGTATTCTTATCACATCCGAGAGATATCATTAAAACATTTAACATTTTTTACATTCCGTTCTGCATTAATGCTGCTTCATAGCAGTTATTCATGAGCATGGCAATGGTCATAGGACCAACGCCGCCCGGTACAGGTGTTATCATAGAAGCGACAGGCTCAACCGATGCATAATTAACATCACCGCAAAGCTTCTTCTCGCCCTTTCTGTGAATACCTACATCTATTACTACTGCGCCTTCCTTTACATAGGAAGAATCGATAAATTCAGGCTTTCCGATCGCTACAACGAGGATATCAGCCCTCTTTGTAACCTCTTTAAGATTCTTGGTCTTTGAATGGCATACTGTAACTGTTCCGTTCTCTCTGATAAGAAGCATAGCCATCGGCTTTCCTACGATATTGCTTCTTCCGACAACGACACATTCAGCGCCTGTTATCTCAACCTTACTTCTCTTTAAAAGCTGTATTACTCCGGCAGGTGTGCAGGATACAAAGCCTCTCTCACCGATACTTAGTCTTCCTACGCTTTCCGGATGGAAGCCGTCAACGTCCTTATCAGGAGAAATTCTCTTAATTACAGCATCTTCATTTATATGCTTTGGTAAAGGAAGCTGAACAAGTATACCATTTATAGCATTATCCTCATTAAGCTTATCTATAAGGCTGAGAAGCTCTTCCTCAGTAGTCTCCTCGGCAAGCTCATATGAAACAGACTTGATGCCGGTATATTCGCAAGCCTTCTTCTTATTCTTTACATATACTGTAGAGGCAGGATCATTTCCCACAAGAATAACTGCAAGAGAAACTTCAATGCCTTTTTTGTTAAGCCATGCAATCTTATCTTTTATCTCATCCTTGATATCCAGAGATATCTGCTTTCCATCGATTATATCTGCCATGCTTTCCTTCCTTCCCCCGGGTAGAAAATATCTTCACACCACCGGAAATCCAATATTATTTTACATAGTTTTTAGAAGAGTCCTGTGATCACTCCGTCATCATCTACATTAATACTCTCTGCTGCAGGATGCTTTGGAAGTCCCGGCATGGTCATGATCGAACCGGTAAGTGCTACGACAAAGCCTGCGCCGGCTGATACATAAACCTCTCTTATATTAAGAGTAAAGCCTTCCGGTCTTCCAAGAAGAGTCTGATCATCAGAAAGCGAATACTGTGTTTTTGCCATGCAGACCGGAAAACGTCCGAAGCCCATTTCCTCAATCTTCTTTATGGCATTTTCAGCCGTCTTTGCGATCACTACATCCTTAGCGCCGTAAATCTCCTTTGCTATACACTCAATCTTCTCTTTGATTGAAAGCTCATCCTCATAAAGTGGCTTAAAGTCTGCCTTCTTCTCAGAAAGTGTACGAAGAACATCCTCAGCCAGAGCGATTCCGCCTTCTCCGCCCTTAGCCCATACTTCTGAAACTGTCATAGAGCAGCCGTAGCCCTCGCAGTATTTCTTAACAAAGTCAAGCTCAGCGTCTGTATCAGATACAAATCTGTTAAGTGTAACAACAACAGGAACATTATATTTCTGAAGGTTTTCAATATGCTTTCCAAGATTTACAATACCCTTGCCAAGAGCCTCGAGATTCTCCTCTGAAAGATCTTCCTTCTTCACTCCTCCGTTATACTTAAGAGCTCTTACGGTAGCTACAAGAACGATACAGTCAGGCTTAAGGTTGCCCTTTCTGCACTTGATATCAAGGAACTTCTCAGCTCCGAGATCTGCACCGAAGCCTGCCTCTGTGATAACGTAATCAGCAAGCTTAAGAGCTGTTCTTGTTGCTCTGATCGAATTACATCCATGAGCAATATTTGCAAATGGTCCTCCATGCACGATCGCCGGAGTATTTTCAAGTGTCTGTATAAGATTTGGTCTTATCGCATCCTTAAGAAGAAGTGCCATAGCACCTACGCACTTAAGGTCTTCTGCGGTAACAGGCTCATTGTCATAATTATATGCAACTATCATACTACCAAGTCTTCTCTTAAGATCAGGAAGATCCTCTGCAAGGCAGAGAATAGCCATAACCTCAGATGCAACAGTGATGATGAAATGATCCTCTCTTGCCACTCCGTCAGTCCTTGCTCCAAGACCGATAGTGATATTTCTGAGTGCTCTGTCATTCATATCGAGACATCTCTTGATTACTATCCTCTTCGGATCAATACGAAGAAGATTTCCCTGCTGCAAATGGTTATCAAGCATTGCACAGAGCAGGTTATTTGCGGAAGTTATCGCATGAAAATCTCCTGTAAAATGGAGATTCAGCTTGTCCATAGGAACAACCTGCGCATATCCGCCTCCTGCTGCTCCGCCCTTAATACCGAAGCAAGGACCGAGAGATGGCTCTCTTAAAGCTATGACCGCATTTTTACCCATGCGGCAGAGTCCCTGTCCGAGACCTATAGTAACTGTTGTTTTCCCTTCACCTGCAGGTGTTGGATTAATAGCTGTTACAAGGATAAGCTTTCCATCATCATTTGACTTCAGCCTTTCCAGAGCCGAATCGGAGAATTTGGCCATATAATTTCCGTATAATTCAATATCATCCTCTCCAAGCCCTACCGTAGCAGCCACATCCTTAATCTTTTTCATTTGTGCCTGCTGCGCGATCTCAATATCACTTAACATATATACTATCCTTTCGAAATGAAATAAAAATGTCTTAACTAAAGACTCATGAATTCATCAAACTGATCCATAGTCATAAGTATCTTTCTAGGCTTTGTACCCTCCTCAGGTCCGACAACGCCGGCATCACAAAGCTGATCCATGATCCTTGCCGCTCTGTTAAAGCCTATTCTGAATACTCTCTGAAGGTTGCCGATTGAAGCCTTATCCTTCTCGATAACAAGCCTTGCAGCATCTTCAAAATATTCATCGAACCGGTCATCCTCAGCTCCTCCGTCAGTTGAAGCCGAAGCGCCTGAGCCCTGTGAAGTACTGTTTTCTATGGACTGACTTACGTTTTCATCGTAAGATCCGTCATTATATTTTTTGATGAATTCTACAATTGAAACAACCTCTTCATCCTCTATCAGCGCACCCTGAACACGTATCGGTTTAGGATAACCTGTAGGATAAAAGAGCATATCACCCTTACCAAGAAGCTTTTCAGCACCATTCATATCTAAGATGGTTCTTGAATCGACTCCGGATGAAACTGCAAATGCAATTCTTGATGGAACATTTGCCTTGATAAGTCCTGTGATTACATCAACCGAAGGTCTCTGGGTGGCGATGATAAGATGGATTCCGGCAGCTCTCGCAAGCTGACAGAGCCTGATGATCGCATCCTCAACCTCAGCATGAGCAACCATCATAAGATCAGCAAGCTCATCTACTATTACAACTATCTGAGGGAGCCTTCTGAACATCGGATCATCTTCCTTAGGTCCTTCTGTTTCAACCTTCTGGTTAAAGCCCTTGATATTTCTGACATTATAATTAGCAAAAAGCTGATAACGCTTTGTCATTTCAACTACTGCCCAGTTAAGAGCGCCTGCCGCCTTCTTAGGGTCTGTAACGACTGGTATAAGAAGATGCGGAATTCCGTTATATGCAGTAAGCTCAACCATTTTCGGATCGATCATGATAAGCTTTACATCATCCGGCTTTGCCTTATAGAGAATACTCATAATGATGGTATTCACGCATACCGACTTACCTGAGCCTGTGGCACCTGCGATAAGAAGATGAGGCATCTTTGCGATATCGGTTACAATAACCTGACCGCCGATGTCCTTACCTACTGCAAATGCAACATTTGAATTTGTCTCCTTAAACTTATCGCTTTCAATAAGTTCTCTGAAGTAAACCTTTTTCTTCTCAGCATTAGGGATCTCTATACCTACCGCCGGCTTACCAGGAATAGGTGCCTCGATTCTTATATCTGCTGCTGCAAGAGCAAGCTTGATATCATCCTGAAGTCCGACGATCTTGCTGACCTTTACTCCCTGTTCAGGCTGAAGCTCATATCTTGTTACGGATGGTCCGACACTGTAATCGGTTATCGTAACATTTACGCCGAAGCTTTCAAGCGTTTCCTTAAGCTTGATACCATTTTCTCTTACTATCTCATCATTATTTCTGCCGTTTGAGCTCTTACCGTATTTTAAGAGCGAAACCGGCGGAAATCTGTATTCTTTCTTCTTCTGTGTCTTCTCTTCGGAAGCCTCCGGTTTTATATCCACAGCACCAGATGCCTTAGCCGCTGTATCAACTGATGCCTTAGTTCCTGTATCAACTGATGCCCTGGTTTCTGTGCTTTCTGCTGCACTGAAGCCGCTTCCTGCTCTTCCAGACGACTGGCTTCTTGAAGCGCTTCCTGATGAGTAAGATGAATCTCTTACTGAATCCAGTGAAGAATAATCTGATTCCGCATCCGAAACCGCTGTATAATCATTGTCTGTAAGCTCTTCAAGATCCGAACTATATCCAGACTTATTCTCAGGCTCTGCTCCGTAAGCCGACTTCTTTTTATAGGTATCTTCTGCTTTTTCGAAGCTTCTGCTCTGCCTGTCAGTTCCAGCCGCAGTTTTTTCAGAAGTAAATATACTCTCAGTCTTTCTCTCTCTTCCCGAAGAGCTGTATGGTGAAAATGAATCCCTCTCAGGTCTGAGATCAAAAATATCTGTTTTTATCGGATGCTCTCTTCTGTGGATTCCGGTCTTACCCGGCTCCTTATCTACTCTTGAACCATTATCAAGATCCTTCTCAACCGGCGCTTTCTCGTATGAAGAAAGACCGCTGATTGCTGAAAATGCATCCTCTGATAAAGCCTCCGCATCAGCCTTTGCATCTGCTGCCTCCTGCTTACTCTTTATCTTCTCATGGCTGTCCTTCAGAAAATCAGGCATTACGCTGCTTCCGTCCGAAACATTTGAATAAATGTCCTTGACCGAACCGTCCTCTGATATCTCTGAAACTTCCTGTGACGGATAAACAACCTTTTTCTTCTTTTTCTTTTTGCTTCTGCCGAAGAGAGAGCCTCCCGATCCGGCAGTTTCCGGTGCCGCACTCTGAGCTGTATTGCCCACTCCGT